>ULQC01083127.1_pt1 | contig 60674 bp, 57 predicted proteins | sample 1954091 | NCBI WGS metagenome assembly ULQC01 (sample SAMEA4835645, study PRJEB28245) | human gut metagenome | biome: gut microbiome; material: fecal sample | place: Denmark | collected 2008
TGGACGTAGTACTTTTGAAGAGCCGCTTTCAGATAATATATATCTGTTTTCCCTTCAGTTATAATTACTGGTTTATTTGTAGCAAAAAAATTTTTATAAAATAAAAACTTTAAATATTCTCGCTCTCTAGAATTTAATCCCCAAATGTTTTTTTGAATATCACTTTTATTATTGTATTTATCTATTTGGTCAATAAATGCAAACCGTCCTTCCAGTTGATAAACAGATCCAATCTCGCCATCTATTTTAAATTCACCATTTTTATACAGACTGTATGCCATGGCACGCGTATCTTTTCTAAATTTTTTATCTACCCCTATCTTCTGATTTACTATAAGCCCTGTAACGTTTTGTCTGGAACTGTAGAAATCTAATCTAGTCTTTTTTTTATTTATTTTGAATCCAAACTCTTCTACTTCTTTTTCAATTTCATCAATAAATCTACTCTGATTAACAATGAAATATTTATCATTCGTAGAAAAAGTCATATCATCAGCATACCTTGAATAATCCACTTTATATTTTGCACATACTTTCAACAAACGCATATCTAATATATTGCATAATAGATTAGCAAGAATCGGTGATGTTGGCGCCCCCTGTGGCAAAACACCTTGATAGCATGTAAGCTGAGCAATAATTGTACTAACATTTTCTGATAAATTAAACTCGTTACTTTTATTAAAATAACCTCTAACTCGTCCAAAATGAATACTTGGAAAAAAATCTTCTATGTCCATATTTACAATATATTTCTTATTTACATGTATATTTGCATTTGTAAGTATAGACCTTCCTTTTACAAATCCATGAGAAATATTCGACTCTATATTTTTCTTTTCCATATAATATAAGTGATATTTCCATAATTCATTAGCTAACTTCCTTTGAATTACTTTTAATTCATCATTTGGTGCACATATAATTCTCATAGTGCCATCTTTTTTAGGGATTTGAAATTGTTTATAACAATTATCAGTCTTTTTTACGTATAGAATATACGTCAATTTCTGCAACGGAACATCTAATAAAATTGCAAGTCTCTCCCTATCATTCACTTCGTTAATATACATTCGTCCCCCCAATATTAAAAAAGGCGCATCGCTACTCATTATGCCCTATAATAAGGGTAAAACAGGCATATATCCTTTATTGGGTGGCAAGTCTCCCTACCGTTTTCACCAAGAATTGCGAAACACAACTCAAAAATCTAACGATGCGCCTATATAAACTATAAATCATTGACAAAATAATCAAATATATTACTTAAAAATTAATAGACTTATTTCATCAGCCTTTTCCGTCATACATTCTCTATATTGTTTAAAATACTACATATGTGTTCGTCATATAGTAATATATAATATCTACATTATAGCATTACACCAAAGTAGTCATATAGTCAATATAAAACTTAAAGTTATTTCCCTTTTACAACTATTCACTATCTAACATCTTCTAACAAATATAATTTACCCCTTTGAAAGCTTCACCATTATTTACCGAATGAATTATCTGGTCTCAAAATCGCTTTTTAGTTTTCATAGAATAGTCCCCATTAGATGTCGCACATATAACCTCTTAATTACATTGTACACTGTACGTTACTTTCAGTTAGTATACTAAGCGTTTATAAGATAACTTGTGATTAGGGAATTTTCCATATTGAAATACTACTTATTTTTATATAGCTCCCGCATTTGCTAATTTATCCAATGCTTCTACCATGTTTTCAATAAAATCTTGACATTCTAAAACTGTTTCCAATTCTATATCTTCATATTTTCTAGTGATTTTGTTCCAATCTGATTCATGAGCAATTTTATTTCTTCTATCAACTATCAAAGCCAGTTTATTCCTTATATCCTCAGATCTCATCCCCATCTGTTCACTTAATTTACTCCATATGTGATCTATTTTCAAAATTGAATATGCATATTCAATACTCTTAGGTGATTGAAAAGAGTCTTTACTTAATTTTTTTACAAGGTAATTTTCTAATAATTCCCTCTGCATATTTTCATCTGAATTTTTCATTTTATATGCTCTAGATAATGAAATATCCATATCTACAAAAATATCACTATCTTGAGAAAAATATATTTCAATAATTTTATTAGTTATACTTGAATGAACATATGTATCAAAAGCACTAACTATAAGCATAAATTGTGAACGTAACAAAATTGTACTATCCATATTTTTAGCATTATTTTTCAAATACTTATAAACCTGAATCGAATTATTAATGGAGCAAATATTCTCTTTAAATTCTTTCTTCGCACTATTCATTTGTTAATTCTATTATCCTTTCTGCCATAGTTTTATATAATAACTTAAACCATTTTAACGTTTTTTTCTGACCTTCCGTTGCTTTATCAAGTGTTATATCAAATACAGGTATTGACTGTTCATTTGATATTGCAATAAGTTTATTAAAATTTGAAATTTGAGCTAAACAATACATATTTTCATATTTTGCATTATAATTTTTAATTTTTTGCTCCATATTCTGACATGCATCCATATATTTTTCATTTGGCATTAACATTCCCATCTCCTCAAGTGATGGAATCAGTGTTTCTGTCACTTCTGTAGATATTCTATTGATAAAAGATCTAAATGTTTTTTGAGGAGCACCTTTACTCAAATTAAAATCATTTACTGTATATCCTAAAAATTTTGGTGTATCCAAAGGTAATTTATAAGCCGCTTCTGAAAAAGCACACCTAGCTTCCTTAGCCCATTTTTCCCATGATGGCAACACTCTAGCCAAAGATCGTATTGCCATAATAGAAAAAAAGTCTGGCGATGTTGGAACAATAAAATAATCAGCACTAATAATAATATTCTGGTTAATTGCACTCAAACTTGGATTCATGTCGAACAGAACATAATCTATACTATATTTTTCACATGTCTTTTCAATAAGATAATTTAAAGCACCTGGCAAATTTACCATAGACCCTAATGCATTTGATAATTGCATTGCAATACCTAACTGAACTTCATTCTCCGTGAAATCAAGATTTCCTGGTAACAGATATAAATTATTCTCGATATAATAACATTCCGCCGCTTCAACAAGTCTAGGTTGTGATTTGTATGCCGGAATTAAACACCCATATATATTGTTTTGATTTCCCGATTCACAGTAGTTTTCATACTTTTCATATCCCATAGAATATAATGTTAAATTACACTGTGAATCAGTATCAACTAATAAAACCTTCTTTCCCTGTCGTGCTATTGCACTTCCTAAATTAAATGTTGTTGTTGTTTTGGCTACGCCACCTTTGTGATTAAATATCGCAATCTTCTTCATTTATCTTGTATGATAATTAAAAAATTTATTATCATACTCCCCCTTTCCTTTTGTAATATTAGTATTTCAATATTGCCATATACAAATATTATATCATATAATTATACTATATTTCCAATTATATTTAGCAATTCTCAGCATTATATTATTGTAATTTCATTCAACTGATCTCCTATTCAAGCTCGAACTCATTAATTTACAAGCTCTATTTAGTTTTTCATCAATAATATTCACGATGTTTTTTAGATTATTATCAGTCTCTGTAACACGTAAAAGTGTATATTTATCTTCTTTTTGTAGGGATTGTTCCTGATAATAATAACTGCTTTTTGATAATTGTAATTTTTGTAATAATAATGGCAGTGAGTATCTATTTTTCAAGACATCGATTATCACCGCCTTCTCTCTGTTGCTGAGAGCACTCTGATCGATGTCTGGGTCTTTTTTTAATACATTTATCGTTTCTTTAAGAATGTCTATTTCTAATTGCATATCTTGTATTTGAGACTTCAACTGATTTATTTCATCAGAAGAAATATCTGTACTTGAAACAGAACCTTCTACTAATGTTCCCGGAGTAATGTTTTTGTGATTCATAAGACCTAATGTACCTTCTTTTAAATAACGTTTTTATTCATTATATTTCTGTATCATAATCTATGATTTTTATATCCGTTTCCATGCAACAAACTAGTCTCTGAGTATACCTCATTGTTTTGAATTAACTCATTATGAATAAAGTTATCAAGTTGCTCATTCCACAAGAAAAAGCCTGAAGTTATTTATAATCTTCAGGCTTAACCAAATCAATATCATATCGCTCACCATATTGATATTCTGATCTCATTTATTATCTTTTGACTCTACTTTGTCAATCTCACCATAACTTCTTATATTCTTGCTATTCGCCACCGTCTTTTTCACAGCGTCGGCCTGTGTGTATTGTAGCATTGCTCTCATTCCTTCATCAACGCCACCACCACCAGTTGCTTTTGAACCACCACCTATATTGGACATTTGAGCCATTTTTTTCGCCCCACCGTGCAAATTTTCCATTGGAGTTCCTGTACTAGCTGTGGTTTTACTTAGTCCATCTTCTATTTGCTTTCCTCTTTTGCTAAGGATGTTATCTGCTTCTATTTCCAGAGAAGTCTCACTTCTTGACATTACTTGTGTATTTTTATTTTTTCCTTTAAACAATGATAAAAATTTCATAGTTCCCCTATATGTCCACTTAGTTCTCCATCATAAAAACAATTCTCAACAGGATTTATCAAATCACATATACAACACTATTCAAAAACATCTTTCAAACTCAAATCTTAATTATTATGTTTTACAGCATAACACTTTAACATTGTTTTAGCAATCCTATTGCATTATTCTTTTTTTCCTATAAACGCTAATATACATACTATTACAAATTTCAAAACATCAACTGCATAATTCAGCATCGACAAAGGCCTTCATAATAGAACAGATTACAGTGGGAACAGTACTGCTAGTAATCTCTATATGTATGCTGTTACGATCTAATCTTATCTTTGAATAGTTTCATTCCAGATTGCAAATTACTTTTCCCGAACTACTAGTCATGTTTTCATAATCTTCTTTCCAAATATTTGGATTTTCTTCTCCTATTTTCCAACTATTCGGAGTAAATATATCGAAATATGATAAAATAGGTAGATACTGGCTATGGGTTGTTTACTATTTGTTATCTAGATGATCATTCTTACTAAAAAAAATCGTTCTGAACATATCTAACTCTTGCCCAACTACCTTTCTGAAATATATCTCATAATCATCTACTTCAAGCTCTTTATGATTCGCAAGTAAATCATCAACCCACTCCGTTATTATCCTACTTGATGTTTTAATATTTTTCTCAAATTCCCTAATTGGTTGTGTATTAAAGCATCCATTAACAAATATATCCCCTAGCATTTGATCATCTGTTATAAGTATAGGTTCGTATTGCTCAATTGGCCAACGATCTATTGAAAGCTGTGTAAGATACGATAAATCTCTAGCTTGATTTTGACATCCCTTAATTGCTTTAACTATATCTTTTCCATGTATCTTTTTGGGTTCCTTGTAATCATTATTGCCTAACAACAATCGACAAACATATACTACTGTATATCTTGAAACTTTTAAATTGCTATAAAACCATTCAAAAAAACTTTTAAATTTAGCAATTTGTTTCTTCTCAGAAAGTAATACTGAAGATAAATGCAGTATTGCAGCATAATTACTTAAATAATCTATTGAAGTATTATAAAATCGTGTTTCTATTTGTTCTATATTTTCCTCTTCGCTCACCAGTGTTCTGTTTTTTTCTTCTAGTCCTGAAGCCAACGTCAACCATTCTAACAATGTAATATCTGTAAATATCTTTTTAAAAATACTATATTCACGCTGAGCTGCCATTTCACTATTTTTTCCTTCAGCAACCTCATTTAAAGCATAATATGGCAGTATTTTTACATCGTTCAAAACAGACCAAACAATTAAAAATGCAATATCTTTGGTACTTCCCTCATCAGTTTTCCCTTTGGACACTACATTAATCAGTCTAGAAAAAATATTTCTATCTAGCACCAATACTGGTTCTCTACCGATACTTCTCATTTTACATATTTTCTGAGAATCGACCTTCGAATCCATAAAATAAAACGGACTGTAAAACCAGTGCAATTCTGTTAACCTATTATCCAAAATATTATTTTCATCACATTGCATTTCACGTGTCACCTTCTAATTCTTTACATTTTTCTTGCGAAGTTCTGCATAACATTATCATCACCTACTTGTTTAGTCTCTCACTTCCTCAATAATATTATAACACACTATCTTTTCAATCTATATTATATAACAAATCATAATACTTTGTCCCCCTTAGAAAATTCCCATACTACATATAACACATTACAATTCCGCCCTGGCTCTTCTCCGCTTCAAGCGCCAACACCTCTCCAGCTCCAACGCCCCCAGCGTAAATCCATCATCTATCCTCTTCTTACTAACCCATATCTCCATCTGTTTCCTTGTTAACTCAATGGTAGATATAATCCCTTCATGGCCGCAACGTTGTTTGTAGGCGCCTATATTGGTCAAAAATACATGGACACATCCCCCCGTGAGGCCACTGTCGGCAGCTATACGACCGAGCTCTATCGGCTTTCCTATGATATCGGCGCCCAGTTCCTCTCTAATCTCACGGCGTACATCTTCAATCGGTGTACAATTTGGATCAGAAAAACCACGAGGGCATGCATACTGTCTTCTTCTGATTGCATGTCTGAACTGTTCCAGCAAAACATATTTTCCTTTGTGCTTCGCCAGAATAACCACACCATCGTTTCCATTTGGCAGGACTCTCTCATAAGCCATAAGTTCATTATCATCCTTACGTATCGGGTCTACCACCATCATGTTATATACGCTGCTGTAAACAACTCCATATTTACGGCTATGCAGCTCCTCGTCACGGAGGATCTGTTTTCTGGCCTCTAAAGTATCCAGGGACGCTATCGGATACGATTTATATTCCGAATCCTCATTTGTTATATTCCTATCTTCACAAAGCTTTAAATATCTCTTCAGTTCTTTTGTCAATGTGTATCTTATTTTTTCGCCTTCACAAAAATGTTCAGAGTTATCTAATCCTTTCATGACCGAATTCACATATGCCTTACTTTTTCTAAATGTAATCCGAACCATATCCCTAAGCAGTTGCCAGATTTCCGCCAAGGATTCTGATAATGACAAAGCATCAAGTCCAGGAATCTTAGCTATGAGCGAAGTCACGATCTCTGTAATGATCAGCATAACCATTGTCTGAATACCCGAAGGAACAGAATTCCAAAATGCTACAGCAGGTTTTATCCAACTATTTTGCATAGCTTTTGCGGTCCAATAATCACCTGTCAGTTCGGGACTTATCACTATTAGAAAACACAAAATAGCAAATACTATTTTCTTCAATATTCCACATAAAAGTTTCAGTTTTCTTCTATGCTTGTCCTTCTTAGCGTTATTCTCATAATAGAATACATAATTCCTATCTATTTCTGGTTTATCCTTGACATAACCTACAATTCTTGCAGCATTAACGATCTTTGGGGGTCTATATTTTCCCAGTTTGAAGGTCTTAAAATCATTTTTCTCATCAACAAGATATCTTTCATCACGTTTCCTTCCACCATCCCACGTGCGCTTCAATCGCTTAGAAAAGTCACATTCAAATGTATTCTCACCATGGCAGGCACTACCCCAATCTTCTAAATCCTTCACATCATAATGCCTTGACACGTTTGATATACTGCTCTCGCAAGCATAGTTATAACACAAATCAACAATTGCCTGTGCATATTGACACCCCTCGACATTTATGCCCTTTTCTACCAGTTTTTTAAGTTTTCTGATATACACTGAACGATTATTTTCATTCTTATTTTGCTTATATATGTTATCAAGTATCTTTTGAGCACTTCTCCACAGCTCCACATTATCTTTCGGAACATATAAACGTATAACCTTATCCAATATCGAACTGAATTTCCAACAGCCCAACTCACCATCAGCCCTTGGACTTATGTATATATCATGCATCATGCTCAATTTGATCACGGTTTCCATAAAGCTATACAAGTTCTCCAATATCTCAGCCATAGCATCCCAGGATAGATTAGTCTGGTGCTCACCATCCTTGTCCACTTCAACAAATATATCTATGAGCTCATCTCGCCTGTTCTTATAATCATCATTATACTGCTCACCATTCTCATTCTTCTTTAGTGCCAAAGCCAGCTGACCGTACTCATATATTTCAGACAAATCAGAATACAGAAGGCACCTCTTCATAATTGCGGTAAGTCGTTTCTGGCTATATTTCAATGGAAGTGCGGAATATATAAATTGCTTGTCATCCTCTATCGAATCCATCAAATACTGGGACACAGTACGTATATCGCCATACTGGGATATCTTGATAACCCCACTATCAAACAATTTCAGCAAAGCCTCTTTGTATTCTCCGTTTTTTAGCAGGCTGAAAAAGCCCCTCGAATCCACCATCTGATTATAAGTCAAGACAACTATATTACCATTTGTCACAATCTCATCGTACAAGGCAGCCTGTCCCGCAATTATCTCCTCATCTGTTTTGCGCACAGAATCCAATTCAAACAAATATACATATTTACTCATTCCTTCACACTCCCGTATCCAACATTCCCCTCAACCTATCTGCGTACCACCTGATAGTTTGCCGTATTCCATCATCGAAATTCACCTCCGGCCGCCAGCCAAGAGTCTGTTCAATCTTAGTTGAATCGATAGCATACCGCAGATCATGGCCTTTCCTATCGGTGACAAATGTTATGAGTGACTCGGGCTTACCCAATTCCCTGCAAATCATCCTGACAATATCAATATTTGTCCGTTCACAATGACCGCCCACATTGTATATCTCACCAACTTTTCCCTGAGTCAATATCGCATCTATGGCACGGCAATGGTCATCCACATGTATCCAATCCCTGACATTTATCCCCTGTCCATAAACAGGCAGCGGTCTGTCTGCCAATGCATTTGTCACCATCAAAGGGATAAGTTTCTCAGGGTACTGGTATGGTCCATAATTATTTGAACACCTGCTGATGGTAACCGGTAAGCCATACGTTCTATGATAAGCCATAACCAAAAGATCTGCAGCCGCTTTCGAGCTGCTGTACGGCGAGCTTGGACAAATCGGCGATTCTTCAGTGAATAACAGATCCATCCTGTCAAGAGGCAGATCTCCATACACTTCATCCGTACTAATCTGATGAAATCTGCCGACATCATATCGCATACACGCATCCATCAACACGGATACACCCTTGATATTCGAATCAAGGAACACCTCCGGGGTATCTATAGATCTGTCCACATGCGACTCTGCCGCAAAATTCACGACCACATCCGGCCTCTCCGCCTCAAATATACGATACATCTCACATCTATCGCATATATCCGCCTTATAAAAAACAAAATTAGACCTGTCCAAGACAGGTCTAATCGTATCCAGACTTCCCGCATATGTAAGTTTGTCCACGCACACAAACTCATACTCAGGATATCTATCCATCATATAAAATATAAAATTACTGCCAATAAAACCAGCTCCGCCGGTGATAAGAATCTTCATATGTTATACCTCTTTATGCAAAACGAGTTGTGTTTTGTATAAGTATAACATAAAGATCAGTAAAGCATAAGTTTTTAGAGAATTAGAAATGCATTTATTGTAATCGTTTTCATAACCAATATTGACTCTGGTTAGTGTATATGTTAACCTAATATATAGATAATTATCAGGTTTTTAATATGTTTTATAAATATGCCAAGTCACAAAACCATAATAAATTAATACAAAAGGAGATTCATACTATGAATATAAAATATACGCCAATTTTAAGATGGAAAACTGGAGAAAGAAAATGTCTTGAAAATCTTTCTCCTGAAATATCAAGTCAAATTATTCCATTTATTGAGGTTGCTCCTCCTACAGTTTCCTCAACAACCACAGACGAATCTGCCTACGAAAAAAAATTAAAAAAATTGATATCATCTTTCAACATAAGTTGGGAGGATAAATTATTCTATTTATATTTATCAGCCAGTTGGTACGCAGACGTTTATAACCCTGACGAATATTTTGATATATACAGAAATTTATTCACACTCATACATCATCCAGGATCTATACCAGCTTTTGACATCAATGATGAAATCAATATCAGCCATGCGGCAAGTTTAGAAAATACAAATGGAATTTGCTTAAGGATACGCGTAAACGACTTTGAATCGATAAGTCAAACTCTGCAAGATTATATTGATAATTTATGGATTATTCCCGAAGAAACTGATCTGTTACTCGACTTAACTTACATCGACGATGAGATTTATCCTAAAAAAGCGGCATTAACAACTGCAATATCTGATATTCCTAATTTGTCTAATTACAGACGTATTATTATTGCCAGTTGTTCATTTCCTAAGGATATATCGAACCTTACTTCAAATTGCATAAGCGAGCGCAAACGTGCTGAATTAGCAATCCATCAAATATCTCTAAATTTACAACGTAATTTTACTTTTAATTATGTATATGCTGACTATGGACCTATGAACTTAAATGAAACACCTTACGTAATTGGCATGTCTCCTACTTTTAAAATTAAATATTCTACCGAGGAAAAATATCTAATCTATAAAGGACTTCCTCTCAAAAAGGGAGGACTTGACCTAATAAATATAGTAACTGCATGTAAACAGCTCATAAACCACCCTCTTTATTCTGGTAAATCATTCTCATATGGAGATGGCATAATAGATTCGATAGCTAACGGAACAAATAGCAAGGGAGGGAATCTCACCAATTGGGTCGAATATAGCTTTAATCACCATATTACCTTGATTGTCTCTTTAATGTAAAAAACGGAGAGATTAGAATAAATATATCTAATCTCTCCAATTCTCTCTATATTTAATTGTTTCTCGTGTATAATCTCTTATTTGTTTTAAAGAAAATTTTTCCAGTATTATTTGCCGCAATATTCTTCTATTTTTCCCAGATATTCCTTTTACTCCAGCCTTTTTCAATAACGAAATAAGTTCTTCTTTCCATAATAATTCAAGTAAAGAAATAGCCTCTATGTTTTTATTTATTTTAGCATTTCGTTTTTTTCTAATTCTATATTCTCCATTGAATTCCCAAACTATGTATATTCCCCAGTATTCGGGAATATATTCTTCTATTTTGTCTTTAAACTTCTCTCCTACCACAATTGATACCATATCAAACGTCTTATCATAGCATTTTTGTTGCAACGGAAGTCGTTCTAATGTATCTGCATCACTTTTAATCTCGTATCCACACAGTTTTCCATTTGCAACCGCAACATCAACTCTTGCTTCCCCATCACAAACAGCCAATTCCTCTACAATTCTATAATCATGTTTGGCATTTATTTTATTCAATTCATCAATCAAGGTTGTTCTTATATCATTGTCTTTCAACAAAGCACAATCCCCCTATACATTTCCTGACATATTTGAACTAGCGATTAAAAAGTATACCACTTTATATAATAATTCTCAAATAACTTTTATTTGTCGAGCAAATGCCAAAGTTACTGTCAAGGAAGGCTTTGGCAGACATGCTATACTCTGTATGAGTAAACTAGCATATTAAGGAGTCTTACCCGTATGGACATGCGTTTTCTCCGTCTACTGAATTGGCAATATCTCCACACAATAATATTACTCTGGAACATCCAATATATTTACTATCTTCATTGACCTTCACATTATATATAACTCTATTCTCCATTCTCTCCACCGATTTACTCCAACATCATAACATTGACCTATTGTGCGCTTTTCTGCAATATTTTTCTAATTCTATCAATACACCTTCTTTATACTCCATTAACATTCTACCATACGATTCTATTTTATACTATGTCTTTAGCATTCAAAATCAATGTGTATCTTTGATATTGTGTTTTTGTATGTCAATATATAATTCCCCATAACCACCAATTGCCAGCCCCTTAAATCTCTCCTATAAATGCAGTAATAAAGAACTCATCCTTAATCGGATCACCTGGAACCTCAGTCTCAATAACTCCGCATATACTTGCTGATAACAAATACAACATGATTAAATCCTGCCTCTATAGCATCATGAATTATTTATCAAGTAACTTTCTTTCAATTTCTAACACATTGGGAAATATAAGTTTTGCTCCTTTCCTCTGGAGCGCCAACACTTTGCTTGCTTTTTCTTTTAAATCTTTTTCCAATATACCGGTCACACGAACTGGTACATTTGCCCTTGCATCAAAATATTCATTTTTCATATATTTTGATGTAATAGGACACATATTCTGAATAAGGAAAGCTTTTTCATGACCGAGCACCTCGCCAAAAACTATGGTATCGCAGCGCTTATATTTTTGTATTTTGCTGTTATATATCTTTTTAAACTTTGATACCTGAGATGAAAATGGAATCATCCAATATATTCCTGTAGAATTATCTTTGAATGTATAAAAACAAGGTCTGTCATGCACCTGTCCATTTACTTTCTCTTTATTCTTCATAAGATATGGATCTGGAAAATCCATAAAATAACTATCATCTATGTAATAAAAATGCCCTGCTTCCATTTCTTTCTCCTAACAAAAAGAGACCTCACTCTCACGAATGAAGTCTCGAAACATTTGAACTCGATCTTTTATAAGTCGCATATCGAGTAGCGACAAACATTTGAACTCGACCTTATTTCAGTTGCATATCGAGTAGCAACAAACATTTGCAGCAAATCGCTTACTGTAACTAAAGTATATATTCAAATGCCCTCACTGTCAATACACACGGAGTTCAAAATCAGCTTGCTGCTGTATTATTAGTATATGCTTCTCCACTTCTTCACATTCAAATTTCATTATTCCTTCGCCATCATCTTCATATATGAAATCAGATGTTCCCTGTCTTCAAAACCCATCTTGCCAAATGTATCTATAACCCATCTTTCTTCAGTATCTTTTGGAATAACAACATAGTCCATAGTCTGCCCCCTCTTGCTATCTTCTGTAACACCAGATAGCAGATATTCTGGTGTTACATCCAGAGCTGCACATATGAGCAATATCTTGTCTGAACCAGGATTCGTATTCTTCTTCCGCCAATCACTGATCGTTGTGGTCGCTATTCCAGTTCTGATTGAAAACTCTTTCTGCGACATGCCTTTTTTATCTAATAATTCAAAGATTCGTTGTCCTACTGTCATACTTCTATATTCCTCTCCCAACACCGGTATCGTTATTTACGGATAATACCACACAAAGCAAATTCGCACAACCCCTGTTGACGTAATTTTTTTAATTCTTTATACTCCTGTACCACAATCTATGATCATATGTTCATTTTATATCCATTTCTATACAGCAAACCATAATTTCACGAAAGAACCTAAGACGTGCCAGTGCAAATGTTCACAGAATGTCCACTTGCTTCTGACCCCATTTACAATTTTAAATTTACATTACATACACTTACAATATCTCCATTGAATAATTTCAGTATGTTATTTTTATCATATTCTTGCTTTCTCCACAATAAATTACCCCCATATATTTCCATCCCTGGCTAAAAATCACTTTTATGTTTGTTGTACATATTCATAATAAAATCTAATCATAAATCACCGTGCTGTAGAAATATTTGTATCTTTCATTTTATTATTGTCGCCTATTGTTATGCTATTATCATTATATAATAGGACCATAATATTATTTGTAATACTTTCGATTTCTTCCTCGTTTTTTGTTGACAAATCTATATCAAGTTCGTCCAAATTTCCAAATTCATTTTCTAATAGCAAAAGAACATCCAAAATTGTATTTTCCACCTTTGAAAAAATATTTTCTATTTGTATTTGAGATATTCTTACAAAGGCACTTAACAATGCTGTCATTGAAATTGCGGAATACTGCTGAATGTATGGTAAATATGAAGCAGGAATCTGTTTTCCGATTTCTTTACTGCTGTCAGTCAACATTTTAAGAGCAGAAATACTATCATACAATTTCACATCAGTACATATGTTTACCATTTTATCAGGAGCATCTACTTTTAATGGAATTCCTACATTGGTACATTTTAACTGATAATTCATAAAAGTACCAATTAAATTTCCCGCAATAATTCGATATTCTGGCACAGTATCCGAATCTTCATATCCCTGTATTTCACAATTAACCCATCTCAATATTTCGGATTTATTAAATTCTGTAAGAAGAACTTTTAATTGCTTCAATCCTGTTTCAAGTGATACTTTACCACTTGCTAATTCTTTTATTATACGACTTTTTGCCATAAAGACTCCTTTCTAAAATAGATCTTCTATAAAGGTAATTATATCCTTCCAAAAATTAAAAAGTAATAACACGCCAACCACAAAAGAACAAAATAGACCTATTAAAACAGGATGTTTCTCTGCAAAGGTCTTCTTATTCTCTTCCTCAGTTCCAACTTTGCTATTCATTTTTTCTGCAATTGTCACATTCCTAAACTTGTTGTTATCGCCAATCTTAATACCCACGCCATACACCTCATTTTTCTTCATCACCCAAACATACAACGTTTAATCAGTAATCAAGTCAACGCCCCACTTAAGAAGCCATGTAAATATTCACAGGATATCCATTTCCTGTTTATTTCCCATTCAACTATACCTAACCAACTCTTATCCCGCTACATAATAAATGCCTTAATCTTCGTAAACATATCAAGATAATCTTCATACATATCTGAAATAAATTCCACCTTGTTTAAGTATGTATTCAGCATACCTGCTGCAACCGTTTCACATTCATCATCTGCTCGTTCTATAATCTGTCTTCCAATTAAAGTTTCCAAACCCATCACAAAGCTTTTTATGTTATCTTTTAGCATCGCAAACTGAATATTCTCTGACGCTTCTGCCGCATAACTGTCAAATTCAACATTCTCTAATTCCGGACGGGTCGTTTTCTTTTGAGAAGCAAATTTATTCTTCATTGTACAATACATATCACTTCTTACACTTTCCAACTTTTCCTTTGCTTCTTGATAGAAATAGTCAACATATTCACGAATACTCTCCTGATAACCATCACCGGCTAATTTAATCAAAAATTTCTTAAGCTTATCCTTATCCGAAAAAAGAACCGATTCTATACAATATCCATTGTGTGTATGAACCCATGCTCCATTTCCAAGTCGTCGCTTTACCTCATTGTCAATAAAACGATTGTTTGCTTCGACAGTTGAAAAATCCTTATCAAAAATTGCTGCATATTTACAATTGGGAACAGCTTGTGAAAGTAACTGCTTATTAGCCATTACCTTTAACTTCAAGTCATCTTTTCCTCGTATATACCAAAAAGATACTTTAGAAAAATCAATACATTTACCGCTTCCCACCTTTCTTAATACTTCGTTCATTGATTTCAAGTAGCTAATATCATCTTCTCCTTCAACAAATATAACACGTTTGCTTTTTTGTAATCTCGTTAATCCCGTAATAACACCACCTAAAGCCGAATGCAATGCATCAATGTTGACATCATTTAAGGCTTTAATTGTACCATTTCCTTTATTTTCTGAATTTACAAAGATCACCTCATTCGGTTGTACTTCCGAAACAAAGTTATCATTGTGAGATATAACAAAAACCTGAACCTTTGCTATTTCCTTAATACACTTTAGGAGATTGTTTTGTATTCTTGGACTAATGTGGGAGTCAGGCTCGTCGATAAGTAAAATATTAAGTGCATTGTCCATAATATCAATCGACGAAAAAATTTCTGCGACCTGCAAAAATCCACTTCCCTGCAACCCTACATCAAGTCGCTTTCCGTTTTGGGCAACCAGTAAGTTAATATACTCTGCCTTCTCTCTTTCCGTCCTCGGTGGTGTTTTAAACTCGAATTCACATTCAAGAACAGACTTCATTCTCTGCGTTAAAAGTTCTAAATCACAGGATATAATTTTATTTCTTAAGACTTCATGTGACTTTCCTTTTTCAATTTTTTTCTTAATTTGCCCCGGATACATATATGGCTCTTTTGCAAGTACTTTTGCAACTGGTTCCGTTTTCTGTATAAACAAAAAATCCACTAATTTTATGTTTTGGCTTTCCAAACTATTTTTAAATTGCAAAAATCCAGCTGTATTTTTCCTTGAAAGTCTTATATACGAATTCTCTATAGACGGTTTAGTTAGAGAGAACCCTAAGGTATAGCAAGCACTTTCGTCATCTTCTTTAAACTCTATTTCAATTTCACATGTTCTTTTGCTACCATAAAACAAATCTTCATCTTTTGTGATCCTCAGAAAATAAAGTTCATCAAAGCTAATATACAATTGCACAGACTTACTATAGAAATCCCTTTTATTGCTTGTCAATGTTTCATCGTAGCATTTTTTCCAAAGAAAAAGTGCTTCAAAAATTGTTGACTTTCCAATATTATTCTCTCCAATTATCACATTAAAATGCTTATTAACCTCTATAGTTACTGTATCAGCATATGCCTTGAAATCTTTTAATGTTATTTTTGATATATACACTTTCCCCTCCAAACAATTAACTCAAATATCCTCAATATTATACAATTGGCTAACACTATCTGTACTATTGTAACTCCTTACCAAATATTTTAGTACAACACTGTCATGTTAAAACATATATACATTTCATCAATATCCATTCGTCTACTTATAGCACCTAGCATTACTCACAAAATGTTCACTTGATCCTGGCATCTCTTACATATACATCCTCAATTTTTATTTTTTCTATTATCTTGAATCTTGTTAGTTTTTCCTTAAACATCTAATTATTTTTTTATTCTTACGTATTTGTATATTCCAAAACATAGTCTAGTTTTCAGTTGGATTCATTTGTCACCCCATTCAACTAAATTATCAAGTTATAAGCAGATAAATTGTCTAAATATTTAAACATTCTTATTATATCATAAGTTCACTACATCGTAAACGCTCCACTGTGGGTACCCACAGTGGAGCGTTTACTTTCAACCTTCATCAGTCTGAGCTATCATTCAAGATCATATCTGACCATGTAACGGTAAACTAATTCGTTAGCGAAGTGGTAAACTTTTTCAGTAGCGTAGGTATTAGCTATGGATCAGTTACTACAATTCACACAAAAGCTCTTAATTCTTTCATATTCTTCGTATAAAAAAGGCGGGTGTCTTACCCGCCATTTGGTGGACCCAGGTCTTTCGACCAGCCCAAGTAGTAATGCGTTTCCACGAAACAGTTTCTCTTCTGTATGTATAGTATATACAGAATTAAAGATAAAATCAACAAATTTCATTCGCTAGCGACTGAGTTTTCTCGAAGGAATCTCAAACGTGCAAATGCAAATGTTCGAAGAACGTTCATCTGCACCTGATGCACCTGGCACCTCAGATCTCTTTTCACAATGAATTCTACTTACTATCTTTCTCACTTTCAAGTACCGCACGCATTATCTCAGTCTTATCATCCCAAAACTTATACGGTTTGAATCTACAATAATTGTAATACCTTATGTCTACCCAATTATATATATACTTCACCAAATCCTGGGTTATTGCACCAAACGATTCCCAAAAAGATTTATTGTCATAGTCTCTTTCCAATAATAACTTTGCAGCATAAAACCCAAATTTATAATCATCAAGGATATTCTTTAAGCTCTCATTATAAACATTGTTTATATTAAGAATATATTGTTCTTCATCTATCTGTTTAATAGATTTATTAATTCCATCTACTATATACGATAATTGATCATAAAAAAATACTATCAATTCATTTTGTCTAGTTGTATCACATTCCTCGAATCTGGTTTTTGTAATCTCATACCATTCTACCCAAGTATGTTTCTCTTGATGATAGTCAATATCCTTAAATGCTACGCTACATAAACGCGACCAACTTTGTATATATTCTATTATCCTATATTGCAATTCACCAAAAACTGCATCATATACGCTATTAGCCTTTTCATTTTTCTCTTTTATATTTCCAATTTCGATCAATAAAGCAACTAAAGTTGATGCTACGCAACCAAATGCTAAGTTTTTTATCACATCCGAAACGGAACTACTTGTACACCTATTCCACCAAACTGCACAAATCATTATCAGTACTGATATTCCGCCAATACTTATGTACATAATCCAGTTTACTTTATATGGATTATTGATATGCCGCTTCACCTTCAGTCCCCCCCATTTCATATATCTATAAATACCTAAAAACTTGTAAATCTTTATAGCATAACCTTCCAATCTACGCTACTTAAGTTTAAACACTCTATATGCATTCGCCCCAGTCCCTATCTCCGGTTCATTATACTCATCAACAACATCTTCATACGATAATAGATCGTAACGAACTGCCATTTCAATACAGGTCCACAATTCATTAAAATCTATATCTTCATTTTGCAAATAAAAGTACATATCTTCAGCATAGTCATATGCAGTATTTCCATTTTCAGGATACACTTCTTCAGAAATATACTCTTTCAACTCTTGATAGAATTTTGATTGTTGAACGGCTTTCTTATACGAAAAATTCTGTAAGCTTGTCTCACCGACTTTAAATCTTTCAAATTCTCCCCATGGTTTTCCCCAATACGGAAGCAAGTTATAATAATGTAGTATTGTATTAAACACAATCATAAAATTATAAAGCTTTTGAAATTCCTTATCAGTAAGAAAACTATTCTTTTCAACGAAGAAATGTGTTTCTCCGTTTCTCAGCCGTCCTAATAATGCAATCGAATCATCCACAACTACCTTGTCGGCAGAATGCTCACCATAATATCCACTAAATAGTTCTTTGACCAATCTCTGTATCTCATTAAATTCAATCGAATAGAACTTTTTCATGTCTTCATCTGCCAGTTTCTCAAAGTAACTATTAAGATCCGCGGCATTATAAAATTCTACCGCCGGATGTCCACCTGCATCACAACCCTTTCTTACGCTACATACCCTGTGATCATTATTATCAAGCATCAACTGCTTGATAAATAGCTCAACTGCATTGTGTAAGGATGATACAAATTGTTTTCGATATTGTAATATAGCCTTTCCATTTAAAATGAAATTGCTATATTTAATGGCCATTGCCCATGATTCAAGTGCATTGTCTTGTAAAATGTGCTTCATCTTATCCCCCATAAATAAAAACATGACTATATCAAAAAATTCACTTGTTCCAAAACTCGTTAGCCGGAATATAGTGAACCTCATATAAATCACTTATTTTTTCTGAATCCATTGCCTTGCTTAGCATCGTTAATGCTCTATCGTCATAAAAATAGACATTCCATATAGTTGAGCTATCTACGTTATCCCTGATTATCCTCAGATATGGCAAATCAACTTCTCCCGCAGACCATCCGATTATCTCTACACGATTAACATTATGTAACTTATTCCAAAAATAATTATTAAAAGAAACTATAGCATCTGTATCCTTGTAAATCCTTGACAAGTAATCAACTACAGCCCTATGGATGCTAGCTCCGCCCTCATCGAACTCTTCATCTGCTTCTCTTGCCAATCGCTTATGCTCATCTATATCGTGTTTATTACAGTGTCCCATAACCGGTTCAATATCAGTTACAGATTCAACTCCGCCATGAATATGTAAAACATTTTCTGCATGATATACTTTTTCTAACAAATCAGTATAATTAAAATTCATAAAATAATCAGTACTATTTAAAATCCGATTGCACTTAGGACTCACAGAACTTGTATCAACTTGTTCTATCCAATCTTTCACATATTGCTGAAACTTTTCCATATAGCCATACTGCTCTCGCCAATATACATCCATAGTATCCTCAATGCCAATCAATCCACCATCTAGATGCATATCCCCTAGGACACAATCCGAAGCATCCAGCATCTCATCAATATTAGGTCTACCCATTTTATCTTCAAAATCACTCCACAACGTGTCGCATATAGCTTTTTTCCACCTACTAACTGTTCGCTCTGACACTCTAGGATTAGACAAATCTATACGTCCTATATTGTATAAGTATTCAAAATCAGCAAGAAAGTCTTGATGCATATCTTCCAAATACTCCCGAAAATGCCAATATGATGTTGGAAGTTTATGTGCCATATCAAATCCATTGCCAACTATATATAACGTCTTCAAAGCCTGTCCCTCCTATATTGGTAAACGCTCCATAGTGGGGGCACTACGGAGAATATCGATAAACATTTTCGTTGACGTTTGCGAACATGCAGGCGCAAATGTGCACCTGCACATCAGACTTTACACATTATTGCTTATCAAACAATAATTTTTGTCTAAACTATATATATTCCAACCTATCTTCCAATTTATCAAAATATCTATTCATCCCATTTCTCCTAAATAATTAGTAAATAAAGAGCCCACCTCGCTATAGAGGGGGCATCCCAACAACAAACATCATCAGTGATCAGGTGCGCACTCTGCACAAAATCCACCATTATCTCCATGCTCTCTGTCATTTATATCAAAAATTCTTCCGCATGCTGGGCATGTAAAATACATGCCAATACAATTATCACAAACATACCCTCCATTATAGTGAGGATAATCCGCGCCTGATTTACCACAACAAATACACTTTGCCATTTCTCTTTTTTCCTTTCTTTCCATCATAAATAAATAAATAAATTCTTCTACACTGTTCTAACGTACTTACTATTTGTTTCCATTCATATCTTATTCTCTACTTTAGCTACCTTTTCCAATACTCCTGGCTTGTCATTTTCAATTAAATCAAGCAGACCTGCTATATCTTGTCTAATGTGTTGAGCCATGGTGACACACGATGGTTCTCCGGGGATTTTAGTAATTTCATATATACGACCATTTTCTAAGTCAGTTAAATGATTACTAATCCTGTTTATCTCTATGGCATAACGATTTGCTATTTTCGTAACAACACTCCCTTTCTCCAAACATCCTTAGCAACGGAATCTTCATGAACATCAATCTTATTCTTCACAGGATTATAGCTATCAGATGATAGCTATAATCCCAATAAAATCTTATATCACATCATCTTTCATACTTATATTTTACATATCTGTTTATGAAAGAATTTAATCCATATCCCTGCTCAGCAAGCACTTTCATATTCTCTACATTTTCAACTCCTGCACTTTTATATGAATACCTATAAACTCTTGGTGTTCCATAAAACAAGACGTCAATATAGGTATCTCCTATGGCATATGAATTAACATTTGAGTTGCCACCAATATTTCTATAATGTTGCATATTTTCTCCTTTCCTGGAAAAGTCAGAATGTATCTTTTGCAACACTTGCAATGATATCCTTCACCATACTTTCACTAACTTCAATACCATTACTCTCCATCTCGTGAATCTTTTTCTGAACTAATTCTACAAACATATTCGTTTGCTCTTTTTGTGCTTGTGTTCTTTTTCTATTATCATCTATGATTGCATTCCTGCGGTTTACAAGTTTCACGTATACTTCTTCGTACTCATATGGTTTACTTTCAGTAGGAAAGTTCTTAAAAGCATCATAAAGGTATGCCAAATACATCTTTTCTTTCTCCATAATATCCGATTCGTCAACTAGTCCATTCAAGAACAAAAAGTAATCTGCAATATATCTAAATATTTTTTCCTTATGATAGTTAGAAATCATAATATTGATATATCTGTAAATACTTATTGAATGACTATGTACCATATCATTTCGCATATTTCTTAAAACAGACATAAATAAGTCGGTATCTTCTGGCTCAAGTTCGCTTACATCATATTTCTCATCTTGAGAAATCAAATTGCCAACATTTGAAATCATCTCTATAAATTCATCTTTTGAAAGCAATGTATCGCCAAACAAGGAGTCAAAAATTAGTTCATACTTTTTCTTCGACAACTTGCCAGTCTTTTCATACTGACTAATATATGAATCTAATGTTGGTCGAGATAGATGTAATTTATTCGCTAGCTCCGTCTGTGTTATACCAATTCCTCTCAAGTACCTTTTTATATCCATTTTAATTTATCCTCTTATAGTATTATTTTTTCTTTGTTTTTGCCTGTGAAAGAGCACTTGCTGCTACAGTCTTTGATTTGGAGCCATATCTCTTATCTCTAAGCACAGATGATGCTACCTTAGCAACCCTTTCTGAGGTCTGTTTTTTGTTCATATCATTTTTCTCCTTTCCTAGTACTCCCCAAGAAGAACATGAACTTGACAAACAAATCTACAGACCATAAAATATAAATTGCTATGTTTATTTTTAGGGCCTTGCTGCTTGTCCAAGTACGAGGCTCTTTTTGTTTGCAATTAAATTATATGTGTAAAATGTAAATTTGTCAAATTAATGTTTCATTTTACATTTTTTTGTTTATTTTGCTTTTTACGCAAAATTGCCAGCCCTCCCGGGCTGGCAATCACATCACATCCATATAAACATCCTATCTACAAATCCCCAAACAAATCCTTCTCATACATACCGACCTCAATCATCCCCTTAAAGCTCTCCTTAACAGCCTCAGCATCCTCCTTATACGTCATACCATACCAGGTATCGTTCGTCCGGAGAACCTTAACCGTCATCTTCTTCTCATCCAGAAGTTCTCCTATAAATGTAGGAATAAGGAACTCTGCCTTAAGTGGATCACTAGGAACCTCAGTCTCAAAAAACTCCGCAAATCCTGCCTCCAACATATCCAGAAATTCCGGTGTCAGTCCCCACATGTTCATGGACACCAGAGACTCCGTATCAATGGCTATGCCGTCCGTCTCTGCACCATCCACAGTCTTGACGATATTCTTGGTCTCCACCACCTCTGTCAAATTATTCTGATCGTCCATCTTGCAAATGCCTCTGGTCACACCACCATTATCAGACAATGTATTCTTGAGTACAAATCCAGCCATACATGACTGTCCTCCGTTCACCAGATACTCATGAACCAGTCTGAGGCCTTCCTTGCCATAATAATCATCTTCATTTATCACGACAAATGGTGTCTTCAGCACGGCTTTAGCAGCAAGCACGGCCTGTCCTGTTCCCCATGGCTTAGTTCTGCCTGCTGGCAGCTCCCCTGGAATATCCTCAATATCCTGAAATGCATAATCAACCGCTTTGTTCATGGGGTCAGGCACCTACTATCTGTACTATCTGTATAGAGAACCGAATAGCAAACTTACCGCTGTATTATTTTTGCAATATTCATTTGTGTTCAATATATAAGCAAATATATTTGTCATAAAACAACAGAAGCAAAACCCAACAAATCCATACATCGACTGCTTGCATAACATATTCAGTACAAAAAGAAAAATCATGTGCATATAATATATTACTGTACTTGTTCGTCTAAATTTTCTTCCATCGCCAGAGCAGTTGCACATCAGCACTAACATAAAGAACATCACACTCATTATTATTTTCATGAGAAAGAGATTTAAGAATGCTGCAGCTAAAAACGTTCCCACCAATACTGGAAGAATAATTTTTGCCTTTGCAAATATTCTTGTTCTTGCAATCAACACACCCAGCAAAATATAATATGTTCCCGAAAAGATTCTTCCTTTACCTATTGTTTTTTCTATTAAAACAAAAATAATGCCAAGTAACTGGTTCTCAGAAACGGGCACTGCCATAATGTAATCTACCGAATACTGCAAAGTAACGGCAATACAGATAGCTACAATACCGTACAGTTCGAACTTTTTTTAGATATGATCTTATATACCATAAATCCATATATGGATGAAAGAAGATACCACAACGGCCATGAATAGTGATTTTCACCTTGAAAGATCACATTCCTAAAGAACAAAGCCGTAGACTTTACTATCCCGTCCCCAGATTAGGCAAACCAATATATTGTAATAGGCAGATAAATTGCCGTCTAAATAACATAATACCGTATCAGTTTCTGTATCTGCTTGTTTAATACGAATATCTTGTCATTCCTTTTTTTGCATTTTTTCTCTACAAGATATCCACTTGAAAGAAAAAAGAATGGAACCGCAAGTGAAACAAATATATCAAACAAACTGGTAACTACTTCATTTTGAACATTCTTTAATGGCAATGTATGAATAGCAATAACACAAAATGCCATTATGTATTTCACAACATCAATCGCATAATTCTGCTCTGCTCTGCTCTGCTCTGCTCTGCTCTGCTCTGCTCTCAAGATTGTATCGTCCCTGTTTCTTTCGTCAATATTGATTTTTACTGCGTTCACTCCCTGTTAGCGATTGCTGTACATTTTCTCGTAGTAGTTCTGATACTCGCCGCTGATGATGGTCTCCCACCACTCACGGTTATCGAGATACCACTGGATCGTCTTCTTGATGCCGTCCTCGAACTTGGTCTCCGGCAGCCAGCCCAGCTCATTGTGGATCTTAGTCGGGTCGATGGCGTAACGCATATCATGACCCTTACGGTCGCCAACATGGGTAATCAGACTCTCCGGCTTACCCAACTCTTTGCAGATGATCTTTACAATCTCGATGTTCTGCTTCTCGTTGTGACCGCCGACATTGTAGACCTCGCCAACACGACCCTTGTGGATAATCAGGTCGATAGCCTTGCAGTGGTCTTCCACATACAGCCAGTCGCGGACATTCAGGCCCTCACCGTAAACAGGCAACGGCTTGTCAGCCAGAGCATTAGCGATCATCAGCGGAATGAGCTTCTCCGGGAAGTGATACGGACCATAGTTGTTGGAGCAACGAGAGATCGTCACAGGTAGACCATAAGTACGGTGGTAAGCCAGAACCAGCAGGTCTGCTGCAGCCTTGGAACTGCTGTACGGAGAGCTGGTGTGAATAGGAGTCTCCTCAGTAAAGAACAGGTCAGGACGATCCAGCGGCAGGTCGCCATAAACCTCATCGGTAGAAACCTGATGATAACGCTGGATACCATACTTTCGGCAAGCGTCCATCAGCACACTGGTACCAATGATATTGGTCTGGAGGAAGATGCTCGGATCCTCGATGGAACGGTCAACATGAGATTCTGCTGCAAAGTTGACCACGATATCTGGATGTTCTTCTTCAAACAGCTTATCCACAGCTTCGCGGTCACAGATGTCTGCCTTCACGAAGCGGAAATTCGGGTTGTCCATAACAGGTGCCAGCGTGGACAAATTGCCTGCATAGGTCAGCTTGTCCAGACAGATGATCCGGTAATCCGTATACTTCTTCAACATATGAAACACAAAGTTACTACCAATAAAACCGGCACCGCCGGTAACAATAATATTCATTCTCTTCTTCCTCGCCTTTCAAAAAATAATTCTATCTTCTGCCACTCTTCTCAGATGTTCGCCATAAGGAGACTTTCCATAAGCATCCGCAGATTCGAGCAATTTTTCTTTATCAATCCACTTCTCATGGTAAGCAATCTCTTCTGGTGCAGAAATTACCATATCCTGTCGATTCTGAACTGTCTGAACAAAGATGGCCGCTTCCATCAGGCTGTCCATCGTTCCAGTATCCAGCCAAGCAAACCCACGACCCAAAATCTGTGCTTTTAGCTTTTCCTGTTTAAGATACATGTCATTCAATGTGGTTATTTCAAGCTCTCCACGTGCTGAAGGAACAACCTGCTCTGCCATTTCAGACACACCGGCAGGATAGAAATATAAGCCCGTAATGCAATAGTTTGACTTTGGATTCTTCGGCTTTTCTTCAACAGAGATCACATTTTTATTCTTATCAAACTCCATGATACCAAATCGCTCAGGGTCTTTGACGTAGTAGCCAAAAATAGTTGCATATCCATTTTCTGCATTATGTACTGCATCAGATAAGTTTTTTCTAAACCATCCACCATAGAAAATATTATCCCCAAGCACCATTGCGCAAGCATCATTTCCAATAAACTCTTTTCCAATGATGAACGCCTGCGCTAAACCATCAGGACTTGATTGTACAGCATATGATAAATTAATTCCGAAATGTTTTCCATCTCCCAGCAGCTCCTGAAATCTCGACGTATCTTGCGGTGTAGAAATAATCAAGATATCTCGAATTCCGGCAAGCATCAGTGTTGACAGCGGGTAGTAAATCATCGGTTTATCATACACAGGTAACAACTGTTTGCTTGTCACCCTTGTCAATGGATAAAGACGTGTACCTGAACCTCCCGCTAAAATAATTCCCTTCATTATTTTTCCTACTTTCTATGTTAATCACAAATTGTTATTAAGCTTTAATACATTTCTGCCGTAATAGATATTACGTTGCCTACTGCTCACCACGAAGAGGTATGTAATTTCGAGCAGCATCGCCTGCATCTAAAAGCGTGCAGGCGTTCTTATCTACTTTTATTTATGTATTGCGGTTTCTCTTAACCAAGAATGATATCGCAGATACGATCAACATCTTCCAGTGCAAGATCTGCATACAACGGCAGGGTCAGCACACGCAATGCCAAATGCTGTGCCACAGGAGTTTTCTCCGTTCCAGCAGTCGGATAGTTACGATAGCACTCAAAACTATTGGTTAGCGGATAGAAATACTTTCTCGCCGTGATGCCCTGCTCTTCCAACATTGCAAAGACTTCATTACGAGTATACTTATAGCCGTCGAAAACAACTGGTAAGTACGCATAGTTACTTTCCACATTTTCTTGAATAGCACTAAGCTGAATTCCTTCTACACCAGACAGACGCTTGCGATAACGCTCTACGACTTTCCTTCTCTTTGCAATTTCATCGCTCAGATGGCGCAGATTGCAAATTCCCATTGCTGCCTGAAACTCATTCATCTTGGCATTACCACCAACAAAGCACACTGATTCAGGTCCATGAATACCAAAGTTCTTCTGATCATTCAGCAATTGAACCCAGCTATCATTTTTGAAGCAGACTGCACCGCCCTCAATGGTATTGAATACTTTTGTAGCATGGAAACTGAACATTGATGCATCACCAAAGCATGCAGAAGACACACCTTTGTATTTTACAGCGAAAGCATGAGCAGCATCATAGATGACTTTCAGGCCATTCTTCTTTGCAATTCTATCAATTTCTTCCACATTACAAAGATTGCCGTAGACATGTACAGGCACGATAGCAACCGTACGGTCTGTGATGAGACTCTCAATCTTTGTAACATCGATCGTATAGTCTTTCTCATTGACATCACAGAACACTGGAACTAATCTGTTTCGAACAATTGCGTGTGTAGTAGACGCAAAAGTAAACGGTGTAGTAATCACTTCACCTCCTTCTGGCAGGTTCAGCGCTGCGATAACATTCTCCAATGCCAAATGGCCATTTGTATAAAGAGCCACATGCGGAACTTCCAAAAATTCCTCCAACTGTGCTTGTAACTGCTTATGCTTTACACCCATGTTAGTCAGCCAGTGGCTATCCCAAATAGAACGAATCTCTTCAACATATTCGTCAAGAGTCGGCATAGATGAACGAGTAACTAAAATTTTATTATCCATATTCCCCTCTCTATTCTTTTTAGTGCAAATTTAACAAAAAGCCTTGATTTTACGGCATTTGCTAAATCGTTAATAGGTTACATATATTTACAAAACAGAGTTTTCTGGATATGAAGCGACTTCTAAGAGTCCATTTCTGATGATTTTAGGTACAAGAAATAAAACGTCGTTTGTTTTTCCCTATGAAGACTTTCTTGTTCTCCCAAATTCCTCTACAGTAACTAACCTCTCATATCTACCAGGATCACCTGCCTCTGCCGGGTCCTAAATTCCTTCGTTCTGCTTATCCATAGTTGGGTGCTGCTTATGCTCCTACAGCAAGGTCTTTGCCCTATAAAAAATGTCAACGCAGCTACTAGCTCTACTTTGTTTTATATACTTTTACATTCCTGTTTCACAGCACCATTGACGGCGGACGCTTTCCTGTTTACAGTACTTCTTTCTTATGCGGCTATAACTCCTCTTTCATGATGAATATCTGACATAATTTTAAACCGGTCATAGTCCACACCTTTTGTTAATACCGCATAGAATACGCGAATTAACTTACAACTGACAGCAATCATTGCCTGTCTTCGTTTTAATGGATTTTTTACACGAGTCACATAATAATCATAGATTGTTCGAAACTCTTTGTTCCTTGCCAACAACGGTATCATTACCTGATACAAGATCTTTCTGAGTTTTCTTCTTCCTCGCTTGCTGATTCTCGATCTTCCCTTATGCTTTCCGGAACTGTTTTCTACTAATTCCAAACCGGCATACTTTTGGATCTGTTTCGGCGACTTAAAACGTCTTATATCACCTACTTCAGCAATAAATCCTGCTATTGTAACACTTCCTACTCCTTTAATGGCGAGTAACTTCTCCACATGCTGTACTTTCCGAATAGTCTCTTCCAGTACCTTATTCACAGCTTCCAGTTGTGAAATCCATAATGATGTTCCTCAAGCAGCATATATAACTCACTTCTTGTTCCAATTTCTCCATCCAGACCAACACTATTGTGTGCAGCTTCTACCAGGGTCTTTGCCCTATCTTCTGTAACGCCTCTGCCACGCATCTTCTTATCGTGCCAGATCTTTCGGATTCCTTCTACTCCAAGTGCAATTACATCCTTCGGCATTGGTGCTTTTTCAAGCACCGCCAAACCACTTGCGGCATCAAATCTTGTATATAATCCCAGATACTCCGGGAAGTGTATTGCAAGCCCTCTCTGGATTCTGTTTGCAGATATGTTATGCTGCTTCATAATCCTGTCACGGCTGTATACCAAATCTCTTGTCTCGGCATAAATGCCCTCTGGCATGTATGGAATCGAATATCTTCCATCCACAACCAGCTTTGCTATTGTCTTCGGATCTTTTGCATCCGTTTTCTTTGGAATATTATCATCAAGATCCTTGATCTTCTTAACAGAGAATGGATTGACCATTACCAATGTTTTCTGATGATCCTGTACATACTTTGCAAACGCAAACCAGTAATGACCAGTCGGCCACAGCCAATCAGAACTGCAGTCTTTTTATTCTCATTTTTCAGCTTTTCTGTCCAAAGCTGAAAGGAATTAAATCCTTCGATATCATTCTGAAATGAAAAAACTCGTTTTGTACGCTCGCGCCCTCTGTTATCAAAAGCTCTTGCATAATGCGTCTGGCTTCCAATATCAACTCCAACAACCAATGTTGTATCTGTTACTTGCTCAATTTTTTCATTCTGTGTATAATTCATGTTGAACCTCCGGTGTTTTGATTGTTTTGTTTACATCCGCCAAGATGCAACTCAATCATACCTTGAGGTTCTTTTTTATTCAATTGGCGCTTTTAATGAATTACAGGAATGCTCCACAATCAGATACTCTTTAACAATGCATCTGTAACATCTGTTTCCTGAATCTTCCAGTCTTTTCCCAGATTACTATTCAGCACTTTCTTATAGAAACTGTATGCAACGCTAACATCAACAAAAGAAAGACCGATGGAATTGAAATAGCAAATTTCATCATCATTTTCTCGACCAGGCTTTGTTCCGTCTATAATGTCGGCTATATTAGCATATATATCGCTATCTTTTAGCAATCCATCTTTATACATCCGGGCAATGGTTGGTGAGCCCCTATGCTTTAAAGAATGCCAATCATCACATACAATTTTTGTTGCTTTTTGCGGTACAGCGTATTCATCTTCCCATCCACCTACATGGCAGTAATAGGTTCCATTTTTTACAGCATCTGCTTTTAGAAGAGGTGCTTGGCAGCTAACTGCTGTAACAATTATATCGGCGTTTTGGGCGGCCTTGTCATAATCAGAATTACACGGTATAAAATCGACATCAGGATACTTTTTTTTCATTATATCAATAAATTGATTTTCCCCTTTTCCACTTCTGGATGCCACATAACAAGTATCTATTTGCGGGAACATCTGTTTAATCGCAACAAAGTGCGCCTTTGCTTGTTCTCCAGAGCCAATCGTTCCATATATATGGCTATCTTGACGAGCTAAATATTTTGCCCCAATTGCCCCCATACAAGCCGTGCGTAATGCAGTAATCAGCGTGCCATCCATCACCGCAATCGGAAATCCCTGTTCCAATTCTGATAAAATAATTACGCCGGAAACATTCTGAGATGAAAACTTATGTGGGTTTTCTGGAAAAACGGATACCCATTTAATTCCGCAAACACCGTCCTTCATCAATGTTGATGGCATGCAGTTAATTCTATCCTGCGTTTCCAGATTAAAGATTTGCGAAATTTTATCTGGAAGCATAACTCCACCATTTTTATAATCAACAAGAACTTCTTCAATTACCCTAATAACTTCCTGAATATCACAGCATTTTGTTTCCATAATATCTTCCATGGATATCAGCTTGACATTTAAATCGTTTTTCAAGAAAACCCCTCCCCTCATAAAATCCTATCTACTGAAAACTTTTCGTATTGCATATTATTACCCAGCTCATCAAATACCAGCATACTATCCTGCAACTTTGAAATTTCACCTTTAAGATCTTCCGTATCAGCACACAAAATATCCATTTCGGCCATTCTTTGATTTACATCGTAACTCCAAGAAATTTCACTTCCAATCTCACATCTTGGAATCAGCGAAACCACTTTACAATCATCAGTCCGGTCGAAGCCTTGCATTTTTGCGACTTTACCTGCTTTTAACGTGGGGAACAAAACCGCTGCACGCTTACCGTTCAGGTTAACACCATCTTCCAGTGGTTTCACACTGCCGCAATTACCTTCCAGCGCGTAATGAACCATTGCCTCCATCAAATCAATGCCAAATTCCTTTGTATACACTCTTTCATAATCGACACCCGGAAATCTCAGGCCTGGATCAAAGAATCTAAATTTACCATTGTCCTCAAAACCCTGCATAAAGATCGGACCGTTCTTGTATCCCATTGCTTTAAACATTTTCACGACATTTTGATGTGCCGTTTTCAAATATTCATCTGTAAATCTTGATGGAGAAACAGCGCAGGCTACAACTTTTTCAAGGTGATTTTCCTCAGAACCACAGTAACTGTCTACTGTTCTAATTAAATAAGGTTCACCATCCACAAAGAAATATGTGACTTGAAACTCATGAGTCCCCTTCATATATTTTTCGATGAGGATATCTTCATTTGAAGATTCGCTTTTTGCAAAATTTATTGCATTTTCAAGTTGTTTTGTAGTGTAACACACAGACTGTCCACGCGATCCTCTGCTGTCAACAGGCTTAACGAACAGTGGAAATTCCGCCTGTCCGGATAAGGCTTCTTCTTCTGTATACTCTGGAATAACATCAACACCGTTCTCCACGCACATTTTCTTGAAAGCATGCTTATCAGTCATATAGAAGAACTGATCTTTTGTTCCATAACACGGCAAATCAAGTGCCTCACAGATTTGTTGATATGGCCTTTGACATGGGTCAATGTATCCGCAAATGACACCATTCACTTGCTCTTGCTTACAGCGTTCAACAATCTGATCTACATCTTTAATATTAAGCATCCATGCTTCATCTGCGACTTTCTTTGCAGGAGAATCCACAAGATAATCTGTAACAATCGTGTATACGCCCATCTTTTTCGCTGCTTCTACCAGCTTTATCTGTTGAGCGGTTCCACCAAGAATCAATAATTTTTTCATCATCCATCCTCCCTTATTTTTTCACAATTTTCTTCAAAAGTTGACGAACCATATCTAGCAAATATTCGTAGGATTCCAAATGTAATACAGCTGACATTCCTATATAAACCGCTGCACCAAATGGTATCTGAATCAGCAAGGTTATTCCATTAGACAAATGTAATAGGCCTGTTAAACTCACACAGAATCCCATAAATACCGCCAAAGAGATGCCTGGAAGAATATCTTTTAACTGTTCCAGATATCCGTAGTTTAGAAGTTTTCTATTAGGCCACGAATTAATAATCTGACTTAATACGCTATTCACAAGCAAACTGTACGCCATAGCCAATACGCCAAACCACATTGTAGAGAAAAGCAATCCCAATCCAACTATTTTCTTTGCAATCTCCAACTTCAAAAAGTAATCACTACGTCCCATTGCCTTAATAGCATTCAAATTAGCAGTGTGAATTGGGTAAAACATATATGTAATGCAGAAAATTCTCAAAAATGGCACGCACGGCAGCCACTTGTCCGTTAATACCACCTGAACAATAGTTTTCGCACAGAAAGCAAGTCCCATCATTAACGGTGCCATAATATATGTACTGGTCTTGATGGAACGGCGCGTCATCGACTTAACACGAGCCCGATCATCTTGCGCAGATGCCATTGAAGGTAATAAAACACTGTCAATTGAGGAATTAATATTATTGACAATCGTGTTCGGAAACTGTTTTCCTTGGTTATAATAGGCCAAGTCCGAAGAAGAATACATTTTACCAATAATGAGACTTCGGATATTATTGTAAATCGTGTCCAACAAAGAAGAGACAAGCATTTTCCATCCAAAAGAAAGCAATCCTTTTAGACGCTGCCATGAAAACATTCTTTTAGGTCTCCACTTGACTGTCAACCACAAAATCAGTGTATCAATCGCCGTATTTGAAAGTTGCTGTGCAACAATGGCCCAAACACCAAATCCCGCATAGGCTAATCCAATACCTAAAAAAGCAGAAAAAATTGTTCCTCCCAATGTTGAAAAGAAAAATCTCTTAAACAACATATTGCGTGAAACATACGACTGCTGAATTCCCTTAACTCCTGATATCACAATCGTCAAACTTATAACGCGTATTATCGGCGTTAGGGTTGTATCTTTATAAAAATTGGCGATAAATGGTGCCGCAACAAACATTACTGCATATAGCACTAAACAAACTGCAAAATTAAAATAGAATACAGATGAAAAATCCAAATCATCTGCATCCTTTTTCTGAATTAATGCAAGTCCTAATCCGCTATCAGCGAACACCTGCATAATAGTAGTAAACACTGTAATAAGTGCAATTTGCCCGTAATCCTCTGGCGCAAGAATTCGTGCAAGAACAATCGACACAATAAATGTTACCAATTGTGCACCACAACGTTCAGCAAATCGCCATATGAAATTTGAAAGGACTGAATTTCTATCACTTTTTGCCATTTTTTATTCTTTTTAGCAGTCTAAACAATCGAACTGTTATTTCTCTCCCAAATATTTTTTCAAAGAAAAGCAGCGTATCAACTTTCCTTTTCTTATACTCATCCGTCACCAGGAAATCATCTAGCAAAGTTTTGTTATAGTTTAGAAAAGTATCATCATCCTCTATTAACTCCACTTCATTCCCGTCACCCATATCTATGACTTGCGCATTGTAATCATAAGAAAGGGATGTTCTATTATCCGTATTAGTTATTTTCTGGCAGCACAGTCCCGTTCCGTCAAAACCTGAATTTTGTGTTTTCGACACAAACGGTGTAATTACATATAAATCATTGAATGCCATATAGACACCCAAAGACATATCAGATGAAGTCTTAAAGTACTTACTGCTGTTCGTCAAAGCATGAAACATATAGTCGTAATATCGTCCCTGAATCAGTTGATCCAATTTACCATTACGCTTTACTTCTGGATAGCAGTCATACATATACCCATTTTTTAATGTCTCTATAGTCTTCAGCTGTTTAGCCTTCCAAAATCCCGCTCCCCACATTGAAAAAGTAAACTTTTGTTTGAAAATATTTGCACCTTTAACATTTGCTTTATAGGGAAGTGGATACGAGTACCCATTAACTCCTATTACACTCTCATCCGCTTCATATTTTTCCAACGCTTTGTCCATAAATTCCAAGAAAATAGGCGAAAACACTATATCATCCTCGGCATAGATCCATCGATCATATTTACCGCTGATATAGTCTCTCATCTCTGAGGAATTTAATGCCGCACCATAGTTTTTTTCTCTTTTAACAACATTAAAACTATTAAAACAGTCAAATTTGCCGTTTTCTAAATAACTACATATCTTTTCATACCCGGCTCTATACTTTTCACTTGGCGGATAATCCAGTGCAATATAAACATCCGTATATCTAGCCCATGTATTTGTCTTTAGTGACTCGATGCATTTCTGAAAATGCTCTGAGCGACATAGAGTCGGAATGTATATAGGAGCATATACCATAATGTAAAAATCTCTCCTTCCTTTGTTGATTTGAAATTATATTGATGGCTCTATGGCATTGCGTCGTTCCCTAGCTCGATAGCTTCCTGGAATAACCAACGCAGCAAATAAAATCGGGAAACACATATAACAACTTAATCCATGTACTTCCGTCATTGAATACAACGCCCACACAAGGATGAATATATTGTTTTTCAAACTGCCTTGTTTAGCAACTTTGTATAAAACGACAATTATTAGCAACAATATGACTATTCCAACATTAATCAATAAGTACGAATAAATGTTATCGAACGTAAATCCGCCGGAAAAGCCGTAATATTCATCCCACGTTGTGGTAAAGTTACGCATATCTCTTCCAAATATCGTCAATCCCAAACGGTTATATGCATACGATGCCAATCCAATCCGTCGCGTTAATAACTGATCCACTGCATGTGACAATAGGTTTCCCTTCTCATATAAAAATGTCATTACAAATGTAAATAAACTAAGAATAGGAACTGCATATTTAGCTAATGCATCAATCAACTTGCTGCATTCTTTATTTTTATATATCATTACGATCAGAAGTACGAACACAGATAAGTATAAACTTGTTCTAGTTTTGGCTACACGATAGAACAATAACTCAACTATTATTACCGCTATAAAGTCTTGTGAATTTAGGCTTTCAAACTTTAGCCAAAAATACATAATAACTAGATTAAACACAAATGCCGATAAAACATTTGCATGCCCAAATCCCAATGAATATCGTATATATCCGTGATAAAGAACATAGTATTTACTGCCCAGTAAAGTACTTACTGCTCCTACCAAACAATGAATGCTTATCAACCAAAATTCATATTTAAAAATGAAACGAACTACTCTCTCAATATCCTCATCTCTGATCGCTAGACAAGTTATTACAGTTATTAGCAAACCTGCTGAGCCAATATTAATACAGATAACTCCAAAAAGAACTGTAACAATTGCATACGCAACAAGCTGTCTGATATTATATTGTTTACTTAGAATATGAGCCACTAATAGCACCACAGAAATTGCAGTCAATATATTATCTACCATTCCCGATGAATGCCACATCGAAGACATGCTCAATATAGTCTTCACTATTAAAACTAAAATTCCAAAATCCAAAGCACTCCTTGGTTTTGGAATAGTTAATATACTATCATTCATCTGCTACTTCCTCTATCACTTTATCTAAATGCGCCACAAATTTTTCCATATCAAATTTATGTGCCGTCATTATCGCTCTATTTTGTATATGCTCCCACTGTTCCTTATTATCAATTGCTTTCATTATCACTTCCGCCAACGCTTTCGGATTGCCTTTTTCAGCTAAAAAACCATCAACACCATCTGTAATAATTTCAGGAATGGCACCTGAATTAGAGCAAACACAAATCTTACCAGCTGCCATTGCCTCAACAATCCCAATTCCAAATCCCTCTTCCCAGATACAAGAGTGAACAAAGATATCTGAATTTGCAAGAATTTGTGGGACATCTCTTCTTGTTCCGACAAAGCTACAGTTTTGGTTTAATGCCAATTCTTTTGCAGTCTTCTCCAGTCGCTCTCTGTATTCTCCATCGCCAACAATCGTAAACGAAAGATTATATCCATTTTCTTTACAAATTTTTATTGCTTCTAGCGCAATCTGTACACCCTTTACTTTTACTAATCTTCCTACGAACACAAGTCGAACGGGATCATGAGCAGATAAACACCTTTCAGCAAATCGGCTAACATTTACACCATTGTAAACGACTTTTATCTTCTCAGCTCTTGCCTTGAAATTGACTATTATACTTTTCTTGACATAATTAGATATTGCAATTATTCTTTTTGCGCTTTTTGCAGCGGTAATATTTATAACTTTTCGAGCGGTTTCATTGTTTCCACTTAATTCATCTTTTGCATCACAGTGGACATACATGAGTACAGGTATTCTACGGAATAGGATAGAAAGTAGTGTCACATAAACTCTTATCATCGGCGAGCCATGATGTGTTACAATGACATCGGGTTTTACACTTTTAATAATTGCAATCAATTCTTGTGTGGCCTTAAAAGAGCCCACCTTTCCTGCATCTAAAAAATATGTATTACAGCTGCACTCTCTAATTTGTTGCTCATAATATCCATCTTCCCACACAAATACAAAATAATTATTGTGACTGCTTTTCTTTGCATATTCCGCTACTAATGTTTCTATGCCTCCGCTCTTGCCACAAGCAAGTATGTGTACAACTTTGTGCATAATCCACCGCCTCGCCATCTCTTATTACTCACATCATTAGATTCTGGATTTCTTAAAGAGCAACTTCTTTGACGAGCGAACACATAAAACAAACGAATCTGCATAAGCAGCAATCAAATACGCACTTCCTACAAACGCGTTCCATTTTTTCTTATGCTCCCATTCATAATCAACTTTTCTTTTTTCAATTTGATATAGCGGAAGAATCGTTCTCGATGTTCCAAAATGTACCAGTTTACCACCTGTAGTATCACTGCCGTTAAACCAATACTCCAATCTTCTGCCAAAGAAATCTGCTCTCAGTTTTTTTGCATTTCGTAAAAAGCAAAAACGATCATTAATTTGATCAATCGGTCTTGCACCATTGACTGCCATTGCCAACGCAATAATCGGCTCGTCTGCAGGATTTCTAAAATTCTTAAAACGAAATGCCTTATAGTTATTTGAAATATCGATACACGTCTTATAAATGGCATCTACTTCTTTAGATTTTCTAAAATAATAGATTCCACCATGCAAATCGATAGAATACTTTACCTGTTCCTTATACTGTAACGTTTCGCTAATCTTAAACCATGCCCGTTCTGAGTCTTTATAAAAGACCTTACCGTATGCTGAGAAGGTGTTTTGCCCCCCCCCGAAATCTTTCCAGTATATGTTTAAATCGTTGAATGCAATACAGTCCGAATCAATAAAAATCGTTTCATCATATGGGCTATATCGCATTATATCAATCTTATCCATATAAGAACATGTGGCATCCTTTATAAGAACCACATCATCAAATTCTTCAAATTTATCATCGGCTTCATCAGTTATGACACCAAACCTCACGGGACTAGCACTTGTCAGCTTATATGACCTAACAAGTGTCTTCGCCATTTCGTGATATTTCTTATCACCTGTCGCAATCGTTATAAATCCTCTGCTCATGTTCTATTACCTCTAATAGTCTAATAGTCTCTCGCTTAACTCATCTTAAATGCCTTCTTATGCGTAGCTTCCCGATAGCAGTTGTATATCTTCTCAAAATACTTACTATCCGAAAATTCAGTCAGTGCAATCTCTTTTGACTTCGCAGACATTTGAGTATACCGACCTTTGTCCTCGGTGATTTTTTTGATTTTGTCCGCTAATGCTGAAACATCTCCCGGCTTTATAAGAAAACCGTTCTCGCCCTCTCTAACGGCAGCAGCCATATCACCAACAGCCGTAGCAATCACTGGTAAGCCATAACTAATGGCCTCCAGCACCGCAATCGGAAGGCCCTCGTTATAAGACGGAAGTACCAACGCTTGGCTTTCTTTTAAATATCGTTCTTTTGCCTTTCCGTCTGTCCATCCAGCAAATTCTATCCAAGGTTCAACTTTTAATTCACTTGCCTGCTGTTTTAGGCTTTCTTCTTCCGATCCACTTCCAGCAATTATAAATTTAATATTATTAAGCCAGCCTTCCTTTTTCAGCAAGCTAATTGCTTGAATTAAATCTGCCACACCTTTCCGTTTAATCAAAACTCCAAGGAACAAAATTTGAAATGTATCTCCGTTCCAATTTGTAGTATAATCCGGAATGTGAACTGCATTACTGACAACAACCGTTCTAGTGGCAGGCTCAATTTCCTTTACTGCCTTATTCCATTTATCGCCTAATACAATAAATGCAGAACTTTCTGCCAGAAGATTTCTGATTTTCTTTTTTGTTCTTGAATTTGATTCATTATACCATTTTTGAAATTCAGATCCATGTAAATGAATAACATCAGGCACATCATACTTTTTGCACAGTTTATGAATCAAATATTTTCGGTAGAAACTACCTTTATAAGACATATGTATATGAACAACATCCGGTTTGTCAGTTCTTATTGCTTTTTTTATATTTTTATAGGCGTGAGCAAAAAATATAATTTTCTTAATACTTGAGTCTTCGATATATGTTGGGAGAAAACTCATTTCTACGCCAATGGAATTCCAATCATAAGCCAATAGCTGCTGAATAACACTTGTAATTCCGCCCTTTACTGATTGGTCATTTCCAACCATTAAAATCTTAATTTTCTCCACACGATACCCTCCTCTTTATATCTTCAAGATATTGTCCTTTGATTTCACTTCATATCTTGTTCACTTTCCTACTGCAACGACAGTCCATTTAGTCCAGATTGCTTACAAACCCATCAATACTACTTATAATTCTTTGTGTGTTACTCACATACTCCTTATATGTAGTCTTTTTCACTGTTTCCAGTGCATCACCGACTTTTTCAGCATCATCACACTCACAAATTAACTGAAGCTCTTTGAACTGCCCCACCAACTGAAGCTGATGGTCATCAACATGCTCACCATATTTCGCACGTCTAGGAACGGCAATTACCTTTTTACCTTTTTTTACAGCCCCAATAATGGCGCCAGTACCTCCATGAGTTATAACTATTTCCGCCTTGCTCATTTCCTTGCTGAACTCTTCTCTGTCCAAAAACTTTTTGTAATTAAAGTTCTTCGGCAAATAATCACTGTAGCCAATCTGTGCAAACACATCTTCTGCATCAACTGTTCCTTTTTCACACAGTTCATCAACGGCTTTCAGCAATCTATTAAACTGAAACTTCTGTGATCCAAGTGTTATAAAAATCTTATTTACCATTTAATAGATTCCTCCTAAATATATAGCTTTAGGATAGAATTTCAGCATCGGCTTCCACTGAACATAAAACTGATCCGCAAACTTATAGAGCAGTTTTCCGGTTTCTGTCGGAGAAGTAACTTTTGCAAAAGATTCAATGTAAATCAGCTTTTTACCCATAAGTTTAGAAATCAGACAAATCGGTATCATTGCAAGAACTCCTGTGCAAATGACCACATCAGGTTTTTCTTTTCTGTAAATGCCGATAGACTTCCAAGCATTTTGAATCATCCGCCAGATAAAATCTTTTTCTCGGCGGTTGACCTGCTTCATATAATATGTTTTTTCGCCTTTTGCTTCTGCGCTGTAATCTGTCTTCTCAGTAATAACAAAGCTTTCATATTTCTCCATCAGTGGTTTTAACATCATGAGCTGCTCATAATGTCCGCCTGATGATGCCGCAAAGCATATCTTTACGTTTTTCTTTTCATCCATCTCTCTACTAACCCACACTTATTAATCTCTACCAAACAAATCTCTCGTATAAACTTTTTCTTTCACATCATCAAGATCTTTACTATACCTGTTTGCGATGATGGCGTGGCTCATTTCCTTGAACTTATCCAGATCATTAACCACTACTGATCCGAAGAATGTCTCACCATCTTTCAGAGTCGGCTCATAAATCACAACCGTTGCACCCTTGGCCTTGATACGCTTCATGACACCCTGAATAGAACTCTGACGGAAGTTATCGCTGTTGCTCTTCATGGTCAGGCGGTACACACCAATAGTTACCTTTTTCTCTTTATCTTCATCAAACTCGTTCTCTGCATCGTAGCCGTAGTAACCAGCCAGCTTTAGAACGCGGTCAGCGATGAAGTCTTTACGAGTTCTGTTACTCTCGACAATAGCCTCGATCAGGTTCTCCGGCACATCTGCATAGTTAGCCAGCAGCTGCTTGGTATCCTTCGGCAGGCAGTATCCGCCGTAGCCAAAGGACGGATTGTTGTAGTGACTGCCAATACGAGGGTCAAGGCAGACTCCGTTGATAATCTGCTGGGTATTCAAGCCCTTGCTCTCTGCATAGGTGTCCAGCTCGTTGAAATAGGCCACGCGCAGAGCCAGATATGTATTGGCGAATAGTTTTACCGCCTCTGCTTCGGTGAAGCCCATGAACAGAGTGTCAATGTTCTCCTTGATAGCACCTTCCTGCAGCAGACCAGCAAACTCATGTGCAGCCTTTACCAATCGCTCATCACTTAAATCAGTGCCGACGATGATACGAGAAGGATAAAGATTGTCGTACAGTGCTTTGCTTTCTCTTAAAAATTCCGGGCTGAAGATGATGTTCTTACTGTTGAATTTTTCACGTACGCTTGCGGTGTAGCCCACAGGGATCGTGGACTTGATGACCATGATGGCGTTCGGGTTATATTCCATGACCAGCTTGATCACAGCCTCGACTGCGCTTGTGTCGAAATGCTGCGTGTTGCTGTCATAGTTCGTAGGGGCCGCAATTACAACAAAGTCCGCTTCAGAATATGCAACCTTTGCATCCAACGTTGCGGTCAGCTTCAATTCTTTTTCAGCCAAGTATTTTTCAATATATTCGTCCTGAATTGGAGACTTATGATTGTTAATAAGATCCACTTTCTCAGGAATAATATCAACAGCAGTTACCTGATGATGTTGAGAGAGCAATGTCGCAATTGACAGCCCAACATACCCAGTACCAGCAACCGCAATTTTATAATCAGTTTTCATTGTCATTTATCCTCCTGCATCTAAGTATCTCTATTTTTAATTCACTTATAGAAAGCAGCCGTATACTACTTCGACCCTTCCCTGCCAAGCACTACCTTGATAGTCTTCAGCACTATCTTCATATCAAGTCCAAAGCTCCAGTTCTCTATATACTCCGTATCCAGTCTCACAACCTCCTCGAAGTCCGTGATGTCACTCCTACCACTAACCTGCCACATACCGGTGATTCCAGGTTTAGTAGCAAGTCTGCTCTTGTGATGCATCTCATACTGCTCCACCTCAGAGATAAGTGGTGGTCTTGTTCCAACCAGTGAGAGATCCCCTTTCAGCACATTGAAGAACTGTGGGAACTCGTCTATGGAGAAGTCTCTGATATACTGGCCGATTCCCTTCTTCCTGGTGCCGTCCGGCAGTATCTTGTTGCCTATGACTCTCGGGTCAAAGTCCATCTTGAACATCTTCGAATCGCTCATAGTGTTCTGCGCCATGAGTTCCTTCTTGCGCTCCTCAGCGTCCATGTACATGCTTCGGAACTTGTACATCTTGAATATCTTGCCATTCAGTCCCACTCTCTCCTGCTTGAAGAAGATTGGTCCCGGGGACTTGATGTATATGATAGGTCCTATAAATATGGTGAGGATGAGCGTGAATATGCTGCCCACCAGACCTCCTATTATATCCATGACTCTCTTTAACAGCATCTGCTTTGGTGTTGCGTAGTTCATCATGGTCGTGACCACGGTCTCACCGTTTATCTTCTGGATAAGCTGCTTGTCGCCGTGGGTCCTCACGATGGATGATATGCACATGTGAACCGTGATGCCGCCCTCGATAAATGCGTCTATTAGGGTGTTCGCATATCCGTATGCTCCGCGCACATCCACATATATCTCGTCCACCCATGCGGTTCTCACATAGTCAACTGCGCTGTTGTAATCTGCCACCACCGGCACTCCCTGGATCTCCTGACCGATGAGATTGGCATCTACCACCATGACTCCTACTATATCAAACCCGGAGTAGTTCTTCTCCTTGAGCCCTGCCACCACATCATCTGCTATATGTCTGGTGGTCATAACGAGCAGCTTCTTGCCCTTGCCCTTCTCTGCATATTTCTCAAGATGCTTCTTCCACAGGCTTCTCACCGCGAATGTGGCATACACATATATGGCCCACATGAGCAGTATGGTAATTCTGGAATATATAGATGTATCCTTGAGGACAAACACATACAGAAGGAGCAGTGCAACTATCACGAAACCGTTCTTGAAGCTGGATATGAATTCCTTGAAGTATCCTCTTCTGAGAACGCCCTCATATGTATTCAGGAATATCATGGCTACTATATCCGCCAGCTCCGTGATGATAGCCAGCGCGAGATAATCTCTGCTCGCATACGGATTTACCATGCCGTGTCTGATCTGGAATGCCACAAGAAATGATAATTGAAGTACTATAAGATCCAGCAGCATGAAGTCGAAGTGCTTCAGCCAGCCCTTTGCGCCTTTCTGATACATAATTTTCTCTCCTCATCCTCTGTCGTCAGGGTCATATTTGTGCCCGCATGACCCAGTCTGTTGATTCATACATGAAATGACTCAGCCCGTGTGATTGTCGGCTGAACCTTTTCATCTGTAAACCATGATACGCATTAAACGGTCTGTTATTTATCACCCACACCGGCGGCGCGGAACGTCCTGTGGCATGGACATTCGTTTTGCGCCACCGGCTAGGGCTTGGAACTATTTAACATAGCAGGATGATTATTTAACCTTGTAAATAATTGACTTGCTGTATGCCTTGTAGTTCTTTGTTGCAGCAACCTTAACAGTGATTCTTACCTTTGTGCCCTTCTTGACACCCTTACCAACAGTAATCTTGCCATTCTTAACCTTGACCTTCTTATTGGCTGACTTGTAAGTAACCTTTGCCTTTGCCTTAACACCAGATACAGTGATCTTCTTCTTAGAAGCATTTACCTTAACCTTAACAGACTTCTGAGCAGCCTTGTTAATTGTGTAGTAAATTGTCTTTGTACCCTTGTAGTTGTTGATACCCTTTACGGTAATCTTATACTTGCCAGCGTTCTTAGCCTTAGTTACACCAGTAATCTTGTAATCAGTACCTCTCTTGAGAACTGTGTTACCATACTTAACTGTAACCTTGGTTGTCTGATTCTTAGCATTGTATGTCTTTGCAGCAGCAGTAGCCTTGTAGCTCTGCTGTGCGTTAACTGTGTACTTAACTGTTGTATCGCCTGAATAGTTACCTATTCCCTTGATCTTAACTGTGTATGTACCAGCCTTTGTTGCCTTAAGGCTTCCTGAAACGACTTTGAAATCCTTGTTCAGGGTAAGTGTCTTACCGTTAACAACAATTGTTGTTGTCTGGCTCTTTGCATTGTATGTAAGCGACTTTGCTGTAGCAGACTTAACGTCTACCTTAGCTGGTGATGATGTAGCTGCAAATGCAACTGTTGGCACCATCATTGCGATACATACAACTATAGCCAAAAGCTTCTTTAAATTCTTCACAATAAATTCCTCCTTCCCAAAAAGTTCTATTGTATTGAATATATGATAAAACGCCCTGTACGCCACTATACATGGCGTTATATCCAAATTGAATTATTTTGACGGGGCGCTGTCTCTGGAGGCTGCAGCCTCTTTGCCGTAAGTGCCATAACCATAGCCGTACTGGCTATAGTATTTGCCATACTTGCCGTAATATTTCTTGTATGTTCTCCCCGTTGTCTCAACTCTGTTGAGTATGACTCCAAGCAGCGTACAACCTACCTGGTCAAGCTGCTGGAATGACTGTTTGATGAGACTTCTTGATGTCTCACCTGCTCTGACTACCAGAGCTGCGCCATCGCACAGTGATGCGATCTGAGCGGCATCCGCCACACTGCCAAGCGGTGGCGAGTCTATAATGACATACCTATATGTCTCTGCCAGCTTGTCAAGAAGCTCTGCAAATCTAGCATCCTCCAGAAGAGCCGATGGATTCTCCAGAAGGTTCATACAAGGTACGATGTATGCATTTTCTACCTGTGTTTCATAGATGACATCCTCCATCTCGGACTGTCCCGAAAGGAAATATCCAAGATCCGGAAGCTTGTCAGCATCCTTTATGTGATGTCTGTCCTTTATGACTGACTTACGAAGATCCACATCCACCAGCACTGCAGGGAATCCTGCCTCGGCGAGCATCTTCCACAGGTTGATCGCCACGCTGCTCTTGCCCTCATTTGGCATGCTGCTGGTTATGAGTATCTTTCTTGTGTTCTTGCCACAGAACTTTATGTTGATCCTGAGACGGTTCATCGCCTCCTCCACTGCATATGGGAGTTCCTGAAACTCTATGTTAAGCTTCTTCATGCTCTGACCCTCTCTTTCCTGTTATGTTTCTTTCCAGGCTCTTCATCTGAATCGTCTGTTCTGAACTGGTCGCTCTCAGGTATTGTCGTGAGCGGTACTATTCCGAAATACTTCTCCATGTCGTCTGCTGAGTGGATCGTGTCATCCATCAGGTATCCCACAATGACGATCAGGCAGTAGATGAGTGCTCCAAGCAATGCACCTATGGCGGTGTACTTAAGGTAGCTTGGTCCGACCTTCTGGTCTGCTACCCTTGCAACCTGGGCTATGTTAGGTGCGCTTGTGCTCATGGTATCCGGTAGATACTCTATCGACACGTTTGCCAGTGTATTTGCAATGTCACATGCCTGCTGCTTGTCAGTGCTTGTGACCGTGATCTTCATGACTCGTGTGTCTGAAGGATTCTCAAGGGTTATCATCTTGGCAAGCCCCTCTGAGTCCATATCAAGGCCGAGCTTTTCGATGACCTGGTCGAGAACCGGATAGCTGAGTATCAGGTCTTCGTAATCCTTGGTAAGGGATGAACCGATGTTAAGGTCTTGGAGATTTACTATGGAATCATCTGATGCTGATACCACGTACAGCTTGGCTGTCGACTGGTATGTCGGCTTGATCAGGAAGTATGCAAATGCGTTGAACAGCACCGCACCGATCAGGAAGCACAGTATGATGTATGGGAGCTTCTCAAGAAGCGCCATTCCCATGTCCAGGAGATCGATCTCGTTTTCATCATCCTCTGTATTCTTGTATGTGTTCACTGCGGCTATCTGTGTGGTCTTATCCTGCACAGCAGCCATTTTCTTGTTGGAATTCATATATTCCCTCCATCCGTTTTTTGTATCTATATCCCCTGCATCAAATGTGTGATGCTAGTTATATTCCTTGTAGAACAGCTCTACGATTGCCTGCTGAAGGCTATCCGCATCCGGCTCCACCTCGACAAATCCGAGATCATCTACGGTCTCTGTTCCAGCTATCGACACCGTTCCGGCGTCCTTTTCCTTGAGAACAAGGAGTGCCAGCTTGGAGAACTTCTGTGAGCTGATGTCAGTCACCATGTAATCTCCCAGGGCGTCATATATGGTCAGTGGATATGTGTTATCCTCGCTGCACTTTGCCGCCAGGTTATCCTTGAGTCCTGCCTTGTACACCTCCTGACGCTTCATTCGCTGGGTGTTGGATTCATCTCCCACATCGAATCTGTCATGGATAAAATGTACTGCCTGCTCATCGGTCAGTGTGATGGTCTCTCCCTGCTTCATGGTCTTATCCACCTTGGAGAAATCATCCTCTATGGTAACCGTGACTCCGCCAGCCAGATTGTTGATGGTTCCTATGGCCCCCATATTCACCGCTGCGTATCCGTCTATCTTCTGGCCGCCAAGGAAGTTTGACACCGCCTTGACCACGTTCTCGCAGCTTATCTCCATTCCGTCACCATTCTCATGTGCCAGAGCAAGCTGTGCCGGGCTCGTTGCAACGTAGGTTCCGTCGGGATCCAGTGTATCCTGCTCCACTATGGTATTTCTGTCTATGCTCAGCGTCTTGTATGTTCCATCTGTCAGGTCTCTGACCATCAGCATGACCACATCGCATCGGCCTGCCCCCTCATAATCGGTGACTTTCTGAACCTTGCCCATGTTGTCGATTCCCATAAAAAGATATGTTTCTATATTCTTCTTGGGAACGTATTTGACTCCGTCCACCTCGATCATGCCTTCGACCGCCTGTGTGCCCGATGCATTGTGTGATGCATTTCCTTTTGTCGGTCTGAGTGCTATCGCCAGTGCAATGCATACGACCAGTATGGCTGTGATCACAAGTCCAAGCTTCTTGTATATTCTCTTTTTTTCTGATAGTGTTCTGTTCCTGTATGACATATGTATCACCTCGTTGGAATGTAATGTGCTATCTCAGAACGTTCAGCATAAGCAGGTCTGTTCCCGCTGTAGGCCACTTCTTCTCGCACACAATAAGGCCACACAGTATTATAAACAGTACAATACTGATGATTATCGCTGTCTTCTTAGACATGTTGTTGTCCTCCATCTATCTGTTTATCTTTTACATGTTTCGTTGTTATTGCTGATTATGGGTGTATCTGATGTTCTTTCAGGAGCTTTGTTCCGTAGCTGTCCATGTTCTCTAGGAATTCATGTCCCAGCTTCTTCTCCAGCACCTCGCGGCCCAGCCACAAGTTCGGCACCCTGTGATGCATACCATGGCAGTCGCTTCCTATGATGTGTGCCTGTCCTTTCTTGAACATCTTGAGCATTTTGCCCTTCTGTCTGAAATCCAGAAGTGTCTCCGCATTCACCTGCACCGTAACTGGCAGTTCAAGGATCTGTCTCACATATGGCTTGTTGCCTGGTATCTGTAAGAATCGCTCTATATGAGCTAGTATGATATGGAAATGTCTCTTCTCAATTAAGTCTCGTACTTCCTGCACTACCGAATCACTCCATGTCACAAACGGCATCTCCAGCAACATGATATCAGTTCCTTCTACTTTTAGTGCGTCCGTTTTCTCCGCTCTGCTTATTCCTGCAAAGAACGCGACCTCTGCCCCCATTATAATCTGCGGTATGTCCATATTCTCAGCCATGACTTTATCATATGCTTTCTGTCTTGAATCAATGAACCTCTCCACAGTATTTGAATCAGCATAAAAGTGCGGCGTCGCTATCATAGTATCCACGCCGTGCTCTTTGCACATCCGAAGCATGCCTATAGATGTCTCGACATTCCTGCTGCCGTCGTCTATACCCGGCAGTATGTGTGAATGAAAATCTATAACACCCATGTTTTCCTCCTGTTTTCTTTATAAAAAACTATAAATATTTATATAGGAAAATTCTTTATACATGCTCACACCCTAATTTAACAGTTTCTTCACAATTTTTCAATTCCATTTGCGATTTAAAATCGACAAAAATCCTCGTTGATTTTTTGCTTAACTATACAATTTGTATAAAACACTTTATTTTCTTAATCCAATTTCTTCCATCATACATACATAAAAAAAGCGGGATATGATATTTCATATCCCGCCGTGTCAATCTCTTCTTTATTCTATTATACATACATCTCCGAGCCGTTGCCCAGGCAGTATATTCCAAGCTGTCCGCCCTTGCCGCACCCGCAGTCGATGGCAACGTTGTTGTTCTTCTTAACGATCTTGCCCTCACCGCCGAGCTCTGTGGTTGGCACATGTCCAACGACGAGTGTTCTGTTCTTGTAATATGTCTTGTCCAGGTCTGCTGGCTCTGTGATGAAGTCCTCTGTGTCGTACTCATCCAGTTCCTTCTTCGGATCGAAGTTTCTTATTCCGGCGTGAACCAGCACAAATTTCTTTCTCGCCATCATCACTTCGAGGAACGCTTCCTCAGAAATCTCATCTATATACTCTATGACATCCTCACGCTCTTCATCGTCAAGCTGCAGGAACTCCTCCACCGCACCTGAGAGCTCTTCTCCAAGCATGGATGTTATCTTGTCTACCAGCATCTGTGGTGGCACCTCACCTGTGGACTGGATATGGTCATTCAGTGCCTTGAGTGCCTGTGTGATCTTGTACTCGTTCTCACCGACAACTGCGATGACATTATCTCTGCTCATCATATCCTGAAGTATCTTCATGGATCCGCCGCCTGCTCCGATTATATTGCCAAGGACATACAGGACATCCTCGCCCTCAAGAGTGCTGATGACTGCCTCCTCGTTCATGATGTCCTCTTCCTTTATATCGTCAAGGTTCTGAAACTTAAGTTTCTTGAGTGCTCTCTTGTATGCCTCATAATCCCCGTTAATTCCTGAAATAGCATAAAACATGTCTATCATCCTCCTAAGTCTTTTCCTTCTGCCGACTGTGAGCCTGTCCGTTCACGTCCTGACTATTATAACATATTTTCCATATCCTGTAGATATGTATGCGTATTTTTTGAGGGAGGTTTTTCGACGTTTTACGAGCGCCTGCCAAGCTCCCAGAATGCCACGGCACTGGCTGCAGCCACATTCAGGCTGTCCACTCCGTGATACATTGGTATCTTCACTGTGTAGTCGCTGGAATCTATGGTCTCTGTCTTGAGGCCTTCTCCCTCGGTTCCCAGTATTACTGCAAGTCTGTCGATCTGCTTCAGCTCCGGGTCGTGTATGTCTATCGTGTCATTTCTTAGCGCCATGGATGCCGTCCTGAAACCCATACTGTGAAGTTGTCCCATCCCAAACTCCGGCCATATGCCATGATCTGCTTTATTGTGTGCAAGACCCAGGGTGTCAAATGTAATATATGTCCACGGTATCTGGAACACCGTTCCCATGCTGACCCTTGCCGCCCTCCTGTAGAGCGGGTCACTGCAGCCCGGCGTGAGCAGTACAGCATCCATCCCGAGTGCCGCCGCACTTCTAAATATCGCTCCCACATTTGTCGGGTTCATCACTTCCTCAAGCACCGCTATTCTGGCGGCATGTTCACACACGCTCTCAACAGACGGCAGCTCTGCCCTCCTCATGGCGCACAGCATCCCCCTTGTCAGGGCAAATCCCGTGAGCTTCGTGAGGACATCAAATGGTGCTGTGTATATCGGTATATCTCCGCACCGCTTTATTATATCCGCGCACTGTCCTTCCACGTGCCTGTCTTCCAATAGAATGGACACTGGCTCGTAACCCGCATCCAGTGCCCTCTCTATGACCTTTGGACTCTCAGCTATGAACAGCCCGGAAGCCGGTTCATATATGTGCGCCAGTTGATTCTCTGACATGCGCGCATATATATCAAGCTCGGGTGCCGAAAGGTCGGTTATATTTATTATTCTCATATCTGTACCTTATCCAGTGCATTTTCAAGATCTGCTATTATGTCTTTTACATTCTCAATGCCCACCGACAGTCTCACAAGATCAGGACTTACTCCTGCCGCCAGAAGCTCCTCGTCATTCATCTGTCTGTGTGTAGCTGATGCAGGATGAAGAACGCATGTATGTGCATCCGCCACATGTGTTGCTATCATCGCAACCTTGAGTTCCTTCATGAAGGCCTCCGCAGCAGCTCTTCCTCCCTTGACGCCAAATGACACAACTCCACATGTGCCGTCCGGCATATACTTCTTAGCACGCTCGTAATACTTGCTGCTCTCAAGTCCAGGATAATTTACCCAGGCTATCTTATCGTGTGCCTCGAGGAACTTCGCAACCGCCAGTGCGTTCTCACAGTGACGTGGCATACGCACGTGAAGCGACTCCAGTCCAAGATTGAGCATGTACGAATTCATAGGTGCAGGTATCGGGCCGAGATCTCTCATAAGCTGTGCCACGATCTTGTTGATATATGCGCCGCCTTGGCCGAACTTCTCTGCGTATACCACTCCGTGATATGACTCATCAGGTGTGGTGAGTCCTGAGAACTTGTCTGCGTGTGCCATCCAGTCGAATTTGCCTGAATCCACGATCGCCCCACCCACGGTTGCATCATGTCCGTCCATGTACTTCGTGGTGGAGTGTGTGACTATGTCTGCGCCCCACTCTATAGGTCTGCAGTTGATCGGTGTGGCAAATGTGTTGTCCACGATGAGTGGTACTCCGTGTGCATGTGCCGCATTTGCAAATCTCTCTATATCGAATACTATGAGTGCCGGATTGGCTATGGTCTCGCCAAACACGGCCTTGGTGTTTGGTCTGAACGCTGCCTCAAGTTCCTCGTCCGAGCAGTCAGGATCCACAAATGTGAATTCCACACCCATTCTCTTCATGGTCACAGCAAAAAGGTTGAAGCTTCCTCCGTATATGGTGGATGATGCCACAACGTGATCTCCCACTCCGGCAATGTTGAATACCGAGAAGAATGTTGCTGCCTGTCCTGACGATGTGAGCACTGCTGCCGATCCCCCCTCCAGGGCACATATCTTGGCTGCCACATAGTCATTTGTCGGATTTGCAAGTCTGGTGTAGAAATAGCCGCTCTCCTCAAGGTCAAACAGCTTACCCATATCCTCGCTCGTGTCGTACTTGAACGTTGTGCTCTGTACGATCGGTATCATTCTTGACTCCCCATTCTTAGGCTGGTATCCAGCCTGTATACACATAGTCTCTCTTTCCATTATTCCTTTATACTCCTTTGAATTAATATCGCTCTACTACCTTGCGCTCTATATTCTCATTGTTCAGAACGAACATGTATCTTCCATTCACCAGACGTATGTCCTGCTCTGCCGCGGATATATCTATGTTCAGTGAATTCCTGACAACCACATTCAGATCTGCATTATTGCTGGACAGCATGCCTGTGCCGTCTCTGCTTCCAAGTGCGAAGCACGCCTCGCCCTGAACCGTCAGCCTTGAGTTGGCGTCCGTCATGCGTATGTCTGCTATTCCATGGTCAGATCCCATGGCTATACACGAATTGCCCTTAAGGTTCATGTCCACATGTGCTCTGCTTATATCTACGCTGCATCCATCTCCGTCCAGGGTTCCGACCGCCACGTATCTGTTGCCCGATCCTCTGAGCGATATGGATGTGTTCTTTATCGCGATATCTGCATGCTGGCTCACCGAGCCGATGGCGACTCCATTTGCAGCCTCATAGGTTATGTCTATGTCCGCCTGCAGGAGATTCAGATTCACCGGGGTGCTTATGCTTCCAATAGCAACTCCGTTCTCGCCGTTGATATACAGGTCGTATCGTCCCTTCTCTATACGTATATCTCCTCCGAGTCCGGCGCCTATTGCCACTCCGTTCACACCGTTTGTTTCTATATTAATGGCGCCCTCCTGCTTGAACTTCATGACTCCATGCTTTGAATTAATGTCATTGCCTATTCCGTAATAGCTGTTACCGTTGACGCGGATCATTATATCCCCATCTCCGATAAATGTCACTCTGGACGACTCCGGTATCTTTATTCCGCCATTCCTACAGAAATTCTTACCCTCAAGCATGATGTGCAGATCCGTATTCTCACCGCAGTCTATACAAGGCTTGTCACGGTCGCCCGAGAAGCTTACATTCTGCAGCACTATGGTTCCGGTGAAACCATCCTTTATCTTGAGTGTCATATCTGACTTGAAGCCCTGTGCGCCGACTATGCGAACATTGTTGTCGCCACCGGCTCTCTGTGCCACAACTATCTTCCTGATTCCCCGGGATGTGAGCTTCAGAAGTGATGCACTTCTCTCATGCTCCATGACAAATATGCTGCTGTTCTCAGCCACCTCTTCCTGTTGGTTGTACTGAACTATCTCATTCACAACCTGTGGGGATATGAGCTGTACCACCTCCGCGTTCGGATGGGCGGTATAGTATCCCTGAATGAGATCCGCACCGAGCTGGATGACGGTCTTCATCTCCTTCGTGGTCTCAACGCCCTCTGCCAGCGCCTTGATGTCGTTGGTCGAGGTGAATTCTATTATATCCTTGACGAAATGCTGTCTGTGTGGGTCTGCATCGATCCCTGTCAGAAGCATTCTGTCTATCTTCACATACTCAGGCATATACCTGAGAAGATTGTTTACATTTGAATAGCCTGAGCCGTAGTCGTCTATGGCGATCTCCATGCCATTTCCTCTGAGGAATGCCTTGAGATCATTCAGTTCCGCATCCGACAGCTCTGCTCCCTCGGTAAATTCTATGACGATGCCTGCACACTGGAGCGTCTTCACCTTTGAAATGAATTCATTTCTGTCCTGTGCGTTGAGCATATGCCCCGGCATGCTGTTGATAAATACCTTCTTGCCCCTGAACATCTCAGGATTCGATGCCACGATCTCCACGATGTTGAACAGTGTGAGTTTTTCCACATCGTACAGTCTGTTCAGTCTCTCTGCACTCTCCAGAAGCTCAGGGGGTGACATTCTCATAGGAACCAGTATCCTCATAAGTGCCTCGTATGCAAATATGCTTCCGTCACGGGCACTTACTATAGGCTGGAAATGATATGTAAGCATGTTGTTGTCCAGTATCATAGCTACTATCTCATCTCTCTCCAGATCCCTGTTCGTTATCGTCGCTTTGTTGCGTCCCTTGGCATTGTTCTGTTCTTTTATGCGGTTCTTCTGGTTGACCGCATCGTTGATGAGGGTCTCCAGCTCGGCAGATGACTTGACCAGAGCCTTCTTACATCCGTAATATATACCGAGCTCGTAATCGTCCTTTCCGCCACTGTTTGCCGCCTCAAGCTTCTTCTTGAGTTCCTCGGCTATATATTCTCCCCTTGAGATATCGCCACTCTTTGCCACTGTGGCTATGACGAACTCGTCATTTCCCATCCTCATGGATATCTCGTATGGGGTAAGTATCTCATTTATCGACTGGGCAACATAGCTCAGGACTCTGTCACCCTCTGTTCTTCCGTAATTGCTGTTTATCTGGCGTGTATTCTTCAGATCCACCGCCAACACAAGTATCTCGGACTTCTCTTCAGCGGCCTGGACTATCATGTCATTTGCCCTGCCCATGAAGCCTCTGAAGTTGTACATTCCGGTGAGACCATCTCTTATCTGATCCGCCTCAAGCTTGTTTAGAAGTACATTGAGTCCCTGATGTCTTGCAAATGACTCCATGTCCCTGGCAACCGTCTTGATCCAGGATCTGTATACATCTTCGTACACCCTCGGCTCTGCACCGTAGTTCACCACTGCATAGCCAAAGCTTCTGTCCTGGAAGAACAATGGTGTAAATATGAACGCTGTAGGATAATCCCTGTCCTCGTACAGCTCCGGCAACAGCTTCGCAGACTCGAATACGTCGTCGTAGCGTATGTGTCTCTCTTCTTTTTCATCCGGGCCGCACTTTATCAGTCTGTATACATGATCTGTGTAACCGTGGCGAAGTGCCTCATCGCCGGTCATGACCTCCGGATTTCTCCAGTAATCGTTCAGGCACAGATGGAAGCTCTCAAATGGTCTTATCTGGTACACGTATTCCGACACGGTGTCGAAGAATGACTCCACGCTCGTTTGCGCCACAAGGTCATCCGCCATGTTGTTGAAGCAAGAATAGAAGCCGGTCTCTGAGAGGTCTGTCTCCCATTTGTCTCTTCTGATCCTGACTGTCTCTCGTTCCCAGCCCTCACAGCCACAGGTTCCACCTATGTACAGCTCCACGTTGGACCTGAATTCCGGTACGTCATGTCCGTTGAGCTTTGCATCTATATATTTCATACAGTAGTGCCCGCAGTCATCCGCCGGTATGTCCGCAGATGTGATCGGAACAGGACTGTTTCTTCCGTCTTCTATGGAGTCATAGCCCACCACGGCTATGTCCTCGGGAACTCTTATTCCATATCTGTCAAATGCGGTGCACACTCCGATGGCCATACAGTCATTTGCACATACGATGGCATCCGGCAGATGCTCCTTATCCTTCACAAGCTCGTCCACCATGTAGTCGCCGCTGTCGTACCAGTATGTTCCATAATATATCATGTCGTCCGTAACCGGCAGGTTGTGCGCCTTCATGCTGTCTATGTAACCGGCGAGTCGCTGCTTGGAGTGTATGTGCTCTTTGAGTCCGCCCAGGAAATATATATTCTTGTGTCCGTGAACCTCTATAAGGTGATCCACGAGTTTTACTATAGGGGTATAATGATCCATCATGACCGTTGGGAATATGTTATTCTCTTTGTCGACTACCACTACCACACCATTTGCAAATTCTGACTGCAGGCGCTTCTCCAGCTTTTCTACGACTCCCGGAGTCTGTATGGTGTCCTGACACAATACCACAGCATCAAAAAGGTTAAAATTAATAAGGTTGTAGATGTTTGAATCGCCAACCTCCCTGTCTGCTGAATCCTGGTACTTCAAAAACATGGAAAATATGCAGACATCGTAATTCATATCATATGCCTGCTTCAGAAATCCCTGCATGAAGCGATTCTGTGTACTCTCTTCAACCTGTGCTGTTATAACGCATATTCTCTTCCTGTTGCTCATCTGATCATCCCCAACTGCATTTTCAAAACATTCTTTATGCAATTATATCATGTTTGCAGGCTAAAAAAAACCTTATTTATGCAATTTGACAAATGCCATAGTTTCTGTCTACATTTTTAGTCTATTTTTCACCTCAAGCGCCATCTGCTCGTCTGCTATGTCCAGGGCATCCGGAATCCTTGTATCATCCGGCAGCATTCCCAGAAGTCCTGCCACTATGGCCTTTCTGGTACCATGCCCTTTGCCGGTCGTCAGAAATAACCCATACAGGCACATCTTAACTGCCTTATTTCAATTATAGACCACGAGTGCGGTTATTTGGAATTTATTATCTTAGTTTTTTGACTCGGATATACTGTCTTTTTTCTTTTTCTGCCCGAAAAAGCAGGAAAATTTTTTCGCAAACCCGCTTACTCTGCCTTGAGCACATAGAGTCTGGAATCATAGTCTCCGCAAGGCACATCATCTCCGACTATCTCTCCCGCCGATGTGTCGCTGGTGATGAGTCCGAGGTTCATCAGCTCATCGCCATAGCATGATGGGCCTGCGATGACATTGACTGCAGAATCCTCTCCTTTGTCTCCTGACACTTTCTCATATATCAGCTTTCCATCCGGTGTCTTGCTCACTGTGAGCGCCTGTCCCCCGAGCACATTGCAGCTATATATCGCATCAGGATCAAGGCCGTGGAGCTTCATTCTGGTGAAGCATTTGTTCGGTGTGTAGAGTGTTCTGAACCACGCAACGATGGCGGTCTTCTTATCGTCTGATACGACCATCCAGCCGCACTCCTCATCGTCAAATGGACTTGCAAGCCTGTAGAATGTTCCGTACTGGATTACCTCACGGTATGCCTTCATGAACTTGACCTGCTCCTTGACCTCCTCTATCTCCTCGGCTGTGAGCTTGTTCAGATCCAGCTCATATCCAAATGTTCCGAAGTATGCAGCATTTGCACGGGTCTTAAGCGGAGTCTCACGTCTTGTCTGATGATTTGGCACAACCGAAACGTGGCTTCCCATACTGCTGATCGGGTAACACATGGATGTTCCATACTGGATCTTGACTCTCTCTATGGCATCCGTGTCATCACTTGTCCAGCCCTGTGGCGCATAGTAGAGAATGCCCGGATCAAAACGTCCGCCGCCGCTGGCACATGACTCAAAGAGTACATGTGGAAATGTGCTTGTGAGTCTCTCATACAAATCGTACACACCAAGTATGTATCTGTGGAACACCTCGCCCTGTCTGTCAGCCGGAAGAGCCGCACTATAGCACTCGGTGATACTTCTGTTCATATCCCACTTCACATATGACACCTTTGCCGTGCTGAGTATCTTTGCCATCATCTCATATATTCTGTCAACGACCTCTTTTCTGGAGAAATCCAGAACATACTGGAATCTTCCGTGTGAGTCATGTCTTCCCGGAACTGAAAGTATCCAGTCTGGGCGCTCTCTGTAGAGGTCTGAATCTTTATTTGTCATCTCCGGCTCGAACCACAGTCCGAACTTCAATCCTACCTTCTCTATATCCTCTGCAATTCCTGTGATTCCCTCCGGGAGTCTGTCTGGATTTGCAACCCAGTCTCCAAGGCCTGAATGGTCTGTGGTTCTGGCTCCAAACCAGCCGTCGTCAAGAACGAACAGCTCAACTCCGCACTCCTTTGCCTTCTGTGCGATGGCTATGAGCTTCTCTCTGGTGAAATCAAAATATGTAGCCTCCCAGTTGTTGATGAGGATCGGCCTTGGCTTGTCTCTCCACTCGCCTCTTGCAAGTCTCTTCTGATACAGCTTGTGGAAGGTCTGGCTCATCTTGTTGAGTCCCTGATCTGAGTATACGATGACTGCCTCAGGAGTCTGGAAATGCTCACCTGCATCGAGCTTCCAGTCAAATGTATCCGGATTTATTCCGGCAAGAATGCGGGCTGTATTTCTCGTGTCAACCTCTGCCTGTATCTTGAAATTGCCGCTGTATACAAGGCTTATTCCAATCGCCTCTCCCTGGTTCTCGTCCGTTGTCTCTCTCTTCAATGCGATGAACGGGTTGTGCTCATGGGATGAATGACCACGATTACTGCCTATCGACTGTACGCCCTGCTCGAGATCCCTTGTTATTATGTGGCGCTCCCTTGCCCATGCGCCTGAGAGCTGCATCCACTGATAATCAGGATCAGGGAGATCCAGGCACATACTGTAAGCAGTGGTGAGATATACCGCCTCTGTGCCTTCATTTACATACTCCACACTCTTTGCTATGACTGGTCTGTCGCTCCATATCGTATAGAGCATTCTCGCCTTTATTCCTGTGAGTGAATCCTTCAATGTGACGATCAATGTCTCTGCCTCGTCATCATTCTCTGTGTATGTTGCCGGCAATGCCTCAAGCTTTGGCTTGCCCTCATTTACCTCATGTGATACATATACAAAATCTGATATTCTGCTGCCATTTGACTGAAGTACCTCAACCATCGGTGCTCTGTAGTCTGTGGTTCCGTACACAGGAAGCTCCTGCTTCACTGACTCAAGTGAGAACAGTCTGTCATCGTCATATACATACTGGAACATAGGTCTCTGGACAAGCTCCAACAGATGTGAGAAATCCTCTCTGTCCCTTATCGCCTTACCATAGTACAGATTTCCCAGATGTCCATTGGGGAGCACTGTCATGATGTAGCTTATCTCGCCATTTGTAAGGTGAAATGTCTTTGTTTCTTCGTGAAAAATAATACCCATAAGTGTGACTCCTTTTCTCCATTTATTTGTCTGAGCAGACAACCTCCGTTACGCCTGTGCACTGCGCACCCTCTGCTCTAAAATCTCATGTCTGACTACTTTTAATACAATTATTTTAATATCTGGGAATTAGATTTTATATGGAAAAAAGTTGACCAAATATGGTACCGATAATGGTTAAGTTGGGGGATTATTCTGAACTGTGAATACGCTTTGAACATTAAGACATATCTTGCATTTAATGATCCATTCACTTTGTCTATAGATTTGAGCAAAGTATCCCAAAAGTATACAGACAATGAAAAAAGCCTGAATACTGATACCAGACCAACTGTAATTTTCAATCAGTCTCCACCAATATTCAGGCTTTTTCTGCCAGCTCCGGTCTACACCGCGTACACCACAGTCTCATAAGGTCTGAGCGTACCATCGTAATCCGCATAATTACCCATAAGCACATCCGCAGTCTCAGGAATTGCATAGCCCACATCCTCACCGGTCATGTTGACAACAACATATACCGATCTGTCTGTGCTTTCTGCATTTGCTCCAGTTCCACATGCACACTCAATCTGAACCGGCTTGCGCCTGTACACTATGATTCCAGTGCTGTCAGTTTCCACATCCTCCAGGTCCCCGTAGATGAGCGTCTGTGTGTACTCCGAGTGATTTCTGAGCTGTATCATCGCCTTATAAAAGTTAAGCACAGAATCCTTATCAGCGCTCTCAAGCTCCACTGTCTGGAGGTCACACTGATTGTTGCATGCCAGCCATGGCTCATGCACTGAGAATCCGAAGTTCTTATCGCTGTTCCACTGCATCGGAAGTCTTGACTGGTCGCGGCTCCTGATATTTACAGATTCCATCGCCTCTGCCTCGCTGTATCCGGCTTCAATGCATCTCGCAAACTGTCCCTTGGAGTTGATATCGTCCAGCTCATCTATGTTATCAAAATGAGTGTTTATCATGCCAAGTTCCTGTCCCTGATATACAAACGGCGTACCCTTCAGGAAGAAGAACAGCGCGCCCAGCGCCTTTGCCATCTGTGTTCTGTATTCAGGAATATCACCGGCTGGGAAGTACTTGCCTATACTTCTAGGCTGATCGTGGTTTTCCAGGTAATTTGCTGCCCATCCGATCTTTTTCACAAGTCTCTGATTGGTGAACAGCTTGTCCTTGAATTCCTCTATCGTCCAGTCTCTCTGGTGCAGCCAGAGATCGCCCGGATTGATATCTATATCTGTGTAGCTAAAGTCAAATATCATGGAGAAATGTCCATCTCTCCCAATATATCTGTCCAAATCCTCATTTGGGACTCCAGGAGTCTCTGCGACAGTCACAAAGTCTCCTCTGCCATATGTGTTGAGTTTTAACTCGTGAAGGAACTCATCTATTCCCGGCCTATTGAGGCAGCATTTGCCAACATCGCATCTGCCGTCCTCGCCGTCTGACGGCATAGGCGGGAATGAGAGGTCTTTCTTGATAAATGTGATGGCATCCATTCGGAATCCTGAAACTCCCTTGTCAAGCCACCAATTCATCATGTCGTAGAGCTCTTGTCTCATCTCCTCACATTCCCAGTTGAGATCCGGCTGCTCCTTCGCAAATGAATGGAAATACCAGCTGCCATCCTCAATCTGTGTCCATGTGCTTCCACCGAAGTTGGATCTGAGATCTGCAAGTCCATCTATGTTATCCTTAAATATATAGTAATTTCTGTATTTGCTGTGTCTGTCCCGGCACGCCTCCTGGAACCATCTGTGTTGGTCTGATGTGTGATTGATGACCATGTCCATGATGATCTTGATGCCATTTTCATTTGCGCATCTTATAAGTTCATCCGCATCCTCTATGGTTCCAAACTCAGGATTCACATCGTAGTAATCCGATATGTCATATCCGTTGTCCTTCATAGGCGACTTGAAGAATGGACATATCCACACAGCGGTCACGCCAAGATTTTTGAGGTACGGCAATTTCTCAGTTATTCCCTTCAGATCTCCTATTCCATCTCCGTTGCTGTCATAGAAGCTTCTAGGGTATATCTGGTAAAATACCGCCTCTTTCCACCATTTTCTGTCCATATTTTATGTTTATCCTTTCACAGCTCCGGCTGAAATTCCCTCGATGATATTCTTCTGAAGTATGATGAATATGATCACGATAGGGATGATGCAGAGAAGTACCGCAGGGAAGATTAGCTCCCATGGATTTCCATACTGTCCTGACAGACTCTTTGCATAATATAAGCTCAGCGTGAGCGTCTTTTTGTCGTTATTTCCTATTACGAGGAATGGAAGAAGGTAATCGTTCCATATCCACACTGCATTTGTGATGACAACTGTCATGGTCGTAGGCTTTAAGAGGGGCATGACCACATATCTGTATATCTGGAATATATTTGCTCCATCGAGCATGGCTGCCTCCTCAAGTGACAGCGGGATACTCTTGATGAATCCTCTGTACAGCAGAACCGACATACTGATTCCAAAGCCTCCGTACATGAGGATCAGACCCGGTGTGTTTTTGAGTCCCAGCTTGTCCATCAGCGATACCAACGGGTACATAACTGACTGGAAAGGTATGAGCATGGCTGCTGTGTATGCGATGAAGAGTATATTTGCCACCTTGGAATCTGTCCTGGCAATTGCCCATGCGGCAAATGAAGATATGACCACGATAAGTGCCACTGCCGCAACTGTTATGAGTACTGTCTGAAGCAGGCTGCTGCCGAGATTTATCTGCTCAGCTGCATTCTTCAGATAGTCCAGATTCCATGATTTCGGGAGAGCTATTGGAGATGCTACTATCTCCTGCTGTCCCTTGAATGAGTTGACGATCAGGAACCATATCGGGAATATGGTCACGATTGCCAATACAGCGAGTATAACCACTATGAGTGCTCTTTTGATCTTGCCTTTTACTCCCATTATGATTCAATCTCCTTTCTCTTAGTGATCATTACCTGAGCTATAGATATAACTGCAATGATAACGAAGAATATAACTGCCTGTGCCTGCGCCTCTCCGTATGCCGGAGGAGAGCTCTCTCTTACTGTTTTCAGTATCATGTAGGATATCATGGTCGTTCCGAAATTGCCCTCTGTCAGTGAAACATTGAGGTCAAGCATCTTGAAGCTGTTTGCCAGTGACATGAAGAGCACTATCGTAAATGAAGGCATGAGAAGCGGAAGTGTGATCTTCCTGAAGCTTGTCCAGCCCGTAGCCCCATCTATTCTGGCAGCCTCATAAATATCCTCTGAAATATTGTTGAGTCCGTTGAGGTAGATTATCAGGTAATAACCTGCAACCTGCCATACACCAACGATCGCATATGCCAGAAGTGCTTTCCACTGATTCTGAAGCATGTTGTTGAGCACCTCTACGTGTACCACACCGTCTGTTCCGAACAGCGTCTGTGAAAATACATTTTCAAATATGAAACGCCATACATAACCCATGGCGAGCATTCCAAGTACATATGGCAGGAACAGTACCGTTCTGAAAAGTCCCTTGCCCTTGGTAAGCTTCTTGATCATGAGTGCCAGAAGAAGACTGACAACATTCTGTGCTATTACTGCGAGTACAGCATATATGGCCGTGTATCCAAGTGACTGAAGGAAATCCTTCGACTTGAATATGCTTGTATAATTCTTAAGTCCCACCAGTGCATTCCACCAGTGCTCCCCACCTACGAAGTAGGAACCTCTCCACTCGGTGAAGGAGTAGATCACACCCTCTATAAAAGGAACTATGATAACCAGCAGAAACAACACTATAGAAGGCAGAACCATAAACCAGAATTTTCTCTTGTAAAATCTTTTCATAGTTTTTCCTTTCCTACATTGAACACCAGCCATACAAAATTTGCCTTCGGCAAATGGCTGGCGCTA
>ULQC01041644.1_pt1 | contig 58254 bp, 60 predicted proteins | sample 1954091 | NCBI WGS metagenome assembly ULQC01 (sample SAMEA4835645, study PRJEB28245) | human gut metagenome | biome: gut microbiome; material: fecal sample | place: Denmark | collected 2008
ATGTATGAATTTTTCACGTTCTTTTTCAAATTCTACGCGGTGATGAGGTGTGTTTATTCCCGGAGCTCCGCCGGTGTGGAGGAATATGACACTTTCACCTTTTTTGATTGTTCCCTCTTTGACCATTTCCAGCAAACCTGCGAAAGCTTTGCCGGTGTAACATGGATCGAGAATTATGGCTTCTTTTTCTGCCATGTAATAAATAGCTTCTCTAACCTCACGGCAAGGATTATTGTAAGCGCCGCGGTCATACTTGGTGATTAGGTCGAAATCAGAAGCCTTTGCACTGTATTTCAAACCAAAATAGTCAGCAACGCGGCCGTAGTAATCCATAGCCATTTTATATATATCGTCTTTAGGCGATATAGCTACTCCTGTAAGCTTTATAGGAAGATTTTCATTAACGATTGCAGCAAACAGACCCATGTATGTACCCATGCTTCCAACAGCGTCTATAAGTCTGGCTCCTTCCAATGGAGTACCCTGCACCTGGGAGGCTATTTCCATAGCACACTCATAATAGCCGAGACATCCCAGCTCATTGGAGCCGCCGATAGGAATGAAATATACTTTTTCGCCTTTAGCGGTGTATTGCTCGGTAATTTTAGGAATGATTTCATCGTATACTTCTGATTCACTCTTTCCGGCATCCTGATCTTTTATCCATACGTCAGAACCCATTATGCCATCCAGCAGCAAGTTGGCTGACAACTCTCCAGGATATTGACCGACGCAAACTATGGAACCTTTAAGCCCGTATTTATTGGCTACAGCACATGTAAGTCTGCCATGATTAGTTTGAACTCCGCCTACAGTCAGCAGAAGCGTAGCGCCTTTCTCTTCAGCATCTTTAACCAGATATTCCAGCTTTCTCAATTTATTGCCGCCCATAGCCAGAGGCGTCAAATCGTCTCTTTTGATATAAAGCTCTATGCCGAGATCAGCTGAAATCGTAGGCAAATATTCTATAGGTGTAGGCAGATGCAGTAACTTCTCCTTTTCATGTCCCAAAAGCATAGCAATTCCTCCTTTGATTATACTTATATTTAAGTTATTTTCATTTTAACACATTAATGATATAATTACAGTGTTAATTTTAATAGGAGGACGATATAATGGCATTCATGGATAAATTAGGTCAAATGGCCAACAAAGTGGGAGAAGTGGCAGGCGATACTTTTGATTATGGCAAAGCGAAAGGGAAAATAGTTTTAGAAAAAGGCAAAATAAAAGACATTAAAGAGGATATAGGCGAATATGTTTACAGTGCTATTAAGGAAGACGGACAGTTGAATATGGACAGGATAATGGCTTTTTGTGCTGAGATAGACGAACATATGGCAGAAATAGATAAACTTAACGATGATGCCAGCAAAAGCAGTGAAGGACTTAATGAAACCTTTGGAGGCAAAGAATAGGGTATGATAGGCGTCATAGTCAATACGCTGACTGTATTGGCCGGAAGTGCTGTAGGATTATTGGCAAAAAAGGCCATACCTAAAGACTGGACTGATTTTATATTTAAGGGAATTGCTCTATGTGTTCTGTATATAGGAATTACAGGAAGCATGGAAGGAGAGAATACTCTTATCGTGATATTGTCCATGGCAATAGGAGCGGTGGTCGGCGCTTTACTGGATTTGGATAGGCATCTGAACAATCTTGCTTATAAATTAGAAAGCAGATTTAAAAAAGAGGGCGAAAAAACGACTATAGCCGAGGGCTTTGTCAGCGCCAGCTTGCTTTTCTGCGTGGGAGCGATGACCATAGTGGGCTCATTGCAGGCAGGGCTTACCGGAGACAATCAAATGCTTTTTACTAAAGCTACTTTGGATGGCATAAGTTCCATAGTGTTTGCTGCATCTTTTGGAATAGGAGTTGTTTTTTCGGCGGCATTTGTTTTTTCATTTCAGGGTGCCCTAGTAATGCTGGCAAGATTGGTTGAACCGTTTCTTGATACACAGGTTATCTCAGAAATGACATGCGTAGGCTCTCTTCTGATAATAGCGTTGTCCTTAAACATGTTAGGCATTACCAAGTTAAAGGTGATGAATTATACTCCGGCTATATTTATGCCTATAATAATATTTCCTATCTTTAATTGGATAGGAAATCTAGTATGATCAGAATTGATATTATTATCCGGCAAAAAAGGACACTGCCTTTGTTGCGATTTAATGAAACGCTTTTGGCAGAGTCCTTTTTTATACTTTTTTTTCAAATACGTTATGGCAGCGGCTGCAGGTAACTCGTATTTTGCCCCTGCCTTTAGGAGCTCTGAGAACCTGGCCGCAACCCGGACATTTAAAATATTTGTAGTGTTTTCGGTCTCGTGACATAAAAGATTGAAGCGGAGTAGCTAAATATGTGACATACCATTGATTTTCAGCTCTACGTCTCTGTATATTGCGCGAAAAAGCACGGAAATACGCATAAATAAAAACTATGAATGCCAGAGAACTGAGAATCCGTCCGGGTATGAATAAATCGGCGAGTATTAGTATGACAGCTAATGCAACCAGGCTCTGGCAAAAGTTGTCAAACCCGTTTCTGCCGATCATAAACTGTGCCAATCTATATCTAAAATTGCCCATCTGCATTCCCCCTTTACCTATTATTAAATACTGTAATCTGCAACGAGATGAATGTCAATGGACCTTACCAATAAACCATGAAAACTTCACATTAGTTTTTCAAACTCTGCATCGGAGCAGGAATTCTGCCTCCTCTGTCTATCATCTTTTGTGATGACTGGCTGCGAAGACGCATTACAGGTCCCTTTCCGAGTAAACCGCCGAAATCCAATTCAGCACCTTCGCTGAGACCAATCGCCGGAATAAGACGAACCGCTGTAGTCTTTGAATTGACCATGCCGATAGCAGCTTCGTCTGCTATTATGGCAGAAATAGTTGAAGGTTCAGTATCTCCCGGCACCACTATCATATCAAGGCCTACAGAACATACGGCAGTCATGGCTTCCAGCTTTTCAATGGAGAGGGTACCGCAAGAGGCAGCGGCTATCATGCCGGCATCCTCTGTTACCGGGATAAAAGCTCCTGAAAGTCCTCCGACACTGGAGGAAGCCATCACTCCGCCTTTTTTGACAGCGTCGTTGAGCATGGCTAAAGCAGCAGTGGTGCCATGAGTTCCGCATTGCTCCAAACCGATTTCTTCAAGTATATGAGCTACCGAATCGCCTATGGCAGGAGTAGGTGCCAAAGAAAGGTCAATTATGCCGAAAGGGACGCCAAGCATTTCTGACGCTTCTGTACCGACCAGCTGCCCCATTCTGGTTATCTTGAAAGCAGTCTTTTTAATCAGCTCAGCTACTTCATTGAGAGAAGCGTCTTCAGGTAATCTTGAAAGAGCGCTTCTAACCACTCCCGGACCTGAAACGCCTACATTGATAACTACATCAGGCTCACCTACGCCATGGAAAGCGCCGGCCATAAAAGGATTATCTTCAGGAGCATTGCAGAAGACTACCAGTTTCGCAGCGCCTATACATTGATTGCCGCTGGTAAGCTGAGCAGTTCTCTTTACTATGTTTCCCATCAACTTAACAGCGTCCATGTTGATGCCTGCTTTGGTGGAACCTATGTTTACTGAAGAACAGACCAGTTGAGTCTGTGATAGAGCTTCCGGTATGGATTCTATCAACTCCTTATCACCTGCGCTAAAACCCTTTTGAACCAGTGCGCTGAAGCCGCCTATAAAATCAACGCCGACTTGGTGAGCAGCCTTGTCTAAAGCAAGCGCATATTTGACAGGGTCGCCTCCGCTGGCAGCGACCAACATAGCAATAGGAGTCACACTGATTCGTTTATTTACGATAGGTATTCCGTATTTTTTTTCTATTGATTCGCCAACAGCAACAAGGCGTGCAGCTTTGGCGGTTATTTTGTCATATACCTTTTGACATGAACGGTCTATATCGCTGTCAGCACAGTCAAGAAGCGATATTCCCATGGTTATGGTACGAATATCCAGATTTTCATCTTGTATCATGGTTATGGTTTCCATGATGTCATTAAAATTTACCATATGAAGTTTGCCTCCTTTTTTATATTCTGTGCATGGAATTGAATATGTCTTCATGCATTACATGGATTACCATGTCCGGAACAGAGGTTTTTAGATCATCGGCCAGCTTGTCCAGCTGACAGGAAAGATTGCTTATATCTATGACCATGACCATGCAAAAGTATCCTTCAAGTATAGATTGAGTTACTTCCAGCACATTGGCGTTTTTTTCTGCACATGCGTAAGCTACCTTTGCAAGAATACCTACCATATCTTTTCCGACTACTGTTACAACTGCTTTCATTTTAAATCTCCTTTTAAATTATTTTATCTTTTATGTCTGAAATACAGGCAGCCAAATATTCACCGTCTTTTAGGCGCATGCCTGCTTGAGAATCTATGAGATAATCAAAGCTGATTTTATCATATTTGTTTTTTAAATAATGTTTGTTTTCACTTTTGTGCCCAAACAGATTATTTCGACACTTTTCATTACTGATGAGCGCTATACCGGGACACGTCATATGACTTTGCCGATATAATTGCAATATATTGTCAATTTGCATCTCCAGGTCTTGACGAGCTATAAGCCCTTCTACCAATTGCCTGAAAGCAGGGTGAAAGGTTTCTGCCGTGTTGTGACCGTCAGACATTATGTCGCTGGATTTTAGACCTACGCGAATTACGTTTATTCCGGCTTTTGTCAATATACGGTACATGGCAGCGGTACGCTCTACAGCATCCTTTTCGTCCATAGGGGTATATAGCCCTTGTTCCATCAACTGAAAGAGACCTGTATCCCTTATGACTACCGTTGGATATAATCGTGCGATTTCCGGATGTATCTTGGCAGCTTCTCTAGCTGAAAATATGTCGTACTCCCAAGTATCCATAGGAAGACCTATCATGAGCTGTATGCCTAAAGTAAAGCCGTATTCCTTTATCTTTGCGCAGCTTTCATATACGCAGGCTGTATCATGACCTCTGCATGAAGCGTCCAAAACCGGCTGGGCGAAAGACTGCACTCCCAGTTCAATCACGTCTACGCTGTATGCTTTCAGGTTGTCCAGAATTTCTTCGTTGATGTAATCAGGCCTGGTTGAAAGATGTATTTTTTGAATGAGTCCGGATTCCTTGTATTTTTTTGCAATAGATAAAAATTCTTTCTGTTCCTGCATGGGAATGCCGGTAAATGAACCTCCGAAAAAAGAAAGCTCGATCGTTTCCATATTCATGTGAGATAAAGTAGACATGTATTCCGATACGATATTGTGTATATCTTCTGGAGTTACTAAGTCGTCATGAGATGTAATCTTTTTTTGATTACAAAAAATGCAATCATTGTGGCATCCTTTATGAGGAATGAAGATGGGAATTATGGCATGTTTTTTCATTGTTTTATTTCCTCGATGATAGAACCTATGTCAGTAAGTGGGTATTGATTAAAATATACTATATCAAGATTGCGGTCTTTGATAAAGGCTTTTATTTCTTGATAATCACTGTGAGCTTCAATGTTACCGTTAAAGATGATAACATTGCCCACCTTTCCGGAGGCGCCGCCGAGGAAGCCGTATTTGTATCCGTCAAGTAAAACCTGAGCCGGTTTTATAAGAAGAACGTCTACACCGGCAGTAGCAGCCGCTTTTTCTATACCTTTGTCTGAAGTGATTATGGAACTTTCATCGATGACGACACAATTACATTTGGTATACCCTTGTGATACATGAATTTTTATGTGGTTGGTTCTTTCCACCATTGCAAGCAAATCAGGCGAAGTAATCTTTAAGTTGTGTAAAAAAAATTTACCTGTCGAACAGCCATTGTATATAGCATTGCCTGGATAATTGGGAAGCAAAAGATCGGCATTGCCATGGAAAATATCTTTTCCCAGCTGACACATATAAATGTCGGGATGACACGCTATGGCGGCGTCCATGCCTGGCTTAGGATTTATTTTTATTAGGGTATGACCGCAATTTTTTAAGTATTCTTGCAGTGCCGCATCGGCCAAACTGCTTATATATATTTTACTCATGAATTTATTATACACGAAAGTAAAAACAATTTATAGTGGTTTCTTAAAGTAAATTACACGAAATGATGTAGTATGATATAATGATCATATAGCAGCAGGTATGAACAGGGAGGAAGATGTATGGCTTATATAGGCAATGACTGGGACGAAGTTTTAGGCAGTGAGTTTGAAAAAGAATATTATAAAAGACTTATGAAATTTTTAGAAGAAGAGAGACAGGATAATACGATTTATCCTCCTGAAGAGGATGTTTTCAACGCCCTTAAATTTTCTCCTTATAATAATACAAAGGTAGTTATATTAGGACAAGATCCATACCACGAGCCGGGACAAGCTCATGGACTGTGCTTTTCAGTAAACAAAGGAGTGAAGATACCGCCTTCTCTTGTCAATATATATAAAGAAATGCAGAACGACATGGGAATCATACAGCCAAATCACGGATACTTGGCTGATTGGGCTTATCAAGGCGTATTGCTTCTCAATACGGTGCTGACGGTGAGAAGAGGAGAGGCCAATTCCCATAAAGGCAAGGGATGGGAAAAGTTCACTGACAGAATAGTAGAACTTCTGAACCAAAGAGAAAAACCTATGGTTTTTATACTGTGGGGAGCTAATGCCAAATCAAAACAGTCTCTTATAACCAACAAAGACCATATGATCCTTTCGGGAGCACATCCAAGCCCGCTTTCTGCTTTCAATGGATTTTTCGGCGGAGGATATTTCAGCAAAGCCAATAGATTTTTAGAGCTTACAGGGCAGGAGCCTATAGACTGGCAGCTTAGACCATGATACAGATAAAATATTAAAAAAGAGAAAGGATAACGTTATCTTTTCTCTTTTATATTAATTTATTTTGATGCTGCCAGCCCGACTTCGATTATCTTGCTTATTACATCCTTGTATTCAAGTCCGACTCCTGCCATCATTTTAGGGAAACGGCTTACTGAAGTAAAACCGGGTATGGTGTTTATCTCGTTGAATACGATTTGGCCTTCAGGAGTGAGGAACATGTCCAATCTGGCATAACCTGTGCAGCCTAATGCTCTATATAAGACTTTTGCCGTATCTTTGATTCTTTCTTCTGTTTCGTTGTCAATTCTTGCAGGAGTATGTATTTTGGAATCCACTCCTGTGTATTTTCTGGTGTAGTCGAAGAAACATCCGGTGTAGAGTTCAATTTCGTCAACTCTTCCTATTACGTCGTCATCGGTTCCGTTACCGATTATGGAACATCCTACTTCAAAGCCGGGGATTCTTTCCTCAATTATGATTTCATCGTCGTATTGCAGGGCCAGGTTTATGGCATCCATAATTTGCTGCGGACTTTCAACTACTGTTATGCCGTAAGAAGAACCGGCATTGACAGGTTTGACGAAGAGAGGAAAGCTGAGATCTTTCACCTTTTCTAAGACCCCCCTTTCATCAAATTCTCCCTCAAGGCTTATGGCTTTAGGAACAGCTATGCCTGCCTCTTCGGCTATCACGTGGGCACGGTATTTGTCCATACACAGCGCAGATGACAGCACTCCGCATCCCATCAGAGGGATACCTGCCAGTTTGATCAGACCTTGCACGGTTCCGTCCTCTCCGTTTTTGCCGTGAAGCATCGGAAAAACTCCATCCAGTCTGGTAAAGACAGGACCGTTAGCAGTCAGCTCCATCATCCCGTGTACGCTTCTGTCAGGAACGATATATGCTTTGATGCAAGACTTTTTATCGTCCTGCCAAGAATCATCTTTTATCTTTTCGATGTCTCCGTAATAACGAAACCAGTCGCCCTTTTCCGTTATGCCGATGGGAATAGGTTCGTATTTGTCTTTGTCAATATAAGTTAGGACGCTGTGGCTTGACTTTAGGGAAATACCGTATTCACTGGAGCAACCTCCAAAAAGTACAGCGATTTTTTTCTTATCCATTAAATTTTCAAATCTCCTTTTATAATCTTGTGACTAGTCCGCCTCTGCTGCTTTAACTTTTACTTCAGATTTTCAGGGTTAAGGCCTTTCAGCTGGTCTATTACGAAGAGACCGTCCTTTCGCACCAATACATCGTCAAAGTAAATTTCTCCGCCGCCGAATTCAGGACGCTGAATCATTACCAAGTCCCAGTGAACAGCGGAACTGTTACCGTTGTATGCGTCCTCATAGCACTTGCCCGGCGTCAGATGAAAGCTGCCGCATATCTTTTCATCAAACAAGGTGTCCTTCATAGGCGTAAGGACGTAAGGATTGACTCCGATGGCGAATTCACCGAAATAACGGGCGCCTTCATCGGTATCCAGCAGTGAATTGATTCTGTCGGTATCGTTGGCTGTAGCATTTATTATCTTGCCATCCTTAATTTCAAATCTGATGTTTTCGTAGGTGAAACCTTGTTCTTCTGAAAAGGTATTATAGCTGATGACGCCGTTCATCGAATCTTTGACAGGAGCTGTATAAACTTCTCCGTCAGGAATATTGCGCAGTCCGTCACATTTGATAGCAGGGATGTCCTTGATAGAGAAGGTAAGATCTGTGCCGGGACCCACGATGTGAACCTTGTCTGTTTTGTTCATAAGTTCTACCAGCGGGTCCATAGCTTCGCTCATTTTTCTGTAATCCAATGTGCATACATCAAAATAGAAATCTTCAAAGGCCTCCTGTGACTTGCCTGCCAGCTGTGCCATTGAAGGGTTCGGATATCTTAAGACCACCCATTTGGTTTCATTTACTCTGTGATCCAAAGTAGGGCTTGTCAGCCGGTAATACATGTTTAATTTTTCGGCTGGTACGTCGGCCAATTCCGATGTGTTTTCGCCGGCTCTTACGGCGATGTAAGCGTCCATACCCTTCATCTGATAAAGTTGATAGTCGTTGAGGAATTCAATCTGCTCTTCGTCAGCATTCAGAAGGATTTCCCTCAGTATGGAGCTGTCCCTGTGGTTTACATAAGGTTTGGCGCCCAGTTTGTACGCATCTTTAATCAGTTGCCTTACCAGAGGGCGGCAGCATTCACCTTCGTAGTCTATTAGAACTTTCTCACCCTTTTTCAAGTCGCATGAATAAGCAGTGAGAACGCTTGAAAGCTTTTCAATTCTTGAGTCCATAATTGCCTCCCGATATAAAATTTACTTTAAATATTATAACCCAGAAAAAAGCAAAATAAAAGTAGCAGTTGATTTATGCCGTAAAAAATGTAAAATATTTATATGTTTTATATGCAAAATTTTAACTTAGATAGTGGTATATGGTTTTATGAAGATAATTTTTGTTGTTAACCCGCAAGCAGGCAAAGGAAAAGGCATAGATAAGTTAAAAGACAGGATAAACCGTGTGGCTGAAAGCACAGGCATTCCTGCTGGTTTTTATCTTACAAAAAGCGTAGGAGATGCAGAAAGCTTTGCGAAGATGGCAGCTTCCGAAGCTTTAGATAGAGGTGAAGAAATAAGATTTATTGCCTGCGGAGGCGACGGCACCCTTAACGAAATACTCAACGGAGCGGTTGGATATGAAAACGCTTCGGTGGGGGTTATGCCCATAGGCACGGGAAATGATTTCGTCAGAAACTTTCCTGACGCGGGAGATTTTATGGACGTAGAGGCTCAGCTAAAAGGAGAAGTAACAAAGATAGACCTGATAAGATATGAAGGCATCCTCGACGGTCGTGTGCAGCAGCGCTATTGCGCTAACATGTTCAACATAGGTTTCGACTGTAATGTGGTGGATTTGGCAGGGCGTCTCAAACAGTATCCCTTGCTTACCGGGAGCGTGGCTTACATGGCTGCAGTGGTAGGCATTTTGGTCAAGAAAAAAGGAGCTGATCTTAAAATTCAATTGGACGATCAGCTTGTTCACCAGGGACCACTGCTGCTGACGGCATTGGCTAACGGTTCATATTGCGGAGGGGGCGTTAAGAGTTCCCCTAAAGCAGATATGAAAGACGGCCTGATGGATGTCAACATCATATATAACGTTTCGAGGAGAGAGTTCATAGGTAAGTTCCCTTATTACGCTAAAGGGACACATCTGGAGCTTGATAATATCGACAGGATAATTTATTTCAAACAATGCAAAAAAGCAGTGATAACACCGCTTTCGAAAACTATGAGGCTGTGCACCGACGGTGAGATAGTAGACGCAGAGGAAGTCGCTATGGAAGTAGTGCCGGGGGCAGCAAACATAATATTGCCGAAAGTATTATAGTTTGTCGGCGACCCACTGTTTTGCTGATATTTATTAGTGCTTAATTTTTATTGATTCTTAATTTTTAAGACTTAAATTTTACCGTTCACGGAGAAAGGATGATGGAAATGTTGTTTGTTGAATATCCTAAATGCTCCACGTGCCAGAAGGCTAAAAAGTGGTTAGATGAAAACGGCCTGGAGTACGAAGACAGGCATATTAAGGAGCAAAATCCTACGTATGAGGAGCTTAAAGCTTGGCATGAGAAAAGCGGGCTGCCTCTTCGCAGATTTTTCAATACCAGCGGCATGTTATATAAGTCCATGGGACTTAAGGACAAGCTTGAAACTATGACTGAAGAGGAGAAATTGAGACTTTTGGCCACTGATGGCATGCTGGTCAAGAGGCCTTTGGTGATTGCGGAAGATAAAGTCCTTGTAGGTTTTAAGCCGGACCAATGGGAAACTTTGTTAGGGAAATGATAATGCCGATGGCAAATCGACGCGGCAAGTCATCCAGTACGCATGGAAAACATCGGGCCGGTTCAGATGTCTTCATCTGAACCGGTCCGCAGACCGTAGACAAACCCCGGACAGATTGTATGATCGTCTGGGTTTTTTTACTTTTTCTTTTCGTCCGGTGCAGGCGTGAGGAGAAGCAGATCTTCCGGTGCTGACAAAATCTTCTTTTTTTCGGAATTTTGTCAGCAAATTTACATAAAATGGTATTTTTGAAGCGTAGGAACCGCCAAAAATGTAAAAAAACATAAAAATTAGACAAAAAGTCTGCAAAAGTGCCAATTTGCAGACTTTTTCTCAAAATTTACAAAAAAAAGTCTGCCGAGACCGGATTTCGACGGAATTCGACACGACTTTAAAGCCTTATGATGTAAAAATTTAAAAAAATTTGATTTTTTGTCAGCAGCTCATTGCGCACACCGAATCAAATAATCACGCATGCTCTGGGCATACTGACGGCGGGGGTTTGTCTACAGCCTGAGGGCCGGCTCAGATCCCTTTATCTGAGCCGGCCCTCTTTTTAGCCTTCAAACTTTTTTCGAAATATGATTATAAAGTCAGGGAAGGAGCGCTGTAAGTGCGATTAAGCATTTCGCTGTTAAGCATGTAAAGCCCTTTAGCATCATCTCCGAACAGCTCCATCTTAGTTATCATATCTGAAGCTGTTTTCTCTTCCTCACCCTGCTCCTTGACAAACCAGTCAAGCATCTGCATAGTTCTGAAATCGCGATCTTCATAAGCTGCAGCGTATATATTGTTGATAAGCGATGTAACATACTTTTCATGCTCCAGCCCTTGCTTTAGAGGATCCATCTTATTGTTTAACTGACATGAAGGCTTGTCGACAGCTTTAAATTCTACTTTTATTCCATTATTGTGCAGGTATTCATAAAAAAGCATCGCATGGTCTCTTTCCTCCTGCGCTTGTATGCGATACCAGTTTTCAAAACCGTCAAGGCCTATGGAATCATAGTAATTGGCAAACTCTAAATAAAGATAAGCTGAATATAATTCTTTGTTTATCTGATCGTTGATCAAATCTGCTACTGTTTTATTCATAGAATAAATCTCCTTTCTGTTTTGTCCAATATTAAGAGTTACATAATACATCCGATTATTTTTTATTATACCACGTTTTTACAGTAGATAACGAATATTTAAATGCGTAAGAAGTATTTTTTTCTGTAAGTCAGTTTTCGACATACTTTGCAAATCTGCGCTTGTATCATATAACCTGTGAGGTGAAATATGTCATGGTCATTTATGGCGAATACCTTTTTGCTGAAAATTTTATAGTCGGCGGGCTATTGCTTATGCTTACGGGCAAGCTTACCGGATATATACCTCATTGGGGACGGCTGATTTCAGCTGCAATTGTGTGCGGAGCAGGAAGTTTCATTATTTTTTTGCCCTTGGAAGGAATAATTTCCGTAATTTTGAGATTGGCCATTGGATCTTTAGCAGCGCTGATTGCGTTTGGCGTCAGTCAGCTGCTGAAAAAGACAGCGATACTTTTAATACTGACCTTCCTTTCCGGAGGCGCAGTGATGGCGCTTCTCTTGTGGCAGCAGGAGCCGGCGATAACTCATCAAGGAATTATATACATAGATGCTTTTACATACATGAAGCTGCTGTGCTTCGGCATTTTGGCCTTTGGCCTTACATATTGGTTCGTCCGACTGATACGGCGAAAAAACAAGGATATAGCCATAGAAGGTAAAGTGAGCATGTTGATAGATGATAAACAATATGAATTTAAGGGATATGTGGATTCGGGAAACAGCTTGAAAGAACCGGTTTCAGGCAAACCGGTAGTCCTGCTGGACAGAAAGGGCGCTCAGAGGCTGCCTTTCAAGCCGGCAGAACTTGGGGACAGATATAGGGTTATACCATATAAAGCCGTAGGTGTTGAATGCGGATATCTTGAAGGCATAAGAGCGGACAGGATAGTATTTGAAGAAAAAATATCAGAAGGAGCCTGGGTAGCTTTTTATGACGGCGTTTTCGACGATTTTGAAGTCTTAATAAACAAAGATTTTTTAGAAGGGGGATTATTAAAAAATGTATAAGGAGTTTAGATTTTTTCCTACAATACAGATAAATAATTTATTAAAAAAACTGAAAGAGTTTGGTAGGAGAAAAGTCAGAACTCTTTTTTACATCGGAGGCAGCGATGTCCTTCCTGCACCGCTTGAGAGAGAAGAAGAAAAAAAGCTCCTTAAGGAGTATGCTTCAGGAAGCCAAGAAGCCAGGAGCATATTGATAGAAAGAAACCTGAGACTGGTGGTATATATCGCTAAGAAATTCGAAAATGCCGGAGTCAACGTAGAAGATTTGATTTCCATAGGAACGATAGGTCTTATAAAGGCGGTAAATACTTTTAAAATGGATAAAAATATAAAGTTGGCTACTTATGCGTCCAGATGTATAGAAAACGAAATATTGATGTACCTTAGGAGGACATCAAAACTCAAAAGCGAAGTCAGCCTCGACGAGCCGTTAAACGTGGACTGGGACGGCAATGAACTGCTGCTGTCAGACATCTTGGGCACAGAAGGGGACTTGGTCTATCACAGGCTGGAAGATGAAGTGAACCGCAAGCTGCTGTATGGCGCTATGACGAAATTGGATCCGAGAGAAAAGGAGCTTATGGAGATGAGGTTCGGATTGAGAAGCGGCAAAGAAATGACTCAAAAGGAAGTGGCCGACAAGCTGGGAATTTCTCAGTCATACATATCGAGGCTTGAAAAACGTATAATTACAAGGCTTCAGCGGGAGATAAAACGGTTAGGGTAGCCTTTCGCCATTTATTGGAACGCATAAGGCAAAGTCGCCTGATACATAACTAAACTTAAATATTATGGATAGGATTGGTGTTGTATTATGGCGAATAAAGTCGAAATATGTGGTGTAGATACTGCAAAACTGCCGCTCTACAAAGAGTCGGAAATGACAGAAATGTTAAAAAAAATCAAGGATGGCGACACTTCCATCAGGGAGAAGTTTATAAATGGCAATCTGCGGCTGGTGCTAAGTGTTATTCAGAGGTTTACCGCCAGAGGTGAAAATCCCGATGATTTGTTTCAGGTGGGCTGCATAGGTCTTATCAAGGCTTTGGATAATTTCGATATGAGTCACGGTGTTAAGTTCTCAACTTATGCTGTACCGATGATAATAGGCGAAGTGAGACGATATCTGAGAGACAACAATTCTATAAGAGTTTCCAGGTCCTTGAGAGATCTGGCATACAGAGCCCTTCAAACCCGTGAAAACCTTTCAAGAGATTTGCAAAAGGAGCCTTCTGTAAACGAAATCGCCTTAGCTATGGGAGTGAGCAGGGAAGAGGTCGTTATGGCTCTTGAATCTATACAAGAACCGGTGTCCCTGTTCGAACCGGTATTTCATGATGACGGAGACGCTATCTATGTGATGGACCAGGTTTCGGATACCAAGAATACTGATGCCAAATGGATAGAAAATATATCTTTATCGGAAGCTATGGATAAACTCACCCCAAGAGAAAAACATATATTGACTATAAGATTTTTCGAGGGGAAAACCCAAATGGAGGTAGCTAAGGAAATCGGCATATCGCAGGCTCAAGTCAGCCGCCTTGAGAAAAACGCCTTGTCTGCTATGAAAAGAGAGCTGATGTGAGAACCATCGCAAAACCATTTTACACAAAAAAGATTTAAGCGAATATAAATTGTAATATTCGCTTTTTTATTTAGCCATTCTTAAGTAAGCGATTGATCCATTGATTTTGCAGATATATCAGAATTTCGTATGCTTGATATGAAAGCAGGTATGTATTAAAATATATCTAACTGATTTAATTGTTGGAAACGAGAAAAAACGCCTGTTAGACTATTTTATGAAAGAGGGAAATATGGAAGAAAGAATGAACCTTACCGAGGCTTTTAGCGCTTTGGCTGGATATGGGGCTGCAGTTTGGTGCGGCGTGGCTGCTGCGATTGCGACATTTGTCATAGAAATCATCTTGTGCAAGAAAGGAATCCTTTTTGCCAGCGGAGAAAAAAGATTGCAAGAGCAAAACGAAGAGGACACATGCTGACAGCCGTCAGAACGAATATAAGATTTCGTGACCGGGAACCTGAAGATACGACAACGAACCGTTTATATATTGCCAATTATGAATATATTGTGGACGGGAAGGTTCATACAAAGCAAGTGGTTTCCAGCAGCCTGAAACCCTCTTCAACGATTACCTTGTATTACGACAGTTCTCCAAACAAGGTGTTCTCGGAATATGATGTGGGGAAAAATCCTTTACAGATACTTTTATACATCATTCCGGTGCTGGTGGCGTATTTGGTAATGACAGCGATGGGATTTGAGCCTTAAAAGCAGGAATCGGGAGAATCGTGGAAATATTTGTACTGCCGTAATTTTCTCATAACTCTTATCAATTACCGGAATTGATAAGCTTTTCCATTGAATTTTAAAAGAAAATATGATTAAATAAGAAATGTAAAATATAGTTTAAATCCGCAGTTTTAGGAGGAAAGATGATATACACAAGAGAAGTAGAGAAAATGTGTCCTGTTAAAAAAGGCGTCGATCATGGTCCTGCACCTATTCCCCAAGAAGGGAAATGGGTAAAGGTAAAAGAAATAACTGACATTTCCGGTCTGACTCATGGAGTCGGCTGGTGCGCTCCTCAACAAGGAGCATGTAAGCTGACACTTAATATAAAAGACGGAATAATAGAAGAAGCATTGGTAGAGACCATAGGATGTTCAGGGATGACTCATTCTGCAGCTATGGCCGGAGAAATTTTAGTGGGGAAAACTCTTCTTGAGGCCCTCAACACAGACTTGGTGTGCGATGCTATCAATACTGCCATGAGGGAGCTTTTCCTCCAAATAGTATATGGGCGAAGCCAATCAGCCTTTTCAGAAGGAGGACTGGCCATCGGCGCAGGTCTTGAAGACCTGGGAAAGGGAACCAGAAGCCAAGTCGGAACGATATACTCCACAAAGGCCAAGGGACCTAGATACCTGGATTTGGCAGAAGGCTATATAGCCGAGATCGGTCTCGATGAAGAGGACAATATAATCGGATATAAGTATGTCAACATCGGAAAAATGATGGACGGAATTAAGGCCGGAATCGATCCGATGGAGGCCATCGAAAAGGCCAGCGGTACATACGGAAGATTTGATGAAGCGGTGAAAAAGATAGATCCGCGTCAGGAATAGGGGGATTATGGCTATGATAACATTTGAAAACTACGATAGAAAGATAGATAAGATTCAGGCTGTGCTCTCCGAGTATAATATAAAAGATTTGGAAGAGGCCCGCGCTTTGTGCAAAGAAGCAGGTTTTGACCCTTATGAAATAGTAAAAAACATACAGCCGATATGCTTTGAAGACGCATGTTGGGCTTATACAGCAGGGGCGGCTATAGCGCTGAAAAAAGGCTGCAAGAGAGCGGCCGATGCGGCAGAGGCTATAGGAGAGGGGCTGCAGGCGTTTTGTCTGGCCGGTTCCGTTGCTGAAGACAGAAAAGTGGGCTTAGGCCATGGAAATCTGGCGGCCATGCTGCTCAGAGAACAGACAGAATGCTTCGCTTTTCTTGCAGGACATGAATCCTTTGCGGCAGCTGAGGGAGCTATAGGAATTGCCAAGTCGGCCAACAAAATACGCCAAAAACCTCTTCGCGTAATACTGAACGGCCTCGGAAAGGATGCGGCTCAGATAATTTCCAGAATAAACGGATTCACATATGTTAAAACCCAGTTCGACTATCAGTCAGGAAAAGTGACCGTGGTGGAAGAGATACCTTACTCCAAAGGGGAGCGCGCAGAAGTAAGATGTTATGGAGCTGATGATGTCCGCGAAGGAGTCGCTATAATGCATCTTGAAAAAGTAGATGTTTCCATAACCGGAAATTCGACCAATCCTACAAGATTCCAGCATCCTGTGGCAGGTACTTACAAAAAAGAGTGTGTAGAGCAGGGGAAAAAATACTTTTCAGTGGCATCGGGAGGCGGCACAGGAAGAACCCTTCATCCTGATAATATGGCAGCAGGCCCTGCATCTTACGGAATGACAGATACTATGGGAAGAATGCATTCAGACGCTCAGTTTGCAGGCTCCTCATCGGTGCCGGCTCATGTGGCCATGATGGGCTTTATAGGCGCAGGCAATAACCCCATGGTTGGCATGACGGTAGCAGTGGCGGTGGCTGTTGAGGAAGCTGCACGTGAAGATGTTTAAACATATATGAAAAGAATAAGATAAAAAAACCATCAAAATTACATCTTTAAATCTACACGAAAAATACACAGAAGAATTCTGACAGCGAGGTATATTATACAAATCCAATACGTAAAACTTGATTTTCAGAGGCTGTAATGCTATAATGCAAAAGTATCGTTAATTTTGTTTTCAACACGGAGGAAGAAAATGAAAAAATTAATTTCCACGTTATTGATCGTTGTAATGGTTCTTTCTGTGTTTACGTTGGCAGGATGCAATAACAGCGAAAGTGCAGATGAAGATCAGCTTACCGTATGCGTAGTCGTATCCTCGGCCTTTGGTGACAAGTCCTTTAATGATTCGGCAAAAGAAGGAGCGGACAAGCTGGCTGAAGATTACGGAGTCAATGTAACCACTATTGAATGTAATGAAGAAAACTACAAGCAGCACATGATGGATGCTGCAGAAGTTTCGGATGTAGTAGTTCCTGTGGGCTGGCAGTTCTATGAAATCGCAGAAGTAGCTAAAGAATATCCGGATACAAAGTTCATTTGGGTTGACAATCCGGTAGACGGAATCGAAGATCTGCCTAATGTCCTTTGCATATTATATGCTCAGAATGAAGGTTCGTTCTTAGCTGGATATATTGCAGCTAAGATGTCAGAAACAGGCGTTGTCGGTGCTGTGGGCGGTGAAGACGTAAGCACCATCAATGACTTCCTGGTAGGATATGAACAAGGCGCCAAGTATGCAAATCCAGACATCAAAGTTGTGACTAACTATGCTAATGATTATGAAGACCCTGCAAAAGGAAAAGAATGTGCATTGGCTCTTCATGACCAGGGTGCAGACGTAATATTCCAAGTTGCGGGCAACACAGGCAACGGAGTGTTCGCGGCAGCTGAGGAAGCAGGATTCTATGCTATAGGAGTAGACCAAGACCAAAAGATTACAGCTTCAGAATATGATGAACAAATAATATGTTCAATGAAAAAAGAAGTAGGTAATTCGATTTATGATACCATCAAGGTCTTTATAGAGGATGGAACATGGGAAGGCGCCAGAATATGGACTGCCGATATGTCAAGCGGTTATATTTCCATAGCTTATGGTGATGAGAACTCTACACAGCAGGTAAGCGAAGAATTAAAGTCTGAAGTAGAAGACATTGCCGCATCTATAGTATCAGGCGAAATAAATGTAGAAACTGCAAGACAGTAATTAAAAAATAGGCTTATATAAGCCGAGACTTTTGAAAATATAGTTCGCTTATGAGGCGTAGCGTAAAAAATGCGCTACGCCTTTTTGTAAATGTACTTAAAAATGAGGTAGTGATGTTGCAAGAGCCTATCATAAAATTAGAAAACATATCAATGCAATTCCCAGGCGTTTTAGCCAATGACCGGGTGTCCCTTGATATAAAAAAGGGAGAAGTGTTTGCACTGGTAGGAGAAAACGGAGCCGGCAAGAGTACTCTCATGAACATATTATATGGCTTGCATACGCCTACAGATGGCAGCGTCTATATAAAAGGCGAGAAGATAGAGAATTTCAAACCGGTAGAAGCTATTAAAAGAGGCGTTGGAATGGTTCATCAGCATTTTATGCTGGTACCGTCTTTTACTGTGGCTCAGAATATAGTCATGAGCAAGGAACCACGAAAGCTTAAAGTATTTTATGACTTGAAGCAAGCAGTAAACAAGGTGAAACAACTTTCCGATGAGTATGGCCTTTTCATAGATCCGCAAGCCGTAGTGGGAGAACTGAGCGTAGGAATGCAGCAAAGGGTGGAAATCCTAAAGACTCTTTACAGAGGAGCAGATGTTCTTATATTAGACGAGCCTACTGCTGTATTGACACCGCAAGAAACTGAAGAGCTCTTTAACGTGATAAGAAAAATAGTTAAAGAGAAAGACATGACTGTCATCATAATAACTCATAAGCTTTATGAAGTCATGGCTATATCTGACAGAGTAGGGGTCATGCGTCGCGGCCGGTTGGTCGGTATAGATGACACCAGCAATATGGATGAAAAAACTCTTGCGTCCATGATGGTCGGCCGAGAAGTGATGTTTGGAAACATAGAAAAAAACCAGCAGACAGGACAGGTAATGATAGAAGCTCAAGACCTGCATGTTGCCGATAACAGAGGCTTGATGGCAGTAAACGGAGTATCATTTGATGTCAGAGCAGGAGAGATCCTCGGAATCGCTGCTATAGAAGGAAACGGCCAAAGCGAGATGGTAGAAGCTCTTACGGGAATGCGAAACGTCTCTACAGGACATATACGCATTCTCGGCAAAGATGCTACAGGGAAAACTCCGGGAGAGATGAGAAAAATGGGTATTGCGCACATTCCTGAAGACAGGATAGCCACAGGAGTAGCGATGCCATCGTCAATAACAGATAACCTTATAATCGGGAAAGAAAGAAAAAAAGAATTTGCGGCCGGAGGAATTCACTTAAGACGTTCCAGCATAGAAAGATATGCCCAGGATCTGTTCCGAAAATTCGACTTGAGAGGAGCAGGGATAGAAACTCCTGTAGGTTCTCTTTCGGGAGGCAATATGCAGAAAGTAGTCGTAGCAAGAGAATTCTCCCTTGATACGCCTATCTTAATAATCGCTCAACCCACCAGAGGAGTAGACGTTGGGGCTATAGAATTTATACATAAACAAATTATAGAAAAGCGAAACCAGGGATGTGCCATTTTGCTGGTGAGCGCTGATTTAGATGAAGTATTCAGGTTAAGCGACAGGATTATAACCATGTACGAAGGCCGGATAACAGGCGAATTTAAGGCCGGAGAAATAGATAAGACAGATATAGGATACTATATGACAGGAAACAGACAGGCAGGAGGTGCGGGACATGAACGATCCGATGGAAATCAATAAACCTGCGAAAAAGAGCAAATTGCTGACCTCGCTGCAAAAAAACAGATCATACTTAATTTCTTTAGTCTTGAGCATATTGGTCGCCTTAATAATAGGCGGAATCCTTATGGCTGTCACCGGATATAATCCTTTTGAAGCCTATGCAGCCATGATAAAGGGCGTATTCGGGTCAACTAGAGTGTTTGGAAACACGTTAGCCAAGATGATAACCCTTTGCCTTACCGGGCTTGCTATGGCAGTGTGCGCCAAAGCAGGTATGTTCAACGTGGGGGGAGAAGGTCAGCTGTATTTCGGAGGACTGGCTTCCACTATGACAGGCGTGTGCTTGCAGGGAGCATCTCCTATTATAGCAATTCCTTTAGCTTTCCTTTCGGCTGCGGTGGTCGGAGGATTTTATGCCTGGATACCGGCGGTGTTGAAAGTCAAGCTGAAAGTCAGTGAAGTCATAACCACCATAATGCTCAACTCAGTAGCCATATATGTATGCTCATATCTTGTAAACGCCAGCGGACCTTTGGCAACAGATGATAAGGGCGTTTTAGGCGGCAGTGAAGCGGTGCCGGAAGCATTTATGTTTTCAAAGCTTATACCGGCATCAAATCTGAGCACAGCACTTATATACAGCGCTGCGATAGCGCTTTTGTGCTGGTACGTTATGCAGAAGACCAGCATAGGACTGGAAATGAAAGTGACGGGAGAGAATGAAAGATTTTCTTTCTTCGCAGGGCTTCCCAAGGATAAGCTTATGATTTGGTCTATGGTAGCTTCCGGAATGATATGCGGTCTGGTGGGAATGTTCGAAGTATATGGTTATCAGACAAGATTTCAGGATACCATAAGCAATGAGTTCTATTACGACGGCATGCTGGTAGCCATGATCATGAACTATAATCCTGTAGGAATAATAATAATGAGCTTTTTCTTCGCGGTTGTAGATATAGGAGCCAACGCCATGGAACTTTCTACTGGTGTCGCCGGAGAAATATCGGATATAATATTTGCGATAATAATATTTCTAATGGCCGCCCAGAGAGGCATTCTCAACATGATAACACAGAAGATGACGCAGAGAAAGGCAAGGAAGCGCATAAGAAAGGAGGCTGTTTAAATGGAACATTTGATGGATGTATTTAATATAGGTCTCCTTCAGAATACTTTGAGAACTGCTACACCGGTCATCTTGGCTGCTATGGGAGGTCTTCTTACAGAGCAGGCAGGAATAATGAACATAGGTATGGACGGCATGATACTTATAGGAGCTTTTGTGGCGGTAGCCTTTAGCTTTTTCATGAGCAGCGCCGGCATGGGCGTTCTTGCTGCAGTGTTGGTAGGCATCATTATAGGTCTTTTCTTCGCTCTGTTTGTCGTGAAGCTTAAAAGCGATGAATTTATCATAGGTATAGCGTTGAATACTTTTGCAGGCGGTCTGACCGTTTATCTGCTCAGGTCGATCTTTGGAGTAAGAGGCACGTTTTCAGATGCCGGGATAGTAGCTTTACCTACTGTCCACATAGACTTTCTGGATAGCATACCTATAATCGGGCCGCTTCTCAATGATAATTCCATATTCGTATATCTCACATGGCTGCTGGTATTTCTCACATGGCTGTTCCTTTACAGGACGCCTTACGGCTTTTGGATGAGAGCAGCAGGAGAACATCCTGAATCGTTGGAAACAGCAGGAATAAATCCTCGGAAAATGAAGTTTCTGGCCAGCATTTTATGCGGCATATTCTGCGGATTTGCGGGAGCTCATCTTTCCCTTGGATATTTGACCATGTTTACTGAAGGCATGAGCAGCAGCAGAGGATTTATAGCCTTTGCCTGTGTAATCTTCGGAATGACCAATCCGCCGAAGGTATTCATTGCAGCCTTGCTTTTCGGATTTTTAGACGCCCTTGGATTGAGATTGCAAAGTTTGGGTGTTCCATCCGACCTTACGGCTACAGTTCCGTACATAGCTACTGTGCTTATGCTGGTATACGTTGTGGTCAGCGCCAATAAGAGAAAAAAGAAAAAAGCGGAAAGACAGTTAAAATCAGCGATAACGCTTGAAGAATAAAATAATAGGGGGATAATATGAAAAAAATTGTATCAGTTAGTTTGGCAGCTGTTTTGGCAGTGTGCATGATGATTGCACTGACAGGCTGCGGAGGAGGAGAGCCTTATGAAGATTATGACTTGACAGAATATATAACTCTTCCTGATTATAATTCTTATGAAGTGGAGGAACCGGAGGTACTCATCGAAGACGCGGATATAGAAGAAGAGATACAGTCAAGACTTGAGGAAGCCGCCACAACTGAAAAGGTAACTGAAGGCACCGTTGAAGAAGGAGACTCTGTTACCATATCATTTGAGGGAACGCTGGCAGATGGAAGTTCTGTTGACGGAATGAGTTCAGACTCATATGAGCTTACTTTAGGTTCAGGAAGCATGATAGACGGCTTTGAAGAAGGTCTCTACGGAGCGACGATAGGCGAAACAGTAACTCTTGATCTTCAGTTTCCGGATCCATATAACAATAATGAGGAACTTTCAGGAAAGGATGTTACTTTCGAAGTGACAGTTCTCAGCAAGAATGTGCAAAATGTGCCTGAATTTAATGAAGATTTCGTCAAGGAAAACAGCGACTATGAGACTGTAGAAGAATACAGAAGTTCTGTGGCTTCAGACCTTGAGGAGCAAGAGTATAACAAACAGCTCAGCACCATAAAAGAAGAACTTTATATGAAACTGGTAGATGAAACAGAAGTAAAGAAATATCCGGAAAAAGAAGTCGATGACTATTTTGACGAGCTGGATGAATATTATAGATATGGTGCAGAGACCAGCGGATATGAAGATTGGGATGCCTTCTTGGAATCTCAGGACATGACCCAAGAAGAATATGAAGAACAGATTCAGCTGTATGCCGAAGAATATGTAAAACAGGAAATGGTAATATATTTATTTGCCCAAGTAGAGGGGGTTGAAGTTACTGATGAAGAATATGACCAATTCCTTCAGGATAATTTAGAAGCTGCTGGATTTGAAAGCGAAGATGACTTTAAAGATTACACAGGCATGTCTTTGGAGGAATATGCTGAAACAGCCAGGCTGGAGAGAAACATGCTTCTGACAAAAGAGCTGGATATGCTCTATGATCGCCTTTTAGATAATAACAATGGCTCAGACGATACTTCGTCTGATGACGCTGCCACAGAATAGGTAATTAAAAAGGGGAGCTATCGCTACGGTTGACTGAACTGCTCAACTGTGCGACAGCCCCCCTCTTCGTTTCTTTACTGCAGCTGATGTATTAAATTTACCATTTCTATGGCTGACAGGGCGCAATCATAACCTTTATTGCCTGATTTTGTTCCGGCTCTTTCGATAGCTTGCTCGATGTTCTCTGTAGTTACAACACCAAACAGTACAGGTATTCCCGTTTCGAGGGACACTGCTGCAATACCTTTAGAGACTTCATTGCATACATAGTCGTAATGGCTGGTGGCACCGCGTATTACAGCGCCCAAACATATTACAGCATCGTATTTGCCGCTTTTAGCCATTTTTTTTGCAATGAGGGGGATTTCAAAAGCTCCGGGAACCCAAGCAACGCTTATGTTTTCTTCATCCACATCGTGGCGAAGCAAGCCGTCTATAGCTCCGCTGAGCAGCTTGGCGGTAATAAACTCATTGAAACGTGATGCTACAATGCCTATTTTGATTTCTTCAGATACAAGTTTTCCTTCAAATGTTTTCATTTTTAACTTATCCTTTCTTTTTTAGAGTTGAATTTAATATTTCAGCAAATGCCCCATGCGATTTTGCTTTGTTTTCAGATAGAATATATCGTGTACCGTGGCGTTCATCTGTATAGGAACCCGCTGAGTTATCTCCAGCCCGAACTCTGAAAGCTGATATATTTTGTCAGGATTGTTGGTGAGAAGCCTCATGCTTTTAACGCCCAATTCCCGAAGAATCTGGGCTCCTATGTAATATTCTCTCTCGTCACCGGCAAACCCTAAAGCCAGATTGGCTTCCAGCGTGTCAAGCCCTTGCTCTTGCAGTTCGTAGGCCTTTAGTTTGTTTATAAGACCTATGCCTCGGCCTTCTTGCCGCATATACAAAAGTATGCCTCGGCCTTCTTTCTCAATTTGAGTCATGGCAGCAGCAAATTGCTGACCGCAGTCGCATCGCAGCGAGCCGAAAGTGTCTCCTGTAAGACATTCTGAATGGACGCGGCATAAGACATCCTTTCCGTCTCCGATGCAGCCCTTTACCAAAGCCACATGATGTTCGCCGTTGAGCTTGTTGACGAATCCGTAGGCAGTGAAATCGCCGTATTTGGTAGGCATGCTGACAGCAGCGACTTGCTCGACCAATTTTTCGTGACACTTGCGATAATTTTGCAAATCTTTGATGGTAATGGCTTTTATATTAAAGCGTTCTGCCAATTCCAAGAGCTCGGTAGTACGCATCATGGTTCCGTCATCTCTCATGATTTCACAGCATAGGCCGCATTCTTTTAATCCTGCCAGGCGGCATAAGTCTACAGTGGCTTCAGTGTGCCCATTGCGCTCAAGCACGCCGTTTTTTTTCGCAAGCAAGGGAAACATGTGACCCGGACGGCGGAAATCTTCGGGCTTAGCATCTTCCGAGACGCATGCCTTGGCAGTGATTGAACGTTCTGCAGCGGAAATGCCTGTAGAAGTAGATATGTGATCTATGGATACCGTAAAGGCTGTCTCATGGTTGTCTGTGTTGCATGTTACCATTTGAGGAATTTTTAGCTTGTGTACATATTCTTCCGACATAGGCATGCAGATAAGCCCTTTGCCATATGTGGCCATAAAATTGATGTTAGATGTAGTCGCAAATTCGGCAGCGCAGATGAAATCTCCTTCGTTTTCTCTGTCCGGGTCGTCAGTGACTAGAATGATCTTTCCCTGCCTCAAGTCCTCAAGGGCTTCTTGTATCGTATTAAATCCTTTCATTTTATTTCATTTTTCTCCTTTCATGTTGCTTTATTTAAAAACCGTATTTTGATATGAAATCCATAGTTATATTGCTTTTGTTGGTTGTATTGTTTTTTTCGGAACCCTTTTTTAAGTCGGAAGCAGAAAAATTTTGACACCTGCCCAGCAAAAGCTTTTCCACATATTTGCCGATTACATCGACTTCTATGTTTACACTGGAACCGATGTTTCTGTCCTTTAATATGGTTTGGCTTACTGTGTGAGGAATGGCGGAAACAGAAAAGTCAGATGCCGTAACTTTTGCCACCGTCAGACTGATGCCGTCTATGGCGACAGAGCCTTTTTCGACTATATAGCGCAGGATTTCAGGTGAGGAGGATATGGTATACCATATTGCAGTGTCATCGCGTTTTATGGAGGATATTTTACCTGTTCCGTCTATATGACCTGATACTATGTGTCCTCCAAAGCGGCCGTTGGCAGCCATCGCCCTTTCAAGATTAACTCTGCTGCCAATGGATAGAGATGAAAGGGCAGAGCGATTCAGAGTTTCATGCATCACATCAGCTGTAAATCTGCCTTCGGAAACTGATGTAACGGTAAGACATATACCGTTTACAGCTATACTGTCACCGATTGCGGTGTATTCTAAAACTTTCGAAGCTTTTATGGTAAGCACTGCTGAGTGGGATCCTGACCTGATATTTTGTATCATGCCTATTTCTTCAACTATTCCTGTAAACACGGTTTTCCACCTCACTTTCTATTAAAAAGTCATCTCCTAGACGTGTAATCACGCTGTTCTTCAGCATGAATGCGTTGGCAGGGAAATCTATGCCTAAGCCTGAAACAGGCGTTTTGGCATCATTGCCGCCGAAAATTTTAGGAGCTATATATGTCTGGACTTTTTGCACTATGCCGCTTTCAACGGCAGACCAATTGAGGCTGCCTCCGCCTTCCAGCAAGATACTGTCTATCTGCCGGCTTCCTAATTTTTCCATGAGTTCATTCAGGTCCACATGGCTGTTTTTGTCGTTTACGTTTATTACATGGCAGCCGGCTTTCTCATATGACATAATGGCGGACGTGTCTGACGCGCAAGTGGCCAAGATGGTAGGAACCTGTCGGGCCGTCGTGACTATTTGGGAATCCAGAGGAGTACGAAGATTTGTATCACATATTATGCGAATAGGATTTCTTCCATTTTTCATACGGCATGTGAGGAGGGGGTCATCAGCTAATACAGTACCTACGCCTACCATTATGGCCGAATAACGGTGTCGCTGCAGATGAACGTGAGCACGAGCCGCTTCGCCGGTTATCCACTGGGATTGACCTGTGTGAGTTGCTATTTTGCCATCCATCGTCATAGCATATTTCATTACAACAAATGGCTTTTTAGTAGTGATGTAGTGGAAAAAAACTTCGTTTAGTTTGTTGCATTCCGGCTCCATTACATGTTCTGTTATCTGAATACCGTTTTCTTTGAGAAAACATATGCCTTTGCCGCTGACAAGAGGATTGGGGTCATAGGAGCCTATTACGACACGCCGTATTTGCGATTTCAAAATTGCTTCTGTGCATGGAGGCTGTTTTCCATGGTGGCAGCAAGGCTCCAGAGTAACGTACATGGTAGAGCCTTTCGGATCGCAGATACAGTTTTCGAGAGCGTTTCGTTCAGCATGTTTCTGACCGTATCTTTCATGCCAGCCTTTTCCTATTATTTGCCCGTCTTTGACTATGACGGCGCCTACCATGGGATTGGGTGACGTCCAGCCCATACCTTTCTTTGCTAAATCTAAAGCCAACTTCATATATTTAATGTCATCGGCAGTTTGGTTATCTTTCATCTAATCACCTCCAAAAACGAAAAAGCCCCAAGCGAAAAGCTCAGGGCAAACAACAGCTTATGACAACGAAAGCGTTGATAAAATAAAACTCCGGAATGACAAACATCCCAGAGCAATTGTTTAAATGCACATACACACGTAAAACTAAAATAATCAAAAAGTCTTGCGTTTTCTGCAACCTTCTTCCATCCAGACTATACTGTCGGTTTTGGAATTTCACCAAATCCTGCGCGCAACGCACGCTCGCGGACTGTACCGCCGATCGGGAATTTCACCCTGCCCTGAAGATTTCATATTATTCACTTGATAAAAAGTATATACGCTTTTAAGTTAAAAGTCAAGCACATGAGGCGCACGTATTATTGGGAAGGTGAGAGCTACGGGGATGTCAGACGAATGTTAATAAAAATCCTTTCATAATTTGTTGTCTGATGAATATATTCTTTAGAAGAGGAGGTACGAAAGATGATAAGTACAGACAAGCTGAAGAATAAGGAAGTTATAAACATAGGCGATGGAAAGAGCTTAGGATTTGTTTATGATATAGAAGTGGACTTGGATAAAGGGGTGATAGACGGTATAGTTATACCTGCAAGCAGAGGATTTTTGGGCTTCTTTTCCAAAAGAGAAGGAGATACGGTAATAAAATGGGAAAAGGTACGTACTGTAGGAGATGATGTGATTCTTGTTGATTTGGAACCGTTTTAAAATCATGTGGCCTTGCTTGATGCCTTGCGACTTGCAATATTTGCCGCCTATGTAGTATAATAATTATCATATTTACCGTAAAATCGGGAGGTAATTAATATGAAATGCCCTTTTTGTGACAATGAAGATACAAAAGTAATCGATTCAAGACCCACTGAAGACGGACATGCTATCAGAAGACGGAGAGGCTGCGACAAGTGCGGAAGGCGATTTACTACTTATGAAAAGGTTGAAGAAACCATCATGATGGTAGTAAAAAAAGATGGAAGAAGAGAAGCTTTTGACAGGACTAAAGTTTTAAACGGCATCATAAAGGCTTGTGAAAAACGTCCGGTGCCAATGGCTACTATGGAAGAAATGGTAGACGAAATCGAGAAAACTTTAAGCAATTCTATGGAAAAGGAAGTAGAAAGCTATTACATAGGAGAGCTGATTATGAATCAGTTAAAGAATATAGATGAAGTGGCATATGTGCGTTTTGCTTCAGTATATAGACAGTTTACAGATGTGAACACTTTTATAAAAGAAATAGAGAAGCTTATAGGACCAAAGAAAAAAGTAAAGAATAATACTGAAGGAGAAAAGTAATATGAGCGAAATCTTTCAAATAGCTATAGATGGGCCCAGCGGAGCCGGAAAGTCCACTGTGGCTAAAGCCTTGGCGAAGAAGCTCGGCATAGAGTATATAGATACGGGAGCCATGTATAGAGCATTGGGACTTAAACTGCTGGAGAAAAAGGTTGATATGAATAATGATGAGGCAGTTAAAAAAGTTCTTGACGAAACGGATATAGATTTTAAAAACGGAGAAATAATATTAGACGGACAAGTTGTCAGCCATCTTATCAGGACTCCGGAAGTGTCTATGGCGGCGTCAAAATGTTCTGCATTTCCTTTCGTGAGAGAAAAACTGGTAAAAGCTCAGCAGCAAATGGGCGAGCGCAGGAGTGTCGTAATGGATGGAAGAGACATATGCGCTGTAGTTTTTCCAAATTCTAAATATAAATATTTTGTGACAGCATCCGATGAAGAAAGAGCTAAAAGGAGATATAAAGAATTAATCGAAAAAGGCGAAAAAACCACATATGAAGAAGTTCTTCAAGCTATACGGGATAGAGATTACAACGATATGACAAGAGCCGCCAGCCCTCTTGAAAAAGCTAAAGATGCAGAGGAAATAGATACTACATTTATGACTATAGATCAGGTAGTTGAATATATCTGTTCTGAAATTGAAAAATAAAAACAGCTTTAGAATAATCAACGCCTCCGACGGGGAAAATACCATCGGAGGTTTTTAAATGAGCGGACTTAATTGCAGGAGAATAAAAACTGTCATAATAATATTTTTATGTGTAATGTTGCTTCTGGCAGCGAGAGTGGGATATATACAGATCATATGTCATGATGATTTGACCGAAGCAGCTGTTTCTCAACATGAAATCGCTATAGAGGGACTCGACACAAGAGGGATGATATTTGACAGAAATCTTCAGCCTCTGACAGGAGGAACTAAACAATATTATTATATCGTAAGCAAAAAAAGAGAAGATGCGGCATTTGAAAAGATAATCAAGAAAATAGAAGGGCAGCAGGTGGCAAAGGAAACTTCTGCTTATCATGTGTATAGAACGGAAAAATACAATGATGATATCAACAATATATTAAAAAAAGAATATGGAGCTTATGTATTTGAAAGTCAGTCAAGATACGCAGATGATCAGATGGCTTGTCATCTTGTAGGTTATCTGAATCAAGACGAAAACAAGGGGGTATCAGGACTTGAATTGATTCATCAGCAGCAGCTGAAGGATGATGGAGATGTGCTTACGGTCTTAGCAGACGGAGCAGGAAACATAATAAAAGGCATTGCGCCTTCCATAAATGCAGATTTTACCAGTGAAAAAACCATGCAAGCCAGGTCTGTGATAACTTCTATAGACAGGAGACTTCAATATGTATGCGAAAAATCTCTCGCAAAAGCAGGAGACGGAGGCGCGGCAGTGGTAATGGATACTGATACAGGAGAAATATTGGCGTGGGCGTCTTCACCTAAGTTTAATCCCAATGATATAGCTTCATATTTGGATGAGCAAGGTGATTGCCTGATAGACAAAGTCTGTCAGGGAACGTATGCGCCGGGTTCAGTTTTTAAGATAGTGACAGCCATAGCGGCGCTGGAGAACAATGTGTGCGATGAGACACAGGTGTTTGAATGCAGTGGACAGGTTACTATAGAAGGAGTAACGTTGAAATGCACTGCGGCGGAAGAAGGCCATGGCAGTGTTGACATGAGTCAAGCCATGGCAGTTTCATGCAATTGCTATTTTGCTCAGCTGGGAGAGATGGTAGGTTGTGATGAGATAGTAAAGACGGCGGCAAAACTGGGACTTGGTGAAAAAGTTTTGAATAATTTCCCGTCAGAAGCGGATGGGAATATTCCGTCTGAGGATCAAGTATGGCCTTACGATATAACGAACATTTCCATCGGACAAGGAGCAATTCTTGTGACACCTTTGCAGGTAGCTAAGATGACGGCGATTATAGCTTCAGGAGGCAAAGACGTTACCCCTGTGCTTTATCCTGATGAGAAAAGTGAGCCGGCAAACAGATTGATATCAGAAAGCACAGCAGAAAAGATCGATGTGATGCTCCGACAGGTAATGATAGATGGCAGCGGAGCCGGAGGCGACCTATGGCCTGCTTCTGTCCATGGAAAAACAGGGACAGCAGAAGCTACCTGGGAAGGCAAAGATGTAAAGAATTGTTGGTTTACAGGATATTTTTCGGTAGAAAACAAAAATTATACCATGACAGTAATAGTGGAACGGGGAAATTCCGGAGCATATACAGCCATGCCTGTTTTTAAGGATGTGGTTGATTTTCTTTCAGAAAATCCTTAAGCTTTTCCAAAGCTTTTTTCTCTATTCTTGAAACATAAGAACGACTTATACCAAGCGCTTTTGCGATTTCCCTTTGGGGAAGGGGCTCTTTGTCCATAAGACCGTAGCGCCACATTATTACAGTACGTTCACGCTGAGTTAAACAAGCTTTTATAGCATGATAAAGCTGACCTACTTGTATTTTCATGCTTATAGAATCGATTATTTCATCTGGATCGGTGCCGAGGATATCATTAAGGCTGATTTCGTTGCCGTCTTTGTCTACGCCTATAGGCAGGCTGAGGGATATTTCCTGCTTGACGCGCTTGGAAGCTCTAATGCTCATCAGTATTTCATTTTCTATACATTTAGCCGCGTAAGTAGCCAACCTGGTGGATTTTTTTCCTGAGTATGTACTGACAGCTTTTATCAGCCCTACAGTACCTATAGAAATCAAGTCGTCCTGATTTGTACCCGGCGACACATATTTTTTAGCTATATGAGCCACTAACCTGAGGTTTCTTTCGATTAAGATAGCTTTAGCTTTTTCATCGCCTTTCTCCAGCAGTTTAACATAATATTGTTCTTCTTTTTCTGTAAGTGGACTTGGAAAAGAACTGCTCATTTATGTAAAACCCCCTCTATAGATTAAAACTATATGCAAATTCAGGATGTCCGGTGCCTGGCAACATTAAAAAGTGCCAGTACCTATTTGCTCCAAGAGGGGGAGACAGATATTATCTGTTGTTCTCAGATATTGTCAGACTATCTGCATTTCTCAAATGACAAACAGTCTGTGCATTGGTCCATGCTTGGATTAGCCTCGTGAGTGCCTACAGTGATAGCATCCAGAGAACACAGATTCTCTGTCTTTTCATGGAATTTGCACTGGTCTACAGTACATCTGATGGTTTGGCTGTTTTTATGAGTCATAAATTTCAATCCTCCTTAATGTTTAATTTTACATAAGTATTATGACCTAAACTTCAAAAATTATTACCGAACCTTCACTTGTACTTGCAAGCAAAAAATGATATAATTTTAAATAAAAATATGCATTTTGAATAGGGTGAGGTATAAGATTTTCATCGGCTTGAGAGGAGAGACGGATGAAAATCAAAAGTTTGCCTAAAGAAGAACGACCTGTGGAAAAGAGCTTTTCTAAAGGAATAGAAAGCCTTTCCAACGGGGAATTGCTTGCGCTTTTAATACATTCAGGAACAAGAGAAAAATCGGCTATGGCATTAGCTGAAGAGGTTTTGGCAAAAGACGAAAGCGGCATAAGCTATTTGAGAGAAAGCACACCGGAAGAATTGATGTCCATACATGGCATAGGCAGATCTAAAGCAGCCAGGATAATGGCGGCGGTGGAGCTTGGAAAACGTATTGCCGCAAAACCTGCAAAAGAAGTAAACAAAATTGAGAGCGATGAAGACATTGCCCAAATGTTTATGGAAGAATTGCGTTATAAGAAAAAAGAGTTTTTTAAGACGCTTCTTCTAGATTCCAAAGGAGGGGTTATTTCAGCTGAAACGGTTTCTGTAGGAGAGCTGACAAGTACATTGGTGCACCCGAGAGAAGTATTCAATCAGGCAGTTAAAAAAAGTGCTGCTGCTATAGTTTTTGTGCATAATCACCCCAGCGGAGATCCATCGCCCAGCAAAGAAGATTTTGCAACCACCGAAAGACTGGTGATGTGCGGCAATATTTTAGGAATAAAAGTTCTTGATCATCTGATAATAGGAGATGGACGGTATATAAGCATGAGATCGATGGGGAAAATCTAAAAAAGAATCAGAAAGAGGAGCAGGATAATGTTTAGTTTTTTCAAACCAAAAGATATCGGTATTGACCTTGGAACCGCTAATACATTGATTTATGAGAAAGACAGTGGAATAATATTGAACGAGCCATCTGTGATAGCAGTAGACGCAGATACACCTAAGATAATAGCAGTCGGCATAGAGGCGAAAGCTATGCTCGGGAAAGCACCGAAAAATATCAATGTGGTGCGGCCTCTGCAAGACGGAGTAATTTCCGATTTTGACAAAACTGCAGACATGCTCAAGACTTTTATGGAGAGAGCAATAAAGACTAATAAGATAAAGAACTTCCGTGTTGCTGTAGGCGTACCTACAGGAGTTACGGAAGTTGAGCGCCGTGCTGTGGAAGAAGTAGTAAGAAATATGGGAGCTACTGAAGTGTATATAATGGATGAGCCTATGGCTGCCGCCATCGGTTCAGGACTTCCTGTAGATGGAAATACGGGTTGCATGATTGCGGATATAGGAGGGGGAACAACTGATGTTGCCATAATAGCCTTAGGCGGTATAGTTTCCAGCACCTCAATACGCCATGCCGGGGATAAGTTCAATGAAGCGATAGTTCAATACATGAGAAAACGTCACGCATTGCTTATAGGAGAAAAAACTGCCGAAGAATTAAAAATAAACATAGGCTGCGCCTGCATGGATGAAGACGAATTTGGAAATGAGATTATAAAGACCATGAACGCCAGAGGAAGAGATATCATTTCAGGGCTTCCTAAAACCCTTGAAGTTACCAACAAAGATATGATGATAGCTCTTCAAGAAGCCATGGACATGATAGTAGATGCTGTCAAGAGCACCATCGAAAAAGCACCGCCTGAAATTGCAGCTGATATTGCCGAAAACGGCATGATGCTCTCAGGAGGCGGAGCAAACATATATAATTTGGACAGACTTATAAAGAAAAAGACCGATATGGATGTAGCCATATCGGAGAACTCATTCGAAGCTGTTGCCGTAGGAACGGGAAAAGCGCTGGAGGATATAGAAAAACTCAAGGTATATACGAGAAAATCCAAGAGAAGAGGATAGAGATTTATGAGGTGGATTAGGGAACATAAGCTGATAGCCGGGCTGTTAGCATTGCTTATGGTACTTGTGATAATCTTTGTCGTATCAATTGCGGTGGGAGGGAGTAATCCGCTCACCAGCGTGATAAATGATGGCACGTCCGGAGTGTCCGGCTTCTTATCATCATTGGGAAACGGCATACGAGAACAAGTAACAGGAATTTTTTCTCACAATCAGATGCAGGACAGAATTGATGAATTGGAAGAGGAAAATGCCAGGTTGGAGAGAGAATTGGCGGCGGCCAGATTGGAAGAAAGCCAGCTGGAACAGCTTGAAGAGCTTTCTCAGTTGCTCAACTATGATTATACTGAACAGAATTTTGACGTCGTCACTGCAGATGTGACTTTGAAAGACGGTTCTAATTGGACCAATACATTTACCATAGACAGAGGAACTGAAGCAGGCATCACTGAGGGTAAGATAGTCATCAACGGAGCCGGACTTGTGGGCAGAGTAGAAGACGCGGGCGAAGGATGGGCTAAAGTGGTTTCTATAATCGACAGCGGCAGCCGCGTTAGTTTTAAATTAGCCAGGGACGACAGCCAGCTGGGCATTGTGACAGGAAACTCTCAAGGATATATAAGCGGATATATGCTGGACGAAGATTCAACTGTAGCGGAGGGAGACATACTTTTAACTTCCGGAATGGGGATTTTCCCTGAGGGTCTGGAGATAGGCAGCGTGAGAAGTGTTACGAGTAACAGCAATACCCTTATTAAGGAGATTACGGTAGAGCCTTCTGTAGATCTCAACAGCTTGAGGAAGGTGTCGGTGATCTTATGATGAAATATTGGAAAGCCGGAATAATTTTTCTTGTGGCATTTCTGATACAGCCATCGCTTTTAAATATGATCAACATAGGCGGATATACACCTAATCTTTTGCTCTGCCTGGTGGTCATATTTTCCTTTATATATGAAGAGGAAATGTATGGAGTCGTTTACGGCGCTGTATTTGGAGTATTATATGACATATGCTACAGCGACGTAATAGGACCGGCTCCTATAGCATTTACAATTGTAGCTTTAGGTATAATGCTGGCAAGAGAATATGTTAATATAGAAAACATTTTCAACATGTGGATTGTATCCGTATTGTCGTTTATCACTTATTATCTTATAAACTGGGGACTTCACAGCATAGCAGGAAATCCAATAGGCATAATATATGTATTCGGTAAATTGCCATGGATAATACTTTATTCGATGGTGGTTATAACTATAATATATCTGATATTAATCAGAAAAGTTGTAAGACATCATAAAGACAGGTATTTCAGATGAACAATAAACTTCTAAATTCCAGATTTTATCAAATTTTAATATTGACTATAGTATTGGTTATTGTGCTCTGCATAAGACTTTTTGTTCTGACCGTACCTCAGCATGAGGATTGGAGCGCTCAAGCCGAAAGCCAAAATACCAAAGAGATAATAACTACGGCTCCAAGAGGAGAAATTTTAGATAGATACGGAAGAGTCATAGCGACCAATAAACAGATATTTACCGTGTCGTTTAACGTCAGCGGCCTTTCCACAGAGGAAATCAATAATGCCGCTTATGGGATAGTGAAAATACTTGAACAGAACGGAGACGAGTATGTAGATAATTTTCCTATACTTATCTCAGAGGGAGAAGACGGCACTGAGTTTAGGTACTCTTATGATGACGAGAAAGCCGAGTGGCTGGAATCAAGGAGATTCCCTTCGGATTTTACAGCAGAGGAAGCTTTTAACGCTCTAAGGACCACCTATGATATAGACCCCGAATTAGACAGATACGAAGCCATGACAGAGCTTCAGGAAACGTATGGCGTCTATCCGCCGATATATGTGAGAAATATGCAGTTCTCATATGACAGGGATAAAGCAGAATTTCTCGAAAAATATGGTTTGGACGAGGATCTTACAGCGGAAGAGGCCTTTGAAAAGTTACGTGAAACTTATTCTATCGATGAGGACCTTTCAGACAGCGAAGTCAGAAAGATCTTCAGAATCCGGGAAGAAGTAAAGAGCGTGGGTTATAATAGATATCAGTCCAGCACCATTGCAGAAGACGTAAGCGATGAAACCGTCGTATATATAGAAGAAATGTCCGGACAGCTGCCGGGCGTTGAGATAGGCACTGAATCGGTCAGATATTATCCTAACGGCTCTACTTTAGCCCATGTTATCGGGTATATGGGAAGCATTTCCGACAGTCAGTACGAAGAATATGTGACTGAAAAAGGGTACAATGCTACCGACCTTATCGGAAAAGATGGCATAGAGGCATCTATGGAATCTTATCTTAAGGGTAAAGACGGTGTGAGAAGCGTAAGAGTAAACAGCGGAGGCGATTATATAGCCACATTGAGCGAAACTGAGCCTGTAGCAGGGAAAAACGTTTATCTGACTGTGGACTTGGAACTGCAGAAAGTTGCAGAAGAAGCCTTGGAGGAAGCTATAACCAAAATTCAGTCAGGAGGCACCTTCCGTGGTGAGTACGGAAGCATGAGAATGTCCAAATATGAAAACTGCGCTTCCGGGGCTGCCGTAGCCATAGATGTTGAAACGGGAGATGTACTGGCGATGGCCAGCTATCCTGACTATGACCCTAACATATTTGCGGAAGGTATTTCTACAGAAGACTGGGAGTCGGTTCAAAGCACCAATCCGAGAGATTACATGGCTCCGACGCCTTTATACAATATAGCGACCAAATCTGCTGTTCAGCCGGGCTCTACATTTAAGCCTGTTACAGCTGTAGCAGCTTTGAAATGCGGGCTTAATCCCGACACGGTTATTTATGATGGCGGTTACATTCAGGTGGGAGATAGAAAATGGGGTTGCAGCGTTTGGAACTCATATGGTGGAAGCCATGGCAGCCAAACTCTTGTGACAGGTATACAAAATTCCTGTAACTATTATTTTTATTGCGTAGCCACCGGAATCAACTGGAACACGGGAGCATCGCTGGGATACGATGAAGAGATAACCATAGAGAAGATAATGGAAGTAGCTAAAGAATTTGGTCTTGGCGAACCGACAGGCATAGAACTGCCGGAGGGCACCACGTCTTTGGCTTCAGCAGAGAAGAAGATGGAAGGGATGAAAAATTCCCTTTGGTCTGCTCTTTATAGCTCGGCTTCTCAGTATTGGCCCGAGTCGGTAGTCAATGATGACGAAGCTCTTAGAAAAGATATAGATACTATAGTAAGCTGGACTGAAGAAAATCCTTCACGAGAAGAAATTATAAAGAGAGTAGGCGAGCAGACCAGCGTAATGGAAGATAAGATTGAGAGCCTGACAGATTTATGTAAGTATTCTTACTTTAACCAGGCTCAGTGGACCATAGGTGACGAGTTTAATATTTCCATAGGACAAGGTGACAATGCTTATACACCTTTGCAGATGGCCAATTATGTAGCTACTCTTGGCAATAATGGAAAAAGAAATCAGGTAAGCATAGTTAAGGGAATAGAAGGCGAAGGAGAAAAAGTAAAAGGAGAGCCGTACCAGATAGATGTGGATTCGGACGATATGGATAAAGTACTGGAAGGTATGAGACGAGTTGCTACCAATGGTACGCTGGCGTCCTGCTTCAGAAACTTCAAATACCCTGTGGCAGGCAAAACAGGAACTGCTGAAAGATCGGGATATATAAATCCGGCTGATGAAGTTTCATATGTTAAAGAAAATTTAAGCAGAATAACGTCGAAAGTTTCGTGGGATGAAGTAGAAGAGACTATGAAGCAGCTTATGAAAGAAGACAGAGAGAAATATCCTACTGAAAACGACGCTGTTGACGACGCTCTTATACTGGCCAGCGACAGGACAGTTACCCAGTCGCAGATAGACCGGTACAAAGACACCTACGATCACTTCGCGTGGGTAGTTACAATGGCTCCGGCCGATGACCCTAAGATAGCGGTAGTAGTATTGCTGGTCCAGGGAGGCATATCATCCAACGCGGCTCCTGTTGCCAGAGAGATTATAGGCTCCTATTTGGACAACGAAGGTAAATACGATGAAATTGATTTAACATCTAAAATACAGTAATTTTGTAACGGGAGGAACAGCCATGAGCAAGGTTATAGTAGTTGCATCAGGCAAAGGCGGAACAGGCAAAACCATGTTCGCGGCTAACTTGGGAGCTACTTTAGCTCGACAGGGCCATAAGGTAGTGCTCGTCGATTTAGATACGGGTCTGCGTAATCTGGACCTTTATCTGGGACTTGAAAACAATATAGTTTATGATGTCAATGATGTTCTCACAGGAGTTTGCAGGATAAAACAAGCCCTGGTAAAGGATAAGAGCTTTCCCGGATTGTTTTTCATGGCTGCGTCTCCTCAGAGGCCAAAGGGTGAAATAACACCTCTGCATGTAAAAGTGTTGTGCGGCAAGCTTAAGAAAAAATTTGACTATATAGTTATAGATTCTCCTGCCGGCATAGACGACGGCATGGCAGTTGCTGCAGGAGGAGCAGATCTGGGAGTTATCGTAGTAAACCCCGAATATGCTTCTCTGAGAAATGCCGATATGGTTCAGCACGCTTTAGAAGCGCAGGGTGTCCCAAGAATCGCTTATATAGTCAACAGGATTAATTTTGAATTAATAGAATCGGGAAGAGCTCCATCTTTCGAAGAAATAACGAAAAACATTAGAGATAAAATAGTAGGTGTGATAAAAGAAGACGAAAACATTCACATTTCAACCAATTTAGGCATTCCTATCGTGATTATGGCTGATACATATATAGCTAAAAGCTTTGACGCCATGGCGGACAGGATAAAAAACATGATGGAAGCGGACTAGCAAAGAACGAGTAGGGGCTACAGGTTAGCCCCTACTCGATTAGTAATCGGAAAGGCTGTTTAAAATGGAAAAGTACGAAACGGAGTTATATAAAATAATCGGGGATATGTTAAAGGCAGCCCGGCGCCAAAAAAATATGACTCTTGAACAAGCCGGCAAAAAAATTGATGTGACGGCACAGACAATTAACAGGTATGAAACAGGAATAAGGAAAATAGGCGTTAATAAGCTTATGGCTTTAGCAGCGATTTATGGAATAGATTATGCAAAATTTATGGATATGGCTCAATATAGACTTGCACAAAAACATCCGGAGCTTGTTGCGAATCCTGAGAAAAAAGAAAAAGGAGAGAAATATTATTTTGACGATGAGGCTGCCGAAATAGCTCAGGAAGTATATAGCAGGCCTGAACTAAAAATGCTGTTCAGCGCTTCACGTAATGTAAGCGCAGAAGATTTGAAGGCAGTTATTGCTATAGTGGAAAGAATGAAGAAAGATTCAGAATAGTATAAGAAGGGGCTGCCTCATTAATGATCACGTTTTCCGTGATCGCCTTCCGCTAATGAGGCAGCCTTCTTTTCGTATGAATCATAAGATGAGAAATAAAAAATGCAAAAACCCACGATATTGCATTTTGTGTTTAAAATCGTAGGGCAAAAACCCACGATTTTATCATTTTCATATAAAAAGTGGGTGGATAACAAGAGTTCCTTGAATAGATGGTAGGCAACCACTTGACGTTAGTTTACATAAATCTCAAATTAGTGGCTTATAGCAAACTAAGCGTATGGGCAATCACATTGTCACACCCACGATTTTTTGCTTTTTGTTTCAGACAGTGGGTTTTTGCCCCACTTTTTTAAAATGTTTTGGTCAAATCGTGGGGGCGTGGAATAATATCAGGTGGGTACGTCATAATATCAGAGGCATGGGGGGACTGGCGCATTAACGAAAAATTATCGTTAATGCGCCAGCCCCTTTTTTGCACCACAAAATTAACCAATACGGTAAAAAATAATAAAAAATGTCCAAAAAGGTATTGACAAAGAACATCTGTTCTAATATAATACAATTATCCAAAACGGTTAAATATAACCGAAAGGCGCCAAAATGGATAATAATTATGAAAGGATGATGAAAATGGACGCAATGGTGCTAAAAGCACAAATGTGGTTAAATTCCACTTACGGCAATGACAGCCGTTACACCGAAATCGCAGAGGACGGACTTACGGGATGGGGAACGATTAACGCCTTAATCATAGCTCTTCAAATTGAGCTGGGAATGGCAGAAACAGCCGCTGTAATCGGGCCTAATACGAGAAATAAGTTTAAAGAAAAATATCCCAATGATATTGTAGAGCAGGAAGAAGATGACACAGATACAGATAATGTTTACAGTATTATACAATGTGCTCTGTGGTGCAAGGGATATGCGGCTGAATATGGCGGGATAACCGCTTACTTTAAAGGTCAAACTGCCGAATCTATCAAAACTCTCAAATCTGATATAGGAATAGGAGGCAATTCAACAGTAGATATGGATATAATGGAATGCCTGCTTTCTATGAAACAATTTGTACTTCTTTCCGGGGGCACGTATCAGTTGAGAGCGATTCAGCAGTCAATCAATTTAAGATACCGGGATTATACCGGAATCATACCGTGCGACGGTCTTTATGGAAGGGAAATGAATACGGCAATAATTCAGGTATTACAGGCTGTGGAAGGCTTTGGTCCGGAAGTTTCCAACGGTAATTTTGGAGAAGGGACTAAAGGGGCGCTGAAAGTTATAACTTCCGCTAATGCATCTCAATATAGTGATTGGGTGTGGATTGCAAGTGTAGCTCTTGTCTGCAACAAGTATCTGTCAGACGCTACAGAGGATTGGACCAGCGCTTTCCAGAACAAGCTGGAGGAATTCCAGTCCGACTATGCGCTTCCTGTAACAGGGCAGATTGATGTCAACACATGGATGTCGCTGTTTGTAAGTAAAGGCAATCCCGATAGAGCGGCTAAGGCTTGCGATACACGCTTTGAAATAACGGATGCTCTTGCTCAAAAAATAAAAGCCGACGGATATGAAATCGTAGGTCGTTATCTTACAGGCGGAGATTTCAAAGAAATCCGCGCCGGTGAGCTTGAGCGGATATTGAGTTATGGGCTTAAATATTTTCCTATATTCCAGGAAGTCGGGACCAGCGAATCAAATTATACCTATGACAAAGGAAAAGAAAGTGCTGAAAAAGCGGTAGCCGCCGCGATAAAGCACGGCGTTCCCAATACAGTAATATATTTTGCTGTGGATTTTGACGCCATGGACTATCAGGTGACAAACAGCATCATACCGTATTTCAGGGGTGTAAGTGAGAATATAGCCAGCGGTTATCAAGTAGGAATATATGCGCCGAGAAATGTTTGTACGAGAGTATGTGATGCGGGATATGCCGTATCCAGCTTTGTGTCTGACATGTCTACAGGATATAGTGGCAATTTGGGATTTCCTATACCGGAAAACTGGAATTACGATCAATTTCATGAAATCAAAGGATATGGAGGAAGCTGGGATCTTGACAAGGTGGCGTACAGCGGCAGAGTGCCGGCCTGCTCAAGTGTAAAGACATATATTTCCGAAGACTATACACCGCCTGAAGAACCGGATATGACGACAAATGTTGTGGGAACGATATTTGATGTTATTGAACTGATTGAGGAACTTGAAAATGCGTATGCAGATTTTAAAACAAGGTTTTTTAATTTTACTACAAATGATCAATATATACCTCAGAATACGGCGATAGGAGCATTAAACTATCTTGCTTTGAGATATTTAGAAGGCTATGATTTTGCGGCTGCGGTACAAAATCCGGACACAGTTTTCAAACAATTTATGGAATCTGAATATCCGTCTTTAAATTCAGCTTTAGCTAAATATATTGCTTCAGATGTTGCAGTTACAGATAATATCGGTGGAAAGAACGATCCGGCGCATTTAGCTTTGTCCACCCTAGCATATACTGCATTTTCTCTTGCACCAGACTACTGGGCTTCATGGGGTGGAGACCTGGCAACTGGCATAGAAGATTTGCATATAGCTATGGAGGAGAATCCGGCTCTAAATTTACAACAAAAAGCAAATGCTCTGATAGGATCAGATAATTGCCGTTGTAATTACACTGATCTGTGTGACGACGCAGATTGCATTGCTATTGCAGAACTTATAGATGGCAGCGAAAATGAGACACACATCTTATCACAGAGCATGTTGAATTATTACAATAATGTGACTACCAGAAGAAGATATTCGCAGTATGAAAAAGATGATGGAATTGATTTTACAGATATGTATAATTCTGTATGGACAAAATATCTGAATCCTGGAATGGGCGCTTTGGATGGTGAAGCGACTTTTGATGAGAAAAAAGCGGGTTGCAGAGCGCTATCCAACTATATCCTTTGGAGATTGGCGAATTCGCTGTGATATATGTCTGAATGGGAGCAAGAATCACTTAGGTTCTTGCTCCTTCTCTATTGAAACATATAGACAAGCAACAGCCATTGCGATCAAAAAAGCAGCATAATTTATAAGAGTACATTGATATATCAATTCAAATTCTAAACGAGAATCGATAAGGTACGGTATGAAATTATCATCAACAGCAATGGCATAGCTTACGTAAAAATTTATAAAGATAGCAACAAAAGAAATTGCAAAAGTTCGGCGTGATCGAAATTTACGTTTTCGGTTTAAAATCAGAAAAATGGACCAGAATATACAGGTGAAAACGCCCAAATTAATAAATAAAGACAAAATAAATACAACATCCGACGCATCGGTTAAACGCGGGTCAATATTTTTTATCGCAACTTCCTGATTTGACAAAATATTAAATACACAGATAAGATACTCTATTATCAGCCCGCACAAAATATATACAGCAGAGCCTAATATCAAATTTTTATAGCTTATATCATTTTTCATGGCATTCTCCTTTGACTTTTGTTGAAAACAAGTAAATAGCACCTAAAATAACAAGTAAAACGATATAATTAAAAAATGTAACTCTTATTACAACGTCTATGTCGCCATCTATGGTTGGGAAATAATTAATGTAAGGAATTATGTTGTCATCAACAGCTATAGCATAACCTACAAAATAGTTAATAAAAATTGCTAAGAAAGAAATGATAAAGGTTCTGTTCTTAAAAAAATTCCTTTTTCTGATTATATAGAAAAAAATTGCATAGAAAGTAAACGTATAACCGCCGCATATAAGAAATAAATAAAGTAAAAAGTTATCACCGAATAATAGCGGAGGATCTATTTTTCCTTCAGCAATCGCCCGTTCAGATAAAACACCCCATACACCGACAAGATATTTTATTATCAGCCCGCCTAAAATATATACAGCGGAGCCCAATATCAAATTTTTATAGCTTATATCCCTCTTCATGATGTTTTCCTCTAATGATATTCAGGATATTACAAAAATATTTTAAAACCTTATAGCCTTGCTGTTTATTCCCACGTTCAGTATTACCCCGACAGAAATCATACTGGCAATTACAGACGTACCGCCTCCTGACAGGAAAGGCAAAGTTATTCCTGTAACAGGCATCAGCCCCATAGTCATAGCTATGTTTTCAAATATTTGGAATAAAAACATGGCTGTAAAACCGACAACGATCAAAGCACCGTAAAGATCTATGGCGTTGCGGATTATGGTGGTGAATCTAAACAAAAGACCGCCGTACAAAAGTATAACTACAGCGCCGCCTAAGAATCCCAATTCTTCAACTACTACCGAAAAAATAAAGTCAGATTGCTGTACAGGTATGAAATCCAGACTCTTCTGTGTACCCTGAAAGAGGCCTTTGCCCCAAAAACCACCGGAACCTATAGCTACTTTAGATTGCCACACCTGATAGTTGCCCGGCAAGTCCAGATTATCAGGATGAAGGAAGGCTTCTATACGGTCTTTTTGGTAACCGTCAAGAAAGTTGTAGACTATAGGTATGAGAGCGATTACCGCTACTATGGATTTGATCAGAATCTTATAATCTATGCCGGCAAAAAACACCATAAATGCCCATATGGCCATGTACACCAGAGCGCTTCCCAAATCCTCCTTTAGAACTATAGCAATTATAGGCATGGCGTATATTCCGGCAAGCATTACACCTCTGAACTTTTTCAAATCTTCTCTGTGCTTTGAAAGATAATTTGCCATCAAAAGTATAAAGAGTATTTTTACAAACTCAGACGGCTGTACTGTTGTTACGCCTAAATTAAGCCATGCTCTGGAACCATAGTTTTCTTGACCCAGGCCGGGTATATATACAGATAAAAGAAGCAGGATTGAACCTATATACAAAAGCTTTTCCAGCCCTTGAAAAACGGTATATTCAAAATGCAAAACGGTTATAAGCAAAATAAAACCCAGTATGTATGATACAGCCTGTACTATTACAACTCTGTCCAGAACGAAACCATTGTCATATACTGTGCTTTCGAGCATGACAAGACTGAGGCAGCCCAAGAGGGCTATTATTATCAATATGAACTTATCCGCCGCCTTAAGCGGCTCAAAGAAAGTTTTCATAAAAATATCTCCTTTTCCTAATATTGTATTATAACCGCAATTTATGAAGATATCAAGGAGACCGTGGAAATCATTATTTACAACCTGAAATTTTTGAGATATAATAAATCTGTATGAGTGTATAAAGACTTAAACATATATGAAAATTGAATAAGAAGGAGGTGGTGTAATGGCTCCAATCGTTGTAAAACTTATTATTGCTGCTGTCTGCTTGCTGGCAGGAGCGTTGATCGGATATATTTACAGAAAAAATGTCGGCGAAAAAGCTATAGGAAGTGCGGAACAAAAAGCAAAAAACTTAATACTTGACGCTGAGAATAAGTCCGAAACGATGAAGAAAGAGGCTATTCTTGAGGCTAAGGAAGAAGCTCACAGATTAAGAAATGAAGCTGAAAGAGACGCCCGAGAAAGAAGAGCAGAAATACAACGTTCTGAACGCAGGCTCATTCAGAAGGAAGAGTCTATGGACAGAAAGCTCGAGAATATCGAGAGAAAAGAAGAAAGCATTACACAGAAAGAACAAGCTATCGTAAACAAACAAAAAGAGCTGGATAAAGTAATTTCGAAACAGTTGGAAGAGCTTGAGAGGATTTCCGGTTATACCATTGATGAAGCTAAAGCAATTTTGCTTTCAAACATTGAAAAAGAAGTACGCCACGATGCTTCATTGATGATCAAGGATATCGAATCCAAGGCTAAGGAAGAAGCGGACAAGAAGGCTAAAAATATCATAACAGGAGCCATACAAAGGTGTGCGGCTGATCATGTGGCAGAAACCACAGTGTCTGTAGTAGAGCTACCTAATGATGAAATGAAGGGTAGAATCATAGGTCGCGAAGGCAGAAACATAAGGGCTATAGAGACTCTTACAGGCGTTGATCTTATAATAGATGATACTCCGGAAGCAGTTATCTTGTCAGGCTTTGACCCGGTAAGACGTGAGATCGCCAGAATCGCCCTGGAAAAGCTTATAGTTGACGGCAGAATCCACCCGGCCAGAATTGAAGAGATGGTCGAGAAAGCTGAGAGGGAAGTTAACGCAATAATAAAAGAAGAAGGTGAACAAGCCACTTTCGAAGTGGGCATTCACAATCTTCACCCGGAACTTGTAAAGCTTCTGGGAAGACTGAAATACAGAACATCATATGGCCAAAATGTTTTGAAGCATTCAATAGAAGTGGCTCATCTGGCAGGACTTATGGCCGGAGAGTTGGGTCTTGACATCAAATTGGCCAAGAGAGCCGGACTTCTCCATGACATAGGCAAAGCGCTGGATCATGAAGTTGAAGGAACTCATGTAGACATAGGTATAGATGTACTTAGAAGATATAAAGAATCAGAGGCTGTTATCAACGGAATGGCTGCTCATCATGGTGATTACGAACCTAAGAGCATGGAGGCAGTACTGATAGCTGCTGCTGATGCTCTTTCGGCAGCTAGACCTGGAGCCAGAAGAGAAACATTAGACGCGTATATCAAGCGACTGGAAAAACTCGAAGAAATTGCAAACACAACTCCGGGAGTAGAAAAATCCTTCGCTATCCAGGCAGGCAGAGAGATAAGAATTATCGCCAAGCCTGACGATGTGAACGATGAAGAGATCGTTTTCCTGGCAAGAGAAATCTCTAAGAAAATTGAATCTGAACTGGAATATCCCGGCCAGATAAAAGTCAATGTAGTTAGAGAAACCAGAGCGGTGGATTACGCAAAATAAAAGAATTGCAAGGGGACTCCTTTCAAAGGAGTCCTTTTTTAACTTTTTTATTAGGAGGCATATTAGGTGGGAAACAAATTAATGGCAAATACGTTGGACAAACAAGATAACAGATACTTTTACTCGCAGATGTTGTCTATTACCGTGCCCGTAATGCTTCAGCAGCTTGTCGCTGTAGGCCTAAATCTTGTGGATACCATTATGGTCGGCAAGATTTCAGAAAATGCTTTAGCAGGAGTAGGTGCAGCTAATCAGATATATTTCATATATAGCGTAGCCATATTTGGAGTATTCAGCGGTGCAGCAGTGCATGCTGTTCAATACTGGGGAATAAAAGACTTGGTTTCCTTTAGGAAGGTAATGGGAATAGACTATATCATGTGTTTTGTTCTTACCATACCTACTATAATTATTGCCGTCTTTTTTGGACCTCAGCTGGTGGGACTTTTTACAGATGAACCTGAGGTTATAGATTTGGGAGTCCAATATCTCCATATAGCATGTATATCATATATATTCAGCGGCATTTCTTTTGTCATAACCTACAACTCCAGGTCGGTGGCCATATTAAAAGTTCCGACGATAATAAGCATGTCAGCTGTATTGGTGAACGTTTGCCTTAATTATTGTTTAATATACGGCAAGTTTGGCTTCCCTGAGCTTGGCGTGAGAGGCGCTGCCATTGCGACGTTGATAGCCAGAGTATGTGAAAGCTGCGCGATGCTTTCATATATTTATATCTTTTCTAAAGAGCATCCTTTGAAAGCCAAGATTTCAGAGATGATACATATAGAAAAAGAGATGTTTGTCAAAGTAATGAAGACTGCTACACCTGTAATATGCAATGAAGGACTTTGGGCCATATCTAATGCTATAGTATTTGCTATTTACGGTCAGATAAGCGCAGCCGCTCTTGCTATTGTACAGATTGCCAATACTGTTACAGAAGTGTTCCAGACGTTATATGCAGGAATGAGTAACGCTTCTTCCGTCATAATAGGAAAGACGCTGGGAAGAGGCGAGAAAGACTTGGCATATAAATATTCAATTAAGATGATGAAGCTCACCTTTGTTTTCAATATATTTACCATGACGCTGCTAATCATAGCCATATGGCCTATTGCGGGGATATATGGATTTGAGCCGGAGACCACCGATATGTTGATAAAGTCTCTGTTGGTATTTGCAGCGGCACAACTTCCGAAGATGTTGGTATATGTGTTAGTGTGCGGTATAATAAGGGCAGGAGGAGACACGGTATGGTGCCTTAAGATGGAATTTCTGTTTAACTTTTGCTGTCAGATAGGATTGGCATTGATTGCTGTCAATATACTGGGATTACCGCTTTATTTGTCCATAGCAGTGGTGATGCTGGCAGAAGTGACCAAGTCTATTGTATGTATATACAGAGTATTGAGCAAAAAATGGATGAATGTGTTTACGGGGAGATAATATGTATATTTATTTAGATAACAGCGCGACTACCAGGTGTTATGATGAGGTTATAGATCTTATGGCTGATGTGCAGAGAGACCATTACGGCAATCCGTCTTCTCTTCATACTTTGGGAATCGATGCGGAAAGGTATGTAAAAGAAGCGAGAAAGAATTTCGCAGAGACCATTGGAGCAGAGCAGGAGGAGGTTTTTTTTACTTCCTGTGGAACAGAATCGGATAATGTGGCTTTGATGGGTACGTGTAAGAGCAGGAGGAAAAGAGGTAAAAAAGTCATAACTACAGCGGTAGAGCATCCGGCAGTCCTTGAGCCAGCTAAAGAGCTTGAATCTATGGGCTTCGAAGTGGAATATATCGGAGTAGACAGAAAATGCCGTTTAAATATGGAGCAATTGAAAGCAGCTTTAACAGAGGACGTTATATTGATTTCCGTAATGGCGGTCAATAATGAAATCGGTACTGTTATGCCTATAGAAGAAATCGGCAGGCTAAAAGACCAATTTAACAAAGATCATGGAACTGAAATTTTGATGCACACAGATGCTGTACAAGCTTTAGGAAAGATACCGTTATCTGTCACAGGCAACATGAAAACCGTAGATATGATGTCTGCCAGCTCCCATAAGATACATGGTCCTAAAGGCGTCGGGGGATTATATGTGAGAAAGGGAATAAAGCCGGCGCCTATAATGCTGGGCGGAGGGCAAGAGAGAGGCTTGCGTTCCGGTACAGAAAATACAGCCGGAATCGCTGGCTTCGGCAGGGCTATTGCAATGGCCGCTGCAGCCTTTGACAAACGAATCGAGAACATGAGAAAAGCGAGAAAGACTTTGCTTGACGCTTTTGAGGCAGAGATACCTGATATATTGATAAACAGTCCTGATGATGAAAGCGGCTGCCCGTCGGTTTTGAGCGTTTCATTTCTGGGAACGAGAGGAGAGGTGCTGCTGCACACACTGGAACAAGACAACATCTTTGTGTCAACAGGTTCAGCTTGCTCGTCTAACAAAAAAGGACAAAGTCATGTGCTTTCCGCCATGGGTCTTTCTCCGAAGGAGATAGAGGGGACTATAAGATTCAGCTTCAGTGAGTTTAATACCGAAAAAGAGATGGAATACACAGCAGATAAGGTTAAAGCAGCTGTTAACCGCTTCAGAAGGCTGGGAAGCTTTAGATAAGAACGTTTTTTATGGAAAAGGAGTTTACTATGAACGAACAGAACATACTCATCGTAAGGTGCGGAGAAGTGGCTCTTAAAGGCATGAACAAGCCTTATTTTGAGAGAATGTTGGTAGACAGGATACGAGGAGCGCTGAAAGCCTTCAAAGGAGTAGATGTAAAACGTCATGAAGGTCTGATTTTCATAAGGGCGGATAAGACTCTCGATATAGAGCAGATAATTAAGTCGGCAGCCAAGGTCTTTGGAGTAGCCTCCATAAGTAAAGCTGTCGAGTCGGAATCGGAGATTGAGGCCATAGGCCGCGCAGCGGTAGATTATATGATGGAGCTGATAGAGAAGCGAGGGGTGAAGAGCTTCAAAGTTGAAGCTAAACGTGCAGATAAGAATTTTCCGATCAAGTCTCCTGAAATCGGCAGGATAATAGGCGCCAAAGTGCTGATAGGCTGTAAAGTATTGAAAGTGGATGTCCACAATCCTGATGTGCATCTTCATGTGGATGTGCGCCACGACAGAACATATATATATGAAAGCAAGGTGGCCGGCTTTGGAGGACTGCCGCTGGGCACCAACGGAAAAGGCTTGGTGCTATTGTCCGGAGGTATAGATTCGCCTGTGGCAGCATGGATGATGGCCAAGAGAGGTATGCTTATAGAAGCGATGCATTTTCATTCATACCCGTACACGAGCCCGAGAGCTCAGGAAAAGGTAGAAGATTTGGCCCGTATCTTGGCTTCATATTGCGGTCATTTTAAAATGCATGTAATCAATTTGCTGCCGATTCAGGAAAAAATCGTGGAAAATTGTCCTGAAGAGGAAACGACAATACTGGTTCGCCGCTTCATGATGAGAATATCCGAAAAGATAGCTGAAAAAAACGGATGTATGATGCTGATAACCGGTGAAAATCTGGGACAGGTAGCAAGTCAGACAGCAGAATCGCTGGTAGTTACAGACGCATCTGTAGCGATGCCGGTCATGAGGCCTCTAATCGCTATGGATAAGGTGGATATAATGGAAAAAGCACAGGAAATAGGCACTTACGAGACTTCTATTTTGCCTTACGAAGATTGCTGCACCGTCTTTCTTCCTAAACATCCGACCACGAAACCTCGTCTGGAAAGAATATTGGAATCGGAAAGCAAGCTGGATTGCGAAACGCTGATAAACGATGCGGCGGCATCTGAGGAAATAGTGGAAATAAAACCTGAATAATCGATAAAAAATTGATAAAAAAATGAATAATTTCATTGACAAAATTCATTTTTCGATGTAGTATAATTTTAAGAATAAGAATTATTCCTAAAAACGAAAGAAGGTGGAGCATTGACTAAACAGAAAAAACTCGTGCTTTCCATAGCAGAAAATTCCAATGCGCACCTTACCGCAGAGGAAATATTTATTCTCGCAAAGAAAGAAATGCCCAATATAGCTTTAGGAACGGTTTACAGAAACCTGAACATTCTGGTGGAAGAGGGACTTCTGAATCGAATAGCCATTGCGGGCAGGCCTGATAAGTTTGATCACGTAGGAGATGAACATGAACATTTGATATGTCAAAAATGCGGAAAGCTTTTGGATATCAAAGTTGATGGGATCCGTGATAGAATAAAGGCAGCAACCGGTGAGGATGTTTTATCCGTCAGCTTAAACGCATATTATATATGTGAGGATTGCAGGGCAGAAGGATAGAACGAAAGATATTAAAAAATATGGAGGGAAGACAAATGAAAGAGTTAAAAGGAACAAAAACAGAAGCCAATTTGATGACAGCTTTCGCAGGAGAATCACAGGCAAGAAATAAGTATACATATTTCGCCAGCGTTGCGAAAAAAGAAGGATATGAGCAGATAGCAGCTATTTTCCAGAAGACTGCTGACAATGAAAAGGAACACGCAAAACTGTGGTTCAAAGCTCTCGGCGAGCTGGGAGATACTGCTCAGAACCTGCTTAAAGCTGCAGAAGGCGAGAATTACGAGTGGACTGACATGTATGCTCAGTTTGCTAAGGAAGCTAAGGAAGAGGGATTCGACCAGCTGGCTGCTCAGTTTGCTATGGTAGCTGAGATAGAAAAGCATCATGAAGAGAGATACAGAGCTCTCCTGAACAACGTAGAAATGCAGAAGGTATTTGAGAAAGCAGACGAGACTATGTGGGAATGCAGAAACTGCGGTCACTTGGTAATCGGCAAGAAAGCTCCTCAGGTTTGCCCTGTATGCGCTCATCCACAGAGCTTCTTCGAAGTAAGAAAAGAAAATTATTAATATAGTTGTAATATTTTTAAAAATTTAAAAATATTACAACATTCATATGAAAATTCGGCCTTAGACAAGTGGTATAAAGGCGGATTGTTGCATTTTTTTATGATTTTTCAAAAATATACAACATTTTTCAGAGAAATGTTGTATATTTTTTTTGTTTCTAAGATATATACAATAAAAATTTTACAACATCTATAATTTCAAATCTGCCGTTGCTATCAAATCGGCCCCTAATCCTAAAATGTTTTCTGAAATTACGTCGCCGCAGTTCACCGATTGGCTTACTGTTATTTTATTTATTTCTTCCATGGCTTCAAACAGCTTGTCTTTGGGGATCTCCACAGAAAGACGTACAGGCAGGACAGGGCAGCTCTTGGATACGGTACCGACTGTAGTGCATAACATACGAACAGGATTGGTTATCTCTTTTTCTGCAAATTCTTTGCCCTTTGAGCATTTGTTCCCTGAAATGGATATAGGAGACGTTTGTGTATCAACCTGCATTACGCAGCTGTTAGGACAGACTATGCAGACAATTTCACGTTGATTCATATTCCGGATACCTCCTTTATGTAAGCGGCAGCTGCCATACCGGCAACCTCGCCGCAATCTGAGACGTAATCAACCAGGTCATACACCTTGTATGCGTTCCCGCAGCAGAAAACGCCGGGCAACGTGGTCATCATATTATCGTCGCAGATAAGACCTCCTCCCGGCGACAGCTGAGCGCCGAGACTTTCTGCCAACTCGTTTTCGGGGATCAAACCTACGGAAAGTATTAAACCATCGCATTCTATGATTTCTTCGGTGCCGGAGATAGGAGTCAAGTCATTATCTACGCGGCAAATTTCTACGGCCTCCAGCCTGTCTCTGCCGAAAACTCTTGTGACGCTCATGGATAAATGAAGTGGAATGTTAAAATCATACAAGCACTGGTGTATATTTCTTATGAGACCTGAAGGCTTATCCTTTGCTTCATATACGCCGAGGACATGAGCCCCTTCAAGGGTCAGGCGGCGAGCCATTATCAGGCCGATATCACCGCTGCCCAGGATGACACAGCGCTTAGCAGGCAACTGTCCCTGCAGGTTTATCAAGTGTTGGGCCGTTCCTGCCGTGAAGATTCCCGATGGCCTAGTGCCGTGAATAAAGACTTGCTTGGCAGTTCTTTCGCGGCAGCCTGTGGCGAATATCAATGCTTTGGCTTCTATAGTTATAACACCGGAACGGTTTACGGCTTTTAAAACGAAATCGCTTTTAGACGATGCACCATCGCTTTTGCTTCCGTCTATAATTGAGATATCTGTTACAAAAGTTTCAGTTAAGGCTTTTATTCGGGCTTCATTGAACGCATCGATAAAGCGTTTGGCGTATTCGGGACCGGTAAGCTTTTCTTTGAACCGTATAAGGCCGAAGCCATCGTGGATGCACTGTTTAAGAATGCCTCCCAGCGCCTTTTCTCTTTCAATCAGCAGAACGTCGGCGCCGCAGGAAGACGCTTTGATAGATGCAGCCAAACCTGCGGGGCCTCCGCCGATGACTGCAATATCTATTTTATATATATTGGCTGTTTTCTCGTTTGATTTACTCATTTATATCACCGCCTCTGACGTTTTTCCGTGATTTAGTGGATCCAAGGCTTATGTGGGAAAGTGGGGAATCCTTTTTGACAGAAGACAAATCTGTACCTAAAAACTCTGCGATTATTTCCATCACAAGAGGAGAACAAAATCCTCCTTGACATCTTCCCATGCCGGGACGCAGCCGACGCTTTATACCATCCAGGGTAGGAACACAAAGACCTGAATTGAGAGCGTCTAGGATTTCACCTTTGCTGATTTCTTCGCAGCGGCATACGATTACGCCGTAATCGGGATTTTCTTTGATCAGAGCGTCTCTTTGGGCCTCATCCATCTGATTGAGCCTAGGCGGTGCCTTGCGTACAGGGTCGAAACTTTCGTTTTTTGTGACTGTAACTCCACGCTTGTTCAGCAGTTCTACGCTCCATTTGGCCAGGTCGATACCGATAGCAGGGGCGGCTGTCACGCCGGGGGATTGAATACCGGCTGCTTCTAATATGTTTTCTGTAAAGACACCCTTTCTGACTACGAAGTCTTCTTCATATGTGGCCGCACGAACTCCCGTAAAATAAGCTATAACATCGCCGGCCTTCAGGTCAGGCGCCAGTTTCTGCTGCATTTCTATTATGTTTTCCACCTCTTGGCGATATGTAGCAGTGTCATCTCTATAAGGCGTTTCAACGGCGTTAGGGCCAAAGAGCATATTGCCGTGAACCGAATGTATGAGGCCCACGCCTTTGGTGTGGCTGCTGCTGGTGAGAGATTTTATGAGCAGCTTGATTTTGCCGAAAGGAATGCCTTTGACCTTTTCCTGATCCTGAGGGAGCACTGTAAAAGGCGCTTTGGCCATGCTGGTTTTGACCATATAACCGGCTTTTTTATCTGTTATTATATCCGTGCCTCTCCGAGGATGGATGGTGAAAGTCCTGTCGCCGGCCATTTCAGCAATCTTGTCTGCGTAGACTCCGGCTGCGTTGATGACGACTTTAGGATAGATAACGCCTCGATTGGTTGATACGCTGATAATTTGACCGTCTTCTACTTCCATGGATTCCACTTGAGTGTTGATGAAAACCTTTCCTCCGTTTTTTATGGCATTTTCAGCGAGCGCTATGGTCATTTCATAAGGATTTGTTATACCTCCTGTGGGCATATACATGCCGCCGTCTATTATATCAGGCACGCAAGGCTCAACCCGGCGAAGCTCCTCTCTTTTTAAGTATTTAACGCCCGGTATGCCAAGTCTTTTTCCGTTTTTACAAAGGAGCCATACGATGATACGCTCCCACTTATGGCAGCATAACATGACTTGGCCTTTCTGCTCAAAGGGCACATCCAGTTCTTCTGACAAGCGGCCATACATGGCGTTGCCTATTTGGTTATAATGATGTTTGTTGGAATCTTTAGGAAAGTTGATGCCGACATGCACTACTCCGCCATTGGCTTTAGACGCGCCGGAAGCTACATCAGAGCCTTTTTCAACCAATATGCAGTTCAGATTCCAGCGAGACAATTCTCTTAAAGCGCTGCACCCTGTTATGCCGCCGCCGATTATAAGCACGTCCGGTTTCAACCCGTCTAAAGCATCGTCGCGCATAGGCGGTGCAGGTGCTTTTTCTTCAAAACCGTCAAGGATGATGTCGTTGATAACTCCTAAATATTTTTTCTTGTCTACAGCCGCATGGCCTGCTTTGACTATGGTTTTCCAATCGGAAGCATGGCCTCGGAGAACGATGCAGCCTTTTTCCTCAGAGACGCTTATATCGGGAGAAAGTTTATGTATCTTTTTGCAAATACCTTTGAAGCTCATCAGTTGGCCAGCTCCTCTCTTATCTTTCTCTGAAGGTCGGTAATTTCGCTGTCGATGGCCCATACTCCCAGGCGCACTATGAGAAACGGCAAACGCCAAGGTGCAATTTGTTCATCTGTCATTCCTGTAGCAGCTTTGTATTTTTTTAAATATTTTTTACATATGGATTTCCTTAAAAATTCCAGAACCGAAGCAACTGCGGGATTGAGGCCGGGAATCATTTCTCCTTCGTTGAGAAGATAGAGGGTGGCAGCCACGTCGGCAGCCGGAGTGCCTTTGGCAGATGTCATCCAATCTATGACGCTGGTATTGTTCCCATCAGACATGATGTTGTCAGGGTGATAGTCCAAGTGGAGAATAGAGTCGCCGTCAGGCAATGAATCCAATCTGTTTTTTATTTCAATCCGTTCATCGTCGGTCAGGAAAGACATGACATCGCTTTCCATAGAACTCTTTACCAGGTCCTTATAACTCCGTATTTTATCTGTATGGGTATTGTGCATAGCTATATGAAGTCTAGCCATGGTTTTCGGAGCAGAAAATACTGTAGCAGGCTTTTTCATGGCTCTGGCTATAAGGGTTTGGCCAGGTATCTTTTTGATTATGAGACCGCTGCGTATTGTGCCGTCCGGACATTCCACGCGTGCCTGCCCGTAGCATTCCACAGCAGAAATTCCCTTTTCATAGGTTTCTTTGGTGTTTATTTCCTCATTGTCTATCATGTCTTGACTCACTTCGGGATTGAAAAGTTTAAGAAGCTTTTCAGCGACGTCTGCCTGGGAGCCGACTTTTGCATCGCCACCCTTTGAGGCATCGTCCTTTGTGTCGCTGCTGTCATCGCTTTTAAGAAGAAAGACTTGGGAAGAACGGCTGGTAAAAAGGGGAGAGCCCAAATCCGCCAGCTTATATGTGATATTTTCTGCCATATTAAGGACCTCCTTATATATTTCTTATTTCAATGATAAATTTTTTACTAAAAAAAGTCAATGCAAGGGCAAAACGGCATCAGCCAGTTTTTTTCGTCAATGACCTTTACGGAAGGCCTCTTTTATTGTAAACTGATAAAGTAGAATTTTGCGGCAGGACGGCACAAGGGAATGCATAACAGCGTCTGACCTGCCGATGAAATATTTGACAGCAAAAGATTTGATGACTGAGACATAATCAATAAGATTTAAGGAGGGATACTACCGATGAAATATGAGAGCACGAGAGGCAGCAGACATTTTAAAAGCAGTACAGAGGCCATAATAAGGGGAATCGCCGAAGATAAGGGACTTTATGTGCCGGCTGTAATACCTAAGCTACCGATGACTGTGAATGAAATGAAAGGAATGTCGTATCAGCAGATAGCTTTTCAAGTTATCAGAGCTTATTTTGATGAATATACCGACGAAGAATTAAAATACTGTGTTGATAACGCGTATGACAGCAAATTTGAGGCTCCTGAGGTGGTTCCTATGGTCAAAGCAGGCAAGGCATGGTTCCTTGAACTTTATCACGGAAGGACTGCAGCTTTTAAAGACATGGCTCTTTCAATTTTGCCTTACTTGATGACCACCGCTTGCAGGAAAGAAGGAGAAACAGATAAGGTTTGCATATTGACAGCCACATCAGGTGACACAGGCAAAGCTGCTTTAGAGGGGTTTGCCGACGTTCCCGGCACTGAGATAATAGTATTTTATCCTAAAGACGGAGTCAGCCAGGTACAGGAGCGGCAAATGGTTTCGCAGCAAGGCAAAAATACTCATGTTTACGCTATAGAAGGCAACTTTGATGACGCTCAGACCGGAGTGAAGAAACTGTTTTCCGACGAAGCTTTTGCAGCAGAGCTAAAGGAAAAAGGCGTTAAGCTTTCTTCTGCCAACTCGATAAATATAGGGAGACTGGTGCCTCAGGTGGCATATTACGTTTACAGCTATGTTAAGCTGGTTGAGTCCGGAGAACTGGAAGACGGTCAGCCTGTCAACATCGTAGTGCCTACCGGCAATTTCGGCAATATATTGGCTGCTTATATGGCGGGACAAATGGGCATAAATATAGGAAAGCTTATTTGCGCTTCCAATGAAAACAAAATCTTGACGGATTTTTTGAATACAGGCGTATACGATACTCGCAGAGATTTTCATGTGACCAATTCGCCTTCTATGGACATATTGGTTTCCAGCAATCTGGAAAGACTGCTCTATCTGCTCTCAGACAGAGATGGAAATCTCGTATCGCAGTGGATGGGACAGTTAGAAAAGGAATGCGTATATGAAGTTTCTGATGAAATAAAAGCAAAACTGAAGATGTTTTACGGAGGATTTTGCACACAGCATGAGACCCTCGAAACCATAGGCGCCATGTGGAGAGAGGAAGGCTATCTGATGGATACTCATACTGCCGTGGCATACAAGGTGTATGAAGACTATGCAGCTGAAACAGGCGACGACAGCCCTGCTATTATCGCTTCTACGGCCAGCGCATATAAATTCGCTGAAAGCGTGGCTTCCGCTTTGCAGCTGGATGAAAGCAAAGTTCGTATCTTATCCGGAGCTTCAGATGCGGTAACCGGCTTTGACTACATGGAAGCCCTTGAAAAAGCCACATCAGTGAAAATACCGTCAGGCTTGAAAAATTTGAAAGAAAAACCTGTGCTTCATAAAGGCGTATGCGCTAAAGATTCGATGAAGGATGCAGTGCTTGCCGCCCTGTAACCCACCCTGTAACGGAAAGACTTGGATAATGATGAAAGAACGGAATCGCAACGGCGGTGAAAAAACTTCATATGAGAAAAATAACTCTTTTAAGGGAAATAATGGTTTGAGGACTTCCTTTGCATATAAGTACCTTCCCGAAAATTTCGACCTTTATGAGAGGATAGACCTTACAAAAGACCGCGGCACGCAGAAGATGATGCTGATATGGACTGTTGTGATTGTGGCCTGCATGATAATCCCTATGCTGTTTTTCCATCCCATATCCGGTGCTTTTGAACTGCCGGCAGGAGAATTCTTTTTTTCCCTGGCAGCTTCAATCGTGGCAATGACTGTATATGTTTTGCTGCATGAAGGCGTTCACGGCATATTTATAAAGATATTTACAGGCGAAACCCCAAGCTTTGGAATGGAACTGAAAAAGGGAGTAGTATATGCCGGAAGCAGGTGGTATTTTAAAAAGATACCGTATATTGTAATCGCATTGGCTCCTTTAGTTGTGTGGACAACCGTGATAGGTCTTCTTTTGGCAGACATAAATGAAAAATATTTTTGGTTCTTATATTTAGTGCAAATATTCAACGTTACGGGCGCCGCCGGAGATCTATATGTGGTTTGCAGGACGGCTATGATGCCTTCCGGCATTTTGATTTACGATTCCGGAGCGGAAATGAATTTTTACCGGAACAAAGCCTAGCTAAGGATTAGCGCAATTTTTAAAAATTTTTATAGAGACTCCTCTTGACCTTGGTATTATACCAAGGTTTATCATTGTCATTGTAGAGAGGAGCAAATCATGATCAAAGATTATTTAATAGATTGCGCGAAAGAAACGGCTAAAGAATTATCATGGAAAAAAGTTGCTTTTATAATGCTGGGTGCGGCGATTTGTACTTTCGGCGTTCATAATATACATCAGAGAGTAGATATTACAGAGGGCGGTATCATAGGCTTGATGCTGTTAATAGAAAGATGGTTTGGAATCCCTTCGGCAGTAATCACTCCGATCTTGGACATAACGTGTTACGCGCTGGCATTTAGACATTTCGGCGGTAAGTTTATAATGATATCTATGGTATCCACCATAAGTGTATCGATGTTTTATGAGATCTGGGAACTCTTGCCTTACATGCTGCCTGATCTTTCAGGGCTGCCGGCTTTGGCGGCCATATTAGGCGGTTTGTTTGTGGGCATAGGCACAGGTATAATTCTTCGGCAAGGTGGTTCCGGCGGAGGAGATGATGCTCTGGCGCTGACTATCTCAAGAGTTACCGGATGGAAGTTGGCCAGCGCCTATCTCTTCACAGATATAATCGTCCTGGGTCTGTCTCTCAGCTATATACCGCTGACCCGTATAGCTTGCTCAGTGCTTACAGTGTATGTCTCATCCAACGCCATTGACAAGGTTAAAAACTTAAAGCTCAAATTAGATATCTCTAATGATAAGCAACTGGAAGGCGGATCAACAGCGGAACAGCCGGCTGAAAATGATAAGTTTTAACAATATGCAAATGTATTTCGCAAATGTTGCGCAATAACTGCTCGGTTAGATACTTTAATATTATAAGTTTTCTTTTGTAGAAAATATCTTGCAAAAAATCTTAGTTTATGTTAAATTAATTAAAGTGCAATAAACATGCATTGCATATTGGGAGGATTGACCGAGTGGCTAAGGAGCTTGATTGGAAATCAAGTAAGGCGGCAACGCCCCGTGGGTTCGAGTCCCATGTCCTCCGCCAGAAAACACAAAAGCAGGCTTTGAGCCTGCTTTTGTGTTTTTTGCAGAAATGCGCGGGGCTCGAACCCACGGGTGGGTGAGAAAGTCCCATGCCTGATTTGCCCGGCTTCAGCCGGAGTGCAAATCAGGACAGCGAAGGGAGCGCGGAAATATGCAATATAGTTTGTATTAATGAGCGCGACCGTAGGAGCGGGGAGCAGGTGCGAGCCGCGTTGTCCTCCGCCAGAAAACACAAAAGCAGGCTTTGAGCCTGC
>ULQC01000348.1_pt1 | contig 57875 bp, 52 predicted proteins | sample 1954091 | NCBI WGS metagenome assembly ULQC01 (sample SAMEA4835645, study PRJEB28245) | human gut metagenome | biome: gut microbiome; material: fecal sample | place: Denmark | collected 2008
TTTCTCTCAAAATATTTGTCCGATTTTTATACTAGCACTGGTCAACTAACAACCAAAAAAAATTGTTACTTTTTAGCGTAGTTTGTTGTCAAAAAAGCACCACCTTTCAGCGATGCTTTAATACTCCTCATTATGTAAATTCCTTTATTATGGTATGGCTTTGTACCGTCCTTTCTTCTTTTACATTGGCCAGTCTTGAAAAAAGTTTTTATCTTTTCCAATAGTTGCTTCTTTTTTCTCTATGATTTCTATTAAACAACTTATAGGTACTGCAATTCCATATCCCAGATCATCATAGTCACCTATTTTGTCATCATAATATGGTTTTTGGCATGAAACCCCCACTATCGAACCTTCTTCATTAATGACCGGTCCACCACTATTTCCCCCTCTTATTTTAGCAGTAATAAGCATGAGTTCTACTTTTGAAAAAATATTTTCCCCATAAGCTGCAATAGATCCTTTAGTAGGAGTTATTCGTGCTTCAGCTTTACTTGAAATCGTTGCTTTTTCTGCGGTTAGGAAGTCCGTAAATGCTGGTATTTGGGGATATCCCATTACTAATACATCCTGCATAACTCGACCATTATCAGTATAATCTCCTAAACCTTCATCTTTCTCAACATCAATAAACGCAATATCAAGCGCAGGATTTGAAGAGACATAAATTTTACTTTTCTGTAATTCCTCAGCTGCAAATCCCTTTATTGATAGCTGTGTTGGATCATCGATACAATGTCTTGCAGTAACAATTCCTCCAAATAATTTGAAACCAGTTCCAGCTGAAAAATCATCTCCTTTTTGCCATACAAGTGGAACCACAATTTCTTTATATGACCTATATATATATTCAAATCCATATACTAAAGAATTATAATAATTACGATTACGTCGATAATTGTTTTCCCATATTTGCTTGTTTCTAATTACAAAGCCATAATTATTATCAAAACCCAATGCACTACCACTTCGTATCACAGTTAAACGGTTTTTCTTACATAACTCTTGGCAAATTCTATCTACAATTGCTGGTTGGTAAATAAATTCGCTCCCCTTTTCATTCTTTTTTGCATGCAATTCGCAAAATTTCCCAACTGACTTTTCGTTCATTCCTTTGCAAATTGCAAAATAATCTAAAATTTCCATTACTAAATCAGGATATTTTAAATCGTAATCATCATAATATTCCATAGCAAGTATCCCTTCTTTATTACTCTATGGTTATATATCCATATGCTTTTACTATAATCTATCACATTAATTTAGTCTTTACAAATAAATCATCTATTCCACACAAATTTATTTCACTCCATGTTCGGAATACAATTTATCTCTGGCTTTATGCTGCCTCTCTTTTTCCTGCGCCCATCCGCATTTTGTTATAAACAGATGTCCCTTATCATCGGTTTCATATATAATACTGATCTTTGTATCCCGAATCTGAAAAGCACCTGCTTTCAAATCCACCCCAAGGTGTCCTTTGCTGTCAGCTATAAAGCACATTTCCGGGAAGGCTTCTCTCAGTTTCTTTACCAGCCAACTCTCCAATCTTTCTATATTCTCAAACGGCATAATAAACAACTGGTCAAACAGCCGGTCCATCTGCTCACTTTTCAACAGGCATTTACAGCAATCCTCGCCATAAATCAGCGCCAGGCTTTTTCCCTGATCCCAGACTATATGTAAGCCGCCAGCGTTATCCAATCCCAAAACTGTTCCGAGGTCTCCCGGTTTCAACCCACTCTCTGGATCAGAAATGATTTCTTCCAGCATCACTCTGCAGCCAGCAGGATACATCTCTTTCAGAATCATTTTTTCAGCTTTCGTTAATGCACGAACCAATTTACCACCCCTGCTTTCTTTTATTGCATATAAAAAGAGAAGTACAGAAAGCACCTCTCCGTCAACGTCTCTCTCGTTTGCCGCAGATTTCTTCTATGATTACGGGATTTCGAGAATACTCAAACAGTTTCTTCATCTCTTTTTTATAGGCTTCTATAATTTCATCCACATCCAGTTCAGCCAGAGAGCACTCCAGATAGTGTTTGAGATCCTCTATACTTTCATTTTTACTATAGAGTTTATAAGCCTCTATACGGAGACGGACTTCTCTATCCATATAATCGTAAATTGAATCTGAAGGAACCAATTTTTCGGCTTCTTCATAAGATATCTCCTGGTCTTTAGAGATTTTATAGTCTTCAATCACACCTTCTACCAACACTGTCGGTGGGTGCTCACTATACCTGATATTTCTTTCGTAAATCCATGAGACAATTTCACTTCCCAGTTTATCAACCTCAAAGATTCCGTCTATCATCTTATATCCAAAGGGAACCGTCTTCATTTTACACCTCCACAATACTATCTTTCTGATATCAGAATATCCTATATAGTTATATTTTTAGCTTATTTCTACCTACCTGCTGTTTTCCCGGCACCTGACGCTTCTATTTGCATTCAGCAGTTCTTCCCGTTCACGGCTCCACTTTACTACTTTTTCCATAGCCATTTCCACGGAAGTTTCAGATGATTCAGGATAATATTCTTTGTATTCTTTAAAAAGCGTGTCCAGCTCTTCCGTATAATATGCCATATCTTCCTTATCATATTCATCTAATTCATCCTGTTCTCGGTAGCCTTCAAGTTCAGTCCAATAATCCATTGCTGCATCCACAAGGCCGTAATCTATTAAATATGACAAAAATGTCGTTTCATGACATATGCTAAACCAACAGCGGTCAAACCACTGATGTATATACATCCTCTCATCTGAACCATTTGTCCTTGAGCCTCCGACCAAATCAGAAATAAAGTTTTCCAATAGTTTGCCTACTGTCAGATCAGCTCCTCCGGTCTTTCTGCAAAGTGCGTCTATGTCATCATCTGGAAGACGGATCGTAATTGTCCGCTGCTGGCTCAATTCATAGTCTCTGACATCTTCTCCAGGTTCACAGAATATCAAATCTGTATCTTTATATATTTCTTCGATATCACAAAAACGCCTTGTCATTCCTGCATAATCTCGTGCTTCCGAATCCCATTCCAGCCGCTCATTATGTTCCCGGGCATACTCCATCAAGTCGGCCCGGATAATCTGCTGTGTCTCTTCCGGAAGCTGAGCTATAAATATTGTTGTGTACGGAACAGCAAGTTTCCTTTCTTTGACCATATTTTCCACTCCTATGAAAATTGTATCTGAACCTACGTTTTTTCCTGCAGGCATTGCCCACTTTTTTCTAAATTTCCGTAAAAAATAGGCTTCGCCTATTCAACTCCCCCTGCCCCTCAATCATGAGGGGTTAGGGGTTCCCTTGTGTTACTTTTTCTTGCATAATAGACTTATGAATATCTTACAAAGAATCTTTGCAGACCATTATGAAGAAATTATATATACTCTCCATCCCAGAAAAACTGAGGTGGAAAATATCGATAAGATGATCAACTGCGGCGATCCCTCATTTGGCGGCGCTATGTACAGTTGTCCGCACTGCGGGAACTTCAAATTCGTTCCTTTCCGCTGTCACAGCCGTTTTTGTCCCTCCTGCGGAAACAAATATGCTATGGAACGCACCACCAGTATGTCTTTCAAGCTCGTCAGTGTCCAACACCGCCATTGTGTTTTTACTATTGATGAAAGTCTCCGCGACTTTTTCCTTCAGGACCGTTCTCTCCTGGACTGTCTCTTTCATTCTGTCTCCAGTGTAATATCACGGATGTTTTTTAACCTGAACCATGCCAAAAATTTTACTCCCGGCTACATCATGGTCCTCCATACTTTTGGCAGGGATCTCAAATGGAATCCTCACATCCACTGTCTCCTTTCCGAAGGCGGTTACAGTGATGACGGCTTCTGGCGCCATGTAAAGCACTTTAACTACAACTATCTGCGAAATGCTTTCCGCACAGCTCTCCTCAATGAAATGGAAGGCAAAATAGGACCTTCCTTTAAAAAAGTAAAAGCCAAATGCTACAGCCAGCACGAACATGGTTTCTATGTCTATGCCAAGCCCAATCTCTGCGACCCGAAAGTCGTTGCGAAATATATTGGTCGTTATCTTGGCAGACCCGTCATAGCCACATCCAGGATTGATCGGTATGATGGAGATACCGTTACTTTCCATTATAACCGCCATGAAGATGACCAGTATGTGGAGGAAACTTTGCCTGTCATGGATTTCATAAAACGTCTCATCCGCCACATCCCGGAAAAACATTTTAAAATGATCCGCTATGGCGGGCTGTATGCAAGGCACCGTAAGGTTGATTCGAAACTGCACCGTGTCATTTCCAAAGAAAAACATAAGGTCTACCGCAGTTTTACTCAGTGGAGGACTGCCATCCTCCTCTCTTTCGGCTATGACCCTCTGTATTGTCCTGAATGCAATCACAAAATGGAGTTTCTGGAACTCTATTACAACCATAAGCGCGTATCCCTCGAAGAAATGTACGAGAATGTCATGTCCAAATCTCGTGGAAAGCGTTCCTCCGCATAGGCTGTTGTGATATAATCCTCTCAAAGGAGGACGTTTAGCATGAAACCAGATATCGAGGAATTACGCAAAAAATATATCAAAAATCCCCCCGAAGGAATGACATCCGAGGACATTCGCCATATGAGCGAGGATGACCTTCTGGATATGGATTATTTTCTGAATGAAGACGACCCTTTTGACGATTTGTTTGGAGAAGAAGGTTTTTATATCTTCTAAATCTAACCATCGTCCTATTGTCATGTCCATTCCCCTGTTGATCTAACATATGTTCGATCAGCAGGGCTTCTTTTCCCCCTTATCCAAAAATCGGAATTTCCTATAAAGTAAAAAAACCGCCTCTTTGCACGGCAAAGTTATGAGCCATTGCCGGCAAAAAGGCAGCCTTAAATTATATATTGCTGAATTATTCTAAAACTTTTACTCCTTCTTTGAGCAATTCGTCTATGAACTCATCTATCAGTTTCAAGCCTTCCTCCAGATGATCACCGTGGGACAGAGACATTCTGAAGGAATGAGGAATGTAGAAGCAATCACCGTGGCAAACCAGCACGTTCTTTCTATCTAACAATTCATCACAGAATTTCTCAGCGTCGATGTCAAGATTGTAATGTATAAGGTATGTGGTTCCATACGCTTTGGCATATTGCTTGAGATATTTGTGTCCGTCCAGCCACTTATCGATTATGGCTTTATTGGAGTTAACTATCTTTCTGCTGCGTTCAAAGATTTTATCTACGTTCTCCAAGGCTATGGCAAATATCCATTCGTCGAACACGCCTCCGCAAATAGCGTCATATGATCTGTGATTAAAGATGTTTTTTCTCATATCGGCGTCTTTGCAGACTATCCAGCCCACTCTTGTTCCTGCCATGGAATATATCTTGGAAGAAGAGCACGTCACGATGGCCTTTTCATACATGTCGGCAAAAGACGGCATGTATTCGTCAGCCAATCCTCTGTACATTTCGTCACATACTATCCAAGCCCCCACGCTTTCTGCAATCTGGATCAGTTCTTTCATCTCATCGAGACTTAACAGAGAGCCGGTAGGATTGTTAGGATTTGTAAACATTATGGCTTTTGTATTTTTATCCACCGCTTTTCTTACATCGTCCAAATTGAGCTTATATCCCGCTTCCGCCTTCAGGTCCACATCTCTTACCTCTACTCCTATAGATTTGGGGATAGAGTGAAACTGCTGATAGTTGGGCATTATGGAGATTATGTTGTCTTTTTCCGGCTCCAGCAGTGAAAATACAACTGTATTGTTGGCGCCTGTGCCGCCGTGGACAAGGATTATGTCATCAGGAGAAACTGTTTTATAGAGCTTGGCTAAAGCCTTTTTCGTCCTTGGTGTTCCTTCAAATCTGGGGTACCCAAGATCCATCTTTCTAAAGTCTTCTAAAAACTCATTAAGATCTTGTCCCGTAACTTCAAACATTTCTTCTACTGTCATAGGCGACACACAGCTGCCGCCTAAATATATCTTGTTCTTTTCACTGTCGCAGGCAGGATTCAGCCAATTTTCCAGCACAAAATCATCAATTTTCATCAGTAGTCCTCCTTAAGCTTATATTTCAACCAGTTTGCCCAAATTCTTTTCTTTGGCCAGCGCAATGGCCGTTTTAGCGGTTACAAGGTCTAAAAGAGCGATACCGGTGGCGTCGAATATGGTTATGTCTTCAGGGGAGATTCTTCCCTCTATTTGTCCGCAAAGTACCTGGCCTATTTCTCCTTTAATATCTTCTTTCTTGATGACTCCTGTCTTTACAGGTATTTCAGATTCACCTACGTTGGCGCATTGATTGACGTCGTCGCAAAAAACTCTGGCATCTCTGAAAAGTTCAGGGTCGATTTCTTCCTTTCCTTTCATATCAGCTCCTACGCAGCTGAGGTGAGTTCCCGGGCGAATCCATTCCTTCTTGATAACAGGTTTTCTGGCAGGAGTTATGGTAATGACTACATCGCTTTCGCCGAGTGCCTGGGCCATATCCTGCGCCGCAGAGAATTCTACATTGCCTGTTTCCAAGGAGAAATCCGCTTCAAGACGTTCAGGTAATAACGCCGCAAAATTTTTCGCATTGTCGTAATCCAGAGGGTCCGCAATATATACTTTCTTCAGCTGAGGCAGCAGTATGAGGGTAGCTGCTATCTGATATATACTCTGTTTGCCTGCTCCGAGTACGAAAAGCACCTGCGAGTCTTTCCTTGCCAGGGCCTCCGCTCCTATGGCTCCGGCAGCGCCGGTCCTCATGCAGGTTATATATGATGCGTCCATTATTCCAAGAGGCACGCCGGTAGTAGAATCAAAAGCCATAAGCATTCCCGTAAACGGCGGCAAGCCTTTTTGGCTGTTCATAGGAAATGTGTTGAGCAATTTCAGTCCGTGAATGTTGATATCGCCATAAACCACTCCTGATTTTACGTCGGTAACCGCATTGTATTCATCAAAATGATGTTCCAGGTAAGGCCATACTACGGTCTTTCCCTGAGATTTCAATTTATATACTTCTTCTACCCCCTGGATTACTTTTGGCATTTCCAGGATTTTTTCCAATTCTTTTCTGCTAAGTACGCTTATTTCCATGTCGGTCATTCCTTTCATAGCTTATATTCATTCAATATTTCTGTCAGAAGATCACCGTCGATGTTTCCGCCGCTCATTACCAGCGCCACTTCTCTGCCGCCTATCCTGTCTGGGTCTTCCATGACAGCGGCCAAAGTAACAGCACCGCCGCCTTCAACGACGAACTTTTCTTTTCTGGCCATATGGCTTATAGCTTTTCTTATGTTATCTTCCTTAACCTTAACTATATCGTCCACATAGTTCCTTAGAATTTCAAATGACAGCTTTCCGACTCCTCCGACCAGTGCGTCGCATACGGTAGAACCGCTTATAGGATACTGGCCGTAAAAAACGTTATCCTCAAAGGCTTTGATAAAAGCCGGACATACCTCCGTTTGAACGCCTATAATCCGTACATCCGGCTTTATATGCTTCGCCGCAACAGCTATACCGGTTATAAGGCCGCCTCCTCCTATAGGAACAACGATAGTGTCTATATCTTGATTTTGTTTAAGGATTTCAAGCCCCACAGTACCTTGGCCCGCATATACAACTTCGTCATTAAAGCAAGGGTCTATATAAGTCATCCCATACTCTCTGACGTAATCAAAGCCCAAGGCTCTGGGCCGGTCGATGTTTTCTCCCAATTGCACTATTTGAGCGCCGTAATACTTTATCTTATCCAGCTTGGCCTTTGGTGTAGTCGTGGGGCAGATGACCACAGCCTTTTCTATCCCCAAAAGCTTAGCTGCATAGCTTACAGCCGCGCCGTTGTTGCCTGTGGAAATAGTCGCCACACCTCTTGCCTTTTCCTCTTCAGAAAGGACCGTCATCCTGCTGATAGCGCCCCTTATCTTGAAGCTTTTAACACTTTGGAGGCTTTCCAGCTTAAAATAATAGTTTCGGCTGCCATTGCTCAAATACATGGAACGTTCCAGCGGAGTTTTATAAACATATCCTTTTATTCTTTCATAAGCCGCCAATATGTCTGCAGCTTTTAATCTTTCATTCATGTTATTAGAATCCCAGCTCCTCTCCTACAATTACTATGTGATAATCCGACTCTATAGGTTTTTTGTGCAGGATAGTTGTGATGTTGCAAAATCTGTTTTCCGAGCGGCAGTTGGCACATTTGCCGGCAATCACGCTTGGACAAGTCTCCCCGTATTTTATCTTGTTCATAGGCGCTGCAACATTGGAAATGCGGGATCTGGCTTCTGCCTCGTTTTGAGTTATCTTGTTGATGCCTACTATCATGATAATCCTGTCTGCTCCATAAAGGCTGCCTGCGATTCTGTTTCCTACTCCGTCCACATTGATAATTTCGCCTTCCATAGTTATGGCGTTGGCGCTGAGCACGAAGACATCGCTGGTCAAATAATCGGCTAATATATCCCTGGCCTGCTCCCTGGTAGGGGCTTTGACATAGCCGTACTCTGCACTATTGTAGCTGTGAAGGTTCAAAGCCGCCACATTAGGTATCAGTCTGCATCCTCTATCCTTCAGCTCCTGCTCCATACCAAGTTCATAAAAGCTGTGAGAGTCTCCCACACCTATTATGCTTCCGTCCTCAATCAGCCCGTCTACAAGGCGGGCTGCTTCCTCCTTGGTTTCTACATAGTAAGCTTCAAAGAAGTTCTTTTTCAATGCTTTTACCAATGCCTCTCCCTTGGCTTTATAAAAATCACGCTTTATCTGTTTTATATCGTGAGTTACAGCACTCAAAGGGACGTCCACTTCTTGTCTAAGTTTTCTCATAATTTACCTTCCGTATTCGCCTTCTGTTATTTAAAAGGAGCTATCTTGTTGGAAGCAAGATAACCAAAACAAGATAGCTCCTATTGTCATTTAATCAGTTTGCTCAGCAATTTCATAAGCGTTTGTCAAGCTGAAACTCCTATTCAAATATGCTAATTGCTATACGTTTCCACGTCTTCCAGCAGCAGATTGAATATCTCTCTGCCTTCTTCACCTGCAAATTCCTCTATCTGATCTCTTACAGGCATGCTGGCATCAATAAACGCCTGTCTCTCTTCATCAGTCAGCTCTATGATTTCCAATTCCGGCTTGGTTTCCAGGATTATGTCTGTTTTTTCCTGAAGCAGGGTTTCCAAAGTCTCAAGAGCGAAAGGTCTGAGTTCTTCTTTTATCTCTTCAAGCATTGCCTTATCTTCATCAGAAAGTGAATTGTAGAAATCACCGTTCATAGACATGAAGGAAGCCATCTGTGCGTGATTGGACATAGTGATATAATCCAATACTTCATAGAATTTCATTTCTTCCATCGCATTCATAGGCTGCTCTGTACCATCAACTGTACCAAGCTGCAGTCCTGAATATGTCTCGGTAAATGCCAGAGGTGTAGGAGTTGCGCCAAAGGCCTCATAGTTGGCTGAGAGCAGAGGAGATGACATGATTCTCATCTTGAATCCGTCAAAATCATCCACAGTTCTGATTGGAACTGTCGCAGAACCCCACTGCATGTTTCCTAAAGTAAACCAGTCATAAGTAACCAGATCTCTTTCAGCAAACATTTCATCAAGTGCAGCCGTAGCTTTTCCTTCTGTCAATATCTGAGCGTTAACAGCGTTATCGTCTGAGAATACGAAGTTAAGTGACAGAGCCTGTACTGCAGGGAACAAATCTCCTACATCACTGGATGCGAAAATACCCAGCTGTATGCTGCCGTTCATGAGCATTTCAACTTGTGAAGCAGTGTCTCCGAGAGAACCTACAGGATAGATATCAACCGTTATTCTTCCATCGGATTTTTCTTCAACCAAGTCAGCAAACTTATGAGCGTAACGGTCATACATGGTGTCTGTACTTTCTGAATGAGCCAGTTTCCATACAGTTACGTCTCCTTCTGTTTCCACGCCGCCACCGTTGCTGTCGTCGCCGCCGCAGCCGGTAAATACAACGGCCATCACCACGGTCAGCATCAGAATCATCGCCAGGGCTAAAAATTTCTTTTTCATAAGTCGTTTCTCCTTTCTTAGCCTTTTAATTTTAACAACCTATAAAACCTTTAAAACCTATAATAGTATCAACCTTTGATTAACGGTTTATCAGAACCATCTGTAGAATGTGATTATCTGAGGGAAGAAGATAAACAGTACAGATACAGCTATCATTATAATCAGATATACCGGAAGCCCCCTTACTACTTTCATGTATGAAACATCAAAAGCAGCGCATGCAGTGAATATGTTGCATCCAAACGGAGGAGAAATAGCTCCAAGAATACATTGTACAGTGATTATAATGCCAAGCCATATTGGGTCAATTCCTGCTGCCATCGCCGGTTCATAAAATATAGGTGTAACTACTACTACGGCAATCAAAGGGTCTACAAACATGCCTGCAATGAAGAAAAATACCGTTACCCAAAGTAGAATCACCGTCATAGAAGGATCTGCGCCCAGCACGTTGGTAGCTATCATCTGCGGTACGTTGGCATATGTTAAAACCAGTGAAAATATCTGGCCACTGGCAAGGAGGATAAATAAGGTGCCTGTAACTGCTCCTGTAGAGAGAGCAATCTTGCCCAGATCCTTGATGGTGATGGTCCTGTATATGAACATTTCCAAAATAAGCGCATATAATACAGACACTGCTGCAGCCTCAGTAGGGCTTGCAATACCTGAATAAATGCTGCCTACAATTATTACAGGGAATCCCAGAGGTAACAGACCTTTTCTGAAAGCTTGCCCTCTTTCCTTCCATGTGGTTTTCTTCTCTCTAGGAATGTTAAGCTTCTTCGCGTGAAAATATTGATATATGGAGAAGAGTAAAAAGAGCAGTATTCCAGGGCCTATACCGGCTACAAACATCTCTCCTACCGATGCTCCTGTTACCACGCTGTACATTATCATCGTAACACTTGGAGGTATCAGTGCGGCTATATTGGCTGCGGAAACTATAAGTCCATCTGTATCAGACTGCCGGTAATTTGCTGCCAGCATTTGCGGTCTTAAGGTCTTTCCAATAGCAACCACAGTAGCTTGAGATGAACCGGAAATAGCTCCAAACAGCGTGCAAGTTCCGGCTAGAGTAATTCCAAGACCGCCGTGTATATGTCCGGTAAAAGATTTTACAAAATCAACCAATCTCTTGGCCGTATGGCCGGCGCTCATTATATCCGCTGCAAAAATAAACAGTGGTATAGCAAGCAGTGCAAAAGAGCCGATGCCTTCCATCAATTGCTGTATAATAGTGGTCTCCGGCATCATGGTCAAATATACAAATATTACTACGGTTGAACTTAATACCATGCACATGAACATCGGGAATCCAAGCAGCAGGCATGCGAACATGATTATCAGTAAAACAGCTAACATCTACTTTTCCTCCCTTCTGATATCCGGCACATACGGGGTATTAAGGCCGAGATATATCTCTTTGTTCTGCAGATTCTTGATAAAAACAAGTATATATTGCAGACAAGCAAACAAAAATCCAAAGGATATTACTGCCACAACTATATATTGAGGTACCTGAAGATTTACAGATACCCTGCCTATCATCTTCAGAGAGCCCACATATGTGAAAGATATATAAGTCAATACACCCATAGTAATTGCAGTAACTGCACTTATAATCAGAGCGTTGACTTTCTGTATTTTATGAGGCAGAAAGTCAAACAGCCCTAACATGTTGATATGTTTTCCTGTAGTGACTGCGTAGCTCAGCCCGATAAAGGTTATTATATATATGCAATACAGCCCTATCTCTTCTGTGGAATTTATTCCTTTCCCGAAAAGTCGTCCAACCACGTTGAAGATAAGCATGAAAGACATGATTATGACAGCTGCCGCAATCAAAATCTCTTCAAGTTTTACAATTACGTTATTTATCTTGTAAACAATTTTCATAATATGTACCCGCTTTCTAAAGCTTACCAACTACTTTTCGAAGGCGTCATAATATCTGGCAGCAATATAATCCAATACCAGATTCGCGCATACATGGCTGGTCAGTTCTCTATGGTCAGTCATTGGATTAACTTCTACAAAGTCTATAATATCCACGTAAGGAGCGCATGCTTTGATAAGATCAGACAGCTGGAAATGAGTCAGTCCCGCAGGTTCTTGTCCGCCGGAGCCAAGGGCATAAGCCATGTCAAGAGCATCGATATCAACCGTCATATAAACATAATCTGTATTTTCTCTCACTTTTGCCAGAGTTCTCTTGGCTACTTCCTCAACGCCGAGTCTGTTCAAATCTCTCGCAGTGAATATTCCTATACCGCTTTCTTTTATAAAATGATAATGCTCAGGGTAGTTGTAACCTCTAGGTCCAATTTCAACTATGTTTTTCGCATCATATTTTTCCATTTCGGTAGCTCTTCTTATCTCGCTGGAGCCTGAGTATTTTCCCTGAACTTCAGAATCAAATTTCAAATCCAGGTGAGCGTCAAAGTCGATAATGCCTATTTTTCCATCGGCAACATCATGTAACGCCATAATGCCTGCATTAGTAACGGAGTGATCCCCACCCAGCAAAATAGGTTTGTATCCTTCTGCCATGACTTTCTTAATTTCTTCGGCCATATCTTTCAGTGCCTTAAAATGTTCATAATGAGCAATATTATCACAGTTGCCGAAGTCCTTTAATTCGATCTTGTTGTAATCTACGAGGCGATTTTCGTTAACGTCAAACAGATATCCGTCCTCCATCCTGTTCATTATGCCGCTCAATGCTGCTCTTATGCTGTTAGGCGCATATCTGGCTCCCGGCCATCCTCTGCCTGCTTCAGTATCATAGTTCAGACCAAGCATTCCAAATTTCAGTTTGTCCATAATATTTGTCCCTCCTCACAAGTAACGATAATACCACTTTTTGCATATTTTGCATATTTATGCGATGTTATAAATAAAGATTCACAAATGTTAATATTGCATTAACTTAAAAGTAATTTATTGCAACAACTATGCCAACAAAAAAATGTGTGTAAAATTACACATTTTAAGGGCTGTTCATGTGTGTCTATTGTTCTCTGGCACAATTATATGTCCATTTTTTTGACAATTTGAATGTTTTACAGACATATTGTCTTGTTATTTATCAATAATATGTTATTATTATTATAAAATTATGAACTTTCTTATAGACATGAGGAGGCAGGATGTGAAGCGAGAGGATAAAGTTTTCAAAGAATTATTTGGACATACAGACAGTATTTTAATAATCGATGTAAATGGCAAAGTCCTTTATTATGAAGATTTCAACGACCAGATCAATATGATACGTTACGAAAACGCCGTAGGCCGTTCAATTTTCGATCTGTACCCTTTCTTTAAAAGAGAAGATTTTACTGTATTCAAGGCTATAGACTCAAAAAGCATGATAGTTAATGAACTTCAGCATTTTGAAGTTAACGGTATACCAAAGAAAGCTTTAAATTCAGCCTATCCTTTAATCAATGAAACCGGCGTAATAGGCTGTATGGTAATGTCTGTAGAACTGAGCAGCCGGGGGAGGGAAAAAAAACGTAAAAACTTTTCTGCGAAATATAATTTTGAAGATATAATTACCAGAAATAAAACATTTTTAGCATCTTTTGATGTTTTAAGAAAATTGGCTGCCGGCGATTCCAGCGTTCTTATTTACGGCGAAACCGGTACCGGCAAAGAGCTTATAGCTCACACTATCCATAATAACAGTCCAAGAAAGCGAAATCCCTTTATAATCCAAAACTGCGCCGCTATACCTGACAACCTGATCGAAAGCACATTGTTCGGTTCTGTAAAAGGAAGTTTTACCGGTGCCATAGACAGACCCGGTCTTTTTGAGGTCGCTGATGGCGGCACTTTATATTTTGATGAAATAAACTCACTTTCCATGGATCTGCAAGCCAAATTATTACGTGTAATTGAAAACAAATCTATACGAAGAGTAGGAGACACTGTGGAAAGAGAAGTTGACGTCCGGATAATCGCATCTACTAATGAGAATCTATCTACAATGGTTGAAGAAAATCGTTTCAGAAAAGACTTATTCTATCGTCTAAATGTCGCCAGTTATGCCATAATGCCGCTGCGCCAACGCCTCGATGATATTCCTCTTGTCTGTGAACATTATATAAAAATATTCAATGCTCGTCTAAATCATTTTATTGCCGGCATTGATGATGAAACTATGGCCTTCTTGATTTCTCAGCCTTGGGAGGGAAACGTAAGAGAACTGAAAAATGTCATCGAATACGCATGCACTATCAGATCTCAAGGGCTTATAACCATGTCCGATTTACCAAATTACATGTTCGGCAATACCAACTTAAGTCCTAATTCCAATGCAGATACTGATGACGCGCTCAACGGCTACGATGGTCCAAGCAGCAGCAATAACAATAGCGCATTCAACGGTAACAGCGTGGCTAACGGTAGCAGCACGGTCAACGGCGGTCAACTCAGCGGCGGTCAACTCAGCGGAGAATCTCCTACTCTTTCGGAGTTTTCAAAGGACGTGAGCAATTCTAATAATTCAATAAATTCGTTGCGCAACCCTTCCAATAATCCGAATTATAGCGGAAAAGCTGAGACAGGCTCCGGCACTTCAGGAGAATCGTTCGGTAAAAATTTCGAATCTTATATCTCTCCCGGAAAGACTTTGGAAGATCAGCTAAGCGTGCTTGAAAAAGAAATAATTTCCAGATCACTTATTGCTAATAGATATAACGTAAGCAAAACGGCTGTTGAACTGAACATTTCGCGCCAGACATTATATGGCAAGCTTAAGAAGTATCAGTTGTTATAAATTTATAATGTGTCAAATTGGGAGCGTATCCCTCAGCGGCAAAAGATGCCTCGGATTGAGATGATACGATATATTAGGGAAATTGCGGCCAACTGAGAAATTGTGACCAACTGAGGAATTGTGACCAACTGAGAAAAATTGTGTCAGGTTGATTCTGTAATAAAATCTTTAATTTAATGTTTTACTGGATTTTTGAATACGTATGGATGTTTTTTAGATTGTCAGCACTATTTCACAGATGTATCAAACACATTTTTACTAATGCTCATAAAATAAAGGGCTTTGTATGCCCGGCATTATCAACCTCTACGAGCCATTTTGATTCACGCTCTTCGTGCGAGGCGCGCCCCTGGGGCTCGCCCTTTTCGCTACCGCTCTTGGTATTTCTACTCACGCGCCTCATCCGAGGCGCGACCCAGGCACACTTCCTGAAGTGTTTCCTCTGTGTAATTTCTACTCACGCGCCTCGTATGAGGCGCGACTAAACCTGATCTGCTCTGTTGCGCGGGCTGCGTGATTTTAACTCACGTGTCCTAAAATATGCTACAATTCGTTTTTGAAAATAGTGTGTTATTTATGCATACTACCATGTGAGATTACACTACTCTCAAACATATCAGTTGATTCTATTGCTGCAGATGGGGTTTGACTACCATATGAAATTACACTACTCTCAAACCGACAGACGATACGAAAATGCTCAAGGACATGTTTGACTACCATATGAAATTACACTACTCTCAAACTGATTATTATGATATTGCTATTGTTAGAAAGTTTGACTACCATATGAAATTACACTACTCTCAAACTTTAACTTATTTAATTTATTCATCTCTGCGACGTTTGACTACCATATGAAATTACACTACTCTCAAACAGCTGTCAGTGATTCCGTTTCTAATCAGTTTGTTTGACTACCATATGAAATTACACTACTCTCAAACTCCCACGCCGCAGCTTATGGCAGATGGTTCAGTTTGACTACCATATGAAATTACACTACTCTCAAACGAATTTGAAAAGCCAAACGTAACTGATTAAGTTTGACTACCATATGAAATTACACTACTCTCAAACTAACAGCCTTACCGGTATCGGGATTAATACGTTTGACTACCATATGAAATTACACTACTCTCAAACGACCAAGCTCAATAGAACAAGCAATATAAGGTTTGACTACCATATGAAATTACACTACTCTCAAACCTCAATTTTCGAGTAAGCGCCACTACACGCTTTGTATTCCATATGGCATATCAGTGTATTTCACACAAATCCATGTCTATTATATACGTGTTTTTGTTCTTAAGCAATTCAATCTGCCTGTTGCTCAGAAAAACAATGCAAATACCATAATATCCGGCGCACTTTGCCAAATGCTTATATGAGTCCGGGTTCAAAAATGATTCACAGTTTGCAACCGCAAAGAAATTCTTCCCTGTCAGTTTTCTCATTGTTATTATGTATTCTATAAGTTTTTCATCAAATCTGCCCTTTGGATTTGCGATATGCATATCATAAAGACGAAACAAGGCTGTTGAATCAAAGTCATCTTCAAATTCAATATCATAGTCAGAGGCTCCTCTGATCTTGTCAAGCATCTCCAGTATTTTCCCCTGTATGGAAGCAAATTCTTCCTGCAATCCTTCGTTAAACATTGTTTCGTCTAACTCGCCGTACAGTTTTTTCTGAACTTCCCTTTTATCAAAGGACAGATCGAATGGCGATATGATGATGTCGCCTGTTTTATGCAGCTCTGATTTATCATCCATATCGTCGTAAAGGGCGAAATAATCTTCTTTTTCTTCTACAGAGGCATGAAGCTCTATGATGAATTTTTCAAACCGGTCCGGTGATTCAATCACAATGGAGTTGACATCGTTTGCTTTCAGGCCAAAGGCTGTACTCATATCGTAATAGACGAGTTTCACAGTATCACCAGCCTTTCGTCCGAGTCGATCACCGTATTTTGCGCCGATCCGACTATGAATTCCATTTTATTGAACTGTTTTTCCGTTATCACGAGAAGCTGTACGAGTCCCGCTTTCGGTTTGCTGCTTTTGACAGCCTGAACGATAGAATCCGCTACGGTCATATTGAGGGCGAGTTTGCAATATACGCTTTCCTGCAACATCAGGAAGCCTTTTTTGATGAGGAATTTTCGGAAATCCCTGTATTCCTTTTTGTCTTCAGCCGTTTCTGTCGGTAAGTCGAAAAAAACTATTACTCTCATATATCTATAATTCATCCTGATAAAACCTGATTAACGATATATTGTTTTCGTTAAGCGCGTCAAATATGCTGTGGCAATATATCCTGATGGCGTTGGAGACAAAGTTATGTCTGCCGTCAATCATCACTTCATCGCTCATAAGCGATACGAGGCTCATTTTTTCTTCATGCTCGAATTTCTCCGGCTGCATTATTACGACTTTCCTGTCTACAAGGGCTCTGAAAGGCTCCATCAGATCGGAAGCGAGATTGAACTGATTGAACATATTATCGTGGCAAAGACCGATCTGCGTTATGTATCCGTTAGATACGATTTCACGGTTAAAATATGAAAGCAGTATGCCATATCCGTAATTCAAAGCGGCGTTGACGGAATTTTCCTGGCTTCGCGTAAAATCAAGCCCGAACAGGGTATTAAAATACACCTTGGCGGCGTGGCCTTCCCTGTTGCTTGCGTCGGCGAATTCCATCTCCCTGACATACTGTCTCAACATGTCGGCCCGTTCTGAATATCCTCTGTCTTCAAGGTGGCAGGCTTGTTTGCGTATCTTTTCGCCTACTATTTCGGTCCAGACAGTTTCCTTGATATGCTCGCTCCACTGTATCTGTTTTTTAACTTTGATGCTGGTGTCGTGGCTGCCGTAATACGGCAGCAGTTCGGAGTGAGGATTATGCTGCTCATCGCAGAAAACCACTTTGATCTTTCGCCTTGTCATCTCGCACAGCAGTACCGCCGTCAGCGAAACGGCTGTTGATTCGATCATCAGCATGCCGATTTCGCTGAGGTGTATCCTGCTCGTATGATCGTTTTTTCGCACGACCAGATAATCCATCTTATAATCGAGCTTGGCGCAGCCCGTTATGACCACGGTTCTCCAGCTCATATCAAAGCTCTGTCCTGTTTTCGTAAAGGCCGGTTACGGATTGGTTGACTAAAATCAACTTGCTTTTACCGACCGTATTCTTATTTACCGCCATATTACCCGCGTTTTTACTTCCGCCTACGGCGCTGAGATCCGCCTTAGTCTTAATATCGCACCTGAGCATATTAAGGGCGCTGTTCAAAAGAATCGCTTTTTCTTTTAACGTTAATGCGGCGAAATTTTCTCGGTCTTCTTTCATGAGTTTTCCCTGATTTGAAGGTCTCTTGGCATACGTTATCAACAGCTTTGTTACTACGTCATCGTACAGTTCAATGAGCTCGTCGTCCGTCATTTTATCAAACCTCTCGCTCACGTCGTAATCCTGATTTTTATCCAGGTATTTCTCTATATTTCTTATCAGCCTTTCTTGTTTAACGAAAACAGGTTGTATTCCATTTTTCCAAATTACATTTTTACTATCTACTCCCCTTATCCTCATCGGATAGCCGTCAACGATGATCAGAGAATTCTTCTTGATGCACGGTCTGAGTATGCGGACATTTTTGAGTCCTTTGACGTCTGTGCAGTACCTGAGATAGGCGTCGGTATCATGGCCGAGCATGTTGGCCACGTAAATCGGCACTTCCATTACGTTCCTCACTCTTTCGCCCTTCTTGCCGTCAAATTCGATGAGCGCAAAGTATGAAGTGTTGGCGCTGTTGTATCCGCCGTATTTTTCTGTATCAAGCCCCGCTTTCAGCTGTATCGGCGCTCTCTTGCCCTTTTTTACAATTGTAGCGTTGAAAAGCCCACCTTTATCACAATATGCATACTCCGTATACAGGATGTCGTTTCTCTTGACCGTTGCCCGGACGAGATCAAGAGTACCGCCATACTTTTCACCGTTTTCATTTCTGGCTTTGCCGTTATACTCAGGAGCTTCCCAAACCTTTGTCTTTCCACGGTATACATCGAAATCGAATACGCGGCTGACATTATATTCTCTGTCTTTATTGTTTTTCAGCCATGTGTGAGGGTTTGATGTAAACTTGGCGTTATACACATTACCCGCTACAATATTTAGATATGCATCCTTTGCATGGTGATAGTCGTTTACTCTTCTTGACTTTAGTACATTGAGATCATGCCTTCGGAATTCCGATGTTATTCCCGCTTTGACCTGTACTATCCTGCTGTCCGGCATAAGCCTTCCGAGAAGTTCCACCACCGTCTTAGACGACTGACGGGTTTCCACAAGTTGTCTACTTATGAAGCCTGCCAGCTCGTCATCAGTAAAATCTCCTGTGCGCGTTAGCCTGTCATATTTTTTCTTACTTATGAGACCCATTTTAAGCAGTTTAGCCCATTGAACTCTTTGTTGTTTTTGAATTTCCGGCGATAATATCCCGTTGCTTTTCTTTGCATTAAATTCACGTTTTACCAGTACCAAATTATCAAGGCTGTCATCCTTTATCCTCGACTGAGGATAGATGTGGTCTCTATCCCACCTGCTGCTGCCAGACATGAGCTGTCCGAGGTCTATCTGCTCGCCCGTATACATACACCTGCCCATCTGCGTGTAATAAAGATAGAGCTTGATGCTGTTGAACTTCCTTTCATCGGTATCTTCGATCTCTTTGATCCAGTCTCGCACATCCGCTTCACAGTTTCTGTAAAGTTCCAAAAGCCGGTTCTTTCGCGAGGCTTTTCGTTTTCCCTTGCCGTTTTGATCTCTTTCTTCGTTTTCACGGGCCATTTCTACAAAGATTTTATCGGGATCTGAGCCCATGACGTGGCGAATCTCCTCTACTATCTGCACCGTCTGCCATATCGCGCGTTTTATAGCCGGCGATACTATAAGATCTTCCACAAGAGATTCGTACGAAATCTCTTTTACCTCTCCCTGGGCTTCGTCATTATGCCTGGCTATTTCTTCGGCAAAGGTGAAATCGGAGCTCAGAAGCTGCATCAGGTTGCAGTTAGTTTCCCACAGAGCCTGTATTATCGTATATACCTCTCCGGTTTCTTTGTTCGCGCCTTCTATGCCGTTCAAGAACTTCGCGGAAAAGTTGCCCCAGCCCGTATACCGCAGCCGTCTTACTGCTTTGAGCTGTTCTTCAGTTAAAGCGTCAGGATACTCGTGCTTTATCACTTGCTCGGTCATCTGATAGTCGTCGCCGTAGATAGTCTTCCAGCGGATAATATCTTCTACCGCAGTTTTGACTTTGTCTTTTGCCATTTCATCACCGAACACTTTTTTCTGAAAATCAAGATAAGATGAGAGGCTAACTTTGAAGTCCTGATCAAAGCCACTGAGATCTTCCATTTTCAGATCGCGGTCTTCTGTCTGTAAGTATTCAAGGAGCCTTTTCCCCGTCACTTTAGTATGTTTGCAGAAAAGGTCGTTATATATGCGCTGTTTCAGCCCTACGGAAATCTTGTTTCCTCTTATCTGCAGATTGTTGAGTTCATTAAGCACCATGTATCTGCTGTAAAGCAGAGAATTCTTAGGCAATACATCCTCACCGATAAGATAAGTACACTTATTGGTCATCCTGTCGATAAATGCTTCGTTGGACTTTTCCCGGTCCACCTTATCATCAAAATTCCACGGATAAATTCTGCCCTCTTCTTTCCTCACGATCCAGACGTTTGCGCCTCTGTCCTTATGCCTATCGCTCAGCGGCCCGACATAATAAGGGATCCGAAATTCAAATATTGAAATGAGCTTGTCTGTTACCGTTTTACCGTTTTCATCTTTTTCTTTCAGGAAAGGAAAATGTTTTTCGGCGTTTTCCAGGATCTTTTTCAGTTCTGCCTTATGTATCTGGTTTGGAATAACGCCGTTGTCCTTGCTGCGCTGTAACGGCAGGAGAGTCTTTCTCTCTGCCTCTCCGAACAGCATTTCATGCAGAGAGCGATCCTCATCGGCAGGCTGTATATTTTCAAGCAGTTTTTTTAGTCCTTTGTAAAAATCATCTTCCGCACACTTCTTGACATCGATTTTTTTCCCTTTAGCCTTGACACTGCCGATATATGCTGCGTAGTTTGCATTGTCTGCCGGATCATCAAAGAACTTTTTGTATTCTTCCTTTGAAAGATATTTCTTAAAAAATTTCCTCAGTGAACGCAAGTTTTCCTGATGAACTTCATACTGTTTTACCTTGGAAAAAGAGATGTACTCTTCCCCATCGAGGATATCGACGAGAATGTTCCAGTCGTACAAAGCCTTTACAGCGTCGATCACATGACTCTTTTCCGGCAAAGCGTCCTGTATATTCGGTCTTATGGCGTCATCATAGGTGGAATCCCCAAAGCTGAAAGACGATTTTTCAAGGCCGTCGAATTCTTTGCCGAAGATCTTAGTGAGGTCGCCTTTATTGCCCACCATCAGCTTGCATATGTTTTCTGCCGCCGCTTTTCGATGTTTTGTATCTTCCGCACTTTCTCCCTCAACTTCAAGGTCAAAATATGAAAGCAGCGTATTTGCCTTGGAACTGGCCGGCATCTTCTTGTCGCGGAGAGTTTTTTCAAAGTCACGCCATTTATCCCGGCTGACTTCCAGATTAAATTCATCGTACATGATATCCTCAAACTGCCCTGTTACCGTGCTAAAACTTTTGGCATTTTCAAGTTCGCCGCTTATAAGGAAATGTCCTCTGTTTTTGAGGATATGATGCAACGCCAGATAGAGATGTCTTATATCATGGGGAGCCGTGTCTTCGATCAGTTCTTTTCTCAGGTGGAAAATCGTCGGAAATCTGTCGTAAAACTCCCGGTCGGTATAGCCCTCATCCGTGAAAAGCGGAAATTTGCTGTCTACAGACTTGTCTTCAACATGAAGCCTGCTCTCATTCAGTCTTATGAAAAACGTCGGGTCTGTCTTTTGCATTTCTTCGGCAAGGAGTTCCTGCAAAAGGTCTATTCTCTGCTTACGCCTTTGCAGCCGCCTTCTGACCGCTCTGAACGATCTCCGCTCGGCCGCTGTGTCGGCGCTCTCAAAGAGTCTGATTCCCCACGTCCTCTTGCCTTTTCGTTTGAGGATATTGTAGTTTTCATCGGTTACGGCCCAGCCTACGGAGTTGGTACCTATATCCAGTCCGATATAATATTTGTCCATCTTTTTCCCTTTCTTTTATTAAAATTTATGCGGCTATTGACATATTGTTCTGATCGTAGTATAGTTTACTTATCTCAGATGACTACCATATGAGATTACACTACAGGTTCAAATAAAGAATTTTTCAAATCGCCCTTTGGGCTCCACGTGGTGTGGATTAACTCGCGCAAGCGAGTTTTTTAATTTTACATTTTTCCATAAAACATTCAACTTGAAGCTTGTCCTATGTCTCAATATCTTATCTATAAAAAGAACACTTTGATATCCTTTTCTAACCTTATGTTATTCTATCTATATTCCCAGTGTCCCTGCTCCTCCTGGACGCAGACATCTCTGTAGCCTACGATTTCGGCTGCCAACCCCTTGCCAGAAGTAAACTGATTGTTTCCTGAGTTGCGAAGTTCTTGTTTCTTATTCTGAAATTCGGTAGGATCTTGAGTTTTCAAAATAATATTTCCATCCAAGTCTTTTATCCAATAACCATCATATCCGCCTTCATATATCGGCTCCTTTTCATATACGGCAGGGACATCGACGACCCAGACCTTTTCCTTGACGGCTGTGCTGCTTGAATCGGAACTGCCACTGGAGCCGGAACTTGAGCTGCTGCCTAAACTACTCGATCCGGACGAGCCAGAACTTGGTTTACTTGATGAGCCGGAGCTGCTGCTCAACGACTTATCGCCGGAATCACTCGACTGTGAATTTGAGTCGCTGTCATTGCTCTCCTCTTCTGCGTCTATGACCGTCTCTCTGCTCGCCTTGCCGCTTGTTATCTCTTCTATCTTGGCCTTATACTCATCAACTATATCCTGTCTTTCTTCTTCAGTATCAGCGGCTTCCAATTTCTCTTTCATTTCTGCTTTCAGGTCCTCAACCTGGCTCAGTTCCTCATCGATAAGTTCTGCTGCGGATACTGCCTCATCAATTTCAGCTATGACAGCCTCTATATCGACAGTTGCTGCGTCCTTTTCCTCATCAGAACCACAAGCAGAGAATGAGAATATCAGGATTAGGGCAAGCACCAGTATATATCTTCTTTCTCATATTTTACACCCACTTTCTTGACATAATTTCTAAACGATGGTATATTTTAGTTAATAAATGGGTCACCGCTTTCACAGGGCGGCTTGATCCAAAACGAATGTTTTAGAAAAACCGTCAAACTGCTTTAGTTTGGCGGTTTTATTTTACTTATCATTCTTCTTGCAAAGAGTGATAATAGCTACAACTAATAACGAGAAAGTGAACAAGTCACTTACGGTTATGTAATTCATAACCTATCACCTCCCTTCCGGGGAAGTGAGCAAACCGCCAAGCGACGGCCCTTTGGTATAAAGAGCCTCTCGGCTTTTTATCTTATGGATTTTTCTTTTCTTTGCTCTGTTATATCGAACATTTGTTCGATGGTCAATCACATTTCAGGCTCTTCCTCAAATCCTTTTTTCAGTTTTTTCATACGTTTTATTGTTATCATTTCTCTTAATGCCAAGCCGTTATCGCTAAAGCTGAAATATGTATCTTATCTTAAAATAATGTAATGCGAAGCGTGATGCTCCACAGATAATCAGCAGACGGAATGGGTGCGGATCAGGGTGTGGAATCCACACAAAGGAAGCCATAGTCGGACGAGTACAATCCCGATTGTCCTACCGAGCTGCTGGCGTACGTGGAAGAGGTCGCAGAGTATGAGTTTAACTACACGGCAATTCAAAAGTGGCTACCCTGGGTGGAAGTCAATGTTTGAAAGCAGGCAGTGCTTACTCCAAAGCCTGAAGAATCCGCTCCCGTTCTCTGCTGCCATTGGTAGCAAGCCGCAAAAAAGGAATTTCATATTTTTTCAGAATGGAGTCTTTGAGCGCATCGCGCCGAAGCTGCTCCGGTCTGTTTTCATGGAAAGCAAAGCCATCCACTTCTACCACCAATTTGCAAGACTTATCCTGCTTATAATATACGACAAAATCCAAAGAAGCGCGGTTGTTGATGTAAGCCAATTCTTCGTCACTGAGATTTTCCACGGTATTTAAGAGGTTACGTAGCAGCATCCCCTGCACGTAACTAAAACGATTATACTGCGGCTGTGTGAGGATTTCCTCCAACAGCACACGGAGCGCCTCTTCTGATTGATACCGTGCCGCCGGGTCCATCTTGGCTTTCATAGGGAGCAGTTTTTTGGAATACTGCCTATAAAACAAGTCGAAAACCGATACCACCTGACTTTCGATGACATTTTCATCGAGCGTACTGTACTGCATATAACGAATCAGATCACCGATGTTCTTTCCCTTTTTATAAAACAAATCATGGTCCGTAACCAAAACGAATTGCTTGATAGCACGTGATACGGCTACGTTTACCATATGGGGATCGTCTACGAATTCCAGCCCTCGCTGGCCCTGCCATGAACCATCCAATACGGTGGACAATATCATCAAGTCTTTTTCTCGTCCCTGATACTTGTGGACCGTATCACTTTCAATCCCGTCCGGCATCAGGCTGCTGGCAACATTCGCCTGCTTACGATACGGCGTTACAAAGCCGATTTGGCTATTCTCGGTTGCGAGATCAGGATTTTGCAAAATCTCTTCAACCGTTACATCCAGTTCCCGCTGATTATAGGTTCCTTGTTTTTCTCCATGTGTAACTTTGCGCATATGGTTTCCCTCCACCGTTTTATACAGTACAAGCGGGGTATGTGACAAATCCGGGTTGGTATAAGGAATCAGCTTGCCGTCATAGTATTTTTGATTGCAGAATTCGATAATTTGAGGGTGACAGCGGTAATGTTCCCGGAGAACCACGCGGGGCAGATGATCGCCATATAACTCGATGATAGAGGACAGGATGCTGTGGTTAAAATAGTCGTATACAGGTTCCGGCGGAATATTTTTCAACCGAGGTTGAATTTTTTGATCAGTTATCTGAGGGAGCTGTTTTGTGTCGCCCACCACAATGACATTGCGGCAGCAGGAAAAGGCCAGTACGCCGGTAATCAAGTCCACCTGTGACGCTTCATCGATAATGACATAATCAAGCAAGTAGTTCTGTGGAATGGAACGGCGTAAAGCATGCGTCGTGCTGAGAATAACGGGATAGGCATCAATAAACTGCTGGAATCTTACCTTAAAGTTCTTTTTTGTAAAGCCACCATCAGTTTGTTCGCCATGGCTTTGATAAAGACACTTGCGAAACAGTTTTTCGGAAACCTGTTGATGCTGTTCCAGCAGCGCATCAAACGATGCACCGTTCAACTGACCTTCCAAAGATGCAACATCATTCTCCAGTTTTTGAATTTGCTTTTGGTAAAATGCTCGTTCAAGCAACAGCAATACAGAAGCCTCCTGCTGCTGTAGCTTTCGGAAAGCACCTCTGTATTTTATGAACATTCTCAGCTTATACATCAGCTTTTCCGTGTACCCGCGTTCTTTCGCCAGAGAGGTTTCCGCAAGGAAGGAAATAATCCGGTCCGAATTTGCCCTTAGCAGGGGAAGCTTTTTAATTTCAACCACATCCTGACAGCTGTAATACTCGTTGAAATACTTCTGCTCCAATTGCCATGCCTGCAACTCCTGTTTCAGCTTCGCCCTTTTTCTATCGATCTTCAACAGGGTATTTAGCCGCACATTCAGGCTCTCAATCATTTGGACAAGTTCTTCCTTCTCTTCTGGGCAGTTCCAATCATCCACCTGGACTACCGGCGGATCGACGAAGAAAGCATCTTGATTCTTCTGTTTCCCAAGCAACGCCGTGAGAAAACCATACCCCCTCTTCGTCATTTTCTCAATAACATTCTTGACCGCCTCGTTGTTATTGGAAACCACTGCTACACTTTTCCCATGAATAGCCACAAGGTTCGCTAGGATATTTAAAATCGTTTGTGTTTTTCCTGTACCTGGCGGTCCCTCGATCACAGACATGGAATGGGTAAGAGCATTTTCAAGCGCAGCCTTCTGGCTGAGATTAAAACGGAACGGAAAAATAATGCTGTCCATGGACGGCATTCTATTTTCAACGGGCTGACGATGCAAATACCGTCCTAACACGCTTTCCGGATGAACGAATGTTAGCTGATCCATCTCCTGCTTTAAAAATGCTTCTTCCGCCGGATCGTTTGCTGTGTACCTTGCAATCTCACGCAGATATGCCAAGATTCGCTGAACATTTTTATCAGAGGCGCCGTTTTCCACAAGCGATAGCTCTTCAGGCTTTACTGTTTGCACAGTGCCGTTTTTTTGAATAATTCGTATGCGGTTTTTAAAATCGAGTATGAGCCGAGGTTCATAAACGGGCATCCCATTTACATAAGCCACCCTTCCATTCAGGTCTATGCTTTTGGGATTTTCCAGAACCAGCACGTTCGCCGAGTTATAAGAATAGGACCGTCCGCCAGTATATGTTACTTGTGTTTTTCGGCTGGCGCTATCAACGGAAACAGCGTCAACCGTTTCCGTTTTATCCTCGCCCTTAACAAGAATTATTGTTTTTTCTATGTCCATATTGTCATGCCCTTTACGAGACTTATACTTTTTGTGCAAACATTTCCCTTAAGCCTATGCTTTAAATCTTATCATCACTTCCAATATTTTTCAATTGTATTTATTGCTACCACTTACCTTTTCTCCAAAATATCAAAGAAAAGAAATATATGGAAAAATTAAAGTAGATACAGGGAAAATGTTAAGAAACTATGTGAACAAAAGGGAATAGAAATAATCGAAACAGAATTGTGTCTCGACCATATCCATATGCTGGTAAGCATACCTCCGAAATATAGTGTATCACAGGTTTTAGGGTATCTCAAAGGGAAGAGCGCATTGATAATCTTCGACAAATATGCGAATCTGAAATATAGATATGGAAACAGGCATTTCTGGTGTCGATGTTATTATGTTGATACAGTAGGGCGTAACAAAAAAGCGATAGAGGAGTATATAAAGAATCAGCTTCAAGAGGATATAGCAAATGATCAAATAAGTATAAAAGAGTACATAGACCCGTTCACGGGTAGCAAAAACAATTAGACAAAAAGAAAGCGCCTTAAGGCGCAGTCGAAGAGGCCCATACGGTTGGGGGAAACTTCAATGCGTCTTGAGATGTCACAAGCAAAGGATCCTTTTAGGGTCACCACATACCACAAGTTTAACTGGTGGTTGTGATTGGACACTGATGCATACCAATCAAAAATAATTTCTACTCACGCCTCTTGCGAGGACGACTTGGCGCTGGGATTATCATTTCCCATAGCCTCCATTTTACTGTCAAATCAACAAACAATCAGAAAATAATCATAACACCATTATTATAACATCCACTTGTCCGCTTGGTTTTTCAAGGCCATAAACATATTGTAAAACTTGTCTTTAGCTTGCTTTACAATATAATTTGCAATTTCTCTGTTATACGCATGCGACACATTGGTCCTGGCTTCCAGAGCTTCCAGCCAAAGGTTTTCATCGTCTATCATACCTGCCTTGAAAGCTGTTTTCAGAATAGTCTTTGGAGAACCGGTAGCTGACGCCTCATATCCATGAGAAGCCAAAATTTCTTTCATCATTTTCCACGATTGTTCAAAACATATTTCATACAGTCCGACCAAGCCGGTTAAAATAACCGTATCATAAGGTTCATCGTAATTATATATCTCTTTTAGGTTTTCAAAAGCAGCACAAAAATTATCATACTTTTTCATATAATACCTTACCCTCCTTCCTGATTGATTCGAGCAAATCTCTGTTTACAGGTTTTGCAAGGTCAACTATGTCATACTCCAATAATGTAACAGTGTCTTCTTCTATATCCACTGCAAACTTTGCGGTGTTTCCTCCCGAAACGGCAAGATCTATATCGCTGGTCTTATTATGATCTCCTCTTGCTCTTGAGCCAAACAAGATCACCTTTTCCACTCCGTTCTGTGCTGCTATTGTCTGTATCTGGACAATAAGCTCCTTTTTTATGCCATTGTCCTCCATTAGTATTCCTCCAATAAAGCGTGCCTCATAGACGGCAAGATTCAATAGTCCCAAATCGCATAGCGCCGAAAAAATTTTTACCCATATATCATCTTCAAGAGTTTGAGAAGGATCCCCGTTGGCAGAACGCGATAAAGGAAGCCCAGGAACTCATTAGAAAAGCCTACTATCTTATGAGGCGGCAGATGCTTTCTTTTCAAAATGCTGCTCACTGTGTGAGCAACTTGCTCCGGTGTCATCCCGTTTTGTTCTGATTTCTCCATTTTTGACACTGAGGCCTCGATTCTGCCCTCGTATATATCATCGCCTATCGCCGTTTTACGTCGGTTCTCTGTAAAATCCGTTTTTACATCATTTAACATAACCGCGGAAGTTTCTATGCCGAAAGGTTTAAGCTCTATTCCGAGGGAATCGCTAAAGGCATTGAGCGCTGCCTTTGTGGCCGAATAAAAGCCCTGAAACGGCAGTGGAAATATGGCCGCCAGAGATGAGATAAACACAATTTTGCCGCGGCCTGCCTGTCGCATTGCCGGAATTACAGCTTGCGCGCTGGCTACTGCTCCGTTAAAATTTACCTCTGTCTGGGCCTTGTAATCAGTTTCCGGCACAAACTCAGCTGCACCGGAAATTCCAATGCCTGCATTGCATACCAGAACGTCCACTTTTCCTGCATCATTAACAATTTCCTCAAACACCATATGTACATTCTCACTGTCTGACACGTCGCATTTTCTCCAAAGCACCTTTTCCGCAAGATCGCCAGGCATAGCCTTGGAACCCGCATCAGAGCGTGCCAGCCCATATACCAAATAGCCGTCTCGTATCAAAGATTTGGTGATCTCGAGTCCTATTCCTTTAGATGCCCCTGTTACTATGGCTATTTTCTGCTCAAAATTTTCTGTCATATCTTATATTTCCTCTTCTCTATCCTCTTCAAAATCATTTTCTAAATCATCTTCTAAATCTAATATCATGGAATATTCCTTATCTTCGGCGCTGTCCACAAAAGTAAAGGAATCGTTCTTCGCCAATATGGTCTGCAGGCTGATTTCTTTTACTGTACCATTAGCCATGACCACGCACAGCGAAGGATAAATAAAATTTTCATCGGTTTTATAGCAATCGTCATAGACGTCTGTAAAGGCGAAAACTGCCTCAAATACACCGCCGGCAGGTATACTGGACGGAAGATGGACTTTAGGCGGAGTTTCCACAGGATCCCCGTTGCAATATTTCCACGGTGTGGTGGAAAACGCTCCATACGGTGGTCTGATGCCACTTGCTGTCTTCTTGTCGTATCCTGGTCTTCTCATATACACGTCCTGAACTATGATATATTTTCCTCCCGTGTTCATCACTCTTAAGTTGAGAAAGCAGTTAATTACATCGCCGTTAAGATATATAAAATTGTTAAGTTCATCAAAAGTTCCCAGTTTTACGCGGCTTCTTTCCGAGAAAAATCCGGCTGCTTCTATTAAAAGCGATATGATTCCTGTTACGCAGCCGATTATGGCAATTATCATGGTAAGCTTCATTTATAAGTCTCCTAACATTTTATCGGCAAATGCCTTGGCCCTGGCCGAAACTCCATCTGACTTTTCAATATCTCCCGGGTCGTTGGCTGTCTCCATCATGGAAAAAGAAGCAGGGAGCGCAAAGCTTTTATTTATATTTATGGCTCCGATTATCTGCTGAGCTACCAAGTCGCTGCCGCTGTAGCCTGACACTATTATAGCATATACTCGTTTTCGGCTGAAATCGTTAGCCCTAAAAACAGCCGTGAGGCGATTTATAAAAGCCATGATGTTGGCGCTGACTGAATCGTTGTAATTGGGACATATCAGCACCAATATATCGCATTTCAATATTGCAGGATAAACCTTCTCGACCATAACTCCGCCGTAAAAGCAGTCTCCGTTTTCTCCGAAATGGAGGCAATCCTCATACTTGCACCCGCGGCAGTCCCAAACCTGCCCGTTTCTAACAGAAATTTCTTCTATGGATGCCCTTCCTTCCAGGTCTGAAGCCACCATCCTCCACAAAGCCAAACTGTTGGAGAGCTTATGGCTGCCGGCATGTATGGCCAATATATGAGGCTTATTATTTCCTGTTTCTGCAGAAAATTCCCACACTCGCTCCATTAAACTTTCACAGCTTTTCAAATAAGCGCCCTTTAAATCTGTATTCCATAACTTAGATAATACTTTAAAGTTGTTAAGGGACGCAGTAGCTTCCACCAGCGGTTTTCCCGGGAAACTGCATCCTGCCAGATTGGCAGCAAATATCAATTTTCTTCCTATGTCTTTTGTATAAAGCTCCGTGTCGCCATCCACGATTACACCGCCTGACGAGCCGTCTAATACGGCCTTTGAGCTGTCCGCCGTTGCTTTGCTTTGAAGATAATCTATAATCTTATATACTTCCAAACTGACGCCGCTGGCAGGAATAGCTGCAGCAAAGACCAGCTTGCGTTTTTTCAGGCAGCCTGATTCAGCTGCTGCTGAAAATTCTTCAAAAGACTGAAGAACTTCAATATCCATTTCAGACCGGCAGGTAACCTGGTTCAAGACTTCTTCCAGCCTGCTGTTTACGGATATTTTAATTACACAGAGCTTCATTTCATACTTCATTTGACGCCTCCGCTCATGCCTTACGCGTTTTGTGGTTTTATTCCGCAAAGATTATTATATGCCTTCTCAATTCTGAAGTATAGCTTTTCAGGCAACGGCAAATCTTCTATCTCAACTGTATCTTGGGCTATTCTGTTTTTTATTCCCAAGAAAGCTCCTTCGTATCCTTTTCCAATATATACAGAGCTGTAATTCCATTGGCCTGACAAAGTCAAGATGAGCGATATGGCTCCAGAAGATATGGCAGGAGCAAAATAAGGTTTAAAGCCCAGCTCTCTCACCTTAATATTGGCATCCACAGTAAGCTGCGTAAGCTCTCCCGATACTTCATCGTCATAATTATCAATGCTATTGGCTATAACCAAGTCTTGGCCGTGAGGACCGAAAGCTCTTCCCTCCGTCAGATAATCGGCAAATTTCGTATCGCCGGATTCCGTATATAATCTGGCAAAGTATTCGGCTCTTTTGTTCATGACTCCAAGGCCATACCCTTTTATCTGTCCCGGCCTTAAACCTGACGAAACCAGTACCTCCTTGCACAATGGGTCTACAGGATCAGAAACCACGGCGAAAATTCCCTGAAAATCGGCCTTTCCAGCCAGCCTTCCATAGTATGCTGCTATCTTGCCATTGGCAGCCAGCTGCATCATTCTCACATCTCCGTCAGTACCTATCGGCGGAACTGCCTTGCTGGCGCAAAAGACAAACATATCGCAATTAAACAATTGGTCTTCTGCTATGATCTTGACCGTCGGAAGCTTTTTTTTGCCGAAAGGCCAGCCTATCTGGTTCATTTCCATTTCATAGCGTTTCATAGTATTCTCATTGACATCGAAAATTCCTATGGAATCTATCAAATCGGCTCCCATCAGCTTAAGTCCCAACAATAGCGTAGCTCCCACATCTCCGAGGGCAACCAAGTTAAGTGTATATCCTTTTTCTTTCAATTGCTCTGTGGTTTTAAGGGGTGTGGCCATTTTCAGTTCTTCCGTCTCAGGACAGAGGTCAAATACGCTCCTTTTTTCTCGATCATTCATCTTCAAATCCTTCACCTCTAGCTTTTTTATCATCTGAACATTTTTCTCATTCTTACAAGTTTTTCTATATCCATTTCCACATATACGGAAGCTGCCATGCTTTCGTCCAATCTGATGTTGGCGCCGATGTCAGGATTTTTAGGGTCAGCGATGACTTCTCCCAATCTTTTCAGCGTCAATTTCTGCTCAAATTCTTTCTGATATTCCTCTTCAAGGGTCTTGAGAATATCTCTGGCGTTTTCAAGACATGTCATAGAATATTCGTAAACGCTGCTGCCCGGTATGTCGCCTAAAAAAGTCGGCACCGTATAAGGGAGAATCATGTTCAGTGCCGGTATGGCTCCTTGGCTTTCTACTGACACATCCCTGTCCTTAAGCCCGTCGCCGCCGATGTACGGATATATGGCGCTCTCATCTATCCAGCACTTAAGATTCGGAAGGAAATAAGCGCTGTCTACAGGTCTCTCTTTGATGGTCATAAGGTCTCTGCCTCTGCCGGTCTGAACTCCTGCTACAGTATCCACTACCTCTACCTGATTGGCTTTTAGTATAGGGTCAATTGCGTTCATCCTATATCCCTTATGGAGCAAATCGTCCACAAGTATAACAGGCCTGTTAAATGATTTTATGGTGCGCACCTGGTTTTCCAATGTAGAGTAGAAACTGCTTTCTTCTACAGTAAAATCTGAAACGTCGCGGCTGAAATATTTTTCAGTGTGCAATGTCTTTGTCACGGTATTTGGAACAGCTACGCCGGCCAGAACCTTTCCGAAAGGCACCACCATGAACTTGCCGTAAAGCTTTTCTTTATACGGAACAGAAGCAACTCCGTTGATTCTCGTTATCAGATTAATCATCTTATGATGCATCATGCCGGAGTTATATGACAGTATTAGCTCTCCGGGATAGATGGCTCTGAGAACTCTCAGCAGTCTGTCATGAGCCTTTTCAACGGCAGCAAGCACAGCCTCATTTTTGTTGAGCGGATGCTTTATCATGGCGTCAACATTTTTGAAAATGATTACAGGGGAACGCATATCGACTGCGTATATCGGCTTATCGTCTGTCTGGGCGATATTGGTAAATCCCTGCTTTTTTACAATTTTCACAGTGTCGTGTTTAAGCCCTGCTTCATGGCACGGATTGTACACCACATAAGTATAGTCCTTGGCCAACAGCTCAGAAATGATTTCTACCAATATGGTCTGGCCCAGATTGGTTATAGAGCTTTTCCTGCTTATGAAAAGCCCTCCTATGACAGCTATGGCTCCGGCTGCTCTGCTTCTTATATAGGCTGCTGTATCTTGATTGCCAAAAGCGCTTAAAAGGTCGATGCTGTCCAGTCTGCTGACAGCAGCCACTGCGGCGGCTCTGTTATCCAGCTTGCCGTCTCTTATTACTATCATCTTGACATTATCTTTTTCCAGATAATCTCTCAAAACATTCAAATCATATCCCTGGTCTGCAAGCTCATCTCCAAAATCAGCCAATATGGCGCTGTCTGCCATATTGAGCCCCTCCAGCTTTATATCCCTTGCCTGGAGCACATGCTTGTATGCCGGTTCTCTCATATAGAGGCTGTTTTCCAGAATGAAATTTTGAGCCACAGGATCTATAAGGTTGGATATATCCCTGTTGGAATCTATATTTTCTCTTATCCTGGTGGAGCTGATATCTTCGTAATATTCCTCAAGCCGCAGGTTTATTATCTTGGCTGTTATCGGATAAACCTTTTTGTTCCTGGCGCCGTCCCGCCTCTCATCCGATGAGCGTTTGAATATTATATGATTCATCGAATGAATTGAATTTTCACATGGCTGAGCACGATAGCAGGAAGCGTTTTCTATTACATCGCTGCCTGCCACAAAGAAAAGTTCCCTGTCTTTGAAAAGGGCTCTCAGCCTGGCCAGGTCGGCTGGATTGGCTATGTTTATAGGAATATCGTCAGGGAAAACATAGATGTTTTCTTCGTCCGACACAGACATGCTCATTATCCTTCTTCTCTGCAGCCTAGGCTGTGTCTTTTTCGACCAGCTGAATTCATCGAGCGCCAGATACACTTCAAAACCCATATTTCGTATCTCAGTGGCAATGGCTTTGTGACTCAAGCTGAAAGGGTCAAAGGTGCCTGGGAAAAACGCCACTTTTTCTGCTTCCTGTACTCCTAAATCTCCTTCCTCCAGCTCATATTCGGATATGAACCGATATATATGTTTAAGAACAGCTGCGTTGTTGAAAAAGTCCAGTTGTGTCTCTCTGCGGTTCTCGTAAAGAGTCAGCAGCTTTTTGCCGCAATGTCTGAAAATACGGCATTTTTCAGAAAGTTCCAGCTGATCCGAGCCGAAAAGATTCATGCCTATGGTCCACAAAGCTTCTTGACTTATGACGCTGTTATAATTGGCAAACCCCTTGATAATGAGGTTGACCAGCTTGTATTTTCTGGCCTCCCGCACCTCTTCAGTCTCGCTGTTTCCAAACAGCTGCCCATATATATTATAATTTTCTATCACTACTCCAAAAGTATGCAATACAGTAGACGCTACCTGCCCATTGGTGGTGTTCTGTAATTTTTCCAAATCCAATATCAGCTCATCCAGCTCTCTCGGAGGAAGATGCAGCATTATTACGCCTAAATACTCAGGAATATATTTAGAGAACTGATAATCTCCTATTTCAAGACCCTTGCCCAGTTCTACCGCTATCTCGTTTCTCTGCTCCAGCGGCAGCTTGTCTATTATGGAGACAAGGGCGGCTCCGGCGCTTTTACGTACTACTACAGTTTCGCTTACCTTTACAAGATTGCCTAAGTGGGTGGCTACATGAAGGACTTGTCCCTCTCCTGCTTTTTCTTCCAAGGAGCGCAGCATCAAATGAATGTTAGCCACCTTAATCGGCCACGGAGTGCCGGCCTTTAAATTGTCCAAATACATCTCAGAAAGCTCATCCGGCTGTATGTCTTTTTCCTGATCCAAGCCTAAGCACAACTTCAGCTCTTTATAATATCCTTCTTCATCTTTCGTCTTCCGCAGGTGATTTTTTACATCGGCCGCAGCAGCTCTCAGCCCTCGGTCTTCTTCACCAAAGATTCTTTCTGCGAATTCCGACATAACGTCTAGCTGCTGACTCTGGCACAAATCAGGGTCAACCATCATGGCCACCTGCAGAAGCGATTCTTTGTTTCTGTCAGTCAAATCAGGCTTTTCATACCAAATTAGAAGGGCGTCGACGAAATCTTTTCTTCTTTCTTTGGAGCAGCTGGAAATCAAAGCAGAAACTATGCTTTTAAGGCTGTTCTCTATCCACTTTTTATGCTGCTCCGTCAGTCTCGGATCCGGCGACAATATGATCTGCAGCACTTCTCTCCATAAAGAAAGGTTGGTTATTTCTTTAGGCGGCGGGCTTACTCCCTCAGGCAGTTCTTTCTTATATTCATCGTTAAAATGAGCTACTATCTGTCCTATGATCTCACCGGCTTGATTTCGTATGTCGCTTTCGCGGTGTACCAGAAGTTCAGACAAAAATCTGATGGTCATCAGTTTCTGTTTTTCAGTCATATAAGTGGAATATTCTCCCAGTATGGAAACGTACGTCCTCAGATTTTTCCATTGTTTCTCGCTTCTGGCAGCTTCCAAGAGCCCGGCAAAATCGTCCTGACTGTAAAACTGGTTCATGAGTTTGGTATTATGCTCAATTGACAGATTCTTAAATTCTCTTACGACATGTTCTCCCCGAAGCAAAGCTATGTCTTTCTTCGGAGCAGGCACAGGCGCTTTAGGTTCTCTTGCCGGTACCTCCGGCAGATTTGTATCTACACCCAAGCCTATCATATATTCTTCAAAATCCTTGAGCTTGTTGTATACACGGCGATAGCGTTTTTCTTTTGCCGCGTCTACGTTATCCAGCTTATCGAGTATCACCTGGAAGGATTGGTCTAACGTATAAAAATGCACATGCTCCTTGCCGTATTCATCTCTAACGCTCTTTACCCTAAAGTCAGCATAAATCAGCAGCAGAGATTCTACGGACAGATTCTCCATCTCCAAATCCCATGTGGAATGATTGGCTGCGATATGCCCCAGCATAGGCATGTCAAATCTATTGAAGCAGATATCCGTATAATAATAGTGCAGATAAGGAGTTCTCTTCTCCTCGCTTTGTCTGCAGCCATACTTGCCTATATCATGGCCCGCGGCGGCCCCGGAAACCATACCTAAATCAATAGGCACTTTGAGAGCTTCCAGCTGTCTGGCTGCATACATAGCCACATAGTGTACCCCGGCGATGTGACCCAAGGTATTATACGGCCGCACTTCCGTCCCAAGCCGCATAAACTCATAAAGATGCTTCCTGTCAGCCAGTCTCAACAGTTTCAAATATTCCTGATTGTAGCCTTTCTGAGTAATTTCCTCCGGAGTCAAAAAGCACATTTCCATTGTGGGGTCGAAAGGAACATTGTCTTTTTCAAATATGTACATTCCTTTCAGGAGCTGAAGCAAAAACAGTCTCCCTCTGGCTGAATCATCGCCTTCTGTTTCATAAAATTCCGACTGTTTTTGCGTTTCAATTATGTCCGTCCTGCCATCTTCCCGTTTCTGCGGAAAAATCTGCGCAAGCACATAATCGTAGCAGCCTCTGAGCCATCCTTTCTCCGGTTCCGGCTCCAGTTCTAAAAGAAACGGTTTTATATGCGGAAGCATCATTCTGGCTACAAATCTGCCTCGCTCATCTACGCTTTCGAGAATGCTGCCGCACAGTTCTCTCACCTTCCACTTGTTCAGGAAATCTTCCATAGTTTCAGAGGACATGTCCATCTGTTTTAGAAAAAATTTTTCCATCATAACTCGATGAACTATTTTATACAACATCCTCTTTTTATCTGAATTTTTATCTATTCCTTCGATGTTTTTACCCATATCTATATTCATCTTTCTGGCTCCCGTGATGCTTGTCTCACACTATACAATCCTTTGCGTTTATTATACCATACCCCTCAAAAACTAGTAAATTAAAAGTTACCCTGGTGAGATGTAATGGTCCTATATGCTTTTACGGAGCTCCGCCCATATTGATACCTTTTGGTGCATTTTTGTATACTTTGTATACGTTTTTTGCTGAAAAGTATGACGCCATCATACTTTTAGAGGATTTTTTGATACTTTGTATCACAATATTGCCGATTAAGTATGTTTTGCGCCAGCCAAAGGAAATGTTTTTGCGGCAACACCCGAGCTGGCGCTTGCTAAATATAGTTGCTCTTACATATAGTTATCTCACTTTTACATATTTCCTTCTGCTGCTTCCTTGTTTATCTATTTCATATATTCCTCTTACCGAAATCCCTCGGTTTTCAAATACACGCTGCGCCGCCCTAATATCTGAAGTTCTCAGATAAAGACCGGTGCCGCAAGATCTGATAAGCTCTGTCGGCAGCTTTCTCAATGAAGCATTTATTCCTTCTTCCTCCAGCATATCGTGAGCATATGCCGCTTTATAAAAAGAGGAAAAAGCTATAATATATTCCTTTTCCATAGACTAGCCTCCTTGGCGTTTATCGAAAATTTTTTTCTTTGGTATGTAATCAGAATATTTTCTTTATCAGCCTCTTGGCCAATTCTCCGAAAGAAGCCTTGTCGATGTCAGTCTCTGCCACAAGAGGATATTCAGCTATTTTTTCATCTCCGTTATATATATCAAGAGTTCCGACTTGATCTCCTTTTTTCAAAGGTAAAGGCACTTTATCATCCATATTGATTTTGCTGGAAATCTGGTCTTCTGTCCCTTTTTCTGCCAAAGCTGTGATACGTTTTTCTGTAACCACGTTCAAATTTTGCGGTTGGCCGTTTTCTACTCTTATTTCCTCCATCACCTGATCTTTTTCGGCTATAACACACGTTTTAAAGTTGGCAAACCCATAGTCCAAAAGCTTGCTCACTTCTGCATTCCTTACCTGCGATGTTTCACATCCCAAAGCTACCGCAATCAAATGAGTATCTTCTCTGGTAGCTGAAGCAGAAAGGCAGTACCCGGCTTCAGCTGTGTATCCGGTTTTGATTCCGTTACACCCTTGATATTGCTTTATCAACTTATTTGTGTTGGTAAGTCCGAATTCTTTTTCTTTCCCGGGCAGCCCTACAGTAATACTGCTCTGCCAAGTGGTGAACCATTGATGAGTTTCTTCGTGCTTATAAAGTTCTTTAGACATTAATGCTATATCGTATGCACTTGAATAGTGATCTGCTACAGGCAAACCGTTAGTGTTGGAAAAGTGGCTGTCTCTCATGCCAAGTTCTTCAGCTCTCTGATTCATTCTCTCAACAAAAATCTCTTCACTGCCGGCCACATATTCCGCCAAGGCGACACATCCGTCATTGGCGCTGGCCATAGCTACTCCACGCATCAGTTCTTCCACTGTATGAACTTCTCCTGCTTCCATATACATCTGACTTCCACCCATCGAAGCAGCTCTTTCCGATATGGTCACTTGGTCTTCTAAAGTTATCTTTCCGTCATCTACAGCTTCCATTACCAAAAGCATGGTCATGATCTTTGTAACGGAGGCGAGAGGAAGCTCTTCGTGGGAGTTCTGCTGAAACAAAACTTCTCCTGTATCTGCATCTATCAGAACAGCACCTTTGGCGGCAACTTCAAAAGGTGCTTTCTGCTGATCTTCTTCCGGGGAATCGGCTACCGTCTCCAGCTCAATGGGCTGTTGCTTAGGCAATTTACTGTCTATGCCGATAAATGCGCATATTACCACTGCACACCCTAAAACTGTTACAAAGATTTTTTTCTTAGCAGCAAAGATCTTTGATTTAATTCCGGCAGTCTCAGCATCTTTTTCTCTCCTCTTCAATCTCATAAAAGCGCCGTCCTTTCTACATTTATGGTCTGTAAAATATATGCGCAATTGCAGATAATATACTTTTTAGTAAAAATTGCCTGAGAAAAATCGCCGCTGACAAAAAAGCAAATTTTTTAAAAATTTTACATCTGCAGACTCCAAATGCGTGTCGAATTTCGTCGAAATCCGGTCTCGGCAGACTTTTTCCAATAAATTTCCAAAAAAAGTCTGCAAAATCACCTGTTTCGCAGACTTTTTTCCTAATTTTCACGTTTTTTTACATTTTTGAGGGATATTCCGCTTCAAAAATTCCATTTTTCTGTAAATTTACTGACAAAATCTCAAAAAACAGGAAATTTTGTCAGTATCGACGAGTTTATATCGCGCTGATTACTATTTCTTATCTTGCTTCCCTGTCCACATAGTCGCGCTTATTTACAAGGCTCTTATAGGCAGGCCTTATAATCTTGCTGTCAGTTATGAGTTCTTCCATGCGGTGAGCACTCCAGCCGGCAATCCTGGCTATGGCAAACAGCGGTGTATAAAGCTCTCTAGGAATGTCCAGCATATCATATACAAAGCCGCTGTAAAAATCCACATTAGGGCTTACGCCTTTGAATATCTTTCTTTCATCAGCAATCACTACAGGAGCTATCTCTTCGATATTGTTATAAAGCAGCATATCTTTGTCGCGGCCTTTGTCTTTCGCCAACTGCTCAACAAATTTCTTAAATACCTGCTCTCTTGGATCGGAAAGAGAATACACCGCATGACCCATTCCGTAGATAAGACCTTTGCGGTCAAAAGCTTCTTTGTTGAGGATTTTTCTCAAGTATGCGGCAATTTCCTCTTTATCGGCATAGTTGGATATATTCTTCTTAATATCGTCCATCATGTTCATAACCATCAAATTGGCGCCGCCATGCTTTTTGCCTTTCAGAGATGACATGGCGGCCGCTATGGCTGAATAAGTATCAGAACCTGATGAAGTAACCACTCTCATGGTGAAAGTGGAGTTATTTCCCCCGCCATGCTCCATATGAAGCAGTAATGCAATATCAAGCACTCTGGCTTCTAATTCAGTAAATTCCATGTCAGGTCTTAACATTCTCAAAAAATTTTCCGCCAGCGAATAACGAGCTTTTGGACGATGTATATACATGCTTCCGTTGTTCTCATAGTGATTATACGCATGATAACCATAAGCCGCCAGCATAGGGAAGATACCTATGAGTTGCAGACACTGACGCAAAACGTTGTCCAAAGCCAGATTATCTTTACGGGAATCATAAGATGCCAGCGTAAGTATGCTTCTGGTCATAGAGTTCATTATATCAGCGCTGGGAGCTTTCATTATCACGTCTCTTGTAAAATTAGTCGGCAGCGTCATGCACTGATATATTATGGTCTTAAATTCCTCCAACTGTTCCTTGGTAGGCAGTTCTCCAAACAGAAGTAAATATGCGCCTTCTTCATAAATATATCTGCTTCCGATACCGCCTTTAACCAGTTCCCTCACATCATATCCTCTATACAAAAGCTCGCCGTCGCACGGAATTTTCTTGCCATCTACTTCTTTGAAAGCTTTCACATTGGAAATATTGGTGAGACCGGTCAGTACTCCCTGTCCATTCAAGTCTCTCAGGCCCTTTTTAACTCCGTACTCCTCAAAAAGACCCGGCTGTATCGTATCGTTTTTAACGCACAGTTCTTCATGATCTTTTACATACTTTTCTACTTTGTTCATAAGCATCCCCTTTCTTTTCTCCCAAAACTTTCTTGAAAACTGATAATAGTTTTACAGTCCTATTATCTTCTTAATCAGAACAGGCGGTTTGGCCTGTTGTTCTCCCAACTCAAACGCTCTCAGCGCTTCTCCTTCTGCCGCTTCAAGTTTGTTGCGGTCATTTCCGTAGAGAATCGCAAGAACATCACCTTTTTTTACTTCATCCCCTACTTTTTTACATACATAAATTCCTGCCGAAAGATCCACAGTATCTTCCTTTGTAGCCCTTCCTGCTCCTGTATGCTGAGAAGCCAATCCTATGCGCCTTGCTTCTATCTTCTGCACATATCCGTCTCTATCTGCGACAAGCTCTTTCTTCATTGAATGGGCAGGGAACAGGCTGTAATCATCAATAACATCGGGATTTCCGCCTTGGGCTGCGATGAATTCCTTCAGTTTTGCCAATCCCCTTCCGTCTCTGAGAGCTTCTTTCGTCATAGCATAGCCCTCCTCCGGGCTTGTTGCCTTGCCTCCCAGATACACCATGATGCCGCTGAGTCTCTCTGCCAGCTGTGTTATATCTTCAGGGCCCTGTCCCTTTAAAGTCTGTATAGCTTCGATGACTTCGAGACTGTTTCCGACCGCCTTGCCCAAAGGCTGTCCCATCTCTGTTATAGCAGCCACTGTACGGCGACCGGCTTTATTGCCTATGTCCACCATGAGCTCAGCAAGAATTTCTGCATCCTTCTCATTTTCCATGAAAGCGCCGTCGCCCACTTTTACGTCGAGTACGATGGCATCGCTGCCGGCTGCCAATTTTTTGCTCATGATGCTGGAGGCTATAAGGCCGAAATTGTCCACTGTAGCCGTTACGTCTCTCAGAGCATATAATTTTTTGTCGGCAGGAGTTATATGCGCCGTCTGCCCTATGACAGATAACTTTATGTTGTTAACTTGGTTCAAAAACTCTTTCGGTTCCAACGTAGTCCTGAATCCCGGAATGGATTCCATCTTATCCACCGTTCCTCCGGTAAACCCCAGTCCTCTGCCGCTCATTTTAGCTACCGGTACGCCAAGGGAAGCTGCCAGCGGAGCAACTATGAGGGTGGTCTTATCTCCTACACCGCCTGTCGAATGTTTGTCAACCTTTATTCCTTTTATGGATGACAAGTCTATGGTGTCGCCGGAATATCTCATAGCATCGGTAAGCTGAAAGGTTTCCTCCCTGTCAAGGCCCTTAAAACATATGGCCATCAGCATGGCTGCCACCTGGTAGTCGGGAATCTCATCAGCAACATATCCGTTGACGAACCATTTTATTTCTTCGGCAGACAAAACTCCGCCATCTTTTTTCTTTTGAATTAAATCAACCATGTTCATTAAAGCATCACCTCAATCACGTTTGTTAGAAAATCATAGCTTTAAAACATTAGAAAATCATAGCTTTAAAACTTTCTCCTATGGCAGGAGCTTCAGCTCCCAAGATGTCCGCAGCAGTAGCCCCAACATCTGCAAAAGTTCTGCGAACGCCCAGGTCAGTACCTGCTTTTACCTTTTGCCCATATACCAAGATAGGAACATATTCTCTCGTATGGTCATAACCGCTGTGTACCGGATCGTTGCCATGGTCTGCGCATATCATCAATACATCGTCTTGACCGAGAGCTTCCATTATTTCAGGAAGACGCGCATCAAATTCCTCTATGCACTGTCCGTATCCTATTGGGTCTCTTCTGTGTCCGTATTTTGAATCAAAATCCACCAAATTGGTGAAAATAAAGCCATCGAAATCCATTTTAATAGCTTCTATTGTTTTGTCTACGCCATCCATGTTGCTCTCTGTATGGACAGCGTCAGTTACGCCTTTTCCATTGAATATATCGCTTATCTTGCCTACAGCATAAACTCTTTTCCCTGCGCTTTTTATCTTGTCTAAAACCGTTTCTTCCGGCGGTGAAACAGCGTAGTCCTTACGGTCTGCCGTCCTGACTCTTTTGCCGTCCCGGATTATATATGGCCTTGCTATGACTCTTCCGCACGCCACGTCTCCAACCAGCAATTTTCTTGCCGTTTCACAGATCTCATAAAGTCTCGGAAGCGGAATTACATCAGTGTTGGCAGCAATCTGAAATACGCTGTCTGCCGATGTATATACTATAGGCTTGCCGGTCGCTTCATGCTCAGGACCCAGTTTTTCTATGACTTCAGTGCCGGACGTAGGATAATTGCCCAGAACACCTACGCCGATAGCTTGTTCAAACTTCTCGATAAAGCTTTTCGGAAATCCGTCGGGATAGGTTTTAAAAGGAATTTCCGTGTATATCCCTGCGATTTCCCAGTGTCCCGTTATGGTGTCCTTACCCTTTGAAACCTCTGCCATCTTTCCGAAAGCGCCCATCGGGGAAGGGCATGCCAAATCTTTCCATTGCACCCCGTCTATATTTCCTATACCAAGCCTTTTAAGGTTGGGAATATTCAAATTTTTTCTTTCTAATATATGGCCGAAAGTGTTAGCCCCCAAATCACCGTAATCGGCAGCGTCAGGCAGCGCCCCCACTCCCATACTGTCTGTCACTATCAATATAACTTTGCTCATAATTCTACCTCCTTTGGTCTGGCTTTGAGATAATCCAATGAAACCAGCTCATATCTGACGCCGTTGAATATACCTTTCAAGCCCTTTTTAAATGCCTCCTGACCATGCAGATGGCCGTATACACAAGTTGTCACGCCATACTCTGTCATTAGTTCTGTAAAACCCGAAGGCTGCATCTTATCGTTTGTCGGCGGGAAGTGAAGAACCCCTATAATTTGGTCTGCACGGTTCTTTCTGCCGTCTTCAAGAGAAAGCTTAAGCCTTCCCAATTCCCTTTTATATATTTTTTTATCATCGTCAGTAAAAATTTCTTCCCCCGGACAAACCCATCCTCTGCTGCCGCATATGGCAATCTTTTTTCCCCCTATACATGCGGTATATGATGTATTCTGCACAAATACCATGTTTTCATCACCGTAAAGTCTGTTGAGTCTGCCGGCAGACTGCCACCACAAGTCATGGTTTCCTTTGAAGATGACTTTTTTCCCGGGAAGGCTTTTAATCCATCGGAAATCCGCTTCAGCTTCGTTAAGCCTGAGCCCCCACGATATGTCGCCGCATATTATAACTATGTCTTCCTGCGAGACCGTTTCTTTCCAAAGTTTTTCCAGCCTGAAAGTATGGTCCTGCCATAAATCGCCGAATATATCCATAGGTTTTTCCACACCGTATCCGAAGGAAAGATGCAAATCGCCTATCGCAAAAATTCTCATACTTATTCCTTTTATTTTTCGATTTTTCTATTCTTCATCGCCTTCCGAAAATGCGTTCATTTCCTCAAAACCAACATCAATTCCCAGCATCTCGGACGATTCTTTTTCAGGCAGCTGAGTCACGTTCTTCAATTTGCGTATTATGCTCCTTGTTCTCACGCCTATAAGCTTATCCAGCTCGGAGTTGGCCTGGTTGAGCCTGTTCTGAGTGGTCGCCAGCACGTCTCCGAACTTGTCAAATTCCGTCTTAACCGCTCCCAACACATCCCAAACTTCGCTGGAATGCTTCTGTATGGCCAACGTCTTAAATCCCATCTGTAAGCTGTTGAGCAGCGCCGCCATGGTGGTAGGTCCTGCGATATTTACTTTGTAGTCTCTCTGCAAGGTTTCCAGAAGTCCACGCCGTACTACCTCAGCATACAGTCCCTCAAAAGGCAGAAACATTATGCCGAAATCTGTCGTGTAAGGAGGCTCGATATACTTGTCTCTTATATCCTTTGCTTCAGATTTGATGACTTTTTCCAGGTTCTTAGCCGCCGCTTCCACTGCCGCCTGATCTCCTGTCTCGTAAGCGTCCATCAGGTTCCCGTAAGCATCTCCCGGGAATTTAGCATCTATAGGAAGCCAGACCACGCCATCCTCGTCTCCCGGCAGCTTGACAGCGAACTCGACACGATCGTTTCCCGATTTTCTGGTCTTTACATTTTCTTCATACTGGTCCGGTGAGAGAATCTGCTCCAGTATGGCTCCCAGCTGCACCTCTCCCAATATTCCTCTGGTTTTGACGTTGGAAAGGACTTTTTTCAAATCGCCGACACCTACTGCCAGAGTCTGCATTTCTCCCAAGCCCTTATACACCTGTTCCAGCCTTTCGCTTACCAGCTTGAAGGACTGGCCTATCCTGTCCTCGAGAGTTTTTTGCAGCTTCTCGTCTACAGTCTGCCGCATCTGCTCCAGCTGCTTATTGTTATCAGAAGTCAGGTCGGTTATTTTTCTCTCCATAGTATTCCTGATATTTTCCAGCTTCTGTTCGTTTTCAACTGCCATATTGGAAAATCTATGGTTCAAATCGGCTAACCGGTTGTCCATAGCCGCGGCGCTGTCTCTCTGATTGGTGGAAATTGTATCTCCGAAAGTCTTAAGCGAAAACTGTATGCTTTCTTGTGTTTCTTTGCGGATTTGATTCATCTCTCTCGTCATAGCTGATTGCCTGCTCACGAGGATAATCAAAAGTACAACGCAAATTGCCACCGCAGCCAGCGCTATATATAATAAGATTAGTTCGTTCATTATAATAAAACTCCTTAATGGTTTTAATTATATTTTACCACGTTTTGCATGGTTACGCCAGCAAGAGTTTTGCTTACGATTATGACCTTGCAAATTGCTTTCAAAACAAAAGAGACCTCACCATCAGGTAAAGCCTCTCTTATCTTTAATCTTTCTTTGAAATTTACTTTCCTACAGCTTTCTTGGCAGTTTCGCACAAAGCGGTAAAACCTGCGGCATCGTTGATCGCCATTTCTGAAAGCATCTTTCTGTTTATCTGGATGCCTGACTTCTTAAGTCCGTTCATCAACTGGCTGTAGCTGATACCGTTCATTCTGGCGCCTGCATTGATTCTGGCTATCCACATCTGTCTGTACTGTCTCTTCTTCAGCTTTCTTCCTACATAAGCTGACCTTAAAGATCTCATAACTGCAGGATTAGCAGCTTTGAAAACTTTGCTCTTCAGTCCGTAAAAGCCTTTAGCTTGTTTTAATATTTTTTTATGTCTCTTATGTGCGTTAACACCTTTTTTCACTCTTGCCATTTTTCTTACCTCCTTAAACTTACAATTATTTCGCCATGGATCTTAACATTCTCTTCAGATCTGCGCTTGTTAAAGTAGTAGATTTTCTCAGGCCTCTTTTTCTCTTAGCTGCCTTTTTAGTAAGAATATGGCTTTTATATGCCTTATTTCTCTTAACTTTACCGCTGCCGGTCAATTTCATTCTCTTGCATGCCCCTCTATGGGATTTCATCTTATTCTTTGCCATGATGATTACTCCTCCTGAATTAATATATCCATATATTTTTGAATATTGGACGGTTTCGCATAAAACCGCTCAATTATTTGTCATTTTTCGGTCCCAAAACCATTGTCAAGCTGCGGCCTTCAAACACAGGTTTCTTTTCAATCACACTAACATCAGAAACAGCTGCTGCAAAGGCGTTCATAACATCCATACCTTTGGAAACATAGTCTCTTTCTCTTCCTCTGAATCTTAATCCGACTTTTACCTTGTCACCATCTGCCAAAAATTTAGCCGCGGTTTTAGCTTTCACCTGAATGTCGTGCTCTTCGATAAAAGTGCTTAGTCTGATTTCTTTGACCTGAGTTACCTTTTGCTTTTTCTTGGCCTCTTTTTCCTTTTTTTGAAGTTCATAACGGTACTTGCCGTAATCAAGGATCTTGCAAACCGCAGGTTTTGCGTTAGGAGAAATATTCACCAGATCCAGCTTCCTTTCGTTGGCTAAATCCAGCGCTTCTTCAATAGGCATGATCCCAAGCATACTGCCATCGGTATCGATTACTCTTACTTCTTTATCACGAATTTCTTCGTTGATGAGATTTTCCTTGCTAATGGTTCCTGCACCTCCTAAAATGCTTGCTTTCATAAAAAAAGCGGACACACGAAGTATCCGCTCTTGTATACACTCTGTGCTTTAAAGAACACCTTCAAACATATGCATTCTCCAAATATCACTGTGTTGTTACCATTGTTTACCTGTTTCGGCGCACTGACCGGACAGGTGAGAAGCGGATAACTTCTACTTCATACTCTGATATGATAACACGCTCTATGGCTTATGTCAACGTTTTTTTGCCGTTTTCTTCAATGGCCTCACATTTTTCAAAAGCGTTTTCAATATCTGTACCGCATGCCACCATCCCGTGATTGGCCAATATAGCTCCTGCGTTTTTCCCCAGCGCCGACGCATTATTCTTAGCCAAAGCTTTTGTCCCTGCCAAAGCATAAGCTGCCAGCTTAATCTCATTCCCCAGTATACTTTTATACTCATCAAGAACAGGCATTTCTTTATTGGCCGCGGCATAAACGCAAGAATATTTAGAATGGGTATGTATTACCGCTCCGACATCTTGCCTGTTTTTATATATTTCAGCGTGAAGTCCTTTTTCAGAAGAAGGCCTCATGCTGCCTTCATGTTCCAAAGTATTAATGTTTACTTTAACCATGTCATCTGGTGTAAGTCTCTCATAATCTAATCCGGACGGTGTTATTATCATATGGTCGATATCCAGTCTTATGGAAATATTCCCCCATGTCCCCTGAACCAGACCGCTCTCAACCAGCTTTTTCCCATAAACCACAAGCTTTTCCCTCAAATCTTGTTCGTTTAAAGGTTCGCTTTTTATCTGCTGTTCCATCTACCTGACCTCCGCCTGTCTGATTTTTTCTTCTGCTTTTGAGTATTTCTTTTTATACATTTTCCTCATCAATTTAGCTTCAATTTTAGGGATAGGTTTGCTCCCTCCAAGCTTTTCTGCCAGTAAAAATACTTCTGCCGATTTTTCCAATACCGTCATGGCAACGATAGCCTCGTACAAAGTTCGACCCATGGTCATCGTGTATCCTACGCCTTCTCCGTCCTTGTTTATTCCCTTCAAGACCAAACATCCTTCGTTATTTTTAAGGGCTTTCATCAGAGACTTGCCCATGGATTTATTGCTTTCCCTTCCGTCTACGATGTATGCCGTCGGTCCGAAAATCTGTGCCATGTCATCTAAACACGCGCGGAAAGGTTTGGCTTCGCGGAGCACTTGCTGGCAAAAAGGTGTTTGAGAATACACTACTGCTTTAACATCTGTTTTGGGTATAGGCAACGTTTCCATTGGGAGACGCTCTATATCCTTTTCTCTTAAATTCCCCATGTCAGCGCCATCCTTGGTTGCAAATACTCCCTCTGATGTCTGAATTATCATCTTTGCCGCATCTCCTACAGGATAAGGCTGTTTCACCATCATCTGACCATATTTTTTCATAACTTCATATATGTCATTTATATTGCTCATGGTATTGTTCCCCCCTATTTGATTTCCTTTTACATTTTAAATTACATTTAACACATTGTCCATACCTTTAAGTGTATAAATAAAAACCGCATCCGCTTTCTCTGCTTTTTCAGAACGGATACGGTCTTGCATTTATCAAATTTTTAAATCTATATGATGGCTATTCGATAATCCTGCCGTCAGTAGATATTGTTACCACCTGCCACGGTACAAACTTGCCGCTGGCTTGCAGCGCCTTCTTTGCAGCCATTTCTATCCCGCCGCAGCAAGGTACTTCCATGCGTACTATAGTAACGCTTTTTATATCGTTTTGCTCAAGAATTGCCGTAAGTTTTTCACTGTAATCCCCTTCATCCAGTTTAGGACATCCTATAAGAGTTACTTTATTTTTAATAAATTTGCGATGGAAATCACCGTAGGCATATGCTGTACAGTCAGCTGCAATCAAGAGATTTGCGCCGTCAAAATAAGGGGCGGATACAGGCACCAATTTAATTTGAACCGGCCACTGGGAAAGCATGCTGTTCACGGCTGCGCTCTCCTCTGGCAGAACTTTCTGCTCATCAGCCTCCCTTGCTATTTTCTTTGCCATAGAACCGGGGCATGTGAATTGGGCGTGCTTATTTCCTTCGTCTGCCTTAGCCTTGTTTGCCATCACCGCTTCATGATCATATGCAGGAGCTTCCCTCTCTTCAAAAGTTATAGCGCCTGTAGGACATGCCGGCAGGCAATCGCCAAGACCGTCGCAATAGTCTTCACGCAGAAGCTTTGCTTTTCCGTCAATCATGCCGATAGCGCCTTCATGACATGCGTCTGCACATGCTCCGCATCCGTTGCACTTTTTTTCATCTATGTTAATAATCTTTCTTATCATCGCTTTTCACCTCAAGTTTAAAAATATTTATCACATCGCTGTCAGGACAGCAAAAGCAAATATCGCCTTGTTTGTTGGCAGGCAACGTACCGCCGTATCTTAAAATGTCAATATAAGGGAAGGCTACGTGCATAGCCATAGGGCAAAGTTTGCCTCTTTCTGTATCGAAGTCAAAACTATCTCCTATTTGATGCCCTCTGTGGCAGCCGCAATCACCTTTCCTATCCACTAATGTTATGGTTATTTTAGGTTTCATTCTTTCACCTCCCTAGCTCTGAGCTTTCGACAAGCGGCTTTAAATTTATATTGCTTTATTGCTCTATTTATATTGCTTTGTTGAAATAATTATAGTATGATTACAAAAACAAAACTGTTGTTTTTACAACAAAAATTTGCGATATGAGAAAAAATTTTAATGATTTAAAAACTTTATACGAAAACGATATTTTTGCCGGAATAGAGCCAAAAGAAACGGATTCGATGCTCAAATGCCTTAACGCTAAAATCCTTTCTTATAAAAAAGGCTCTGCTTTGCTGCTGGCAGGCGACGAAATCAATTGGATAGGGATTGTTCTTTCCGGTATCGTTCATATAATAAAAGAAGACTATTACGGCAACAGAAACATTATGGCCAAGTCCGGCGCCGGTCAATTGTTCGGAGAAGTATTTGCCTGTGCAGGCACAAAATCCTCCCCTGTCAGCGTATTTGCCGCTGAAGATACAGAAGTCATGTTTTTGAACTGCAGCAAAGTTCTGACTGTCTGCTCAGGCAGCTGTCCTTTTCATTGCCGCATGGTTTCCAACTTGCTCCGCATCGTTTCGGAAAAAGCCCTTTATCTTAATCAGAAGATAGATTTTCTTTCCAAACGTACAACGAGAGAAAAACTTTTAGCTTATTTGTCTGCCCAAGCCGAACAAACCGGCAGCCGCCAGCTGGTAATACCCTTCAATCGCCAGGAGCTGGCCGACTTTTTGTGCGTCGATAGGAGCGCCATGTCGGCAGAGCTTGGCCGCATGCAGCGTGACGGTCTGATAGAGTATAATAAGAGGAATTTCCGCTTACTTTAGGGTACAGGCAATCAACATAGGAATCGTAATGGTAATGGGCGGCCTTGCCGCAAGGCTTCGCCCCCCTTCAAATGCTTCGAAGTCCGCCATGTATCAAAGACCTGCGAAAAATGTATCAAAGACCTACGAAAAATGTATCAAAGACCTGCGAAAAATTTTCCTTCAAAAATTGTCTGTATTATGTTATAAATATATTGCATGTTATTTTGCGCCAGTAGCTCAGGGGATAGAGTAGCACACTCCGAATGTGAAGGCCGCGGGTTCGATTCCCGCCTGGCGCACCAAACGAAACAGGGATGCTAAACGCAACCCTGTTTTTATATAGATAAACAAGCGGGAACCGAACCCTCTTGTACGCAAAACATCAGCTGACAAAAAACCGAACCCTCTATCAACTGCTGCCCGATGTAACTCTGCAGACAAAAAAACAAATTTTTCAAAATTTTTACATCTACAGGCGTCAAATCCATGTCGAAATTCGTCGAAATCCCGTCTCTGCTGACTTTTTGCTGAAAATTTCGAAAAAAAGTCTGCAAAATAACCTGTTTTGAAGACTTTTTTCCTCTTTTTTATGATTTTTTACATTTTTGCCTGTTTTTTCGTCCCCAAATTTACATTTTCTGGAATTTTGCTGACAAAATTTCAAATAAAAAAGAATTTTGTCAGCGCCGGTGAGTCACTGCCACCCATCAGAGCGCTCACGCTTTGCGGCGGGCGGAAGGGCTTATACGCCTGCAAACCAAAGATGCACCTTAAGCGTTAAATGAGCTTTAGGTGCATCCTTGATTTGTTATACTATTTTACAATACTGAAATGCGCGTCTGCTACTTCTTAATTTCGCATATTAATTTCGCATATTGATTTTGCATATTAATTTCGCATATTAATTTTGCATATCTGCATTATTGAAACTTCTTCATTCTTATACGCTTATATGCCATCAATACAGAAATTGCTGCAGCTGATCCGAGTAAAACGGTAAATCCGACTATAGGTAAACTGTCTGAAGTTTCCGGAGTCTCCAGGTCATCGCCTGTGTTATCGTTGTTTGCGTTATTATCGTTGGTGTTATCAACTTTTCCGTTATTATCTCCCGAGTCGTTGTTCCCACCTGTATTGTCCTGCGATCCGCCGCCTGTATTATTATCGCCTGTGCCGGCTGCTACCACGTTGACAGTCGCTTCAGCTTTTACAGAAGTTCCTTCTACTGTACCTTCAACAGTGAATTCTCCTGCTTCAGCTACCATTTTCTCCGTTACTTCGTCCCAAACAACAGCTACATCTTTTTTGGTTCCGTCATCATAAGTAGCTTCTACTCTGTCAGGCAGTTCAGGCAGTTTTCCAACCTGAGTATCTACTCGTACACCGGCTATTGACACGATTTCTGCTGATGTTTCTTCTTCTGTTCCCTGAGTAAGGAATACAGTTTCCTCTTCTTTTGTGCCGTCTTCAGCAGTAACTGTAATCTTTACGGCTGCTGCAGTGCTAAGCTGTCCGTCCAAGTCGTCGATAATTTCTGTATCTACAGTCGCGCCTTCTGATACGTCCACGCTCAGATTGTCTGCCGAGAAATCTCCGTTCAAGCTTATTACGGTATTTCCTCCGATAGTATCTATTACCTGGCCTCCATCATAGTTGATGGACTTGATATCCGTAGCGTTGGATTTTTCACCGTCATCTATCCAGATAGGGTTTGAGAAGGCAAAGCCCATTCCTTGGCCTTGTCCCTGACCGCCGTTTCCGGTAGTTCCTTGTTCACTGGTAACTTCCACACGATAGAATTCTCCGGCTTTTACATCGAGAGAAAGGGTAGTCTTGAACTCTTTAACGCCTTTGCCCTCCAGGTTTTTATTAAATACTACTTCAGACTGGCCTTCGGTTGCACTTCCGGTAATTTCATTTTTTATCAGCTTAACATTGACCAATCATTAATCTATATAACAGCGGAATCGATAGAAGCAGTATAACTTGGAAAGAAATGGAGCCATCACAGTTAAACAGCGCGCTGCAAACAGGGGCAATCGATGCATATTGTGCAGACGCATCTCTTGCCGGCACGGCTTTCCAAGAAGGATATGGAAAAATCATTTCCTACCCATATGTAGATGATGTAGGATATGGCAATATGGTTCTGGTAACCACTCAGGAAAAAATAAAAGAAAACAGCGATTGGATACAAGAAATAGTAAATGTGAATTATCAGGTGATGGAAATGTCTGCACCGCTGGAAAACTATGGACTCTCTTCTGCAGAAGCTCTGGGTCTCAATCCTGAAGGCATATCTCTGGAAAACGGTAATTATCAATGGTGCTGGGATATGGAGGAAGAATATGTAATGTTTACGCGCAATCTCTGCAATTACCTGTATCAGATGGGTATATTCGATGAAATCCCTGATATGAATCAATTGTTCGACTTTTCATTCTTGGAAACTCGCAGTCAAGAGTTTGTAAGATAATCATAAAAGCAAAAAGGTATGAAATATATAGTCAACAAGTGACTATTTTCATACCTTTTTAAATTCATTTATTATCTCATGGATTATCTGTTTCTGATTGCCGGAAAGGCTTGCCCAGGTGTCAAACATGTCTGCCTGTTCAGATGTCAATTGAACGAGTCTCGTATCTTCTGCAAAAAACTGAGACAGACTTATTCCAAAGGCATCACAAATTTGCTCCAGCGTCGATATGGATGGAACCGTTCCGCGCCTATGGATATTGGCAATAGTGGAAGAAGACAGTCCCGACTCTAAGGATAATCTATAATCGCTCCAATTCCGTTCTTTCATAATTCTATCAATTCTTTCTATAACATCCAAGATATCACCTCCAACGCTAAGATAATTTTAATGTTCTATTGAGCAATAAAATAGAGTTCAATTGTCATGTTTATATTGCTCAATTGAGCAAAAGGTGATACAATTCATTTAAGTGGCCACAGCAACGCTTTTTTCAGAAAAGAAAAAACACTGATTACAATTTTAAAGTGTTTCTGGAGGGTGTTCTCTTTGTGTACAAAAAATTCAAAAGTATAACGATTTTATGAGAGCAAGATCTGACAGTACTTCTGATTTTAGCGAAAGTAATAAAGTTTACTTATTACTGATAGGAGGATAAAATGAAAAAATTATTCGTATGTTTAGTCATATTGAGCATGATAATTTGCTGTGTGCCTGCTATGGCTTTTGCCAACAGCGAATCCGATTCAGTCAAATCCGTTTCAAAATCTAAAGAAGCGACTAACCTAGACGAACAATTTACATCGCAGATAACTCTGTCTCTGCCTTCTGCTGAAGAACAGCTTGTTACTGACGTAGTATTTATTTTAGATAAGTCTACAAGTACGGATATTGAAAATGAAGCTCTGAATATGTTAGAAAATTTGAAAGAGCAGGTTAATCAAACCGGTGCCAAGATAAAAGTCGGTGTAGTAATCTTTAACAAAGTTGCTAATGAGACTTTGAGCCTTACCGAACTCAATGATGCTAACATGAGTTCAATTGAAAGCGCCATAAAGGAAGAAATCTCCAGCGGGACAAACCTCCATGCCGGTATACTGGCCGGCAAGGAAATGCTGGGTAACGATCAAAGCGTTGACGCTAACAGAAAATATATGATAGTTGTCAGTGATGGCATAACATATATGTTCAACGAAGAGCCTACATCGGTTGCATGGTCCTGGACTGCTGACAGCGTTCAAAATTGGGCAGGACCAGATAACTGGTACGGAAAATACGGCAGCAATGATGCCCCAACTGACTGGAGCCAGTATTTGAGCAACATCGGCGCTCAGATAGAAAAAGACGGTACCCAGTATGATTATCCATACGGTGGTACGCCTGAAGTTTCAACTCCGGCTGAAGAATATACAGAGCATGCCAATTCAATAGATAAAGCTTTGTATCTTTCATATCAAGCATATCAAGAAGCAGCTGCGGCAGGATACAATTGCTATGCCATGACTGCCGACACAGGTACAGAATATGCTTGGGGTCCAAGCTTTATGACATATCTCGGCGGAGGAACTGACGTATCCTTTAATGATATTCAAAATGATATAGCTTATGCAGTATCGACAGGAAGCTATGTTATAGACACTATGGGTAATGATGAACTGAACGGAAAAGCTTATAACTTTGATTTCATCAATGAGCTTGACAAAATTGATGTGTCTGTAGGCGGAACAAAATTGAATAAAGAAAAGGTTGCTGATAATCATTATGGCTTTGGGAAAACTGCTTCCGGATATAGATTTGAAGTCATATATTATCCTGAAGGAACCGAAAACTCCAACGGTGAAGAATGCATAAAATGGCTTATCAATGAGGATATTTCCAATTTCAGCAGAGTACAGCTCATATATTCTGTGCAGTTGATCAACCCTCAGACAGAAGAAGGAACTTATGGACAGTACGACAAAAACGGTAGTCAAGGGTTCGATGGACTTTACACTAACAACTCTGCAGTGCTTTATCCTGTCGACAGCGACGGAGTTGCCGGTGAAGCCCAGGTGTTTAATAAGCCTACTGTTTCTTACGTAGTTGAAAAAACAGATGTAACTGAGCCAAATTCCCCTGCAGACAGCGAAGAAGAACAGATGCCGGATGATAGCAGTGATGTAACTTCCGACACACCAAAGACAGAAGACAGCAGCACCATGACAGCCGCTCTGATAATCATGGCTGCATCTGCCGGAATCTTTGCCGCTTTGCTGAGGAAGAGAAAAACATCTGTTTAAAGCTAAGCAAAAATGAAAAGAGAAATCATTGAGGGCCAATATTTTGGTGCCTGGAAAGTGCTAAAATATGATGGCTGCTATGATCACAAAAAATCCTATTATATATGCCAATGCATGAATTGCGGCGGCATATACAGAGTAAGGGCTGATAAGATGAAAGCCGGCAGGAGCACTCAATGCGCTCCGTGTGCCAGAAAAAATCACGCCCGAAAAAAACACACACCTATGTTGAAAGAATAGCACGATTATATTATAAAAAAACAAGAGCTGCCGCACGGTTTCACGATTATTTATAAATCGTACGCCGGAGCGGCGGCTCCTTTCACATTTTTTATTTTTTAATCAGTCTAATCTTTGCCGACTTTACTCATTCTAAATATTTTATAATCCAAGTTCTTCATCTATTAAAACAACTTTGCCCTTCATTCCTGTCATCGGTCCCCACAATACGGTCATGCCATTGCATATTCTGTCAGGGCTCTTGCAATCATAGCACTTATCTGCCTTAACTGCGCAAGGCGTATTTTTCTTAAGCTGTTTCGCACGTCCGGGAGCAGCTACGTTACGCGCCCTATGTATAGCATCTTCATATGTTTCAACCAGTTTGTTGCGTCCAATAACAAAGTAAACCTCCTGATGACCAAACAAAGTCGCTGATATTCTGTTGCCTACGCCATCAATATTTACCATTTCGCCTGTTTCAGCTAAAGCGTTAACAGATGTTAAATATATCTCTGAAGTCATCGATTTTTTCCTCGCCATGTCAGCATCTTGCTTCCAGTGCCAACTTACATCATTATGTTCAGAAAGCATCTGATACAAACCTATGCTTTCTATAGTTCCGGAGCCGCCTATTCCTACAGTCTTACCGTCTATACATTCATTTAAATACTCAGCGGCTTCTTCTCCGTTTTTAAAAATAAGCACTTCATATCCTCTTTGTTTTAAATTTTCGATTACCTTTGAAAAGTCTGTCATTTTGATTGCTCCTTAAAATTTTATTGTCATTTATTATACACCCGGTATAAAGGAAATGCAAAAATACTTTTATTTTTTGTGAACACCTGTTTACTTTTTGTTCTTTTCATGATATATTTAATTTGAAGAAAAGGAGGAAATGCCATGGCAGCATTGAAAGAACGCGAGCAAAAAATTCTTGAATATATGAAAGAAGAAATAAGAACAAAAGGGTATCCGCCTACTGTAAGGGAAATTTGCGGTGCATTGGGCATCAAATCAACATCTACTGCTCATAAGGATATTGAGAGTTTGGTTAAGCAGGGATATTTAGTCAAAGACCCTTCAAAGCCACGCGCACTCATGGTTGTAGACCCGGATGGAGATGCCGCTTCATGGAACAATTCTTTTTCCAACATTTCCTCTTCCGAGCGCAGCGATATTATAGATATACCTATCATAGGAAGAGTTGCTGCCGGAACACCTATTCTGGCAGAGCAAAATATAGAAGACACTTTCCCAATACCTGCAAGATATGCATCGTCCGGAACTAACTATATGCTAAAAGTCCGTGGTGAAAGCATGGTTGAAGCCGGTATTATGGATGGCGATTTTATTCTCGTTCAACAAGCTGATACAGCCGACAATGGTGAAATTGTGGTCGCAATGATCGACGGATTTGAAAGTGAAGCGACGGTCAAAACATTCTACAGAGAAAATGGCCACATAAGGCTTCAGCCCGAAAACGCATCAATGAGTCCTATAATCGTCAACGATGTTAAAATCCTTGGCAAAGTCAAAGGCGTATTCAGATATTTCAACTAAAAATCGCTTCATATAGCACAAGTTGTGCAAAAGTTTTTCGGACTGCAGTACATATGTACATGCAGTCCTTTTATAATTAATCTGTTTCCCTTTCCCTTTTCATTTTTTTATTCTTATGTTATTATATTCATCGGCTGAAATTTATAAGAGCAAAAATGTCTGAAAACAAAAGGAGATATTGAAATGAGCTTACTAACAGCAGAAAATGTGACTCATGGCTTCGGTGCTCGCCAAATATTGGAAGAGGCGTCCTTCCGCTTGTTAAAAGGTGAGCACATAGGCCTAATCGGGGCCAATGGTGAAGGTAAGTCCACATTTTTAAATATAATAACAGGAAAAATCACACCTGACCAAGGCAAAATTACATGGGCTCGTCATGTTAAGGCCGGATATTTAGACCAACACAGTGTATTGAAAAAGGGAATGACCATAAGAGAAGTGTTAAGAACTGCCTTTGATGAGATGTATAATCTTGAAAAAGACATGTTGAATCTTTATGAAAAAATGTCTTCTGCTGATGATGCTAAAATTGAAAGCATGATGGAAGAAGCAGGCGAAATACAGCAGATGCTTGAAACAGGCGGGTTCTATCAGCTGGACACAAAAATAGAAGAAGTCGCCGGTGGTTTGGGATTGGCTGATATAGGCCTTGATAGAGATGTAGACGACCTTTCGGGAGGTCAAAGGACGAAGGTATTATTAGTAAAATTATTACTTGAAAATCCGTCTATATTAATTCTGGATGAGCCAACCAATTATTTGGACCATCAGCATATTCTATGGCTCACAAGATATTTGCAGGAATACGAAAACGCTTTTATTCTTGTTTCCCATGACATGGAATTTCTCAATTCTGTGGTAAATGTCATCTACAATTTGGACGGCGGAAGTCTTACACGCTATACAGGCAATTATGAAGATTTTAAACGAATGTATGAAGTACAAAGAGAACAAGAATTAAAAGCTTACCAGAGGCAGCAGGCAGAAATAGAAAAGCTGGAAGACTTCATTGCCAGAAATAAAGCCCGCGTAGCTACACGGGGAATGGCCAACTCAAGGCAAAAACAACTGGATAAAATGGAAATCCTGGAGAAACCTCAGCAAAAAATACGTCCTGAATTCAATTTTCTCATGGCACGTACTCCAAGTCGTTTCATCGTAGAAGCAAAAGACCTGGTCATCGGCTATGACGCCCCGTTGACAAAACCCGTTTCTTTTACTGTCGAGAGAGGAGAAAAAATTGCAATCACAGGGACCAACGGACTGGGTAAAACAACGCTTTTAAAAACCATACTTGGTCAATTACCGCCCATAAGCGGGCAAGTCGTTTTAGGAGACTATCTCTTTCCGGGCTATTTTGAGCAAGAAAGCGGAAGAGATGAAGAAGCAACTGCACTTGAAACCTTCTGGGCAGAATATCCTTCCATGGAAAACAGGGAGGTAAGGCTATGTCTTTCTAAGTGCGGTCTTACCAACGAGCATATAACCAGTCAAATGCGAGTTTTAAGCGGCGGAGAAAACGCAAAGGTGCGGCTTGCTATAGTTATGAACAGAGAGCACAACTGGCTAATCCTGGACGAGCCTACAAATCATTTGGACATAGATGCTAAAGAAGAATTGAAAAAAGCATTAAGCCAATACCCCGGAACAATTCTTTTGGTTTCCCACGATCCTTGTTTTTATGAAAGTTTTATTACACGTACGCTTAATGTTGAAGACTGGACTACAAAAATAATTTAAATAATCGAGTAGGAGGCGGTGACTAGCCGCCGTCCTCTCACAC
>ULQC01055682.1_pt1 | contig 57094 bp, 86 predicted proteins | sample 1954091 | NCBI WGS metagenome assembly ULQC01 (sample SAMEA4835645, study PRJEB28245) | human gut metagenome | biome: gut microbiome; material: fecal sample | place: Denmark | collected 2008
TGATTATGATTTGTGGAATATCTAACGAGATGGAATATATATTTATGGAGAGAATGTGGATCACTAGATTTAAAGGCATCAGATTCGATGCCTTTAGTTATATGTGTGATATACTTTAAACAAGGCAAACGCAAGACGGAAAGGTTTCATATGTTTGTTGACGGTAACATTTGGGTATCGGATTATTCTGATGTTGACGAGCTTCGGAAAAAATATAAGCAGGGTTATAGGTTTGTCGGAAACGTTGAGTACGATGTGCCTATCGTTAAGAATCAAAAGACGTGGTATCGCTTTAAGTCAACAGATGAATCTATCAGTGGGTATCTTTATATAACGGAGCATCGCATTAAAGATGTATTCGACCTGCTAAGGACTGGCGTTATCGTGCGCACGGAAGATAATAACGTATTTGTATTTAATACCTATGGCATGACAGTCAATCGCAAAAAGACTATCGTGTACAAGCGTGATACCGTGGTGGAGTATTTTCCGCAGCGTACACAATACAAAGGTCTTAGCCCTTATGGTGCCGTGGCAAGCTATGTAAATGTTCATCGCTACCGCAACATGCACAATACCTTAGTTACCTTGGGATATATCAGCGCGTAGAATTGGCGAAAAAAGTTTTGAAAACTACTTGACAGCTACGCAGCGACTTATTACAATGTTGGTACAACATAAATGAAACGGAACAAAAACGAACTAGCTTTTATGTTGCATACCGTCCTTTCTGGTGTTGGTATGAATGTGGTTGGTGTCTGATTGGTGGTTCTTTCAGGCAGATTAGGGGAGCGCATATGTGCTCCCCTTTTCTTTTGTGGAAAATTATGTGGAGAAAATATGTTGTAGCCATAATCATGATATTATTAAGCCACAGAACAAAACCAAACGAAGGGCATTGTAATGACAATGGATAATTTTAGATGGGTAATTGCACTCGATAGGCATACTGGTGAGCGAGTGACTTTTACCATGTGTGATAAAAGCAATGCAGCATTTTATCAGTCAAAGTATATGATTGAAGGATATGATGTTAAAGTGTTGACTGCTGACGAGGTGGAAAAGTTCGCTGAAGATGAAAAGCAAAATGGTATCATGTAATTAGATTGGGACTATCATGGATAATAATGAGGTTGTTGCAGTTGTTGGGTTTGACAGTGCAAAAAATAGCAAGGCGGTAACGTCTTGTTGTCGGAAAGATGCACAAAAGTTTGCTAAGTATTATCGTTCCATCGGTTATCATGCGCGTGTAGTGACATATGAGGAACTAGCTGCTTTGCTTGAGAAAGAACGCGCGGAACAAATGCCATATCTATTTAATTGAGATAATTAAGCGCCCTATTGTGGCGCTTTTTTGTTTCGGTTGTCGGAAAATAACATACATTTGCAACACGTATAAATGTGGAGGATTCGTGGAGGAATTGTGTAGACAAAGATTCTCGGCTATATGGAATAAATCTTTGGTAATATGTAGTCAAGGAAAGGCGCTCGGAAAAAGGAGCAGACATGAGCGATATGGTTTATACACTCAAGCCCGTCAAGGTTTGTCTTGACGGTGATGATTGCAACGTCTTTGACGCTTACCTTGTCGGGTACGGCAGTCGCGGTTTCTGTGAGCAGAACAGCGGAGGTTATGAGCATCCGCATTTCACCAAGCCCGAAGCTATGCGCGTCATGCGTGCATTGAATCGTGATGCCGACAACGGTATCGGTGATGGTACGCGCTATGATTACATATTTGAAACCGATACGTTTATCGAGGACTATGAGGGCGATATTACGTGTGTCGAGCCTGATATTTTCGGTATGTATGAGATGGGCGTTGATATGAGCTGGGTTTTGGTTTAGGATAAAAGCACGCTTTTAACGGAAGGAAAGACCATGAGCAGCTTTACTGAATATATGATTGAGCAGATTGAGGATAAGACAAAAAAGGTTAAAGCGTTTCCTATGTGGGGAGGTTGTGACGCTGATACTATTGACACTGATACTATTTTGTGCGACCTGATGGAACAAACTGATTTTGAGCGTAACAAAATTGCACAAAATATTTTTATTGCGTGGAAGTATAGCGATGAGAATAGCCGTGATGCCATTGAGAAGATGTTTTATCTGTTTACCGAAGTGCCATTTGACGCTTTTCTTATGAGATGTGATAAGGCATTGTCTGCTTAAAATAGAATCTTAGCGAAGGGAAAGACCATGATTAAGAACGCAACGTTCGTTTCCGTTTGGGACGATGGTTTTGAAGTTGCTTCTGGTTGCAAAGTGAATACTGATACTAACAAGGTATTCGACATTGAGCAGGTATGTTTTGACGGGCTTGATTTGGAGATTCTTGATAGGGAGTATATTATCATTGACGGCAATGAGTATGATGTGTGCCAGTATGATGTGTACCCTGTTACTGATTGTGTTCCCGATGACCTTGCAGATAACGAGTATTGGTACAATTAAAATAAAGTTTTCAGAGTGAAGGGTGGCTATCATGGATAACACTATTGAAAAGCTCACTGATGTTATTGACAATCTCATTGAATTAAATGAGGAGAATTACAGTGAGGGCAATGGGGTTTATCAACGCGGTTATCTGAATGGATACCATGACGCATTGGTTGACGTTCTAAGTCAAATGCGTGTTAAAACTAGTACACGCACTACAATTAGATTGAGGGCTTGTATCATGGAAGATATTGACGCTGATAAGATTTTTGATGTTATCACTTTTTTGCAATATAATGAGCAGTACGGTGGCGATTGGAGCGATGAAATCGCGGAACTTTACAAGGTGCTTAATGCAATAGATGGCGCAGTTAAATAGTCGTTTAAACAAGGCGGATTATATATCCGCCTTTTCTTTTAGGTATTTTAATTGTGTAGGTTATATGTAGTATCGTGATTCTCAACGGAACAATAGGCGTGGCATAGTAATATATTGTTGTCGAAAGAAAGAGTGAAAGGAATCGACATGGGTACACCTGCTGTTACTATCTTGAAGAACCGTGTTTTCGATTGGGAAACTAAAGAGAAGAAAGACGTTGCTGTAGCTAAGTTCTATCGCCACTATGACGGCTACCTTATGGGGCATGGTAGCGATATTGCTGCTGCGATTGTAAATGCCGCATGTACGGAGCGCAAGAGGTATATTCGCTTTGATGGAAAGAAGTGTGACGAGTCTGTACTGAATAATCGTAATTGGTGCCAGCATTTTCTCAAAGAGTTGTGTAAACAAGATATGGACATTGAGTTTGTTGGCAACGATGAAAACCTTTATAGCGATTTTACCTATGTTATCACTGGTGAGTATGATAATTTCGGCGGAAAGTTTGACATTGACAAGCTGGATTATCTCAATAGAATCAACGTCAAAGTCTATGATGGAGACGAGCATGGGCAACTACTGTTTGATGGTAGCGGTTTGGAATATATGGGCTGGAAGAACTGGGAATAAAACAGTCATTCTAACATAGTGAAAAAAGTATACACCTTTTTCACTATGTTTCTTATGGAGGTATATTATGAATCTTTTTAGCACCCTAGCAGAGTATAAGTTCGCTGTTATTAACACTGGTTATAGAGACGCTTCACTTCTTGACATTACCTTGTTTAAGAATTATGACGAGGGACGAAAGTTTATGCGTGAAAGTGCGCGAGAGATACAACTTTTGCATAGAGACGGTCTTGTTGTCAATGGAAAATTGCAGAAGGTAGGCAAGGAACTTATAATTGACGATAACGGATGTAGCGTTTATGTGTCTGATGAAGATGGTAAATATATGCGCTGGACAATTGACTTGACGAAAAACTTGCTTATGCGCGTGAATACGTATAACAACTAATGTGTTAGATGTGTGATGGGCTGCAACATGTGGTACGTGTTTAGTAGTATGCTCAATGAACAGTCTTGGAAAAGATATGAGCTTGAAACGAAAAGGTTTAGCACGTATGATGATGCGAGAAAGTATATAGAATACAAGGCAGATAAATATCGCAAGTTTTGTACAGGCGATGATTCATGCGTTGAAGATTATGGTAATGATGTGTTTATTCATTTTCTTGGCATAAGAATTGACTTTAGTATTTGGAAAGCGGACAATCTGGCTGGTTATTATGTGTGAGTATTGCGAGAAGAGTAAGAACATTTACACCAAAGACAAAAGAAGTGTTGTCTATATTGAGTGGGATGATTGTAAACCTAAGCTGGTCACTGTGAGCGGCGGATTCAATTCATGTGCCATTAGAGTGCCTATATTCTTTTGTCCTTTTTGCGGCAAGGAGTTGCGTGAATTAGATTAGAGCGGTTATTATGCCGCTCTTTTTTTATATGGATAATTGTGTAGAGAATGTGTAGGATCGTTATTACCACTTGTGTAGGTTGTTGCTGGTAGTATTATATAGCCAACGAAAGGAAACAGTAACATTTTATTTTGTTATGTAACATATTAGATGTTACAATTCAAAAGATAACGTTACAAACAATTTGATTGGAGTTATCATGGTCAAGATTGGCAGACGGTACGCAGAGCGTAATAGGTTTCGTTTTTTCTATTGTCCATCACGTGCATGTAAGATGTGGTGGATTGGTCATAACTGGTATATTGGTATTGACTGATTGGAATTATTATGGTTGAGTTTGTTTCTTATGATGGTGATTTTCCTAATCTGTGTAGTGGCACCCTTGTGTTGCGCATTGATGGTGAGGAAGTGACGTTCCCTAAATACTGTATGTGTAGCGGTGGAACTGTTTGGTTTGATGATGAATGGTGCGAGCATGTTGAAAATGGTGAATGGTCTGTGGACGTTCCCGCGAAGTACGCAAACATTCAAAAAGAGATTGAAGATTGCGTCAATCAGAATGTAGTGTGGGGCTGCTGTGGCGGTTGTATCTAAGGAGTGGAAATGAATAAACCGAAGATGAAGAAATTGGTTCGCAAACTTGTCGCTGATGATGTTGCTTTTGAAGATGTTCTTTCGTTCAAAACGGAATCATATATCGGTATTTGGAATCAGGCGAGCGACGAGTTTGTTTTGATTTGCCCAAACGATTGCGAACTTTATATTCGTACGTTGCCATATTGTCGCGACTTGCAAGAACTTGACGATGATGTATATGAAGAAGTTGGAGAGCACATCATTTGCGTTTCCGAAAGTTCTGATTATGAATTCAAGTTGCTAAATGATGATGTGGAAGAATAATGTTCGTGACGTTCTATGATAAGAAGAACAGGGAACAATTGGTATTTATGATAGAAATGCCAACCGTTCCTTGCATTGGTGACAGCGTTGTGATAAATAAGAAACGCTACAAAATTGTTGACAGATTGTTTTCGACAGATAAAATCTATCGTTGCTGCTGTTACGTGGAATAAGGCAGGTTGTATTACTATGAACCGATATGAGAAAGCGTATGCCAAGTCGTATCATAGGGATCGCAAGTATTCAATCGAAGAGGTTAAAAAGCTGTGGAGCGATTCTAAAATCGTATTTGAAACCACTGGCGAGTGGCCTGTTATCTATCTTGGCGATAATATTAAACTCACCATGGATAGCGACAGATATGATAATTTCTTTGTCAATGGGACGGATTGCGTGTCTTGCGGGTTAAAAGGAAAATACTTCTGGCTGGAAACATTCAACGTTAAAAAGAGCAAGAGCGGTGCTTACTATAAAAACAAGTGGCATTTCAACCTATACGGAATTGACGCAGACGGACACGAGATCCAATTGACCAAAGACCATATCATGCCTAAATCTCATGGCGGTGCCGATTCATTGGAGAATTATCAGCCTATGTGCGAACGTTGCAATGGAAAGAAAGCCGATAAGGTTGCGTAATGAAAATAATATACTATATATTGTGATTCATCTTGAATAATAATACTATATATAGTATGAATTACGCTTTGAAATAGTTCTTTTAGGAGTTGTCATGGATAGATATAGGCGCGTTAACAAGTGGTGGGAAGATAAAGAGCGTGAGTGTACTTTTTGCCATTCAAAACTTAGTGTGAAATATGATGTGCCGATTCTTGTGCCTAGCGATGGTAGTGCTAAGAAAACTTGGGTGCCATGCTGTAATGGGTGTGTATGGCATTATGTGTTCGGGGCGGAGTAATTCGCCCTTTTTTATTTTACTATCGTTTCAGTAATAAATTGAAACCACACTGAAATGTGTAGGATCTGTGAAGGCGGAAAATCTCGGCTGTATCGCTTTGAATTAGAGTATTATATAGACAAGGAAAGAGCAGACGAGAAAGGAACTGCTATGGGTCGTGGAAATATCAACGTTTACGGCGAGTATGAGGGTCTGTACTATATCGACTACGACTATATTGATTATTACACGTCTAAGGAAGAGAACGAGTATGGCGAGTTCGATATTAAGCTGCTTGCCGATATGGACGCGGATGATTTTGAAGATTATGAGTATGACTATGACTTGTCGCGTTTGAGTGCCGAAGAGTATATTAACATGTTCGTTGAAGATATGACGAAGAAGTTTGATAGCTTTGTTGCTACTGGTAAGACTTATGGCGTTATCATGGAAAACTCACTGTTTGAGATTAAAATCGAGGATAATGAGTGGAGCTATGCTGTCGAGCTTATTCAGAAAGACGATTATAGTATCTCTGGCTTGCAGAAAAAGCATTACAAGCAGTATCTTGATGGAATGAAGGATGTTTTGCTTTTATTGTTCCCCGAGATTGGTTGTTGGAGCGGCAACTGTTGGACGCATGGTATTATTAAAAGGGCAGCGTAGCTATAATAATTTTGTTTGAAAGGATATAACATTGGTTTATACTATGGACTTTGATTATGGCGAGACTTATACACTTATGCGTAAGTATCGTGAGCTTACGAAACAGGAAGTTCGTATCATGGATTACCTTATGAAAAGGGATGTTTTCGAGGGGACATATAGCGAACTTGCTAAGGCTATTGGCGATGAAAAGCTGTGTAGCAATGTACGCAAGGCGCTGTTGCATTTGCAAAGCATTGGTATCGTAAATATCGTCAACGTATATTATGAGGACGAAGCGGAGAACCATAAGAGCAATCCCATGAAAGCGTGCTTTATCGTAGACGGATGGATGTACGCCTTTTTGATGGGTGGCTGGGATAAGGTTGAGTTCGGTACACGTGCTTGTGCTTAACGTGTCTTAAAACGTATTACAGTGGCTTAGAGAGGTGGTTGTCATGAAGGTTGAGCAGCTTAGTGATGATGAAATGTATGAGCTTAAAGACAAGTTGTATACTGATTTTTACTACAATCAAGACGCGCTACCGCAAATGATTGAGACTGAACGCAATGTTGTTGCATCGGCAACATATCCTAGTGATATTCCTAATTGGCTGATGTACAATGTTTTTCACGGTATTGAGTTTACCAAAGATGACTTTTGGTGCAACGGATAATTTTACCATACGGGAAGATTCCTTATATTAAGGTGATAATTTTACCATATGGGAATATCTAATATCACGTCTCATAGGCGGCAACGCTAATCCCACGCCTTTTCTCACTTCTTTCCTTTCTGTAGTGTTGCCGTCTATAAGGCGTGATATTTTTTATGGAGGAAATATGAATTGGAAATATAGTTGACATGTAGTTACCAACTATATATACTATTAGGCAAGGAAAGAGAAAACCTTAGAGAAAGGTACTACGATGAAAGAGACTATGACCCATACGATTCATACTTCCACTACTTGCATTGGAAACTTTATCTGCACTGGGCTTTACGAGACTTATCTTGGAGAGCTTTGGGGAGGTATCCCGTATGACATGCGCGACAAGGCTGATGATGAAATCGGTAAGTGCGCTGTGGATTATATCAACGATGCCCTTTGGACGGATGTTTTCCCGTCTGATTATGATGATGATTTTGAAGTGACGTATACTGGCACGTATCATCCGAAGTGGGATAATTTTGAGACTGATTCGACCCTGTTTGATTTTGCATATACGGATAAACTGTGTGAGTATATGCTTGGCTATGCCGCCATGAACCGTGATAACTTTGAGGAGTTTCTTGAGAAGAGGTATACTTCTTACGATGGTTATGTATCGTTCACGCCTAACAACTGGGATGATTGGTATGATGGATATGTCAAAGATGATTTTCGTTGCGTATCCGCTTTGCTTTATTTCATGCTTATCATGTGTTCATGCGTAGACATTGACGATAATTATAATTTTGTCGGTGAGTATAGTTATAAGTATGGCTTTATTGATAGCGCTACGCAGATTATTTCCGAGGGTTATACTCCCTATGACTATGCCGTGAAGTATGATAACGGAATGGTTGTTGCTGTATTCAGTGACTATGACGAGAACGGCGAGCTTTTCAATTGCTATCTGCTTGATGCTGATGGAAAAATGATTAAGCATGAGCAGGTTTTTGATGAATACAATGCGTACAATCGTAGCGCATTTGCAGCGTTTCAGTATGGCGGTGCTGGCGTGGATTTGGATGATGATAGGGAGCTTTACTATATGCACTACGAGCCTTGCGCCACTCCCGATATTCCCGAGCATGAGTGCTAATGGGCGATATGGCGTACAATAATAAACAAGGTGTCTTTGTTATTGAGAATGAGTCCGATTTAGAAAAGCTCAAAGAAGATATGCAAAGGCACCTTGACGCACTGCTCAATATGTGTAATAATATATCGCAGGTTTATTAGTGTCCGCATAAAAGGAGTATAATATGCTGACTGCGATTTGCAAGAGTATGGAAGATGCTGATTATTGGGCTTATGACGATACGATTGAGGACGTTCTTGAGGATATTGTCTATGTAACTGACAGTGAGCATTGTGCTGGTGAGCATGAGTGCGTGGCTTCTGCCCTTGATCCAAAGGGTAATGATTGGTATACTGATTCTTTGCAGACAAATGAAATGATGTTGTCTGATGATGAATTGTTTGTGGTCACTTACTATGTCTATGATGGTAACGGTTCATTTGACGAGCTGGTCGATTTTGCTATCACTAAGAACGATATTATCAATAACGTTCTTACGAATAAGTATGTCGAGGGCGCTTATTATTGGACGTTTGGACAGATGCTAAAGACCACTAATGACTGGCTTAATGGCAAGTACGGTGAGTATGACGATTAGTTTTTAATCGTGTCTTATATGGAAAAGTAAAACGTTTTAGCAGGGCTTAAACAGCCCTGCTTTCTTATCTACTTGATAGCTACTCTTATATGCAATACAATATAGTTAGACTAATGTAACATATAAAGGAGTGCTTATGTATGTCAAGCATAAAGGCAAATGCACAGAAAAATGAGCGCGCCATGCTTAATACGACAATAGACAAAGGTGTTTTAGATAGCTTTAAAGCCCACTGTAAAGGCGCTGGGATGCCTATGAACACGGTATTGGAGACGTTCATGGCACAGTTTGTATCAGGTGAGTTCGTGCTAAAGATAGGCAAGAGCAATAAAATTGATATTAAAGACTAGCATTTAGCTGGTCTTTTTTATTTGGAATATATACTTGACAACTATATGATAAGTAGTATCATGTATGTTGATAGTCGGAAGAAAGGATAGACCGTGGGTATGAATAGCGATGACTGGAAAATTATAATCTTTTGTTTTATTTTTTGTACGACATTGCTTGTCTTAGAGTTTATCCATATATATAGTTAGGTTGTAGAACTATGAGTACTGTTGGTTTTATTGAGATGGAAAAACCCATTATGATTCCACAAGCAGAGACGGAAAAGATTGATAACACGCCTATTGAGATTGCCCAAGCCGTCAAACGCAAGGTATATGTCGTATGGTATGATAATGGCGAGGACTATGATGATAATTATCAAGATATAGATAAAATCTTTTCCAGCTATGATGATGCCGCTAAGTATCTCGATGATTGTGGATATATAAAGCATGTTGAGAGTGGATATAATGGAGAATATATGGAATGGCATGTGCCATATGATAAGGAATATCCATATGATAATTCATACTATGTTATTCGTGAGTTTGATTTGTACTAATTGTTAGGAGAAAAAATGTCTAAGATTCATCCACGCTGTTGCGCTAATTGTCGTAACTGTGAGCCGTTTGATAACGGTTTCGAGGTTGAGGACGATGAAGCTGGTTATTGCAAGGCGCATGAGTGGGAGATTGTATACTTGGATGATGATTCATGGTGCGATGATTTTGTAGCCGTAAAGTCTACCCGTGTGCGTGACGAGGATTGGAATTAGTATGGTGGAAAACAATAAGGTCGTACTCAATACAACTATCGACAAGGATGTCAAGGATGCTTTCAGTGCCTACTGTAAACAGGTTGGCTTCTCTATGAACACGGTGTTGGAGATTCTTATGCGACAATTTGCGAATGGCGAGTTCCGTATCAAGTTTGAGAAGAATAAGTTGGATCTTGATTTAGAAGAATAATACCTTATATATAGGTTATAATAGAAGGGTGGAACATTTATCGTTCCACCCTTTTTTATTTTTTAAATTGACTGCAAAAATATGAGCTAACTACTTGATAACTACATTGATATAAGGTAGAATATAGTAAAGAAAGACGAGAGGAAGGGATTGATGATGGCTAGTCCAGCATTTGCACCCGTTGTCGTGGAAGAAAAGCAGCAGAATAATATCATTCCGTTTAGTGTTGTCTTTGGCACTAAAGATGTTAAGCCTAAAAGTCCGAAGGCTCGTGATAATAGCGGCGGATTAAAGCCTGCTGGTGTATCTTCTGAGGTGTATGCTTTCCGTACTGATGAAGAGATTAAGGATATGATTGATGTGTTTGACAAGCATATCAATGAAGCTACCGATGAACACCATCGTCAGCTTGCCAGTCGGAATAAGTTGTTGTTCGTTGTCGGCATCAATGTCGGTTTGCGTGCAAGCGATTTGATTACGCTTAAATGGAGTTTCTTCTTGGATGGTGTTGAGGATGGGGAGTATAAGTTTAAGGACTTCTATACTTTGCAACCTAAGAAAACACGTAAGCAGAAGAAGTTTGTTAAGCTGTTCTTTAATAACACTGTTAAGAAGGTTATCGTAGAGTACCTTAATGAGTTTCCTGTGGATAATTTAGACGAGTATATGTTTAAATCCCGTGAGGGTGACGGTGCTATTGCGGCTACTACCCTTTGGCGTATCGTTAAGAACACTGCTAAGGAAGCTGGGATCAATCAGAATATCGGTAGCCATAGTTTAAGAAAGAGCTTTGGTTTTAGGGCGTGGCACGATGCGGAGGATAAGGATAAGGCGCTTGTCATTCTGAGCTATGTGTTCAATCATAGCAGCGTGGCTACTACACGAAAATACATCGGCATTATGGACGATGAAATCAAAGACGTGTTCGACAGTCTTGAGCTTGGTTACGATTTTATTTAATGAAAGGTGAGTATCATGGGTCTGTTTGGTCGGAAAAAAGACATTACCAACATGGTATTTGACTGGGATTTGTACTGGGAAGATATTGAGAATGGCGTTGATAATAAAACCATAGTTAAGAAGATGGAAAATCTTGATTACTATGTGAGTAAGTATGAACAGTCATACGGAAAAATTTCAGTGGCGGCATACGCAAAGTAATTGATATAAGGCGGTTGTTTTTTGACAGCCGCCTTTGTTTATTATAATCTTAGATATTGGAGAGTGTTGGAGTGGTAAAACAAAACTAAGAGAAGGGAGCGCTTATCTTTGCGGAAAAATTTTGATGACTTTATACAGACATTTGATTCCGACAACACGGCAAAGGTAGCTAAATCATTATGTGTTATAGGCGAATATGATTATTCAAATTGCACACCTATTGATTTGCAGAACATCATATTAGGAATGAATCCTAATAGCCCAAAGGCTATAACGACTATTATATATATCCTTGGTTTGTATGCTAAATATCTTGGCAACAAAGATATGGAATATATGTTGAATGACTTGGATCGGAATATTCTTTGGTCATTAGCCAAACCAAATGCTTCTAAGAAATTTATTTCCAATACGCAGTTTGAAAAGATATACCATGATATAGGAATGTATGAGGACTATAACGGATTCTATATACAGACGCTATTTAGAAGCCTATATGAAGGTATCTATAACGATGATATGAGCGTTGTGAAGAACCTTAGAGCGGAAAATATATGGTGGGATGGAGCAACGTTAAAGCCCGACAATGGTGAGCCGTATGATATATCTATATCGGAAAAATTAGCCGATGATTTGATTAAGCTGAGTGAAATTGACATATGGGAAAGACGGGGCAGATATGGAACATGCAAGATATCAATAGTCGGATTGCATGAGGACAGCTGTTTCAAGGTGGAGAATCGCAAAGGAAGTTCGGAATATTCTTATAGGTTCAGCTACTACAGGCTGTTGCGGAATATATCTAAGAACTATGTTGGATATAATCTGTTGCCGCTACAGATATATGTGAGTGGAATAATGCATAGGATAACATTGGAGTTGGACAAGTGTGGAATAAGTATCAAAGATGCCTTTGCGGACAATAACAAGGATAGAAAAGTGAATGGAATAATTTCAGATGAATTGAAGCGCAGCATGTGCGATACGCCAGTGCGGAACTTCAGGGAAATGGTCAAAGGCCATATAGATATCTTCTCTTCTTAGATGGAATATTTTATATGATGCAAATGATATGGTTTGGTGCTAATATCTTAGTGTTGTGAAGTATTGCTATATTCTAAATATTTCACAACACACTTCTTGAGAGGAGCATTTGCATATGTTCGACTATAGTAAATACGGATTTTCCAATGGCGATAAGACCGAGCTTAAACGTGTTCTCGAAGACAAGATAGAGTTTGAATCGGTAAGTATAGATACATATATAGCAAGACCATATACATTTATTTTAAGGTCTTCTGAAAAAAATGTCACAGCTTCTCTAGAGGACGATAGAGTGATAATCAGACGGAATGATCGCTTTAAAACTACTATTTCAAATTTCTCTTTTGACAGCGTTTGTGATGTGCAGTTTAAATTGACGGAAGATTTTAGGTGTTCTATATTTTTTACCATTGCAAATATCTGCTATAATATCATTGCTTATGTTTGTTGATACATATTTAGTCCGCTGATGCAATGCGGACTGCTACGAAAAAAGTTTTCAAAATTTTCTAAAAAAGTTGTTGACACGGATATAGGCACCATGTAATATAGTTGATGTCAGAAAGAGACGCGGACAAACCGCAGATCAATCTGATGAGCACCTTGAGAAAAGAAGATGGAAAAAAGTTCAAAAAAGTTCTTGCAACTGATAAAGTTAGATGCTATAATATCTGACACAGAGAAACGAAAGTTTCCAGTTGCACCTTGATATTTGTATAAAGTATCAGCGTTGAGAAATCAACGCGAAGGATTGTTTCAACCATGTGTATTCACAATTCCATGTGGTCATGGACGTGTTCGAGGAGTTCCACTGTGGAGGATACCCCATAGGTAGGCTTTATCAGATAGGTAGAAGAGGTGGAAAATCTCAACCGAGCAGACACGGTGCTGTGATGAAACGCAAGAAAATGGTATCGCTAACTGGTCGCTATCGCAATAGATATGAGGTATGCGCCTTATTGAACCAAGTAGAGAGTAGTGTGGCAGCTATGTCAATCGCTTGGAGTGCCATAAGATAGTTGTCCAATTGATGCTGGTAATCAGCTATAAGACCAGACGCGAGTACGAGTAGCCCAAACTTGGATATATTAGAAGATTAATATGCTGAATGGTGGGTGAAAGTTGTTGGTAGCCAATCCAGCCATAGATTGACGCAAGTTGGGATGGAAAGATACGAGGTCGCTCCTTGTGTCTCAGCTCCATTTCCTATGTGACCGAATTACCACTACGTTTTATGAAGGTAAGGCGAAGGCCTGAGACAATCTTTCGCGTTGGTTTGCTTGACCGACAAAGCGAGGTTCGATTCTGTGATAGGTTTTGATGGGTTTGACTAGCACGGATGGTACGGTACGATTCCGTAGACGGAAAATACTATGGCTCCTTTCTGTTTTGTTTCCTTTCATGGTTGCTCCAATTTAACTCAAAGTATTTTCCGTTAACGCTCAGTCCCAAGTTCTACGATGGAGATAGCTACCTGACAGGTCTTGGGCGCATGGTGGCGGCGTAATGTCATCCCCTGTCTTAACGAGGGAAGCGGACTGTTAAGCGTACACCGTTGCGTAAAATCGGTAGCATTGGAAGGTCTGCCAATGCGGACGGTTATTAAAATAAGTGACCCCTCTGGTAGCTGGTGAGGACTTTAGTAAGCTACCACCGTCTATGGAATATATATTTGCCCTTTACCTTGATTGCGGGCGTTCCTTCAACGAAGCAGGCATCTTAGTTGATTAAGTATATATTCCATAGACGGTAATGTGAGCTGGCGGTGTGGCGCAACAGGTAGACGCTAAGGAATAAATGTCCTGAGTAGGTCGCTCCTATATGTAGGTTCAACTCCTACCACTGCCAGTTCATGTTATCGTCTATTATAATGGCTATGGGAGATTAGCACAACGGTTAGGGCAGTCTGCTTATAACGGATTGAAGAGTGTTCAACTCACTCATCTCCCACCATAATGGGGTCGTAGCTCAGTTGGAAGAGCAGGGGACTTTTAATCCCAAGGTCGTGGGTTCGATTCCCACCGACCCCACCACGGACGCATGGCGCAGCTGGTTAGCGCAGATGCTTTACACGCATAAGGTCGTAGGTTCAAATCCTACTGTGTCCACCAATTGCCGCAGTAATCCTTTAAAGACAAGGGTTGGACTGTAAATCCAATGTCTATGACTGGCTAGGAGCGTTACCTAGGTGCGGCACCAAATGTCGGCTTCGTCTAACGGTTAGGACATCACCCTTTCAAGGTGGAAATACGGGTTCGATTCCCGTAGCCGATACCAAAACTCGGGGAAGTGTTGGAATGGAAGACAACGGAGACTTAAAATCTCTTGCTCATAGAGCGTGAGGGTTCGAATCCCTTCTTCCCCACCAGATGTATTAAGATATGATATAATATCTTTTATATACAACAATTGACTGTGTGCGCCATTAACTCAGCTGGATAGAGTAACAGACTTCTAATCTGTAGGTCGTGTGTTCGAATCACACATGGCGCACACAGTCAATTGTACAATTGCCGATGTGACTCAATTGGTAGAGTAACTGATTTGTAATCAGTCTGTTGCAGGTTCAAGTCCTGTCATCGGCTCCATGATTTTTTATTGTCATAATTGACATTGTATAACAATGGGGGCGTGGATATAATCACGATGTAGCTTGATTCTCATGGATGATGATAGCTTAACTGTCTCTGGTTCGAATCCAGACGTGTCTCAGTATAGACGGAAAATAAGTAGCCATGTACTTATGATTATGTTATTTTACAAAAGACATGTGGTGTAGTTGGGAACGCACCCCACGTTCGGAGTAGATAACCAGCGGGGAGCTGGGGTTGCCTGCTAAGCAACACGTGCTTATTATAAGCATTCGGGTCGGATCCGAATTACTCCGCCAAATATAATCTTACCGCGCCTATACGCGGGTGGCTTTCAGGGTGGTGCCGAAAACAACCCTTCGCGGTAGTATAGGCAACGCCGCATAGCTATTCGAGAGGATAGCGAGCCTTCTTGCTAGGAGATAAGCAAGTGCTTTCACGGAGTATTAGGTGAGCTGAAACACCTAAAACAGCTACTCTGGATGTGCCGTGAATACGCATCCTGCTTTTTGTTTGAATGTTGTACGTAGAAAGGGTTGGCATGATAACGTTTGTTGTCGGAATTATTGCACTGCTTATTGCAATTCCATTCATTGTCTTTGATATTCGCACAAAGATTCCAGAACCTATTGAGGACACCAATGTTCTCGGAAAATCATATATTAAGAATGAGACGGATATTAAGACCGTAAAGTTTGCGCATACTTGTGCTCGCGGTGTTGCAGTTGTATGTCTTGTTTTTTCCTTTGCGTTTATTGGTGGTTCTTGCATCTATACACAGGACACTGGCGAGGTTTGCGTAATTCGTAATCTCGGTGGTTCTCTTGCTGGCTCAACTTCTGAAGCTGGCTTCCATATCAAGATGCCTTGGCAAGATGTCGTTACGTATGATGTACGCAACAATCTTATCAATTTCTATGGCGATACCGACTATAAGGTTGATGGTGGTTCATACGAGGGCAAGCAGGTATCAATCAATGATAAGTCTGGTGCCAGTGCAAACATTGATATTCAGGTCAACTATAGTTTGAATCCAGATTCAGCACTTAGTCTTTATTCTGAGTACGGTACGCAGGAGAGCTTTGTTGAGAAGTATATTTCCAATGATGTTCGTGCTGTCACACGCGAGGTTTCTGGTAAGTTTGATACCGTTACCATGCTAACTGATCGCTCGCAGTTTACAAAGGCTGTTCAGGATGCACTGACTAAGAAGTGGAATAAGATTGGTCTTACTGTTGAGCAGGTAAGTGTACAGGATGTGCGCTATCCTACGTCTATTACCGATAGCTATTCACAGGCTCAGGCAGCTGAAGTGGCAAAGCAAAAGGCACAGAATGAGCAGGAGACTGCTAAGGTTCAGGCTGAGACTAAGAAGATTGAAGCTCAGGGTGAAGCAGATGCAAACGCGGTTCTCGCACAGAGCCTTAATGACCAAGTGCTACAGCAGCATTACATTGATGCCCTGAAGGATGTTGGCAAGGAAGGCAATCTTATTGTGGTTCCCAATGGCTCAACTCCAATGATTAACACTGGTAAGTAGTTTGTTTGAAATGCCTTGGAAACTTTAGGGTCGCCCATGAAAGACGGATAGTTTCGGCTATGTGAAAGTAAAGACCATGTTCTTGAAATCTTAACGCGAAAGCAATTGTGTTTAATATATGTAGAGAGGGTATGTCCTTTTGGATGTACCCTCTTTTTTTTATATCGAGATGATATAATATATACGTAAAGCAAATGTATTGGAGAATATATGCCGACATTTATATGCACAGTATGCCAGAACAGAATTAAAGAACATGGAAGTTCAGTTCTTTGTGGGTATGACAATACAACTCACGATATGATTGAAGATACGACTAAGCTGTATGATAAGTCATTCCTTTGTCCAAACTTTGTACATGTACGTGGAAAAAATATCGACACCTGTAAATCAAAGAAGGTGTATTCGTGTAGATATGATGCCTTATGTGCTGCAAGGAAAATATTTAAAAGTTCTGGAAATATATTGATGCCGTATAAGTGTAAGATATGTAAGCGATGGCATTTAACACACAATTGTTCTGATGGATATAATCCACAAGATGAATATACAAAGGCAAGAAATAAAAACAGACTATATGATTAAGGGTTAAAGTGAAGTTCTCAAAGTTCGATATGCGAATGTTCAACGAAGCGCATAAAGAAGCAATGAAAAGCACGTATAAAAGACGCTCGCAACATGTCGGCGCTGTCATAACATATAAGGGGCATATTATAGGCCGAGGATGTAACAGCAACAAAACTCATCCTTTACAGAAGGAATTCAACAGATATAGAGATTATAACAATGCCAATGTATACTCCCCAGATAAATTACACGCAGAGATTTCTGCAATATGCTCAATATCATATACTGTCGGAATAAATGTAAGATGGGATAAGGCTAGTATCTATATCTATAGACCGATGAACGACACTAAAATGGCGTGTGCCAAACCATGTCTCGCCTGTATGAACGCTTTAAAAAACCTTGGAATAAAGAATATCTATTATACTGATAGCGATGGCTATAGCTATCTCCAACTTGATATGTAATTATTTTGTGAAGAGAGTTCCATTTATGTTACTTTTCTGGTATAATATCGTAAGAATAAAACAGAATTTTCTGATGGAAGATTCTTTGCAGTGTAAATAGATTGAAAGAAAGTTGGAATATGATATATGGTAGAAAACGATAATGCAGAAGCCCTTGAGTGGTATGATAAAAACGCATATAAACTTTATGATTCTACGGAAGTCAATAAGCTAAACGCTTACGACATAATTGATAAAGCGCTTGATACTATAGACGTTAACTATTTAACGGATTATGAAAAGGCGGTCGCGTATTATCATTCATATGAGGATATGTGCTATATAGATGAACTCATTGACGATGCTCTTATCGACTATGATTCATGTGATAATATGTTGAGTGATATAATTGTAAAAGAATTTATCAGCGGATTGAATATCAATGAAAAATATATTTTATCATGTCTATTAAATGGGATGACACATCAAGAGATTAGTGATACAATGGATTGTACAAGACAGAATGTTACTAGGACTGTGGAAAGACTCGGCACAAAGGCTATTGATTTTCTGTCTTGCAATTAAGGTTATATGCCAATAGAAAGGTGATTTATTATGGCGCGTACAAAGAATACTGTAACTCAGGCTGCTGTAGATGAACTTATGGAGAGTTGTGATATCGCTGTCACTACTGCATTTGATAAGTGTACTATTGTGGCATGTAAGCTACCAAATGGATTTGTAATTGTCGAGTCCTCTTCTTGCGTTGATCCCGCTAACTATGACGAGGATATGGGTGTCGATATTTGCATGAAGAATATCGAGAAGAAGGTCTGGGAGCTTGAGGGTTATCTCCTACAGAATCAGCTGTATATGGATGGTGTCTCATTTGATGATGATGATGATGATGATGACCTAGAGTGCGATGGCGATTGCGAGCATTGCGACCTGTTTGACCGCGATGAGGACGCTCCCAAGGATGAGAAGCCAAAGCATACGGATGATAAGAAGCATGAGGATGATGAGTATTGGGATAGGCTCATTCAGACTTATAATGATTATCTAGATTATGTTGACGATTATCTTGATGATTTAGCGCGTCATAGTCATAAGCGCCGCTATCGTGAGTTTAACCCTTATCGTAATGATTATTCTAATAAGGTTTATTGCTAAACAATAGAATACATATAGATTATATGGAGAATGGTTTTGATAATATGTATTCTGATAGAATACTAGTCGGAACTATTCTCCATATTGTTAAGGAGTTAATGTATGCAACTGTATCTCGACTCAGCTGGTACAACTAAAGTAAGACCAGAAGTTCTTAAAGCCATGATGCCTTATCTTACAGACGAGTTCTACAATCCGTCTGCTATTTACTCAGGTGGAGTAAGGGTTAAACGCGCAATTGATAATGCTCGTGAGTGCATTGCTGGTTTTATCAACGCCAATACAGATGAAATCTTTTTTACATCGGGAGCCAGTGAATCAAATTGCTGGGCTATTCAAGGCTATGTATTTGCTGGTATGATGGATATTTCAACTACCTCAATTGCCACAACTAAGATTGAACACAAGTCTATCATGGAATGTGTTGATGCTATGGAGCGTCTTGGCAATAGCACTTATTATTGTGATGTAACATATCTTGATGTTGATGAGAATGGTTTCATTAACATGGAACAACTTGAGTCTGTGTTTAAAGACCGCGAAGAGCCTAATTATTATGACATTCTAGTGTCGATCCAGATGGCAAATAACGAGATTGGTACTATTCAAAATATCAAGGCTATTTCTGATATTATCCATAAGTATGGCGGGGTACTCCATGTAGATGCAACGCAGGCTTTTGGTCAGATTCCTATTGATGTTAAAGCTATGGGTATTGATATGTTAAGCGCATCGGCACATAAGGTTGGAGGTGTTAAAGGAGTTGGGTTCTTATACAAGAAAAAAAACATTGAGCTTCAGCCCATTATCTACGGTAGCCAGAACGCTGGATACAGAGGGAGCACTGAAAATGTTGCTGGTATTGTCGGCTTTGCGAAGGCCGTTGAACTCGCATCTGAGGAAATGGAAAACAAGCTGGCGCTATCTGTAAAGCGTGATTATTTTATTAACGAGCTTACAAGGAATGGTTGCAAGCTGAACGGGGCTTCTATCCATAGACTACCAAATAACGTTAATGTAATGTTACCTGAAGGTATTGGCTCGGAAGAACTTCTATATATGCTTGACCTAGATGATATTCAATGCAGCACTGGTTCTGCCTGCAACAGCCATTCTAAGAAACCATCATATGTTCTTAAGGCTCTTGGACTAACAAACGAAGAAGCGGCAAGGTCTGTTAGATTTACGATTTCTTCTGATATTACATATGAGGATATTGATTATGTTGTTGAAGAAGTAGTAAAGATTATGAAGATTATGAGGGATAGCAACTAAATCAGTTGCTTACTAGAGTAGAAAGGTTACAATATGCTAGTAAATGGCGAGCGTGCATTGGCTTATCCAGTTATCGTTGAGGAGATTAAGCCGATTCCAAATTATGACCGCGTTGAGCACGCACGTGTTGGCGGCTGGTGGATTATCGTCCAGAAAAACCAGTTTAAGGTTGGCGATAAAGCTCTGTATATCGAGACTGATTCGCTTGTTCCTAGTAACGATGAGCGTTTTGAGTTCCTTGAGAAGAAACATTATAAGGTTAAGACTATTAAGATGTGTAAGGTCTACTCGCAGGGGCTTCTCATGCCAATTGATGTATTCCCCGAGATTAAGGATAAGGACGTTCACGAGGACGTAACAAAGCTGCTTGGTATTAAGTATTATGTAGCTGAGGATAACGCCCGTAAGGCTAAGACTAATCCCAATGCGAAGTATAACAACATGTGCGCACGCAATTCCAAGCTTGCCAAGAAGAAGTGGTGGAAGTGGCTGATGAAGCGTGCATGGGGTCGTAAGCTGCTATTTGTTTTCTTTGGTCGTAAGAAGGATAATCCTAAGAATTGGCCTAACTGGGTAAAGAAGACCGATGAAGATCGCATCGAGAACGTCATGTTCATGCTCGAAGACAAGAATCCTTACGTAGTAACTGAGAAGATTGATGGCACTTCAACTACGTTCTTCCTTGATTTGACTGGTCGCAAGCCCGACTTTGGTGTGTGTTCACGTAATGTTCGCCAGATGGATGCAGACCAGAAGAATTTTGTTTCTGATATGTCTGGCATTGGAAATGTATACTGGGAAATGGCTTTCAAGTATAATGTCGAAGACGCTCTTAATGACATTGCAAAGAAGAACAATCATAAGCATGTTGTCCTACAGGGCGAGACGTATGGTGAGTCTGTACAGGGAAATAAGTACAAGCTTGATGAGTGCCGCTTTGCTGCTTTCAATCTAATCTTTGATGGAGAGCGCCTTGGTTCTGTAGAAGCAAAGAGGATTCTGGCTGAGTATGATATTCCGTTTGTGCCTATCATTGATGACAACTATACCCTGCCTGATGCCGATGACTTCGAGGAGTTTAAGCAGTCTGCTGATGGCAAGAGCGTAATCAATAAGAAGTGTCTGCGTGAGGGTTTTGTGTATCGTAGTCAGGACGGACAGAAATCGTTCAAGAACGTCAGCCGCAAATTCCTGCTTAAAGCTGGTGAATAAATGGAGACTAGCACGATACCGTTGCTAGTGGTTCTGGTGGGCTTGCCTGCAAGTGGCAAGTCCACCATCGCTTATAATCTAGCCAAAGAAAATAATTATATTATATTCAGTTCAGATGAACTGAGAGAAGAGCTTTACGGAGATATTAACAACCAGACACACAATCATGAGTTATTTGTAGAGCTACATAGGCGTATCAAAACAGCATTAAAAGAAGGAAATAATGTTATCTATGATGCTTGCAATCTGAGTTCTAAAAAACGCATTGCATTTCTACAAGAGTTAAAACATATCCCTTGTCGAAAGAAATGTATCATCATGGCTACACCATATGAGCAGTGTCTTCAGAACAACGCAAGCAGGGATAGGCGTGTGCCAGATTATGTTATTGAGCGCATGTATAAAAGTTTCGATGCTCCGTATTTCTACGAAGGGTTTGACGTAATTGGCATTAAATACTGGGAAAATGTTATTAGACAGACCCCAACAGATTGGGCTTTAAAATACTCAGACTATAAGCAAGATAATCCACATCATAAGCTTACGCTAGGAGAACATTGTATTCAGGCTCCATTTTATATTGTACAGAAATATAGTGATAACCCGTTTGTGACAACGTTATTCCAAGCTGCGCTAACACACGACTGCGGCAAACCATTTTGCAAGACATTTAAAAATGGCAAAGGTGAGATTACAGATATAGCACACTATTATTCACATGAACATGTCGGGGCATATGATAGTCTATTCTTTGAATACCCATTTGGCGTTAATCCTATAGCCGTTTCAGCGCTTGTCTCAAACCATATGAAGCCATACGTATGGGAGAGGGATGGAAATGAAAAGCTTCATAATAAATATAAAAAATTGTGGGGTTCTGACTTCTACCAATGTGTTATGATTCTACATGAAGCAGATAAGGCCGCACACTAAAGGAGTTGTATATGAGTATTCGTGTATTTGATACGAAAAATCGTAAATGGGTAGATCCCGATAAAATTCTAATTTCATGCGGAGAAAACAAGCTTCTGACCTGCGGAAACGCTGTGTTCGGATGGCAAAAATTGAAGGAATTGCCTGAAGATAGGTATTTATTCCACAAAAGCTTAGGAATTGTGGATAAACATGGTGTCGAGCTGTATGAAGGCGATATCTGTACGGTTGATATGGAAGAAGGACACGAAGATGGCGATAAGATTACTGTCGAAGTTGCATATGTCGAAGAGCGTGCTGCTTATTTCATGTTTGACTGGGAGCATTCTAAGTATTACAGCTTTGGTGAAGACATTAATCTAATCATCGAGGTTGTCGGTAATGTGTTTGATAACTTCGATTGGAAAAATGAGGTGGGTGAATCATGATAGTAGTTGCAATCATTATGGCGGCTGTTGTTGTGGTATCATATACATGCTGTAAGATTTCCCATAAGGAAGACGAACTTCGCAGGTATGGGAATGAAGACTATGGAATTTGGGATGAGTGGTGATTGATATGATTCAAATTCGCAATGGAGTATTTGAGACCAATAGCTCAAGTACGCATAGCATTTGTATCTCTAAGAAGCCTGTCGATGCAGATGGTTGTCATGTTGATTTTCATTTTGGAGAGTTCGGCTGGGAAAATGGTGATGCCGATGTAGCGGATTATCTTTACACTGCAATCTATGAGCTTGACCGCAGTGGCAAAAAGGGTCTTCTTGATAAGCTAAAGAACATTCTTGATTCTCATGGCATTACCTATACATTTGAAAAGCCCAAGACGGTTCACTATGATTATGGTGGTGGAGATGAGTGGGACGAGCTTGAAGTTGGCTATATCGACCACGGATATAATACGTATGAGTTCGTACATGCCGTGCTTGACAATGACGATATGCTGATTCGCTATCTCTTTAGCGATAGTCATGTGTATACTGGCAACGACAATCAAGATGGTGGTATGATGTGCAATGCCGCAGAGCCTACTATTTGGAAGTGGGATACGGATTGGCACAATAGCTGGGAAGAGCCAAACCCCAATCACGATGAAGAGAAGTACGAATACTTCTATAAGGGAAACTAGGTGTTGTACAATGATTCAGATTCGCGCTGGTGTGTTCGAGACTAATTCAAGCTCAACTCACTCACTATGTATTATGACGCAAGACGATTTTAATAAATGGGTTTCTAGTCATAATGGCGAATATTATTTTGTTGATGGTGACGGATATGGCTATTCTTTTAATCATTGTTTTGCTGATGGTGTTGGAAACGGAATCTATGATAAAGAAACAGTAAAGCAAGCTATTGAAAAGTACGCACATGAGTATGAAGAGAAATATAAAGACGAGCCATGGTATACTCCTGTAGACGTTGACATGCTAGAGCATAGCGATGATGACGAGGTGGAGTCTAAGCGCGAGGATTCAAGATTGTGGGACTTGGGTATCTACACGTATGAGGATTGGTGTGGATATAATGACGAGCTAGAGCAGTATGAAACATCCTTTACAACGCCATCTGGTGATGATATGATTGCATTCGGAGCATATGGCTATCGCTAGGAGAAGTAATGAAGATTCTTGGCAGTTATAAGAATAATGACTATACCTGTACTATGTTCTCAGACGGCACTAAAATTAGGTGGAATGATAAGGATTCATTTAACCCAATCAAGCCTGAGTCTATCGACCTTAAGATTACCAATAGGTGCGATATGGCGTGTTCAATGTGCCACGAGAACTCAACGCCAGATGGGAAGCATGGTGATATCCTGAACCTTCCGTTTATCGACACTATGTTTCCCTATAGTGAAGTTGCAATCGGTGGTGGTAATCCACTAACGCATCCAGACTTGATTGAGTTTCTTGAGCATCTTAAAGAGCGTAAGATTCTAGCAAGCATGACAGTAAACCAAGTGCATTTTATGCATAATATTGATTTGCTAAAAGAGCTTACTGATAAGAAGCTAATCTATGGTCTTGGTATCTCGTATATCGGTGGCCGTCATGAGAATTGCATTAACGCAATTAAGCAGTTCCCCAATGCCGTTGTCCACGTTATCAATGGTGTAGTTCATATGGATAGCCTAGAAGCACTTGCCAACAATGACCTGAAGATTCTTGTTCTTGGGTATAAGGAGTTTAGGCGCGGCAAGGTGCTATATGATGAGTGTGGCGAGCAAATTGAATATTTAAAATACCAGTTCTATGATATGCTGCCCAAGATTGTGAACGATGGTTGGTTTAAGTGTATTAGCTTTGATAACCTTGCAATTAAGCAGCTTGAGCCTAAGCGTCTTATGAGCGAGGAAGATTATAAAGAATTTTATATGGGTGATGACGGATCGTTCACCTGCTACATTGACGCTGTTAACCGTCAGTTCGCTAAGAGTTCTGTGTCTACTAAGCGATATGATTTGATGGATGATATTGCCGATATGTTTAAGGTTGTAAAGGATGGTGCCAATGGAAAATAAGTTATTGTACCTTGCAGGAGGAATGAGCGGACTCAGCCGTGATGAGCAGTGGCAGTGGCGTAAAGATGTGCGCACTAAGCTTCTTGAAAGCGTTGATTTTTACGGCTATGATTATATGCCAGTGTTCTTCAATCCTTTGATGCATTACACTTTAGATGAGCAACTTCATAAAAGCGAACGTGAAGTGTTTGAGCTTGAGACTTATAATGTACGCAAGTCTGACTTGATTATTGTAAACTTCAACTCACCCTCATCGATTGGCACTGCTATGGAGCTTGCGATTGCCAAGGAGAATCGCATTCCTGTTGCTGGACTAAATGAGGATAATGTTGAGCTACATCCGTGGTTGATTGAGTGTACAACGCGCATGTGCGATACATTTGATGAGCTTATTGATTATATTGCTTGTCAGCATTTAATGATGTAATAGACTAATGTAAAACTAATGTAGACTAATGTAGACTAATGTAAAAATTTTTTAGATTATATTTTAGTTTATCTGCTAGATTAGTTTGTACTTATGATATAATAACTAATGTTATATGCCTTAATAAATATACGGAGGTATCTTAGATGGCAAATGAGAAGAGTGGCATTAAGAAGACTGACTGGAAGTCAAGCTTTGTTCTAGTTGGCGCTGTAAAGGTAAATGATTATACCTTTACAATCGACAAGCAGAGTGAGCGTAGTTCTTGGGTTTATAACTCTATGAGCCTTAACATTGACTGTGGTGAGAAGTACGGAACTGTACGCGCTGAGATGTTTGGCGGATATTCCCCAGATCGCGAGAACATTATCTATGCCCACGGCAAGGACGATAACGGTAACGATGACTTCTCTAAGCAGATGACTGTTGCTTGGGAAGACCGCTTTGACGATACGATTCTAGATGAGGTCGGCGACCTTTCGTTCATCGTTGTCGGTCTTGAGAAGACCACGAATGGAAAGACTTATTATAAGAACTTCCTCAGTGAGTATGATGCCATTGCCTATGCTCAGGAGCATCTTGAGGACGGCATGGTTGTAAATGTCAAGGGTCGTTTGCAGTACAGTGCATACAATGATACTGTTCAGGTTCGTAAGACCATTCAGAGCATTGTCCTGAGCAGCGCAGATGAGCCTTCTAAGTATTATGCTCGATTCACGCAGTCTGTTCTTCTTGATAAGGATTCTGCAAGCCTTAAGGATATCGACAAGGACAAGGGTGTTATGTATGTGAACGCTCGCGTTCTTGATTATGTCAAGGAGATTAACGGTACTGAGGTTAATGGTCAGTATCCGTTCACAGAGCAGTTCGAGTTCCCAATGGACTTCACTAAGCCAGAGCTTTGCAAGAAGGTTTATGACAAGCTCTTCAAGGTTAAGAAGAATGTCCGTCAGGTAACGTTTGATGGTATCTTTGTTGAGGGTGGCGCTACTGTTACTGCAACAATGGACGATGTTCCTGATGATGTCAAGGAACTGATTGATATGGGTCTGTACTCTGAGGAGGAAGCGCTTGCCAAGTGCAGTGCAAGCGGTTCTCGTGAGCGCCGTATGATTCTTCAGAAGCCAGTGATTAAGCTTGTTGGCGATGACAAGACTCCTGTTGTTCAAATTTTTGATGACAAGTATGAAGAGGATGAGCTTGTAATCAATATCGATAGCGATGATGATGCGCCATTTGATACCGATGAGAAGTCTTCGGATGACTCGGATATGTCTTGGCTTGACGATCTTGAGTAATACATATTATTAATGTTATATGCGGGAGAGATAAGTTTGAACTCTCCCGCTCATTCTCAAATGATTGGAGGTGTTATGGGAAGATTCAATGATTTAACTGGACAGAAGTTTGGCAGATAGACTGTGTTATATCGGGGCGAAGACAGATATAACAAACAGGGTTATCCACGTATATACTGGACGTGCAAGTGTGATTGCGGAACTATTAGAGACGTAAGCGCAGTGTCTTTGGTTAACAAACAATCAACATCATGTGGATGCAAAAGAAAAGAGTCATGCGCAAAGAATGTAAAACATGGACTGTCTGGAACCAGAATTAAAAGAATCTATTATAATATGCATTCAAGATGTGAAAATCCTAATACTCCTAAATTTAAGAATCATGGCGGCAGAGGAATTAAGGTATGTGATGAGTGGTCTGGCGAAGATGGTTTAATAAATTTTTATAATTGGGCTATGTCAAATGGTTATAAAGAAGATTTAACAATCGACAGAATTGATGATGATGGAGATTATGAACCATCAAATTGTCAATGGGCAGATTATCGCACTCAGAATTTGAATACAAGAAGAAATAATCTTGTAACAATTAATGGCGTGACAAAAACAGTAACTGAATGGAGCGAAGAATCAGGAATTAATAGAAATACATTAGACCAAAGATTAAGAAGTGGTATTACTGGCGAAGATTTACTTGCTCCATTAAAGCTATGCTCTGGTCATAGTTCTGGGTTTACTGGTGTTATGTATAGAAAAGATAGTGGCAAGTGGAGAGTTACTATAACAAAAGACGGTATAAGACATAACATTGGTACATATGAGAGTTTAGAAGATGCTGTTAATGCTAGATTAAATAGTGAGATTAAATATTATGGGAAATATTTAAGCGATATAGATGAAGTTACTAACAAGCTAAAACAACTAGAATCAAAGGAAGGTTAATAGTTATGGCATTTGGTAAGCGTAATCAGGTAAATCTTGATATTCTTAGTTATAATATTATGCTGTTAGGAAGTAGCGGCGCTGGCAAAACTTCTCTAATCAATAATGTTTGTAATAAATATACTGGCGATCCAGAAGCGGCCTTGTTCCTTGAGATAGGAAACGAGCGTGGCGCAGATGCCATCAGTAATATTAATTATATTAATTGCCCAGAGTGGAGCATGGACTATGATGAGTTTGATAATGCTGCTGGGTTTATTGATGTATGCGAAGATATTATTGAAAACAAGGTAGAGAGTTATCCAAAGCTTCGCGCAGTTGTCTGGGATACATTTGACCAGTTGATTGATATTTGCGAAAAATTTGTCGTAGAAAGCTGGAATCGAGAGTGTCGTAAGGCTGGGCATCCAGAAAAATGTGCGAAAACAATTAACGGTTGTTATTCTGGCTATGGGCGTGGTGAAAAGAAAGCCATTGAATTAATGGTTGATGTAATGGCTAGACTTCGCCGCGTAGGTGTTGCTACAATTATTATCGGACATGTAAAAACTCGCCAGATCGAGGACGCTATGACTGGTCAATCGTATCAGATTCTTACTTCAGACCAGCAGCAGAATTATTTCAATGCAATTAAGAAGAATCTTCATTTCCTTGGGCTTCTATATGTTGACCGTGAGCTTGCAGCAGAGAAGACTGGCAAAAAAGTCTTTGGTACTAATAAGGATGAGACTGTTAATCATGTAGTCGGAGAGACGCGCCGCATTCGTTTCCGTGATGACGGAGCCGCTGTAGACTGTAAGTCTCGTTTTGCAGATATTGTGCCAGAGATTGATTGTGATGCAGACCAGTTTATCAATGCGCTTACAGATGCAATTAAGGCTGAACAGGCTAAGTCTGGTGTATCACTTGACACAGCGAAGAAAAAGCAAGCAAAGCGCGAGAAGGAACTTGAGAAGCGCGTTGCTGAGCAGGAAGAGCAGGCTAAGTCTCAGGCCGCTGTAGATGATGTAGTTGCTCAGATTGTCGATTTCTTCGCAGAGAACAAGTCTGACATTGCAAAGATTAAGCCAGTTCTTACAGCTGTCAAGAATCTTGGATATGATAACCCCAAGTCCATTGATAATATCGAGGACGCAAATAAGATTCTCGCTCTAATTTCTGAGTAATTCTGATATAATGTATAGTCGTGCTACAGAATATAAAAAATGTAGCGCGACTATCATCACTAAAGAAAGGTTTAATTATGGCACAGTCTATTGAGGTCATGGAGCAGCGCTATCAGATGCTACTTAACCGTAAAGGCAAGAATTCTGAGAATGTTGGCATCATGCGTAAGCTACGCCGTAAGATTAATAAGGCTAAGAACGGTATTGTTCTTTCCTAGTATATCTTCATCGGGCGTTGCTCAAGTGAAAGGAGTTTATATGTCTTCAGATTTTAAGCAAGAATTCCTGAAAAACAAGTATGAGTATATTTCAGATGACGCTTCTAATGAGCCGCTAAAGAAGACGAAGAAGCAAAAGCCTAAGAAGTCCAATCATAAGCACGAATATAAGAATCTAATTATTCAGTCTTATGATAAGGTACTTGGCAAATGGCGCGACACTTATGTAAGCTATTGTCCTGTTTGTGGCAAGCTGGGTAGCTTTCAGGAAACTGATGAGATAGCAAAGATTTTCCCAAACATTCGAGTTGGCACGTTCGGCTTTTGTATTGGTCTAACCTACAACGAGAGCAATAAAGAATGGCAGAGCTTTGCAAACTGGTCTAATGAAAATATTCCGCATGTAAAGTGGAAAGATTTTGTTTATTGGAAAGACAAGTATATCGACTTGGATTTGCTAGATAATTAATTGACTTGAATGTTCTGCCCATGGCATAACAGTCATGGGCAGTTTTTATGTATGGATGGTGTATAAAGTGAAAAAAGAAAAGTCACCTGTTACCATTGTTGCAGAAATGGTTAATAAAAATTATGCATATGTTCTTAATTTTATAAACAACCATCCTGAGCTTGGTGTTGTAAAAGATGAAAATAATAAATATGTAATGGATGAATCACAGCAAAAATCTTTATGCGTAGCCATTCAAAAACATGAACTTGAACGCGAGAAAAAACAGGTTGAGCGCGAGAAGAAAAAGATTGAACAAGAGAAGCAGCGAATTGAGCGCGAGAAAAAACGAGAAAAAAATAAAGCTAAAAAAGAAAAAGTGCGCAAGATGACAAAGCAAGAGAACGAAGAGTGGAACGAGCTTTATGAGTATGTGCGCACAAAGGTTATGGGATACGATGGCAAGCAATACCTAGAGCCTTATATTGTCTTAAGGTTAAAGGGCATTGTTGATGGAAAAATATTTGCTAATAATAATCATAAAAATAAAGCACACTATTCTTATACTGTTGTCCTTAACACATTTAAATATTGTATGCCAGACATTCAACGAGCTGTTAATCGTATTACATTTAAAGATACATGCGGTAAGTTCAATTATATTATGAGAATCGTAGAGAATAATATCAATACAGTGTATATGCGCATGAAGAACGCAGAGAAAGTGAAAGAAGAAACTGATAGAATTTCTGCTAGTAGAACAGTGCGTAAAAGGGTAGAATATAAGCCTAAGAAGACTGTTAAACAAAGCGATATGTTCGCTGATTTATGGTAAGGATGGTGTCTGTATGGCAGAAAAGAATGATAACAAATTAACTTCGTTTGCTAAGCAGCAAAAGGAATCTGCCGAGCAGATATTAGAGTATAAGAAAAGGGCTGAAGCGTCCATTGTATCAATGATTTATAAGCAACCAGATCTTCTCACTGAAACAAATCTAGAAATCACTGATTTTCACGATAATTTATGGAAGGTGTATTTCGAGATTGCTCGTGACTTGATTATCAATGAGAAAAAGACTGTGCTCACGGAAGTTGTTGTAAGCTTTTATCTCGATAAACATCCTAAGCTTTCAAAGAAGTATGATGAATATGGTGGTTATGGAACCATAGAAGCGTCTGATAAATACACTGATGTTGAGAACTTTTATGGGTATGTAGACGAGCTTAGAAAATGGAACGCAGTAATTAAACTTATTAAGTACGGTTTCCCATGTGATAAAAAGCGTATCAGTGACCTGTGCGATTTACAAGCCGAGCAGATTTATGCTCAATATGTTGTATATCTAAATGATATTTTCGCTAATATTGATAACAATATCAAGTCATACAATGGCTTTGAAGGTATGCGCGAGCTTGTTGATGAGCTTGATGAAGGTATGAATGTAGGTATTCCTTTTGCGAATTGCGACATCCTTAACGATGAAACTGGCGGTATGCTTGGCGGTAGTATTATCGGCATGGGCGCAAGCTCTGGTGTTGGCAAGAGCACACTGAGCATTAACTACATTTTTCCTTCTATGGTAAAGTATAATCTTAAAGCTTTGTTCATTATTAATGAGGAAGATCAAAATAAGTTTAAGAAAGAAGCGCTTGTTTGGTATTGTACTAACATCTTAAATCACCCCGTACCAAAGCGAGTGCTTTTAAATGGAGAGTATGATAAGGAAACAAAGGACGCTCTTTATAAGGCATCTGAATGGTTTGAAGGTCAAAAGGACAATAACAATATCACTATTATTCCGCTTGAGCAGTATTCCTCAAGAACAGTTGTAAAGTTAATCAAAAAATATGAGAAGATGGGTGTTAATGTCATAGTTCTTGATACGTTAAAGGAGAGCTATGATTCGCGCGATAAGGAATCATGGAAGTCTCTTATGAATGACTGCGTTGATTTCTATGACTGTATCAAGCACACAGATGTATGCATGGTTATCACTTATCAGCTAGTTAAAAATAAAAATAAGTATCTTACCAACGCAGATATTGGAGTATCAAAGGGTATTCTTGACGTATTTAGTGTTAATCTGTTTTTTAGAAGGCCATTGCCATCTGAGTATGAAGGCGAAAAAGAACAGCTTTATTGCTATAAGCTGACAGAGAATGGTTCAAAGATTGAGCAACGCTTAAACAAAGATGAGCATTATATGATTACATTTATCAGCAAGAACCGATATGGAAATAGTGATATTCAATTTGTAAGTAAGGCAGATTTCTCCATTAATAAGTACCAAGACCTTTATTATTGTCGTGTCGCTCAAGATTATTAATTTTGTTGTTAATGTTATATGCAAATAGTGCTATACTGTAATAAGTGATTGAATGTGAAAGGAGTGATATTTAGATGGATACAACTTCTTTGAAGGAATATATCTTCAATAATAATAAAGTTGAATTTGTTCTAGAGAAGATTGGTTGCAAATCAATTAAATATCACTCCTCTAAAAACTTTTACAGTGCAGCTAATTACAATGGTGATAATACTGGCGCTGTTAACGTCTATAATACCAAGCATCTCCTTATCCATAACTGGACTCGTGAGAATGAGTTTGATGATGTATCAGATATTATTTCTCTTACTCAATACAATAAAAAGTGTTCATTTGTAGATGCTGTTAAATATCTTCATAATATTCTTGACCTTAAATTAACTCCATATAATAAACAAGATGATGAAGATAAAAAGAAAAAGGAAAATGAAATAGTAAATAGCGCTAATATATTTGCTATTTCTGTCAATAAACATAAAGCTATTGTAGATGTATCAGAAATACAAACCATCAGCGAAGAAGCTATCAATGATTACGTTCCTTTGCTTTATATCGATTGGTTGCGAGAAGGCATTATGCCTTGGGCTGCTAAGAAGTTTGGTATAGCATACTCATATAAATATCATAGGATTGTATTACCTATTAGATATTGGCTCAATGGCGCTTTAGTTGGATTTAATCAGAGAACTACGGTTGCTAACTACGAAGAGTTTGGTATTAAGAAGTATTTTTTAACACCATCATATAGAAAAAGCCTTAATCTCTATGGCCTTTGGGAGAACAGAAAAGAGATTGAACGAAAACGATATGTTGTTATTACCGAATCTGAAAAATCTGTTCTTAAACGATATTCAAAAAGTAGATGGTATGGTAAAAACTGCGGAGAACCAGAAGAGAGATACGATGGAACATGTGTTGCACTTCAAGGTAAGAAACTGAGCGAAGAGCAAAGGCGCATCATATTGGGGTTGGATATTGACGAGGTTATTATCGCCCTTGATAATGACGTTCCTATAGAAGAAGTTCGACATATGTGCGAGCAGTTTTATCATTTTAGAACAGTGTCATATGTGAAGGATCGATGGAATTTGCTTGGTGAAAAGGACGCTCCTGCTGATGCAGAAAATAAAGTGTATAATTTTCTTATTAAACATCGAGTTAAGTACGATAAAGCAGAACATCAAAAGTATCTAAACGGCCTTAAGAAGAAATGAGGTAAACAATGAAACTCGTATTTCAGAACAGTCGAGGACATGAGCGAACTGTTGCAGATGTTGAAACAGCTAACGATGCATATTCTGAAATTAAGAAATTTGCAAATGAACGAGACTTTCATATTTATTATACTCGTGTTTGGCAAGATGATGACGGAGCGACAGTATACGATGTAGGTAGTCATACAGAATTCTTTAAGCTGTATCCAGATGACAAGGAGCAGAAATGATTACGAGAAAAGACTTTGTCAATGCCATTAATTCAATTCAAGAGGTAGAGAGTTTTTACACTCAGCATGAATGTAAGTGCTATGTAAGGAATATTCTTGCACGCACTCTAATGAACGCCGTTGGCGATAAGTATGAATGGGTTGCGTGGTATATTAATACTACAAAGTATGGCAAGGTAAACAACAGCGTTAGCACTGGTGATTCACCTGAAAACGTCAAGCATTATGTAATTGACAGTCCAGATGCCTTATATGATTTTCTTATTGATTATTATGCAGAGCATGAAACGGGGCGCATCTATCTATGAGTAACTATCCCGATTACACTTGGGAGCAAGACCCGCGTGCTCCGTGGAATGAACCAGTGCCTTGGCTTGATAAGAAGTGTTTGCAATGTTCCTTGTTTGCGCCTATTCCGAAAGATATTTGTAATACAACAATGGGATATTGCGTTGAATGCTGTGACTATTGCAGCGGCGAAGACGATGCGTGCGATTCTTTTGAGCTGTATTAGAGGTGTTATATATGAGTGATACTTGTGTTAAAGATGATATTCAGCAATTTATGGAAATGACATACTATATGATGGGCATTGTAGATGAATTCATGAGTATATCAGACGCTTCAACATATGGTGGATTCAGAAACGATGGGTTGATTATGTTTCGAAAAATGCACAAAGAAATGCACAATATCATAGAGCGCCGAAAGATGTATATTGATGAACAAAATGCGTCTTTGGCAGTATGATAATGGATATTGTAAGCATTAACCGTGTGAAGGCGCGTAAGCCACACACGTGTGATATGTGCGGTAAGAAGATTGATATCGGCGAAGAGTACGAAGCTCAAAACTTGGTCTGTTATAATGAAATGTATACGTTTCATCAGTGCTACAGATGTAAGCCGTATGTCGATGAGCTATGGAGCATAGGTTTTGATAATGACTTAGACGGCCTTGATTCATATACCTTTTATTCGTTTATGCTAGAAGAACATAATGATGTTTTGAATAAATGGTATGAGGAAGATGGTTATGATGAGTAAGAAAAGCACTATAATTTGTGATAGGTGCGGCAAAGAAGTGCCATACAATGTCGGTAAAAGACTCTATCATCTTACCACTATATTGTTTGATAGGTTCTGTCTATGGGAAGGCATTGAAGATAGGCTTGACTTATGCGATGATTGTTCAAATGAGTTTCGCAAGTGGTTAAAAAAAGAGGTGTAAACAATGACGGAGCCTGAATATGAAAATGACATTAAAGATGTTTACGCTTGGGCGCTTGACCACATGGAAGGCTGCGATGAGCCAGAGTGGACTATGTATAGTCAAATCGTGGCGGCAATTGAAAATTATTGGATGAAGAAGTTTAAGTTTAAACTCAAAGGTGTAGTTGACAATAAGCTTAATGGATTGTTTATTGATAATGTGATTGAAGATACCATTGCCGAGATGCCTAATACATTGAAGATGTTAGAGAATTCGTAGAAGGGAATTGATATGGCTATATATAAGCTTGAATTTGATTGGTGGACAGTCGAGGACGAGGATAAGCCTTGGTATGAACAGGAAGAGCGAGTATATTATTTCACAAAAGCAGAGGACGCACTTGATTTCGTTGACCATGTAATTTGGAATGAATCAGCGTATGTGGCTATGGATAATCCGATTAATGCATATCTTTATAAGTTTAGCGAGTCTAAGCAGTATAATGAGCAAGATTGTCGATATATTGCGGCATGGCACGATATTGATAAGAAAGTGCGTTTGTAGCAACGCTCTGACCTGCGGTTTTGTTGGCGAAAAAAGCTTTAAAATCGTGATTTTAAAAGTTTAGATAACTCTTTGATAATTCCAATATTTTTTGTTAATTCCAATTGCTATTGGAATTATACATTTTTATTGGAATTATTAGCAAATAAAACTTACTCTTTAAAAGTTTGGATATTGTTATGCAAATTACAGACGAAGAGCGCGATATGTGCCATAACCTAAGCGGAGCTAAAGGTGACGGGGTTGGTTATACGATTTTTAGTAAGTTTAATTTCTGGTGTTCCAAGTGCGGTTTTGCAGCTGACATTATAGGCATTGGAAATTGCGATGTCTATTTTTGCCCGCGATGTGGCGAAGAAGTTGTTAGTGAATAAAACTTATTTCTTAACGTCTAATTCAATTTAATATTGTGATATAATAATAGCTGCGTATAAAGCAGCTATTTCTTTATAGGGAGACGATATGGAGTTAGATACATTTTATGTAGTGACAATTCCAGAACACACAAAGAAAGAAATTTCTTTTAAGACAAAAGAGTATGGCACGTGTCTAGGTATTGAGCCGCAAGAAACACAGGTCTGTGTTCCAGAAAAGAAATATTATTTCAACAAACGTAAACAGGCTAAGAAGTTTTGTCTAGAGAATGATTATCCGTTTGAATACATTGCAAAGGAGTTATATTAATGGCACGTTTGTCAAAAGAAGAACTTGATAAAATCAAAAATAAATATAGCGTGTCGCGTATTTGGTCATGGAGCCGCGTAAATACTTATATGACTTCTAAGTATGAGTATTACCTCAAATATGTTAAGCGTATAAACGAGGACAGGACAGACTGTGGCTATGCGCCACTCGGGTCTATCGCGCACGACACTCTTGACGCATTCTATGAGGGTCAGATTTCTTATGAAGATATGATTAATCAATTCGAGGATGGTTGGCTTACCGCTATTGACATTGCAGATCTTAAGCTTGACCGTAATGATGAAGAGCATGATACTAGTATCAAGGCTAAATACAAGGAAGATTTACAAATCTTCTTTAAGAATCATACTAAGTATGAGCATAAACTACTTATTGAGAAGCCCGTAATTGCACAGGTCGGCGGCAATGTGTTTGTAGGATATATTGATGCATTGTTCAAGGATGACAGTGGTTGTTATAACATTGTAGACTTTAAAACGTCTAGCATGTATCGTGGGAAGACGCTTGAAGAGCATTCTGGTCAGCTAACAATCTATGGATTAAGTTTGGTTCAGGCTGGTATTCCACTTGATAAGGTAAAGATTTGTTTTAATTTCTTGAAATATTGTAATGTGCAGTATCATCAGAAGAATGGCGCAGTAAAAGAGCGACAGGTAGAGCGTTATAAACTGGGTGATAGTCTTAAGACAAATGTTAAGATGTGGCTTAAAGCTGATGGGTATTCAGAAGATGAAGTTGATGATTATTTGAAACTTCTTATTGACACCAATAGCCTTGATGTATTGCCAGATGATGTGCGCGATAAGTATGTGATTACAGATTGCCATGTGTTTATTCCATTTACACAAGAGCTGATTGATAAGTGGACTGACACGATTGTATCCACCATTCAAGATATCAACATGCGCGAGAAAGATTACGAAGAGACTAAAAGCGATGCCGCGTTTTGGGATTCTGAGGAAGATGTTAAAGCACAGTCGTATTACTTCTCGACATTGATGGGATACAGCGCAAATCTGCATAAGCCATATAAGGAATACTTGGACAAGCTAGAAGCACAAAAGAATGGCGCGGATATGTTTAATGGGCTTATTGGTAATTCTAAAAATGATGTTGTAACTAGTCAGGATATATGCAATAATAATACTGATGAAGTAGATTTATCTTGGTTGGATGAGCTGGTCTAACTTATAGGAGGATATACAGTGAGCAATGGTATTAACGTTTTAAATCTATGCGATGGTATTTCGTGTGGCAAGGTCGCTCTTGATCGCGCTGGCATCAAAGTGAATAAGTATTATATGATGTGCGAGACATAGGCGGCATTGACTATGTTGAAGAGTCGGATAGAGTTATAATTCTTGAATCGTAACAGAATATTAGTTTGCGGGGTTGAATTAGAAATGATTAATGACAGGTCTGAGTTCCTAAAATCTCTTAGTGAAGATGAATTTAATGACGGACTTATTCGCGTTGGCATTATAGACGAAATGAATAGGGATAGAGTTTCTGAGATGGTCTGGGCGTATCAGCCAAAAGATGGCGATAAGTCAACTGCAATCTTAGTCAATACTCCAATTAGTTATCCTCAGCTTCTTCGTTGGGGAAGCGAAGTCAAGCTAAAATATAACGAAGACACTGCTATAATTGATAATAGCTGGATTTTGGAAGAAGACGAATGGCTATTTTGGGATATTATAAATGGTTTAGATTAAATAAAGTATCTGTTTTAAGGATTAATTATGGATGATGATAAACCAATTGTTACTAAATTTTATAGAGTGACCACCGAAAAATTTGGCAGCGTTATTGGTCAGTATTGTTTTTTAAATAAAGCCAATGCAGAGCTGTATAAGTTATATTTAAAGTTATCAGACAAATATAACTATATGAAATATGGAGTATCTACTCATAGTTCTGTTTGCATTGAAACGACAGAAGAGGACTCATGCTTTTCACTACGTGTGTATAATATGTGTCATTGTGACGATGAGCAATATATGAATGTTCTTAATCAAACATTGAATTTTCTTGACGATGTTGATGTTATAGGGCTTATTGAAGACATACTTGAGAAGCTAGACTATGAAAGAAAAGAAGAAGAAAAGTCTGCACTTTATCAATATAACAAACTTAAAGAGTCTAATAGGTGGAGTATGTCTAGCGAACTGCTTAAGTTTCAGGAGTTAAAGGATAAATATAATTTATAAAATTATTGTTTTAAGGTGGTTAACATGGTAGAGGTTGATGTTGATATGGAGTATCTTGCAATCAATGGTGAGCTTGATTGCGTTGTATTGCATGATGAAAATGGCGTAATGGACGATGTTGTATTTGTTCCAAGTGATACTGCTGATTATGACGAAGAGTGGTAATATGAATATGCTTGATAAGATTCGTGATTGGCTTGGCATTGCGGTATATGGAATTAGTATTATCATTGGAGCCAATGTGAGTATTCGGGTGATGCTAGTTGAGCCTATTATTTACGCCTGTCAGTGTTTTGATGCTGGTACTTTGACGGCAACAATTGTCGGCATAACGATTATTAAAATTTTGTTGTCTGGGTTTGTTGGCATATTGATAATGTTTATCGGGTTTACAATTGCATTTTTTATCTCAAACCGATAATATTTTAATAAAACACAGATAAATTAAAGCAAACATATGCTATACTTAGGGGAGACGTTTGTTTCCCCTATTTTTTTTATTGAGAGGGTGCATATATGCAGGGTAACTATTGTGTGTATCATTGCCATTCGGATCTAAGCAATGGGGTCACTAATGTAGATTCAGTTACAAAATATACAGAGTATGTAGATTATGCGGCTTCTCTTGGTATGAAAGCTATGGCATTTAGTGAGCATGGCTGTATCTTTGAATGGGTTCATAAGAAGCAGGCTATTGAAGCTGCTGGTATGAAATACATCCATGCTGTAGAAGCATACTTAACTGAAGACAATGATTCAGAAGATAAGCACAGGGATAACTATCACTGTGTCTTGATTGCTAAAAACTATGATGGCGTTAAAGAGATTAATAAGATGGTATCTAAGTCGTTTCATCGAGACGATTATCATTTCTATTATATGCCGCGTATTACTTTTGAAGAATTGTTTGCCACGTCTGACAATATCATTGTAACCACAGCTTGTCTTGGCGGTGTGCTGAACAAGGGTGGCAATGATACAAAGAAGAGGTTTATGAAATTCCTTATTACTAATAAGGATAGATGCTATCTTGAGATTCAGCATCACAATTGTGTAGACCAAATCACATATAATAAGATGTTATATGTAATTAGCACGAAGACTGGCATCCCTTTGATTGCTGGCACAGATACACACTGTCTTAATGATGAACATGTTGAGGGGCGAAAGATTCTTCAAAAAGCCAAGAATGTGTTCTTTTCTGATGAAGATGATTGGGATTTAACTTTCAAGACCTATGACGAACTTGTTGCCGCATATAAGACCCAGAACTCACTACCAGAGAATGTATATATGCAGGCAATTGATAACACAAATGTTATGGCTGATTCTATTGAAGAGTTCGAGCTTGACTATTCAAAGAAGTATCCCAAGCTGTATGCTGACTCTGAAGGCACATTAAAGAAGAAGATTGTTGATGGCATTAAGAAGAGAGGCGTTGATAAGTATCCAAACTTTGATGAGTATAAGAAGAAGATTCAATATGAGCTAGATACATATAAACATAATGGAGCTGTTGACTTTCTGCTACTTGACGAGGACTATAAGGCCGCTCTTAAAAAACAGGGCGTATCGTATGGATATTCTCGTGGATCGGTAAGTGGCAGTGTAATTGCGTATCTTCTTGGTATTACAGAGGTAGATTCAATTAAATACAACCTTAACTTTGAGAGGTTTATGAATCGGGAGAGAATATCACTTGCTGATATTGATACAGACTGGTCTAAGAAAGACAGATATAAAGTAAGAGATTATATGTTCAATAAGGACGGTTTATATTGCTGTGATATTGTTACCTTCAACACTATCGCTATGAAGGGCGCTATCAAAGATGTTGGCAGAGCGCTTGGTATGAGCGTTGAGGACACTCAGACTATTAGCGATGCTGTTTACCAAGATGATAAAAAGAAAGATTGCATTGATACTTACTATATAGATAAGTATTCAGAGCTATTTAAATATGTTGATATTGTAAAAGGCACAATCGTATCAATTGGCAATCATCCATCTGGTCTGGTTGTCTCTCCTTATCCTGTTGACGAGTGGTTTGGTCTTTGTAGCACTAAGTCAAACGACAACATGATTTCTCAAATTAATATGAAAGAACTTGATGGTTTGCAGTTTGTTAAACTTGACGTTCTTGGTCTTGATTGCGTTGGTCTTATCAATGAAACGTGTGATTTAGCTGGCATTCCTAGGATTACTCCTGATAATATCTCATTTGATGATGTGAAAGTATGGAATGAGATTAGGGATGACTGTACTATGATTTTTCAGTTTGAATCTTCATATGCAGGTGACTATATCAAGCAGCTGTTTAGCGATGAGACGATTGCGAAGATTAGAGAAAAGAACCCAGACTTTTCATATATCGAACTAATGTCAATGGCAAACGGTGCAATCCGACCTGCTGGTGCAAGTTATCGAGAGGAACTTTCTATTGGTAAATATCGTGATAACGGACATGAAGCACTAAATAAATTCTTGGCTCCAACACTAGGATATTTGGTATATCAGGAACAGATTATCGAGTTCCTGCACTCTTTCTGTGGTTATACAATGGGAGAAGCCGACATTGTTCGCCGTGGCTTTGCTAAAAAGACTGGTACTGATAAGTTTATTCCTAAGATTAAGGAAGGATTTATCAAGACAATGAAGGAAAAGTATGGCGTAGAAAAAGATGAAGCAGATAAGCTTATTGAGAACTTCATTAAGGTAATTATTGATGCTAGTTCATATCTGTTTTCACATAATCACGCTGTGCCATATAGTTTCCTTGGCTATGTTGTTGGTTATCTACGTTGTTATTACAAGCTTGAGACGGTTACAACAGCTTTAAACATTTATGCAGAAGACGATGCCAAATGCTTGGAGATTATTGCATACGCAAAGAGAAACGGCATTGAGTTAAAGCCAATTAAGTTTGGCAAGTCAACTGCTGATTATACAATGGATAAGAAGGAGAATTGTGTATATAAAGGCATTGCCAGCGTGAAACATTGTAATCATCAAATCGCAGATGAACTACTTGAACTATCTAAGAACAAGTATGATTCATTTGCAGAGCTGCTTAAAGACATTAAGGATAAGACTTCTATTAACTCTAGGCAGCTAACCATTCTTATCAGTCTTAACTTCTTTTCAGACTTTGGTAAGAATAAATATCTGTTAGACGTTGTTGATATCTATGACAAGTTTGCTAACTCAAAGGTTATTGCCAAGAAGAAGATGGATGATCTTGGTGTATCTGATTATCTGATGCAGAAGTATGCTGGTAAGGAGACGAAATCACAGTGGAGACAGCTCGACAACCAAGGCTTAATTAATGAGCTTTGCAATCGACTTGAGAATAAATCTCTTGACATTGTTTCACAAGTAAGAGCAGAGATGGATTATCTTGGCTATGTAAATTATATTAATCATAATATGGCAGACGATTATTATATTGTTACTGGCTTTGCAACATACAAGAATCCCTGTACTCCTAATCTTATTTTACGTAGAATTTGTGACGGTGAAGAGATAGGGTGTAGAATTAAGCAGTCAAAGGTGTTCAAGGAGAGTCCGTTTGGGTTATATTCTATCTTGAAGATTGAAGGATTCACATATGACTTCAAGAGCAAGAAGATTAATGGCGAATGGCAAAAATCTGATGAGCGCGAGGTCGTGCTTGAGAGTTATGAATGTATGAAAGGGTAGACACGATGGATAACAATCAGGTAGAGTTCAAAGGCACTGTTGTTAAATGTGTCTACTCTTCTCCTAATTTCAAAACTTATGCTCTTGACGTAGACGATGTTTCATATCCTAATGTCAAACGCAATAAGTTTGACAATGTTTCTCTTATTGGTGATTTGTCAGACCTTGTTATTGGTATTGAATATGATGTTGTTGCCACAGAGGAGCAGACAAAATATGGTATCAGCTATCGTGGCGTAAATGTACGTAGGGATATGCCTACAAAAACATCAGATGTCAAGGCGTTTCTACAAGAGATTCTTACTATGAATCAGGCAGAGGTTCTTTATGAGAACTATCCAGATATCATTGATATTGTCATGGAAGGTAAAGACGATATCGTAGATGTCAATAAGTTATATGGCATTGGTGAAAAGACATTTGAGAGAATCAAAGAAAAGATTATCGAGAACTTTAAGCTTGTTGACATTGTAGCTGAATTCAAAGGCGCTATTTCTCTTAGTATGATTAAGCGTATTTATGATAAATACAACGATGTTGACGTACTTATGGAGCGTCTTAAAGATGCGCCATATGCCACGCTTACTCGTGTCAGTGGTGTGGGCTATAAGATTGCTGATTCCATCATCCTTAATCTACAAAAAGAGGGTGTTATTGATTTTGGATACGATGTAAAAACTAGTAAAGATAGGTGTCTTGCCTGCATTATCTATTTGCTTAAAGAGAACGAGAACGAAGGCAACACAAAGATGAATCTTGCAGACTTGCGCCAGCAATGCTATGACATGGTTCCATCTTGTGCAGACCATTTCGTCAACGCCATTCAGGATGATGCTATTTACTATGATAAGTACACTATGTCTATCGCTCTCTCAAGTACGTTTAAGAAAGAAAAACATATTGCATATATGATTATGAACAATATATTTAATCCAAATAACGTTTGGGATTTTGATGCAGAGAAGTACGGCAAAGTTGGTGAATTCGAGCTGTCCGATGAGCAGATTATGGCTGTTGAATACTTATGTAAATACAACATCAGTATTCTTAATGGCGCAGGAGGTACTGGCAAAAGCTTTTCAACGCAAGCCGTTATCAATATGCTTGAAGACAATGGAAAGAAGTATGAACTATTTTCACCAACTGGTAAGGCAGCTAAGGTCTTATCTGGATTCACAGGAAGAAAAGCTTCTACTATTCATAGGGGTCTTGGGTATAATCCACGAGTCGGTTGGTCTTATAACCAAGATTGCAAGCTTTGTTGCGATGTTGTCGTAGTCGATGAGTGTTCGATGGTTGACGTTAATTTGTTCGCACATCTTATTGATGCTATCGACTTTAATAGCACAAAGCTTATGCTGATTGGTGATAATGCACAGCTACCATCTGTTGGATGCGGTAATTTGTTTCATGATTTTATGCAGAGCGATGCTATCCCAACAACGACATTGACTAAAGTGTTTCGTTATGGGGAAGGCGGTGTATCCACTGTTGCGACAGACACGCGATTCTGTAAGACATATCTTGATGCAAGTATGAAAAACAAAGCTACTTGGTTTGGAACAAGTAAAGATTATGTGTTCATTGATCTTGCAAAAGAAGATGTCCCTAAAAATGCAGTTGCGCTATACAAAAAGCTATTGAAAAACGGCGAACACATGGAAGACATTCAGGTTCTTACGGCTAAGAACATAGGAGAATACGGTACAGCAAAACTTAACAACATGATTCAAAAGGCTGTTAATAAAAACTATGGCACTAAAAAATATATGAAGGTGGGAGATGTACAATATTATGATGATGACATAGTGGTTCAAAAGCAAAACAACTATAGTGCCTTAATATGTGATGAACGTGGAGTCATAAACGAAGAAGAGGGAACGGCGTTCGTTGCAAATGGTGAAACCGCACGTATTGTATACGTATGTGCTACATATGCTGTGCTTGATTTTGATGGTATCATTGTCAAGTATTCTAAGTATGATATGACTATGGTTGGACTTGCATATGCCATGACAATCCACAAGTCACAGGGCAGCAGCATCAAAAACGTTATCCTTTGCACGACAAAGAGCGACATCTTTATGCTCAATAGCAACCTGTTGTATGTTGGTGTGAGCCGTACAAAAAATCGCTGTTATCATCTAGGTTCTATTGATGCCGTCAATATGGCGGTTAAAAAGAAAGCCAATCTATCAAGGCAGACATTCATGCAGGAATTGATGAAGTCAATGGAGTATATGTAAGGATAGATTGACATAAAACCTACACAATACTAATAGGAGTTTGTGGTATTATATATACTGCAAACTCCTAATGTTATATGCAAAGAGGTGATTGGATTGAAGAATAAAGATATCCTAGTGTCTATTGGTATGTTGGGTATATTTGTAATTCTTTTGTTTAGCATTTTGTATTTCGTGTTTCAGCCAGTTCATAGTAATAATGATGGCAAAGATGTTGATGATATAGATGTTGCCATTGTTAAAGACAAAGAGAAGACAGAAGAGCCTGTTGATGAGGATGTTGACCTAACTACAAAGTATGTAAGCTATGAGACTTATGGCGCTCCTGAGAATAGTGGCTTTAAATCTTTTATGGACTATAGAACGATAACTAACACTGATTCTAAACAGTACAGGCTACAACAGTATTATGCTGAGACTGGTGAATACGGCATTAGGATGGTCGATAGTAGATATATCGTAGCTATCGGTACATATTTTACATCTGATGTTGGTCAGTATTTTGATATCATACTTGAAAATGGTACTGTTATCCCGTGTATTTTGGGCGATCAAAAGGCTGACGTAGACACCGATTCAGACAACATCATCACAAAACATAATGGGTGTATGAGCGAATTTATCGTTGATTCTGATGCACTGAATGAAGATGTTAAGTTCCACGGTGACATGTCTTACTGTTCAAAAGATTGGGATAGCCCAATAAAAACTATTAAGGTATATAATAGAAATATTTTTGAAAATTAATTTATATTCTTATGTATATTAGCGGCTAAATGATGTATAATATTTAATTGTATCAAATAAAGTTATATGCTTTAACTAGGAGGTAATGCGTATGATGTTTGTTATTAAGCGAAATGGACGAGAAGACGCTTTTAACAAAAATAAGATTTCCAACGCTATTAAGAAAGCATTTGTTGAAGTCGATGGCGATGTTACCGATGATGCCAATAAAATCGCAGACAAGATTTCAAATGAAATTGCAAACATCAAGAAAGAGAAAATGTCTGTTGAGGATATTCAGGATATGGTAGTGAATAAACTTATGGCAACTTCTCGCAAAGATGTAGCTTCTCATTATGTTGAGTATCGCTATAAGCGCAAGATTATTCGTGAGGTCAACACAACAGATGAAACAATTATGGAGCTGCTAAGCGGTGACAGCGACTATTGGAATAACGAGAATTCAAATAAGAACGCCAGTCTTGTTACCACCCAACGCGATTATATGGCTGGCGTTGTGAGCGAAGATATCTCTAAGCGCTTTTTGCTGCCAGAGGATGTTGTTGAAGCACACGAAGCTGGCATTATTCATTTCCATGATATTGATTACTTTGGTCAGAATGCCCTTAATAATTGCTGTTTGATTAACCTAGAGGACATGCTTCAGAACGGCACTGTTATCTCTAATGTTATGATTGAGAAGCCACACAGCTTTACCACTGCTTGCAACATTGCCACTCAAATTATTGCTCAGGTTGCATCAAGTCAGTATGGTGGGCAGACGATTAGCCTTACACATCTTGCTCCTTTTGTTGACGTGAGCCGACAGAAGATTAAGAAACAGGCAATGGATACGTATATCGAGTTTGTAGGACATGAGCCTAAGACAGATAATGAGATTGCCAATTATAATGATATTGTCGAGTCTATGGTGAAGGACGAAATTAAGCGCGGCGTTCAGACTATTCAGTATCAAGTTGTAACACTAATGACTACTAATGGGCAGGCACCATTCCTTTCCGTAAACATGTATCTTAACGAAGCAAAGGATGAGAAGACTAAGAATGATCTTGCGCTAATTATCGAAGAGGTTCTTAATCAGCGTATTCAAGGCGTTAAGAATGAAAAGGGCGTATGGGTAACGCCTGCGTTCCCCAAGCTGCTTTATGTGCTTGAAGATGATAATGTTCATGATGGCGATAAGTATTTCTATCTCACTAAGCTTGCTGCAAAGTGTACTGCAAAGCGTATGGTTCCTGATTATATTTCTGAGAAGATGATGAAAGAGTATAAGCTGTCTAAGGGTGAAGAGGTTGGCAATGGAGATTGCTATCCTTGTATGGGTTGTCGAAGCTTCCTTACGCCAGACCGCAGCGGTAATGGATATAATAACATTGCAAAGGCTAAGAACTATGATGGTAAGCCAAAGTATTATGGTCGCCTAAATCAAGGCGTTGTAACAATTAATCTTCCTGATGTTGCGCTATCATCTGGCGGTGACTTCGATAAGTTCTGGGCGCTTTTTGATGAGCGTACTGAGCTTTGTCACAAGGCGTTGCAGGCACGTCATAACAGGCTCGTTGGTACTCCATCTGATGTAGCACCTATTCTTTGGCAGCATGGCGCTTTTGCTCGCTTAGATAAGGGTGAAAAGATTGACAATCTTCTTTACAATGGATACTCAACAATTTCGCTTGGATATGCTGGTCTTTATGAGTGTGTAAAGTATATGACTGGGCATAGCCATACAGACGGTGATGTTGGTGAAAAGTTTGGTCTTGAGGTAATGCAGGCTCTTACTGACAAATGCAATCAATGGAAGGAAGCAGAGAACATTGATTATAGCCCGTATGGTAGCCCAATTGAATCTACCACATACAAGTTTGCCAAGTGTTTGAAGAAGCGCTTCGGTGTAATTGAGGGTATCACTGATAAGGATTATATTACCAACTCTTATCATGTTAACGTCACTGAAAACATTGATGCGTTTAGCAAGCTTGCTATCGAGTCTAAGTTCCAGAAGCTTTCTCAGGGCGGTGCCATTAGCTATGTTGAGGTGCCAAATCTGACGAGCAATATCGATGCGGTGATTCAGATTATTCAGTTTATCTATGACAATATTATGTATGCTGAGCTGAATACAAAGAGCGATTATTGCATGGTATGCGGTTGGGATAAGGAGATTCTTATTGTAGAGGATAAGGATACTGGAGAGCTTGTTTGGGAATGCCCTAATTGCGGCAACCGTGACCATGATAAAATGAGCGTGGCACGCCGTACCTGCGGCTATATTGGAAGTAATTTCTGGTGCCAAGGCAGAACTCAGGAGATTAAAGAGCGCGTCCTTCATGTAGACGATATGCCAGCGGAAGATGGTGATTAAAATTAGATATGCATTAATTCGCAAGATGGATATTTCGAATGGCAGCGGCATCGGCGTTTCTCTTTTTGTACAAGGGTGTCGCGCCCATTGTAAAAACTGTTTTAACAGTGAAACATGGGGTTTTTCTGGCGGTAAAAAGTGGACTAAGCAAACTAAAGATGAGTTTCTTAAGCTTGTCGCGCAACCGTTTGTCGCTAGGGTGACTATCCTTGGTGGAGAACCGCTTGAGCCTGAAAATGTATATGATGTTCTTTCTCTTATCAAAGACATTAAAGCTAAGTTTCCAGATAAGAAAATCTGGTTATACACTGGGCTTACGTGGGAGCAAATCTTTAAGCCAACTGTGTTAAGCGATTTAAACCCGCTAGACTTCTTTAAAGATGTTAAGATTAATGCAGCGCGAAAGAGTGTTGTTTCTATGTGTGATGTTGTTGTCGATGGTAAATACGTTGATGAGCTTAATGATATATCTTTAAAGTGGTGTGGAAGTTCAAATCAACGTGTAATAAATGTTGAAAAAACTCTGGCAACAAATCAGATTGTACTGTATAATAATTAACGTTATATGCGACAATAAAGAAAGGTGATTTATATGAAGCGTATGGCCGAGTTTTCTAAGGTGTCTTTCAACAGATTTCATGATGATTGGCTTGACACTTTTGATGCTCTAAAGGACGAGACTGATAACGACAAGCTTGAGAAGCATCTTCGCAATATCTACAATGGTATTAAGCTTCCTAAGCGTGCCACAGCTCAGAGCGCAGGTTATGATTTCTTTTCTCCTATGAGCTTTGTTCTTGAGCCTAACGACTCCATTAAGATTCCGACTGGTATTCGCTGTGAGATGTATGACGGCTGGGTTCTGATGGGATTCCCTCGTAGCGGACTTGGTTTCAAATACGGTTTGTCAATGGCAAACACTGTATCTATTATTGATGGCGATTACTTTGACTCTGATAATGAAGGCAATATTTTTGTAAAGTTGACAAATAACAGTTGTCTAGCCAAGGAGATTCGCATCAACAAGGGCGATGCTTTCTGTCAGGGCATTTTCCTTCCCTTTGGTATCACCCTAGACGATAACACCACGGCTGTGCGCAATGGTGGTCTGGGGTCAACAGATGCAAAGTAAGTATACATGTGATGTATGCAAGCATTATCTTGGTTGGAATGACTGGGCGATTCCCTGTGAAGTCAAGTATGATGACATTGATAAAGATTTAAATGCATGTGAATGTTTTAGATCAATTGGAAAGGCACGTTGTATGTTTCGCAAAGTACCTATTAATAAGAATGGATTGAATGCAAATGTAAAAGCGCATGTTCTTTCAGATGATGAAATGAATAGACTTGGTTTTACAAATTTGGATGAGTCATCGTGGTATCTATGTAAGCACGTACATAAATATCCGACAATAACATTCAATGTCGTAATTCCAAAAAACAATCCAGATGGTTTAAGAATTGACGTATTGGATGAAGAGTTTCTTCAGATATATGACTACCAGAGTATGCTTGAGCACAACCCAAAGTTTGCACCAGCTCTTGAGGTTAAAGAATCTGTAGATATGTTTATGATGTATCTTATTGGTAACGGCGTGCTAAGTGGTTGGTCTATCGGGGATTATCTATAGGGGGGTGGTTTAATGAGTGGTTATTTAGTTAATCATTATAAATCTGTATATCGTATTTTACCTGTTATCAATAATGCAACAAATGATTTCTGTCGTGATTGCAATGGTAAGATTGACGAAGATAATGTGTATATTCCATGCTATTACAATTCAAGAATTTGGCATTATGGTAGGTCTAAGCTTATTGCTTATATTCCATCTGTTCAACGTGGTCACAACGTAGTTAAAGCCCTCAAGAAAAATGGCGTAAATGTTTTTGACTGTGATGAATCAGATGAAGAGGTAGTATTTAAGTTCAACGCTTCTGATATGGATCAAGTTGCTTCTTTAATGAAGCCTAAGACTAGTGGTGCGAAAACTAGTCCATTCTCGTCAAAGAACCTACCAAAAGCGCAGGTAGATATACCCGAAAATGAGCTTGCCCGTTATAAAAGTCTAGTTTCAAAGCTTGACAATTATATTGTTATTAAAAAGTTCAATGATAAGTTTCTTGATGAAATTCTAGCAAAGAAGCTAAGACCAAAAGGCAAACGCAAGCCGTTTGATTATAAGCAGGACATGAAAGCCCTATGTCTTACTCGTGATGTTAAGGGTTATATTTATAAGCGCGGCCTTTGGGAAGACTATCTAAAATTTTTAGAGATTGCCATTGATTCTTATCTAAACAAATAAATATATATGTTATAATGGTGCCAAAAGATATACGAAAGTGTTAGTCTTTTGGCACTTCATATAAGGTTCTAGGAGGATGTATGCTGAAAATTGAAAAGACTGAAATATGTGGATTGGAACCAGCTATCCGTGGTATGCGCAACCCAATGAACTCTTGGGGACTGAGTGATAGCCAATGGAAGTATTATGGTGGAGATTCATATAAGGGAGTATTTGAAGTAGGCGATAATGACTTAGCCCTCATGAAGCGTCTTCGCAATGCTGGCATAGACCACCGTAAGTATCTTCGCATGATTGTTGTGTACCTAGATATCACTGCTCCACTGTACTGGTGGAAGGAGTTCGATACTTATAAGGTAGGCACTGTCGCAAATTCATGTAGCACCATGCACAAGATTCATGCTAAAGAATTTACCGTTGATGATTTCAGCCATGAGCATCTATCGACTGAAACCTATGGCGAACCAATTCACGAAGAGGGCTGGGTTGACACGACTAGGAGTTCAGATGACTTACTAGACTTCATCGTATGTCATCTAAACGTCTATCGTGAGCTATATAACGAAACCAAGGATAAGAAATATTGGTGGCAGATGATTCAGCTTCTACCTAGTTCCTATAATCAGAAGCGCACCGCTATGCTGAACTATGAGGTTCTTGCAAACATGTATAAGTCTCGTAAAAATCATAAGCTTGATGAGTGGCATACTTTTTGTGATTGGATTAAGACGCTTCCACATCCAAAGCTTATCACAGGAGAGGAGTAGTAGCATGGCAGTAATCAGTTATAACGAGAGCAAGAGCGGCAACAATTCTCTTATTGTTCATGGCAATGACAAAGAGCTTCAGAAGGTTGCAACGTTTGTAAATAGCATGTATGACGCTACGTGCGAAAATACAGACAAAAATGACGATGTTGATATGGTAAATGAGCCACCTCATTATACACATGGTATGGAGTGTATTGACGAGATGCTTCTTGTATTTGGAAAAGAAGCAGTTATGAATTTCTGCCTTTGTAATGTATGGAAATATCGTTACAGAGCGCCGTATAAGGGCGATGTAGAGGAAAACATGGAGAAGAGCCGCTGGTATCTTAATAAGTATAAAGAGCTAAAGAATTCTATTATTGTTTCTAATACACCTATTACGCAGGTAAAGAACCATCAGATAGATGTGGTCAACAAACCATTGGATTATCTGTGTAAAAATAATAACTAAATATATATGCTGTGGGGCTGTAACAAGCCCCATTTTTGTGCAAATATTCTTTATAGAACTTATCTTTTGTAATTTACGTAAAACAAAGATACAATATTGTTGTAAAAATATATTATAAAGGTGTGTTAACATCATGGGAAAAGACCTTAAAGGCAAAGACTTAGGGCGCGGATACAGTCAACGAAAAGATAAACGTTTTGAAGCACGTGCAATGATTAATGGTACAAAAATTTGCTTATACGATATGCATCTCCCAACATTAAAGAAACGCTTTGAAGAAGAAAAGATTAAGATTCTAAGAGACGAAAAGAATATTAGACCAAACCTCACATTGTCTGAATGGTTTGAAGAGTGGTTTGAAAAATACAAAAAGCCAGCATTGAAGTCAGAAGTATCAAAAAAAGCATATCATAGAAAAGTATCCAACACATACATTGCTGCAATAGGGGATAAAAAGATAGAGAATATATCTCATATGAATATGCAAGACACAACAAACGAATTGCTTAGTAAGTTCAAAGCAAGAACGCTAAGAGAAGCACTTGGCGTACTCAGAGAGTGTTTGGATATAGCAGCGATGAATCAAATCATTAAGTCTAACCCGTGTATTAATATAGCAATAAAAGACGAGAATGAAGCTGTTCAAGAACGTAGAGTTTTAAGTTCTCGTGAAATGAAGATGTTTTTAGATGAGATAGAACATGAGTATTATAATGAAGCATACCAAATCTTATTGCTTACTGGCATGAGAATAGGTGAATTCAGCGGTCTTCAATGGCAAGATATAAACTGGCAAAACAAAACAATCAGAATACAAAGAAGCTTGAGCGTTGGTTATGTTGACGGTAAGAAAATGGAATACCTCACAACCCCAAAGACGAGCAATAGCTACAGAACTATTCCATTTTTCGGGAATGTAGGAGAACTATTTAAAGATTGGAAGGTAAAACAAGACCAATACAAGGCAAAGCTTGGAAGTAGATGGAGATTGCGACCAGAGTTAGGCGATTTAGTTTTCACGACAACACTTGGCTCGCCAGTAACAAGATATGCATTATCCCATAACATTGAAAAGGTATTGAAGAACATCAACGAAAAAGAAGAATATAATGCAGCAATAGAAGGCAGAGCGCCAGAAAAAATGGAACACATCTATCCACATGCGTTTAGACATACGTTTGCCACTAGGTGTTTTGAAAAGAAATTAGATCCAGTGTTTATACAAAGAATCATGGGGCATACTAGTTATGCTACCACTTTGAAATATACCCACTTGTTAGAGACAAAACTGAATGAAGAGGTAGCAAAAGCAGAAGGCTTCCTATTATAATGGAAGTCTTTTTTTAATGCTGTATACTTGCGTATTTGCGTAAAACATTGATTTGCGTAAGAAATTGCGCAAATTTATTTTTTGCGTTTTTAAGCAGTTGCGTAGCGTTTGCGTAAAATTTCTAAACAAGCTTGCAAACACCATATAAATAAAGTAATATATATAAGGGCTTTGCATTTGGAGTTCTAGGAGATAACAACGAGTAAGTAATTATGACTCCTTGATAGATAAGGGGTTGAAGATTTCCTATATTTGCTTAAATTAAGCGATACATTATATTAATGTTGTATGTATTTGAGTCAAATTTGCTTATAGATTTGCTTAAACACTATCGTCCATTTCCTTCAGCTAAGTCTACGCAACTAGACTCAAACATACAACACCTTACACTCACTGAGGTTCTTAACGGAACCTCTTTTTTATATACTATAATTAATAAATAAAAGGAGTTGACTACAATGACAAATAAAGATTCAATAAATAAAATATTGTCTAGATTGGAAAGTGTGAGGAATGAAATAGAGTCAATTAGGCGCGACTTAAAGTTTATCTTAGAAAAAGAAGGCAACTAAAAATCGTAAAAAAAAGGGAAACAGAAATCAATCTGTTTCCCTGAATTATTTAAACACCGATTACATAACGAAGAACCATGTTTCGATTATCAACTGTTTGACCATGAAGAGAAAAGGCTGAGTTGTTATTTACAGCATTACCATTTATCTCATTGTTATTAATATAAAGATACTTCTTGTAGAACTTTCCACCACGTTCAAGTATGAATGAGAACCCACCGCCGTTATCATTTGCTACAGCGTATTTAGGAATAAAGAAAGAGTTCCAGCTAGAATTAATAGGAGATGTATTGGAAACGTCATATGCACTGAATATTAGAGAAATACCATGAGGTTGTGCAGATACATTGTCAGAAAGAGCAATAGTAGTATCCTCTTTTACATATGAAGCACCGCTCCACAGAACCTTATTCTCACCATAATTAGAACCAGTAAGACCGCCAGTCTTACTCCAAATACGAACAGAGTTACCGTATAGATTAGTTGTTCCGTCAGACTTTTGATAGTTGTCATATCCAATTGCCGTATTACCAGCAGTAGACACGGGCACGAATACGTTCTTTAAAGTCCCGTCTGATGTCTTGCCTTGTATAGCCGCTTCTACACCCATATTAATATCTTTACTTGTAGCAACATTTCCTGTTAGCGTGCCACCGCTTAAAGGCAGATAACTGTGGGTATGGTTTTTAGCAGCATATCAAGAATGCGTATGATTCTTAGCAGCATAAGTGCTTGGCAGAGATTCATGAATTGTGTCCATAGCATCTAGGTCGTCAGTTAGACACCGACTGGTATCATTGCCCCTCCAAATCTCATTGGTTGATATTGTGCCAATAAAAGATTGTTCTGATGTTTCAGCCATAATGTTCTCCTTAGAACGCAGCCTAACTTATGTTACCTATATTATACCACATTATGAGCATTACCATCTTTGTCATATGCCGTAATCAATACATAATGCTTGACACCTTTTGAGTCATACATAGTAACAAGCCCTACATGCTTAACGCCATTTGAATCATACACGGTGACAACACCAGACTGTACCTTGATAGATACGGAAGCTTCAGTTGGTTTGTATCCGCCATACCAATCATGTACTTCTTTAAGAGTGTATGTGGCAGTACCGCCCTTAGCACCAGTAACAGAAGAAGGTGTAACTGTATAGGTTGTATTTGAGCCATTATATAGCTTAGTGTCTCCTTGCCATAATTCAAAATGGTCGAAGTTGGCATTACCCTGTGTCTCGCTCTTACTCCAAGACAGCTCTACAGTTTCACCATAATGAACCGTTGTCTTTGGTGCTGAGAAAGATGGTTTCCCATGTGCATGATATGGACGCGCTGGGATTGTAACAGTAACGTCTACCTCGCCGCTATGTGGTGCGGCACCAATGCCATTTACAGCTGTTCCCCAATACTTAGTCCAACAAGTTATATTTCTGTCATTCTGTCCACGAGACACGTCCCATGTGTGGTCAACATTTCCAACGGCATTTGAATAATTAAATATAGCGTTAACGCTAGTCCATTCATTAGAGCCATTTTGACCACATTGAACACAAACGCCATAGTTGGCAATACCCCAACCGCTAAGTGCGTAAACATTGCCTTTAACATGAACAGAGCAAGTATTATCATCTTTATTTTTTACTTCAGCCCATACATACGCCTGACTTTTACCAGTACCTCCGTTTACAGCGGCAGTGCAATCGCCGCCACGAGCTTCAACAGCCATCTATATCACCGCCTAAGAAAGCAACTGAATATAAATTGTATTAGCACGCTTACTGCTACCTTCTGGCGCTGGGTCGCTTCCCCATGTAATACCAAGATTGTTCAGGGCTGTTTTTGCGTTTGTTGCGCCAGTACCACCATGCTCGATTGGCAGAGCGCCACTTGTAATGTCGTTTGCGCTATGTTTATGAGAGCTTGTTGCGGCTCCGATATTGGCAGGAGTAATACCAAGATTCGTTCTAGCATTAGCAGCAGTCTTGGCACCAGTACCACCACTCGATACCGGAATGACACCAGTGTTATCTGCTACGCTAAATAGCTTCTTAGCATCTGCAAGTGTTGTACATCCAGTACCGCCATTAGCAATAGGCAAAGCTCCGTCTGTCTCGCCAAGACCAAGATTCTTTCTAGCTTCTTCAACAGTTGTGCCGCCAGTGCCACCAGAAGTCACGGGAACAGCGCCATATAGGCCATTGGCATTAGGCTGAACCATATCATCCACAATCCAATATTGACCGTCATATACGAGCCTTACTGGTTTGCCGTTTGTAAGAAAATCTTTGCTTGGCAACTGAATAGTAGATTTAGGAGAGCTAGAAATACGCATCCTAATATTCTTCGCACCAAGACCGTTGACATTTAATGTTGGCGCAGTAGTGGTGCTAGTAACATGCGGCACCATGACAAAGTTAGCGCCAATGACAAGAGTATCAATCGCCTTCACGGTTGCCGTATATGCAGCACCAGTACCAGCAGTAGTAACTCCATTTACATATTTTCTGACGGCTTCATCATATACTTCCATACCGCCAAGAGATTTCATTATTTTATTTCCATTCATATCTAAGCAGTCCTCCCTAAGACAACGGCAACATTCCCGCTACCATCATTATTAAGTGAAATAGAGTATCCATTACTTACAATCTTATTTCTGATGGTGTTCTCTATCTTGGCATCGGTGTTTGGTACAATTTCCTGTAGATTATTATAGATTGCCGTAGTATCGCCATCTATTTGTTTTAATTCTTTTCTGATACCAGTTTCAGCAAGCTTATTAATTAGATCGCGCTGTTGTTTTGTGATATAATTAATAGCGTCATCTTTTATTTTATCTACTTGTTCTATAGTATCTGTTTTGATATTCTCTGTTTCATCAAGAACTTCTTCGACCAACATTTGTTCTGTGATGCGCTCGATTGTTTCAACATAATAAGCAGTTGACATATATAAGCACACCTCCTATTATGACTTAATGACAATGGCTAAATCGACATTACCGCTTCCATCGTTTACAGTTTTTAAATTAAGACCGTTTTTCAACATAAGGTTATTCATATCGGTTTCAATTGTTGCCTGTGTCTTGTTGGCAACGCTGACAGCGTTATTATATGTAGTTTGAGTATTGTTTTTGATATCCGTGGCAGTACGCACAAGGCCTTCGCCAGTTGTAATAAAGCTATTCTTTTTATCATCAACGGCTTTACGGTCATTATTTTTTGTCGATGTGATAGCGTTGATGGCATTTGTTCTGGCATCTTGTGTGCTTTGCTCAATTTCTTTCTTAATCATCTCGGCGATAATGCGAGTGATGTTTTCGACATATAGATAATCACTTGGCATGGCACGTTTGCGAACAGGAATCTCGCTATATAGAATTGTCTTTTGCGAAGACGAATCGTTGGCATCGGTCAGATATACATATACAAGCAAAGGATATGCTTCTTGTAACAAAATATTTGGGACATCAACAGTTATAGTATCGTTGTTCGACACCGTAGAGCGAACGACTAAGGCTTCTGTTCTGCTTGTATTGCAAAAGTGTACCTCTGGTGCGTTTTTAAGATAATTTTTATCACAACCTTCAAGATTAATAACTATCTTCTGGTCTATGTCCCACTGATAGAACCTATTGATTGTGTCTCCATTAAGATCTAAACAAGGCACTTCGTACATAGACATACCTCCTTGGTCGTTAGAGTTTATAAATATGGTTAATATTGTAACATAAAATGTGTTTTCTAATATTCAAAATTATAGAACTTTTAATTTATATATAAATAAATTTATATGCACCATTGAAAAAATCCCACGCAAGTTATATACTCATTTCGAGTTAAATTGCGTGGGATTTTTTCAATGAAAGGACTTAAAAAATGAAACTTATCGACATCTATGAACAGCATTATCTACCCGAGGAAACACAGAAGAGGGCGGCATCCACTGTAGCTGGATACGACTCATCTATGCGCCTTCACGTGCTTCCGCGATGGGGCGAATGCGAGATTGAAGACATCTGCCCTGATGATTTGCAGGAATGGGTAGACTCATTTGAAAAGGCTGGTGCAGGAGAGAAGGCATTTAAATGTATTCGCCAAATCATCCGCTGGTGGATTCGCAAGAAGCGCCTACATATTATCGATCCAACCGCATACATAGAAGTAAACCATCCTAAACCTTATCGTCCAGATGTTTTAGACGCACAAGAGGTATCAGAGATGCTTCGCGGCATGTGGGGTCATTGGGCTGAAGCCGTAACCATCTGTGCTGTAACTCTTGGTTTGCGCCGTGGTGAAGCTTGTGCTCTCGAATGGTCTGATATCAATCTTAAGACTGGTGAGGTGCGTATTAGCAAGTCGCGCCAATATGTGAACGGTCAAATCATCACAGTAAAAACTAAGACAGAGAAGTCTACTAGGTCTTGCTATCTGCCTAAGTTTGCACGTCAGCGCCTAAAGCAGATTAAAGGACATGGGCTTCTTATCGGCGATGTTTCTCCTGATAAGGCAGCTCGCGCTATTAAGTCACAGTGCAAGAAGATGGGCGTGCCGTATGTATCCATGACTAATATGCGTCATACATGGGCTACCCTTGCAATTGAAGCAGGCGTTGGTATCGAGACTGTTGCCATGATGCTTGGTCATACAGAGATTAGCACAGCATATAATCACTATATCGTCCCTCGTAAGACCATCTGCCAAGAAGCTTAGGCGGCTGTTGAGAAGCTGATATTCGACAAGGCTAGGAAG
>ULQC01000044.1_pt1 | contig 52354 bp, 42 predicted proteins | sample 1954091 | NCBI WGS metagenome assembly ULQC01 (sample SAMEA4835645, study PRJEB28245) | human gut metagenome | biome: gut microbiome; material: fecal sample | place: Denmark | collected 2008
ATAAAAATTTTTTAATAAATTTGCTAACATAAGCTTTTACCCTAATATAATAATTGACTAAATGTATTAAAGTTTGGTCATATTTATAGCTGATCGTACAATATTTTTCCATTAGTACCACGTGGTATCTTATCTATAAATCTTACTAAAAATCGCGATATATGAATTCCTGTGGTTTCACTTATAAAGTGTCTAACATTTTTCTCGTTTACATGGGAAGGCAACATATATATTATTATTTTTTCATCATTTCCATCACATGCGCAATTTACATGAAAGCGCTCATTTATTAAAGCTTCACACTGATCAAGACTAATCCTATATCCTAATAATTTAACAAATCGCGACTGTCTTCCTACAATATAATAATATCCATCATTGTCACGTCTTGCTATGTCTCCAGTATGATATATGCCATTAAAAATATCACCTAACATTAAATCTTCGCTATTATATGCATATCCCATGGTCACATTCGGTCCTTCATATACTAATTCGCCTTCTGAATCAATTTTTTCTATTTTTTTACCTTTATTATCAAATAGCATTAAATTGCCCTCTGGTATCGCTGTACCTATACTTCCAGTTTTTTCAATTGCTTTATCTGGTTTCAGCATTGCAATTCGTGCAGCCGTTTCCGTTGCTCCAAAGCTAGAAATAAATCTTTTATTATTGCTGCAACAATATATAGCAACTTTTTCAAACATTTCATCAGACATTTTTCCACCGCCAACAGACAATGTTTGAATAGTTGGAATATCCATTTGTGTAAATCTAAGTTTCCATAACAAATCATAGCTAAATGGAACACCTGTCAAATTTGTTGCTCCATGCTTTTTAACAAATTCCCAGTATTTTCCTTCAGTAACATTTGATTTCATTAAAAGCAATGTTGCACCAACATATAGATGTGTATTTATAACATTCAATCCCATTGTATAATTCATAGCTAAATCACAAATAGGGCGTTCTTCATTTGTCCACTCCCATGCCTTAGCAACATTCTTTGCATTTACCTTAAGATTCCCCTTTTTATATCGCACTAATTTGGGGCTCCCTGTGGAGCCAGATGTTGACATAAGAAGTTGTAATTTACTATTAACTGCATATTGCTCTTGTTTCGTTTTGAGATAGCAAAACCCTTTTTCTTCATACACACTTTTAAAGTCATATTTATATGTCTGGGATAATGGCATGCATAAGTATTGCGGTTTATATGTTTCAAATAATGTGATAAACAAAGCTTTGTCTATAGAGTGGTTCAGCATAATAGGAATAATGTCATTTTCAATCATGGATATGTATGCGGTAAGACATCCAATAGTATTATCGCACATTAAAAAAACAACACTCCTACGAGGTATTATTTTTTCAATATGTGTCGTGCACTCCGCCAACTCTCCATATAATATACTCTCTCCACTGTCATCAATGGCAGCAATCCTTTTTGATTCAAACTTATCAATCTCTAAAAACATATTAAGCCTTACCTCTCATTGTTTATTATAGCAGTATATTTTACATAATCGTTCCACCATCAATATTTAAAACTTGTCCAGTGATATAATCAGACTTATTTGATGCAAAAAAAACTGAAGCTTGAGCAATATCTTCTGGGAGAGCCATTCTTCCCAATCCTATATTATTTAATCTAGACTTAATTATACTGTCGCTAACCTGTCTAATCATTTTTGTGTCCGTAAGCCCTGGACATAAAGCATTTACTCTTATACGAAATTGTGCCAATTCTTTGGATGCAGATTTAGTAAATGATATAACAGCACCTTTAGTAGCAGAGTAAACTGATTGACCTGGATTTCCGTACACACCTACAATTGAGGCAATATTGATAATGCTTCCCCCTCCTTGTCTCATCATTACCCTTGCAGTATACTGTACCATTTCAATGAGACCAAATATATTGGCATTAAACATTTGTTCCATATGTTGATAATTAATTAAACCAATAGGCTCATTATATTCTACACCGGCTGCATTAACCAAAACATCAATTTTCCCATATTTTTTTTTGACATGTTGGATTAAATCCTTGATTTCAATTTCATTTTCAATACTTATAACATAAGGAACGATAATATCATAATTATCAATATTACCAGCTTTATTTTTCCATATATTTACAGTGCCTTTATTGTGTTCGCAAGCTATGACAACCTTAGCGCCTTCTATTGCATATTGTTTGCAAATTGCACTTCCTATGCCACCTCCTGCCCCTGTCACAATGCACACTTTATCTTTTAATAACATTTTCTCATTAATTCCTTGTACCATACTTTTTTATTATTGCCAATCCATCGTTATATGATTTAAAATTTAATATATCCTCTGCATCAAGCATTATATCAAATTCATCCTCAATGGACGTTATCAACATTAGATGTGTCATTGAGTCCCATGCTTTTGTATTATTTCTAGTCATATTTTCATCTATATCATCTATTTGGAATACATCCTTTATAATATTGTCAAATTTTCTTTTATTATCATCCATACTTTATCTCCTTTCGCCGATTATCCTTGCAGGATTTCCGTAAACTTGTGCCCCTGCAGGGACATCTCTCATTACGATACTTCCAACTCCTATATATGCCCTATCGTTAACTTTGACATTGCTCAAGATGACAGCATGACTGCCGACATATACTTCTTTCCCAATGTTTGCACATGTTAGATTAGCAAACCCACCAGTAGTAGAATAATCACCCAGGTTCCCATCTAAAGCAATAGTAGATCCTAACATCGTTACAAATTTTCCTATCTGTACTCCACTCTCAACATTATATGGAGTCATTATAACACTTCCCGTTCCAATGCTAACATAATCGCCCATAATTACGTCCGGAGAAATAATAGTTTCAAACTTTGCACCTTTCTCTATCAAATAATCCGATACAATATGTTTTGTACGTGGATCAGATATTCCCATAACAAACACCTGATCTTCTGTAGGTTTCCAGTCTTTGATCGTACCAATAATTTTCAAATCACATTTCTTTCCTTCTAATGCATTTTCATTGTCATCAATAAAACCTATTATATTCCATCTATGTTCGGTATTGAGTCGTTTTAAGCATACAAAGACCTTTCTACCCATTCCCCCAGCACCTACAATAATCAGTTTTTTCATCTTTCCTCCATAAATTTTTAATTAATTACGTCTTCAGTATATATTGAAATGCAATCCATCGCATCTATACATTTTTTTTTGGCTTCTTCTGCACTATTAGCCTGCGCAATCACAAATCCAACTCTATCTGCACTGTTTTCTATTTTTTTTACAGCACTTCCCACTTTTTGAGTCAATATTACTTCTTTTATTCCATTAATATTCTTAGCAGCATCAATACCAGAAATGTTTTTAATTATACCTGGCTTTGCATTAAAATACCTTATTGCTGACCCTTTACACAATTTGGGAGTAATATCAGCCTTCATTCCTAATGATATTTCTATTGCTGCCCTGACCATGTCAATCCCCGTAGACAAAGGTACTAAATGAGTTGCAATGCAATCTCCTCCTAGTCGAGCTCCAAGTTCTATCATTTTAGGACCATCTTTGGTCAACATTATTTCAACATGAGCTGGTCCAGTATTAATACCAATTGCATGTACAGCACGTTTAGCCAGATTGCAAATTTGTGCTATTTCATTTTTAGGGAGTATACATGGTTGTGTATGACCTATTTCAACAAAATGCGGTGCCAATGTTGTATCCTTAGCAGTAATTTGCAAAACATGTGGCTCATAATCTACAACTATTATTTCTACACTTATTTCTTTTCCTGTCATATACTCTTCTACAATTATGCTGCCATTCCTTCCATTCGCAGAGCTATATAGCACAGCCTCTTTCAATTCTTCATAACAATTAGCTATCATCACTCCCCTACTTCCTGCATTATCAACAGGCTTAGTTATACACGGGAATCTTGTTATCTTATTAGCTATATCATTGAAACATTTTACATCTGGTATAATATGATACCATGGATGCTCTACATTTGCATTTTTAAAGGCTTTTATCATTTCTCCTTTATCTGTCGCTTTTAATGCAGATTCATATGGTATTCCTACTAATCCCAGCTTGTTTGTCGCATAGGCAACAGCACGCATTGGCATATCTGTAGCCAAAGTAATAATGCCATCCGCCTTAAACTGTTTAGCAACGCATAAAACACCTTCTTCATCAACCGTACTAACATTGAAATATTCGTCTGCATAAGATATGCCTATCGCTTCAGGATTGAAGTCTACCACGCCTACATACAATCCCATTTCCTTTGCTTTGATTATAGCCGGAAGTTGCAATAAAGAGGCTCCAATAATTAGCAAGCGCTTCACTTAAGTTAACTTCTCCTTTTCTCATTTTTATTGCATGAAAAATTATTATTAATATTTTCTCGTTTTATTACACTTTTAATAGTCTGTAATAGAATTTTAATATCTAATAGTAAAGACATATGCTGTACATAGTAGATATCATACTTGAATTTGTCTTCTTGACATATTGAGTTTCTATAGTACGCTTGAGCCAATCCTGTTATACCAGGACGTACTTTGTAACATTTTTTTCTTTCTTCAGATAGTTCATCAAATGGTTTCGTTGCCAATGTGGGTCTAGGACCAACAAAACTCATATCGCCTTTAAGGACATTAATCAATTGCGGTATTTCATCTAAAGAAGTTTTTCTTAAAAACCTGCCAAACTTAGTAACTCTTGTATCGGATTCTCCATTATATGTTGAACCATCTTCATTTCTTATATCTGCTGCATTTACATACATAGAGCGGAATTTAAGCATTTTAAAAGGTTTTCCGTTTCTACCACGCCTAATCCCATTATAAAATATTGGCCCTGGATTATCAATATAAATAAACGGCGTTAGTATAATAATAAATATAATAACAAATGGCATGGCAATTAATGAAAAAACTATGTCTAATAATCGCTTAATGCATGTTGAATACATATGAAAAGTGCCTCTCTTTATCTATAATGTGTTCTTTGATTAATCATGTTATCAAATGATCCAATTACTCTCGCAGGAACCCTCCTACTATAGTTCCTTTTGGAACATCCCGTGTCACAACAGCCCCCGTAGCAACAACCGCATTAGGTCCAAATTTAACTCCTGGACAAAGAATACAATTTGCTCCAATAAAAACATTATCAAATATTTCTATAGGGTTATATTCTACCCTTAAATCAGCATTCCGTGCACGTTCATCATCCAAATGACTAATCAACGTTGAAATAGTATCGTGGCAGACAAATGTTGCACCTGTTGATATGCTTATATTATTATGCAGTGTCACATGTTTTGCATCTGCAGGTATCCAAAATAGGGCAATTCTGCAATTTTCGCCTATCTGTTTAAAAAGTTTTGCCTTTCGTAAATAAGATGCTTTTTTTCAACATTCCTAACAAAAAAACAATATAAAAAGAATAAAATACGTCTAACTTGAAACCGCACAGCTGTTTTCCTCCCGTCTTATTTTTTACATTTTATAGTCAATTTTGCCAACATCACCGCCTGTACTCCTTCAGCACATCTTGCGAAGTTTTTATTATATATTCCACTTCCTCATCGGTTAGCCTGCTGTACAGAGGCAACGTGATTTCATTCTTATACATTTCAAAGGCGTTTGGGTAGTCCTTTATATCAAAGCCCATATTCTTGTAAGCAGTCATCATAGGCAAAGGCTTGTAGTGAACATTGGTTGCAACTCCCGCTGCCGCGAACTTTTCAATTAATTCATTACGTTTTTGTTCGTCTATATCAGCTACACGCACAAAGTACAGATGACCGCTTGACTTATGTTCGTCATGCTCATTATCGCTGCTCGCATGATTCAGCACCTGTACATTGTAGCCGCTCAAAACTTCATTATATGCTCTGATGATCTCATGCCTTCTCTCAAGCATGCCTTCGTATCGTTCCAGCTGTGCCAATCCTATGGCTGCCTGAATATCTGTCATATTGCATTTATAGGCAGGATATATTATATCATATTCCCACATTCCCGGTTTATTTTTGTTTAGCGCATCCTTAGTTTGTCCGTGAAGGGAAAGGTTCATGTATTGCTTGTAAAGTTGGTCATCGTCTATAAACTCTCTGCTCTTCCAAGTTACAGCGCCGCCTTCTGCTGTAGTCAAGTTCTTTACCGCATGGAAAGAAAAACATGTGAAATCAGCAAATTGTCCTGATCTGCGTCCACCCTTCAGTGCTCCAAAGCCATGAGCGCTGTCCGCCACTATTATGAGTCTGCCAAAGCCCTTCTGTATGTCGTTGCCAGGTCTGAACTTATCTTTGTTTCTTTCAGCCAACTTCAGAATTTTATTATAGTCACATATTATCCCGGCTAGATCTACAGGCATAATAGCTTTAGTCTTTTCTGTAACAAGGCGATCAAGATTGTCGTAATCCATCTCATGTCTTCCTTGAGCTACATCTGCGATGATCGGCTTTGCACCTACATGGCAGATTACGCTGCAAGTAGCAGTATATGTGTACGCAGGCACAATAACTTCGTCGCCCTCTCCTATGCCGAGAACTCTCAAAGTCATCTCCATAGCTGCAGTAGCAGAATTGAGGCATACTGCTTTTTCATTTCCGATGTACTCAGCCAGCTTCTTTTCAAATTCTTTGGTCTTTGGACCGGTGGTAATCCAGCCGGAGCGCAGCGCCTCTGCGACCAGCTCTATTTCCTTTTCCGTAATGTCCGGGGGCGAAAATGGTATATTCATGTTATCTTTAAACTCCCTATTTATATCATTAGTTATCCGTAATCCTGTACGTCCCGCATACGTCTTCTATCATTTCCTTAATGTGATTGCCGTTTTCAAAGCTGGCTTTAATCAAAGCATCCAGCTTGTGGAAAAAGGCTTCCTCATCGAATCTGATAGGCTTACCCACATATATCATATTGTTATCGGTCTTTTCGAGACCTTCTTCATCCATCAATATTTCCTCGAACAGCTTTTCCCCGGGTCTGAGTCCGGTTATTTCAATCTTTATATCTTCATGAGGCCTGTAGCCGTTAAGCCTTATTAAGTTTTCCGCCAACTCGTATATCCTGACAGGCTTGCCCATATCCAGCACAAATATCTCTCCGCCCTTGGCGAATAAGCCGGCTTGTAGCACCAGGGAAACAGCCTCCGGTATGGTCATGAAAAATCTCGTTATATCTTTATGGGTTACCGTCACCGGCCCCCCTTCCTTTATCTGTTTAACGAATAACGGTATCACAGAGCCATTACTTCCAAGGACATTTCCGAATCGTACAGCCACATATCTGGTGCATTGCGATTTTCTGGTATAAGCCTGTACCAGCATTTCGCATATCCTCTTTGTGGCTCCCATAACGTTGGTTGGTCTGACGGCTTTGTCTGTTGAAATTAAGATGAAGTTCTCCACTCCGTATTTGTCAGCCATCTCTACTGCATTAAGCGTGCCCAGACAATTGTTTTTCACCGCTTCGTTAGGCGATTTTTCCATCAGCGGCACGTGTTTATGGGCAGCGGCATGGTAAACAATGTTAGGCCTGTATTTTTTAAATACTGCCTCCATTCTGTCTCTGTCTCTTACAGAACCGATTAAAACTGAAATATTGGCATAAGGGAAATGTCTTTCAATTTCCATCTGAATATCATAAGCATTGTTTTCATATATATCAAAAATCACCAGTTTTTCCGGTCCGTAGCTCACTATCTGTCTTACCAGCTCAGAGCCTATAGAGCCGCCTCCGCCCGTGACCAGCACAGTTTTGTTATTAATAAAATCTCCGATTCCGTCTTGATCCACTTTAACCGGTTCTCTGCCAAGCAAATCCTCATATCTTACAGGTCTGACCTCCTTTGCCAAAGACGAGGTTAAGCTTTTAGAAACTGCTGGAAGTATTTTTACCATCTTGCCGGTTTCTTGACACTTCTTAATTATTTCTTTGGTAGCATCGACACCGGCAGAAGGTATTGCGATTATTATTTCGTCTATTTTATATTTGTCTACATTGGTCTCTATATCATCTCTGCCTCCCACTATAGGAACATCAAGGAGGTATTTATTTTTTTTATTTTTATTATCATCTATGGCGCATACTATTTCCGTACCTGACTTGGCAGCTCTGAATTCTTTAATCAAAATAGCTGCCGCTGAGCCTGCTCCTATGACCATTACCCTATTGGTGATCTTACGATTATTGTGAGGACTTCCTACTGATTTGAGCACTGCCTTTGCAAAACGTGTACATACAAAAAGCACTGTCATAATACCAAAGCTCAGCGGGAAGTAGCTTCGCGGCATGGAAATCTGCATGAACATGTGATAGCACACAAAAAATGCCTCAATTACAATCGATGCTTTAATTATAGAAAAAAGCTCGCCGGATGAAGCATAAGTCCATACTCTGTTGTATAACCTGAAAACAGCCATAACACATATAGTTATGGCAAAATATACGGGCATGCTTTTCATAACGCCCATCATATACCCTTCCGGTATCGACGAAATATCAAACCTCAGCACTAAGGCACAAAGCGTACTGAATGCTACGCAGCATATGTCAAGTACTGCCAGCAGAAAAATCCGGAATTTCTTCCCACTAAAAAAGTCCATTATATTTCCTCAGTTTTTGCACCCCCCCCCGCAGGATTTTTAATCGGAGGGAAAATATTGCATATTTTTACAATTCTATTGTAATATATCTATCTACAAAATTCAACTGTTTATGACAAAAAACTAGTAGCATATTCTTCCGTATTTATTCACCTTTTAAAGCTTCTTCTCTCTTGTTTTCTTATTATTCTCTTCTTTTGCATAAAATATAAGGCAAAATCAATGCTGCAACTTGCCCTGCAACGTCTTTTCTTATTTTTTATTCCTGTTCCTTACGAACCACATTGTCTGCATACAATCTGCTTATCTCCCTTAAATCCCTAAGCTGCTTTCTGGTGCATCCATGTAATATTGACATAATATCATCGCATGTTCTTTTAGCTTCCTCATCCTTATCAGCATCATATACATTTCCTGTAAGAATATAATCTGCAGTCACACCCAGTGCTTGCTTCATTAAAAACAATGTTTTAATAGACATCCCTTTATTACCATATTCCACATCAGCAATAAACTGGGATGAAACATCTACCATCTCAGCAAGTACTTCCCTGGTAAGGCCTTTGGAATCCCTTATTGTTCTTATTCTTCTGCCTATTTCTTTCTGGTTTAGTTCTTTTAAATTCTTATTCATTTTTTCCTCCTTTGTTCGACGAAAACGCTAAGACATAATTGCTTCACTTTTAAACTAATATTTTTATCTCATTAACTGAATAAACTTTCAGTTCAATTCATGTAACTTTCAGACTAAAATGTCGAATTATGTCGAAATTTTGCATAAATTTCCTTTTTTCCCAAAAAATCAAAACTTTCCATACTCATCCAAACGGCATGGAAAGTTTAGATTTCAATATTAAACTATCATAATAGTACAAATATGTCGCTTTTTTACATGAATGCCGAATCAAAATCACGCGGCGGCCGAAACATTGCCTGCTCCTGCATTCCCACTTGTTCCGGAGCTTCCTGAGTCTTGACCGGAATTAGAGGAATCTGTAGGATTTGAAGGTTCCTCAGGATTTGACGGTTCTGTCGGCGTATCCGGTGTTTCCGGCTCTGTTGGTGTATCTGGAGTCGAAGGTTCTTCCGGGTCTGATGGCTGGCTTGGAGTATCAGGAGTGTCAGGTGTCGACGGTTCTGCCGGCGTTTCCTGCTCTGTATCTTCATCAGGAGTTGTCGATGTGTCATTGTCCTCATTCGGTTTTACTTCCGTTTCTTCCTCCGTAAGCTCATTAGACTGCCTTGCAGCTTCTATATTCTGTGCAATAGCAGAACTGATGCTGCTTACAGTTGAAGATATTGCATAGTCCTCCTGCTCAAAGAATTCCTGGTGTAATTGAATTACATTATCAGCTAAATTAGACGGGAACACATAAGAAGTTCCGCCTATATAACCGGTGCTGATGTTATATGGCCATCCTGTAGTATCCACTATATTATACTGAGGCAGTCTAATAGCCAGGCCCAAAATATCGTTCCTTGAAAGATTGGTTCTTACCTGCGGAGTCATCATCTTTATGATGTCAGTCAAGTCATTAAATGACATATCTTTCATTTTATCCATAACCAAGGAGATAACTGTTTGCATTCTTTCTGTACGCTTGAAATCATCTCCCACGCCTTTTCTTATTCTTCCATATGACACAGCTTGAACTCCTTCAAGAGTCTGAACTCCTGCTTCTTCAACAAGCTGGTAATCATCGCGTCCTATGTTTTCTGCAGTCTCTATAGTATATTTATTTAATTCGCTTATCTCGTAATCTTGAACGTCTACTTCTATCCCTCCGACAGCATCCACCAAATCAGCGACGGCTTTAAAGTTCACGACTACATAATTGCTTATATTCAAATCCATTGCCTGATTTAAAGTCTTCATAGTCAATTCCGGCCCGCCGTAAAAACAAGCATGGGTAATTTTATCATAAGTAGACGTATCTCCCATCTTTAAGTAGGTGTCCCTGTATACGGAAAGAAGCTTCACGTCACTGGTCTCTTCATTGATGCTGACCATCATTATGGCGTCGCTGCGGGTTTCATCGAAGTTGTCCATATCACGGCTGTCCACTCCAAGAAGTAAAATGTTATAATATCCGTCTACGGCTGTAAGCGAAAGGTCATAGTCCTCAGGAGTAGGCTCGTGTATTTCTTCAAAGATAGAGTTAAAATAAGCATATGCGATGATCCCACCTGCAATTAAAATCACCAATAACGCTATTACAGATATAAAAACAACTTTTTTCCACGTTTTTAGCCCTGTAAACCAATTCTTAAAACGCTTAAATATATTTTTTTCTTTGACACCTGCCGAAGAGAGGTCTGTATCATTGACATCGTCCGCATTATTATTTTTCTTTTCGGCATTATCTTCCGATTTAATTTCCTCGGAAGCCTGTTTTTTACGTTCTATTCTACTCATCAGCAATTTTCCTTTGTTAACAAACTTTATACAAAAAAACAATTTACGAGATAATAGTTTATCATATTACCAGTATTTTGTAAAGAAATGGCGTACTTGTCTAATGAGTGAAATTAATTTTTATTTTTTAGAAGATCTCTTATCTCTGTCAGCAGTTTGACATCTTCAGACGGTTCAGCCGGCGCTTTTTCGACAAGCTCAGTATCAGGTTCTGATTTGCGCCTGAATGAATTGAAAAGCTTCATTATTGAGAAAATGACCAATGCAGTCAGCAGGAATGTGATTACAGCTTGAATAAAATTTCCTATCATGATGTTGGCGCCGCCAAAAGAAACGGATATGCCGGTAAAATTGATACCGCCCAAAATTATTCCTAAAAGAGGAGTTATTACATCTCCCACCAGAGAGTTGACAATTGACGTAAAGGCTCCGCCTATGATTATTCCGACAGCCATGCTCATCACGTCACCCTTTGCGATAAATTCTTTAAATTCACTGATAAATTTCTTCATAATATGTATCCTTTATATATCTTTTTCTATACACTATCTTTTGTATTCCGCCTGGGATTTTCGATTATTTCACAGCGGTTTTGTTAAAGCAGCTTTGAGTCTGACAGGAGGAACTACTGCTTTGCTAAAGCAATTCCAACTCTTTTTCTATTCTGCTCCAAGGGAAACCTATCACGGTATCATAGTCGCCTTCTATTTTTTCCGTATATCGGGCAAAATGACCTTGTATGGCGTAACCGCCCGCTTTATCATAAGCCTCATCAGAATTCAAATAATCCAAGAGTTCTTCATCGCTATAGTCTTTAAAATAGACCTTTGTAACTTCTGCAAAGACCCTTGCATTGGATTTTCCTGCTTCCACCAGTGCTACGCCTGTCGCTACATAGTGATACGTGTTTCTAAGAGCAGAAAGCATTCTGAAACCATCCTCCTTATCTATAGGTTTTCCCATTATTTCGTCTTTATATACAACAGTATCGGCTGCTATTATTACAGAGTTTTCGGGTAGTTCAGAAAGATGAGCATGCTCTACTGCCTTAGCCTTTTTCAAGGCCAGAAACATCACCGTTTCTGTCATACCTCCTATTGCAGGCAAGTTTTCTTCAATTTTTGCAGGAATAATCAACGGCTCTATGCCGTGATCTCTCATCATCGCTATACGACGCGGCGAGCCGGAAGCTAACACGTATTTTCTGTTTTTCATTTTGTCATCCTTAGAAAGAAGTTTGTTATATTATCGCATAATTTTTTAAAAATGGAAATACTAAAATTGAAAATGAAAAGAAGGGGCAGAGAGTTATGACAGCAGAAAAAGGACAAAATACGCGGCCGGATAAAAAAGAAATAGCTAAGGCCTATGGGAAATATGCAAAACAGTTTACTCCTAAACCAAAATATTTTTCTAACAGTCTGAAGGCTTTTATCGTAGGAGGCTCACTTTGCACTTTAGCTTTGTGGTATCAAAATACTTTGCAGGAAATGGGTGTGCCGGAAAAAGATGCCGGAGTATTTGTAACAGTTACATTGGTAATGCTTGCACAGCTCTTGACAGGTATTGGAGTGTTTGATGTTATAGCGCAATTTGCCGGCGCCGGGGTGATCGTACCAATAACAGGCTTTGCCAATTCCATGGTAGCCCCTGCAATTGAATATAAAAAAGAAGGCCCTGTACTTGGTGTGGGCGCCAACATGTTTAAGGTGGCAGGACCTGTATTGGTGTGCGGAATCGCTGCAGGAACAGTGGTGGGAATAATATATTGGCTTATAGAAAAGTTCTAGGAGGAACAGATGATATATAAAAAGAAAGGGAGACAATCTGTCATTTTTGAGGAAAAGCCTTTGATAAGAGGCAGAGGAACAGTAGTAGGCGAAAAAGAAGGTCAAGGACCGCTGGCTAAAAATTTTGACATAATTTTAAAAGAAGATATGTATGGTGAAAAATCCTGGGAAAAAGCCGAAAGTAAAATGCTGAAGGAAGCTATGAAAAAAGCCGTAAGCCGTGCGGGAATAACAGAGAAAGATATAGATATAATGCTGAGCGGAGACCTTTTGAATCAGCTGATGTCTTCTTCGTTTATGGCCAGAGATATGCATATCCCTTTCCTGGGATTGTACGGAGCCTGCTCCACCATGACAGAATCTCTGGTTTTAGGTTCTATGCTTATCGATGGAGGCTTTGCCAAAAATGTGCTGGTAGGTGCATCCAGCCATTTTTGCACTGCCGAGCGACAATTCAGGATGCCTGTGGAACATGGCAATCAAAGACCGCCTTCGGCACAGTGGACTGCTACAGCTGCGGGAGGCGTAGTGGTTTCTGCTGCTTCTGAAGTCGACTCAGATGATAATTTATCAAGATGTATGACGGATAGACTTGGGAGCCGGATACGAGTTGAGTCAGCCACTGTAGGAAAAGTTATAGATGCCGGAATTAAAGATTCTAATCAAATGGGTGCAGCTATGGCGCCGGCTGCTGTAGATACGCTTTTAAATCATTTGGAAGATATGGACAGAAATCTGGACTATTATGATTTGGCAGTTACGGGAGATCTGGGATTTATCGGCAAAGATATAATGATGGATTTGCTGGCTGACGCCGGGCTCGACAAAAAAATGCTCTTTTCTCATTATGACGATTGCGGTACTATGCTGTTTTCCAAAGAGCAAGACGTTCATGGAGGAGGCAGTGGATGTGGCTGTTCTGCATCGGTGTTTGCAGGGTATTTGCTGAAAGAGATGGAAAAAGGCAAAATAAGGAGGCTTTTGCTCATGTCAACAGGGGCTATGCTTTCCACCATATCTCCTCTTCAGGGAGAAAGCATACCTGGCATAGCTCATGCTGTATCATTGGAGGTGGAATAAAAAATGGGATATTTGTGGGCGTTTATAATAGGAGGAAGTATATGCGTTATAGGTCAAATTTTGATGGACGCCACAACGCTTACCGCTCCCAGAATATTAGTAATATTTGTGGTTTTGGGAGTAGTTCTCCAAGCTCTCGGTCTGTATCAGCACATAGTAGATTTAGCAGGAAACGGCGCCACAGTACCTCTTCCCGGTTTCGGATATTCCCTTGCCAAAGGCGCCATGGAAGGAGCCAAAGAAGGATTTTTGCCGGCTATAACAGGACCCATCGAAGCAACAGCTGCTGGCATAGGAATCGCTTTGACTTTCGGATATATAGTCGCTTTAATATTCAATCCCAAATCACCTAAAAAGTAGTATGACTCGAAGGGATAAGAAAAACTTTTACTTTTGCTGACAATAACTTTGCAAGGATGAACAAAATCTTCCGCAAGTTATTTCATATACAAGGGGCTGCCTGCGTTGATAATAGGCAGCCCCTGTGATTCTCCGGCGCTGAAGTGATGTACAATTGAAAAATTCAGAACGATTCACTCAGGCATGGCATAACAGATTAAAAGCAAGAACATAGAATTGGTAAGCCTGCCGGGGCATCTTGAAGTCAAAAGCCCCTCGTATAAGCAAAGAACAATTTTGTTTTCTGTTTTAGCTTTGACTACACTAAAACCACCCTTCTGATAGAAGAGGCGGTTCAGGCTGCAGACACCCCCATCCGTCAGTATGCCCAGAGCATACGTGATTATTTGATGCGGTGGGCGCAATGAACTGCTGTAAAAAAATCATGATTTTTAAAAAAATTACATCTGCAGTGTCCGAATCCGTGTCGAATTCCGTCGAAATCCAGTCTCGGCTTACTTTTTCTTGTAAATCTTGAAAAAATGTCAGTCAAATCATCGATTTTGCTGACATTTTTCCTGGTTTTCTCTATTTTTTACATTTTTGAGGTATTATCCACCCCTCAAAATTCCATTTTATGGAAATTCGCTTACAAAATTTCAAAAATAAACAATTTTTATCAGCGCCGGAAGATCATACAATCTGTCCGGGGTTTGTCTATGGTCTGAAACGCTCCTGTGTCTTCGCAAGCCACAAAGTCTAAATTGCAATCTACCAAGCAGCTACGCAGCCATCGCCTCTGGGCTCGGTTCCGCCTGCTAAAGTTCCATCTTCAGTACGCCAGATTATCTGTCCTCTGCCAAAGTCCAAGAAAGTAGGCGCAACCTTTACATCATGTCCCTTTCTAATCAACTCTTCAGTAGCTGCGTAAGGGAATCCTCGCTCTACCCAGATTTCCTTATCGCCAACCCATTGCCACCTAGGCGCATCCAAAGCCTCTTGAGGATTAAGATGAAAATCAACGGTATTCATCACCACCTGCAAGTGCCCCTGAGGCTGCATGAAAGCTCCCATTACTCCGAAAGGTCCCACTGCTTTTCCATCTTTACTAAGGAATGACGGTATTATAGTATGGTAGGACTTCTTTCCCGGTCCTATACAGTTCTCCATAGTCTCATCAAGGCTAAAATTTGCACCTCTGTTTTGCATACAAATTCCTGTGTCCGGAATCACCACGCCGGAGCCAAAGCTCCAATAACAGCTCTGAATGAAAGAAACCATATTGCCCTCATCATCGGCAGTACACAAGTACACAGTCCCTCCTTTATCCGGTTTCCCCGGGTAAGGAGTCAGCGCTTTCTCATCTATCAGAGCTCGCCTTTTAGCCGCATATTCTTCAGAAAGCAGCTGTTCCAAGGAAACCTTCATGTATCTCGGATCAGCCACATACCTTTTGCCGTCGGCAAAAGCCAGCTTCATGGCTTCTATCTGCTTATGATATGTATCCGCACAATCACGGCTTTTAAAGTCCATTTTGTTCAATATATTAAGAGCCATCAAAGCCACGATACCCTGTCCGTTAGGCGGAATTTCCCATACATCATAGCTCTTGTAATTTACTTTTATAGGATCTACCCATTCCGGTGCAAAGGCAGAAAGGTCCTCCTTGCGCATATATCCTCCCTGCTCCTCACAAAAATTTGAAATTTTTTCGGCAAGTCCCCCGGAATAGAAGGCTCTGCCATGGCTTTCGGCAATTTTCTTTAAAGTATCGGCCAGTTTTTGAGATTTCCATATTTCTCCCGCTCTTGGGGCTCTGCCCAAAGGAGCGAATACTTTAAACCACTCTTCTGCCCACCCTTTAAGTTTGCAGCCTGTTTGCGACTCACCGCAAAAGTTTTCGGCATTATCCCTAAATTCCTTTTTAAATTGCTCATAACATTCGTTCCACATATATGCAGTCACCGGAGAAACGGGGAATCCGTCTTTGGCGTACCCGATGGCCGGCTCAAACAGCTGTTCAAAAGGAAGTCTGCCAAATCTATCAGAAAGAGCTGCCCAAGAAGCTACAGCGCCGGGAACAGTCATAGGTATCATTCCGTATTCCGGTATAGCTTCAAACCCTTGCCTCTTTATATCCGAAACATCGGCCAGCATAGGCGCCGGGCCGCTGCCGTTAAGCCCATGAAGTTTGTCGCCGCTCCATACGAGAGCAAATGCGTCTGAGCCTATGCTGTTGGACATAGGTTCCACTACGGTAAGGCATATAGCGGTAGCGACAGCTGCGTCGATGGCATTGCCTCCTTTTTTCAGCATATCGAGTCCCGCTTGGGCTGCTAAATGCTGCGAGGTGCAAACCATTCCTTTTGAACCATAGGTAACGCTTCTCCTGGATGGATACTCATACTTAAAAGCATCAAAATTCATACAAATTTCCTCATCTTTCATGATTATTCAAACTTATCTTTCATATTCCTTAGGATTAAATTTTTCAAAGATCGGAGCCGCTCCAGTTGCCTCAACTTTCTTCAGATCATCAAAAGACCTTATGGTCCAGAAAAATTTAGCCCCTGTATATTTTTTAAAAGCTTTTGTATCCCTATCTTCAAATTTATATGCTACAAAATCAGGTTTACCCAAAAGATTAACCCACAAATTTTTCAGCAGGAAATCCGCCAAAGGAGACATTGGAAATCCCCCTTTTTTTAGGGCACCGGCCAGCTGTCCCCTAACAACTTCCGGGCGATTCTTCTTAAGCCACATTACGGCGCTTGGATTAAAGGACTCCACACAATACATCCCCTTGTATTTATCCAAAGCCTCAAAAGTACGCCTACAAAGAGCCTCCTCATTGCCGCCTTCCACCTTAAGTTCCACCACCAGCGGCACAAGACCGTCTACCAATTTCAGCACCTCTTCAAAAGCAGGAATCGATTCCTCGCTTTCCTCCAAAGGATACCGTTTAGCTTCTTCCAAAGTCATTTCTTCTATTAAAAAGTCAACTCCGCAAGTTCTCTTAAGGCTGGCATCATGTATCACTGCCAGCTTATTATCCTTGGTAAGATGAACGTCCAGCTCAATGCCAAAGCCCTCCAGCATGGCCCGTTTAAAAGCTGCCATGGAATTTTCCGGTATTTTCGGTTTATCATGAAATCCCCTATGAGCGTATCTGTGTTTTAAAAGTTTCTTGATCAAATCACTTTTTTTCATCTAAAATCCCCTTGAAATAAAAATCTCTTTGCGGTTAAATCCTATCGTGTCGTTAATAGCGCATCGTTAATCTCAAGGCCGCTAATCATCTATATCGAAAGCCTCCAGCTTGCTCTTAAGCTGTTCAGGCTTGCTGTCCCCATGTTTTACCATCAACATAGTGCAAAAGGCTACAGCAGAGAAAATTGCTGCATATGGGAATAGGGTCCAGTATCCGACATTTTCCAAGAAAAACCCGGAAAGCACCGGGGTAAGTACCTGCGCTGCCATAGAAAAAGTATAATACATACCTGTAAATCTGCCTATATCGCTGCCCCTGCACATTTCCACCACCATAGGATAGGAATTGACATTTATAGACGCCCAAGCCACACCCACAAGGAAGAACATTATATTTATCGCAAAATTAGGTTTTTCAAACAGCAATCCTGAAAGAAAACTTACAGACAGAAGCGCCACCCCGAAGAGTATAACTTTTTTTCGTCCCAGTTTGCTGGAAATAACGCCTACAGGTATAAATGAAACCAATGCTCCTACAGAAGCCACCATCAATGCTCCTGCAAAAGAGCCTCCTTCCATGCCCCACATCTCTGTAGCGTATTTAGAAAAGGCTGTGGTGACCGCATTATATGCCATATACCAAAGAGCTACCGACAGCAGCAAAAATACAAGGCTCTTTCTCACATCTTTAGGAAGCCTGCTCTTGGCGCTTTCACTGTTAGTTTGATCCTTTTCATCTTCATCGTCATATATGCCCCATTGTTTTTCTGTTTCTATTCTCTCTGCAACCATTTTGTTTTCATCAACTTTAAATAGGATTATCAGAAGAGAAATCACCATTATAACAGCTATAGCGATAAATACCGGTTCGTAATCCGGAGTCCTGCCTTCTCCTACTAAAACCATTATAAGCCCCAAAGCGATGATTATTCCTATGGCTCCCATTAAATTGATGATGGCGTTCCCCTTTGATCTGAGCGGTTTAGGAGTTACATCAGGCATGAGAGAAACTGCCGGAGAACGAAATATGCTCATTGATATCAGAGTCATAAGAAGAGCCACAATGAAGAATGGCAAATTTCTGCTGTTGGCTGCGGCAGGTAAAAGCAGCATAAAAATTACTGCCAATATGGTCCCTACAAAAATAAACGGCGTCCTCTTTCCTCTTTTATGGCTTATCTTATCTGACCAAGCGCCGAATATAGGCAGCATTATAAGAGCAAATATATTGTCCAATGCCATTATAGCGCCTGACAAAGTATCGCCTATTTCAAAGAAATATTTAAGTATTAGCGGCACAATGTTGTCGTACACCTGCCAGAAAGCGCTTATGGCCAGAAAAGCGAATCCGACTATAACTGTTTTTTTGTTATCAAGTTTCATATTTAATTCTCCTCAATAATTCCTTTATATCCTTCATAACGTATGTAGGCTTGACTGAAGATTTTTCCATGTCTTCCAGAGTCCCCTCTCCGCTGAGAACAAAACATGTATCTATTTCAGCGTTAAATCCACAGGCAATGTCAGTATAAAGCCTGTCTCCTACCAGCAAAGTTTCCTCTTTAGAAACGCCCGCTTGTTCCAAAGCCATCAACGCAATATCCGCTTTCGGTTTTCCTATAAAATGCGGCTTTCTCTTGCTGGCGTGCTCAAGCATCTGGCAAATGGCACCGCAATCAGGCACAAAGCCCCATTCTGTAGGGCACACCCAATCAGGATTGGTAGCAAAGTAATCTACACCCTGTTTCAAAAGGAAACATGCATCTTCCAGTTTTCCATAATTAAGCTCCCTATCATAGCCGACCAGCAATATATCTATCCCGGGCGTTAATTCTTCGGTTACCCTAAATCCCTCTTCTGACATCTGCCGGCATAGAGATTTTGTACCAAGCACATACATTTTCTTCGTTCTATACGTACTCTCGTATTTCTTCTTCAATATGGCAGCAGTGGCGTCGACTGATGTAAAAAAATCTTCCGTAGCAGTCTCAACACCTAGAGAACGAAGCTTTTTTACATAATCCGCCTTACTTTTTGATGAGTTATTAGTTAAAAATATGTACCTTCCTCCCGCCTCCTTCACATAGGACAAAAAATCCTTCGTTCCATCAAAAAGGTCATTTCCAAGATATATTGTACCATCCATATCAAGTAAGAAAAGTTTTTTGTTTATTAATTCCATATTACGATTATAAAGAAAAGCCGGCGTCATGTAAAGATTGCTGCACATATCACATGATCTTTTTCAGTATTATAGGCGTAATTATAGTTGTGGCAATTACCACCAGCACTATCGGAGGAAACAGCGCTGCGCTCATCAGACCCATGGCGTATCCCTTCTGAGCTACTATCAGAGCCACCTCGCCTCTTGAAACCATGCCCACGCCTACTTGTAAGGATTCTCGCCTGCTAAATCCGCAAATCTTAGCCCCCAGACCGCAGCCGGCTATCTTGGTCAAAATAGCTATGATCAGCAGTATCAAAGAAAATATAAGCATCGATTCTGTAAGTCCGCTTAACTCCACTTTGAGGCCTACGCTGGCAAAGAATATGGGAGAGAAGAACAGATAAGAAGGTCTTCTTACCTTATCCTCGACTTCATCTTTTATCTGATGTTTGGACAGGAAAAGACCCAAAAGATATGCGCCGGTAATGTCTGCTACACCAAAGAAATATTCTGACGCGAAAGCTATCAAAAGGCATGCTGCCACCATGTACGTGGTGATTCTTCGCTTTCTGGCATTGGCATCTATGATTTTCTTATACTTTTTCAGCATCAATCCGATAATTGCCATAAGCAGCAGATAAACAGCTATTTTTAAAAGCACCAGTGAAACAGAAACCTCTTCATCCTGCATGCTTGAGACTATCGTTAATATTATAATTCCTATTATATCATCTATAACTGCCGCTCCTAAGATGGCATTCCCTACTTTTCCCTCCAATTTGCCCATTTCACGGAGGGCTTCCACCGTTATGCTCACCGATGTAGCCGTAAGGACTACCCCGACGAATACAGCGTGCAATATAGCCTCAAAGGAGGTTTGGCCTGCTTCAAAGAAAAAGTAAAAGCATGCCGTTCCGCCTATAAGAGGCAACAAAACGCCTATAGTTGCTATTACCATGCATGCAACGCTGTTCTTTTTTATTTCGTTTATATCGGTATCCAGCCCCGCGGTAAACATAAGCAGTATAACGCCGATTTCCGCCGTATAAGTGATAAATTCAGTTTCTTCTATAAGTCCAAGTCCTGACGGTCCTACCAAAACGCCTGCCAGCAATGCTCCTACCACCTGCGGCATGCTCACTTTTTCAGTCAAGTCACCTAAAATTTTAGTAGACAGCATTATTATCGCAACGCTGACCAAATACCCGTAATCTTCCATAATCGTCCTCTTATATATATTTCCTCAAATAATATCTGAGCGTCTCTTCCCATTTTTCAGATGTATCAGCTCTTTTTACCATGCCTCTTATCTGATCAAGATAATTTTCCGGCAGCATAGGCATCTCATCGTAATCCACGTTGACGCACATGCGTCTTGCCAGTTGAAACTCTTTTTTCTGCTGGTCGGAAAGATTTAAGAATCCGTCTATATAGTCTAACATTTTCTTCTTATCCTTATTCACAAAGCCCTCCAGCTGAGGCAACAAGTTGATTATATGATCGCTGATGACATATGTATCTGTCCCTTCAAGACAGCTTATGAAAGTTCTTATCTCTTCAACTTTTTCCAAATCACTGCATTCTTCATAATCAGAATTCTTGGAAATATCCCACATAGGCGAGCCCGGTTTAACGACAAAAGTCCTTATCCTGACAAAATCAGGCGCTATCTTGTTTACCACGTCAGCCGTCTCTATGGCGTTTCTTTGGCTTAAAGCTCTTCCTCCCGCTCCCGGCATGTAAAAAACGTTATATGTTATCCCGGCTTCCTTTATCTTACGGCCGCAATCTATCTGCTGGGATCGCACAGAACCCTTATTTAAAAGTTTAAGCACATCATCACAGCCGCTTTCAAATCCGGAATGCAGCATGTTGAGTCCTGCCTCTTTCAAATCCATAAAGTCCTGCAAGCTCATCTTAGTTAAAGTATCTGCCCTGCCGTAGCAGGATACGGTTTCTATGGAAGGGATTTTTTCCTTCAAGTACTTTAAAGCTTGGCACAGGTCATCCTTTTTCATAATCATAGTATTGGCATCCTGCAAAAATACCGTTTTCATTTTGTCATGGATTATCCAATTTAACACCATGTAATAACAATGCTTTTCTTCCCTGGTTACCGACGAAGATATGTCTCCCATGCGCTTTACTGTGCGTGGATCGTTGCTGCTCAATCTTTCTAAGATCAAGTCTCTGTAAAAGCATACAACGTCTATGTCTTCCTTGATTTCATCTACGGTTCTTATCCTAAATTTGCCTCCTCTGTATAGAGTACAGAAATTGCATCTATTCCACGGGCAGTTTTCCGTCCACCTCAGCAGCAGGCTGGACGCGTGAAAAGGCGGCCTTATATTGCCTATCTCAAATGTTTTTTTACCCATAATATTCAATATTCCTTATAATTGCCAACCGCGCGATAATCGTCATCAAAACAAAAGGGCGCCAAAACGCGCCCTTCAATTATATATGATATTTATTTTGTTGCAGCGTCGTAAAGCTCTTCTGCGTTGTCCCACTCAGCAATGATCTCAGGAATTACCTTGTACAGGTCTCCTACGATAGCGTAGTCGGCAACTTCCATGATAGGAGCTTCAGGGTCCTTGTTGATAGCAACGATGCAGTTGGAAGTCTGCATTCCGGCCAGATGCTGGATAGCTCCGGAAATACCGCAAGCGAAATAAATTTCAGGCTTAACTGTAGTTCCTGTCTGTCCTACCTGGTGAGAATGATCAATCCAGCCAGCGTCTACAGCTGCACGGGATGAACCAACTACTCCGCCAACCTTGTCAGCGAACTTCTTGATCAGTTCGAAGCCGGAAGCATCGCCCAGACCTCTTCCGCCGGAGCAGATGATCTTAGCGTCAGTCAGAGATACCATTTCCTTCATGGATTTAACGATATCCTTGATTTCGATTCTGATGTCGTCCTTGGAGATTTCAGGCTTAACGTTAACGATTTCACCCTTTGCTCCAGGAACTCTTTCCTGCTTCTGCATTACGCCAGGACGAACGGTTGACATCTGAGGTCTTGTCTTAGGGCAGATGATGGTAGCCATCAGGTTTCCGCCGAAAGCAGGACGAGTCTGCTTGATACCTGTTGAAGGATCGTTAGGATCCAGTGTGGAAGTATCAAGAGTAGTGTTAGTCTTAGCGAATTCGATGTACTTGGAAACCTTTACGTCCAGGTGAGTACAGTCAGCAGTCAGACCGGTATTGCATCTTGCAGCGATACGAGGTGCGAAGTCACGACCGATGTGAGTAGCTCCGTAGAGAACGATTTCAGGTTTGTATTCGTCGATAAGCTGCTTCATAACCTTAGTGTAAGCGTCAGTTGTATAGTTTTCCAGCAGCGGATCCTGAACCATGTAAACCTTTTCAGCTCCGTATTCGAAACATTCCTGAGCCAAGTGGTCAATGTTGTTTCCGATAAGTACTGCGCAGATCTGAGTGTCATCGCTGATGTCCTTTGCCAGCTTCTTTCCTTCGCCCAGCAGTTCGAGAGCTACGTTCTGAATCTTGCCCTGTCTCTGTTCAGCAAATACCCAGATATGTTTGTAAGCGGAAAGGTCAACAGCAGCTTCTTGCTGAACTTCCTTGATAGCGCCGAACTTACAAGCAGTCAGACACTGATTACAGGATGAACACTTAGCGTTGATCTTAGCAACCTTTCCCAGCTTATTTCCATCATATGGTTCAAATTCAAAGGCGTCATAAGGACATGACTTAAAGCACTGTCCACAGCCTATACATTTTTCTTTTAAAATTTCAACAGCCATTTCTATTCCTCCCTCAAATTAGATGATGTGCTTACCCTTGAGCTGAATCAAAAGGTTCTTAGCCTGCTCATTTTCAGTATCTCCCTTAACTACCTGACCAGGAGCCTTAGGAGCAGGAGTAAAGGACCTAAATACGTTTGTAGGGGAAGCCTCCAGACCTACTTTGTTCAGATCAACTTCGATATCCTTAGCGTTCCAAACTTTGATGTCCTTCTTGCCGAATATTCCGGACATGCTCATGTATCTTGGCTCGTTCAGCTCTTTGATAGCAGTAAGCATGCAAGGAGTCTTTATAGCGATGAGTTCATAACCGTCTTCCAACTGTCTCTTTACAGTGATGTCTTTCAGGTTGTCATCGATGTGGAATTCTTCAACGTATGTAACCTGAGGGAGATCCAGCTTCTCAGCGATCTGAGGACCAACCTGAGCAGTATCTCCGTCGATAGCCTGACGTCCGGCAAAGATCAGATCAGCAGGTCCGTTTTCCTTCTCCCACTTTCTGATAGCTGCTTCCAGAGTGTTGGAAGTTGCCCATGTGTCAGAACCGCCTACAGCTCTGTCGGAGATCAGGATACCTTCGTCAGCGCCCATAGCGATACACTCAAAGAGCAGATCCTGAGCCTGAGGAGGTCCCATGGATATAACTGTAACGGTTACGTCTTCGTATTTATCTTTAATCTTCAATGCTTCTTCCAGAGCGTTAGCGTCGTCGTGGTTGAGAATCGATGGAACGCCGTCTCTGATCAATGTTCCTGTCTTAGGGTTGATCTTGATAACGTTTGTATCAGGAACCTGCTTTGCGCATACGATAATCTTAAATGCCATTTCAATTTCCTCCTACAATCTTATTTCTTGAAAGTCTTACCAGCGATTACCATTCTCTGAACTTCTGAAGTTCCTTCATAGATTTCGGTAATCTTAGCGTCTCTCATCATTCTTTCTACCGGATAATCCTTAGTATATCCGTAACCACCGTGGTACTGAACGCACTTAGTAGTAACTTCCATAGCTGTCTCTGCAGCAAACAGCTTAGCCATTGCAGCTGCTTCGCTGTAGTTCATGTGTTTGTCTTTCATGTCAGCAGCTCTGTAAACCAGCAGTCTTGCAGCTTCGATCTTAGTCTTCAGATCTGCCATTGAGAACTGCAGTGCCTGCATCTGGGACAGCTTCTTACCGAACTGTTTTCTTGCCTGCATGTATTCAACAGTTACGTCGAAAGCTCCCTGAGCAATACCAAGAGCCTGAGAAGCGATACCTATACGTCCGCCGTCAAGAGTTGACATTGCAACTTTGAAACCGTCGCCAACCTGACCAAGCAGTCTGTCAGCAGGGATTTCGCAGTTCTGGAAAATAAGTTCTGTAGTTGAAGATGCACAGATACCCATCTTATCCTCTGTCTTACCGATTGAGAATCCAGGGTCTCCTTTTTCTACGATGAAAGAGGAAATTCCATGGTTTCCTTTGGACTTGTCAGTCATAGCCATCACAACGAAAACATCTGCATATCCGCCGTTGGTGATGAATACTTTAGCTCCGTTGAGGATCCATTTGTCGCCTACCAGTTCAGCTCTTGTCTGCTGTCCGGATGCGTCAGTACCTGCGTTTGGCTCAGTCAGACCGAAAGCGCCCAGCTTTTTGCCGCTTAACAGGTCAGGCAGATATTTTTTCTTCTGTTCTTCGTTACCCCAGTTGAAGATAGGCCAGCAGCAAAGGGAAGTGTGTGCAGAGCAGATAACGCCTGTTGAAGCGCAAACTCTTGACAGTTCCTCTACTGTGATTGCATAGGAGATATGATCTCCGCCTGCTCCACCGTATTCAGTCGGGAACGGTACGCCTAACATTCCGTACTTGGCCATTTTTTCAACAGTCTCAACAGGGAATCTGTGTTCCTTGTCGATGTCTGCAGCTAACGGTTCAACTTCGTTAGTGGCAAATTCTCTTACCATTTTTCTTACGAATTCCTGTTCCTTCGTTAGTTGAAAGTTCATTTAAATGCCTCCTTAAATTATTAATAACGGGTCCGTTATGGACAGTATCCGCATTTTTAACATACCAATTTTATTAAAACATTTTTTTGTTAAAATTGCAACACGAATTTGCATTTATTATCGGGGAAAATGTCGAAATTTTTATCCGCCGCAATTAATTTTTTGTCTGCCGTCACTCACCGAAATGTCCGAATGCATCGCCATACATCGCCATTCATAGTACCATATCCCGCGCCATGGCTTTCAGTGTTTTTTTCTCAATACGGCACACCTGGACCTGTGATATTCCCATCACATCAGCCACTTGCTGCTGAGTCATATCCTTGAAATATCTGAGAACTATCACCTGCTTTTCCCTTGGCTCAAGGGTCTGCAAGGCAGCATCAAGATCCATCTTAGTTATATTACTTTCTTCATTGTCTGTCCATAAATCAGTTTTTTCATAATCTTCAAAATTTTTCATGGCATCGAAAGCTTGCAGCGCTTCCAACACTCTCTCCGCCGAAAACCCTGTCGCTTCTGCCAATTCTGTAATTTTAGGCGACCTTCCGTATTTAGCCGAAAAATCGTTTTCAGCTTTTCTTACAGCCGCGCTGTCTCTTTTAAGACTTCTGCTTACTTTTATCTTGCCGTTATCTCTCAATTGAGACCTTATCTCTCCGGCTATCATAGGCACAGCGTAAGTGGAGAACTTGTTTCCCTTATCAGGGTCAAATCTTTCAGCTGCTTTTATCAAACCTATATATCCTATCTGTATGAGGTCGTCCAATTCTTCTTTGTAAGCAAAAGAAAGCCGCAGCGCCACGGATTTGACCAGTCCTGTATTTGCTGCGACTATTTCTTCAAGAGATGGCTTCAGTCTGCTGTCGGCATTGCCTTCGCCATCATTTTTAAAATCCATAATATGTATCCATCTTTTTTATCATTGTAACTGTAGTTCCCTCTCCCGGTTTGGAATCCACCTTCAGCTTGTCGGTAAAGCTTTCCATAACTGTGAATCCCATTCCCGACCTGTTTTGTCCTGTGTCTGTTGTAAATAGCGGTTCCATTGCCTTAGCTATATCTTCTATGCCTCTGCCTTTATCTGTAATCTTTATCATTATGGTTTCCGGCGCTATCGTAGAAAATTCCATATATACAGGTTTTTTGACTGTCTCATCGTCATTGCCTCCGTATCCATGAATTGCAGCATTGCTGAAAGCTTCTGATACCGCCGTTTTTATCTCCGTGAGCTCATCTACTGTAGGATCCATTTCTGCCGCATATGCAGCAGCTATAGCTCTGGCCATAGCTTGGTTTTCCAAAACTCCTTCCATCTGTACCTTTAATTCTCTTCCCATTACGAAACTTCCTTTCTATCAAATACCGCTACGGCTTCTTCTTTTGTATCAAAATAGTCTATGACTGAAAATACTCCTGCCATATTAAGTATATTTCTTATAGTTTTAGAACATGAAACTATGGCAATCTTGCCTTCCGTCTGGCCCATCTTTCTATATCTGCCCAGTACCATGCCGATTCCTGAGCTGTCCATAAACGATACATTGGTAAAATCGAACACAAGATTTTTCACTCCATGGTTGTCGAGCGCAGCGTCTATCTTATCTCTGGCTTTTTCTGCCGCATGATGATCCATTTCTCCGAAAAGTTCAGCAACCAACGTACTACCCATAATGTCGAAAATAATCTCCACTTCCGAAATCCCTCCTCTATTGTTTTTGCAATTATATTATACTCCTGCTCTTTCAGCTTGTCTTTGACAGAAAAGGTCGGTTTTCCACTACTTTTATCGAAAGTTGACGATACATGCTTGGCAGAGCCTACACACCGACATGTCCAACACCTATGGTGCTGACTCGGTAATACTTATAAAGGGAAAACGTGATACAAAGTATCCTTAACATAGCTTATTTCACCGTGCTTCAAAGCTGTTTATTAAAAAATGAATGCCCTGCAATCAATTGCAAGGCATCCATTTGTACAACAAATCTTTTCTCTAGTTCTTACTCATTATTTTATGCCGCATCTTTCCGCTTGCTCTTTCTTCTGTAATAGTAAGCGCCGCCTCCGGCTCCTGCTGCACATGCTGCAATCGCTATCCACAGCAATATGCTGTTTGAATCTCCTGTCTTCTCAACATCTACGATTTGCACATCATCATCTTTCCCTATTTCTGTGCCGCTCTCAGGTTTATCAGTATCATCGCCTGGCACAACAACACTCGGATCTTCAGGTTCAATGATTTCTGTCTCCTGTTTTATTGTCACATCACTCATATCATATAAGCTGGTCTTGCCAGTTAAAAATCTGCTGTAGGCAGCAAGACTGTAATATGACTGTTCCGTTGCCATAGGATCTGTCTCACTCCCTGCCGTGTGCATGAATCCCTCGCCTTCTACATAGAATCCCAGCAATGCATCTATAACCGTATATCCGTTTTTAATGAAGCGAACATCGTCTGCCGGGTCGATACCTAATGCTGTCAGAGCTACGATCACCTGAGCGCATGATTCTGCGTTGGTTATATCGTCGCTGAAAAAGCTTCCATCGTTATTCTGCAGCGAAGCAAGGCAGCTGAGAGCTTTATCAACAGTTTCCTTGACCTGAACATTGGAGTCATAATACGGCGCAAGAGCTTGGATAGCCATTGCAGTCATATCAGCATCAGCTTCATTTCCTGAGAGGGCAAAGCCACCATCTGTTAACTGAGCCGATATGATGGTCTGTATCAGGTTTTCTCTGGTTACCTGAGTACCCTCTGCAGTATCCGACAATGCCGGTATCTCATAGTCATGAGAGTCAAAGGCTATCAGTGCCCATATAGGACCGTTTATCCCCTGTTTCAGCAAATAATCAAGATCAGCCAGCGGTTCCAGCAGATTGTAACCTGCCACATCGGTCACATCTTTTCCAATAGATGTTAGCGTCAGTACGACTTTTGCATCTTCCGTGGATCTTGTGCCGCTCAGCTGTGCCGAACCGTTCTCCTTTACAAAATCCACAATGCTGCGATAATAAGCATCTTTGTCAAAGTCATCGCTGCGGTCGGCTCTGGCAAGACCCATTATCATCCATTCCATGCCGTAGGCTTCGCTGTTTTCTATCAGGTCAGCAAGATGATCGCCGGTAAGCCTGTAAGCGTCCTCAAAGGCTGCTATTATCTCCTGTCTTAGCTGAGCTATCTTCGCTTCGGCCTTTTGAAGCTTTTCTCTGCTTTCTGCGGAAACGAGAGATTGCTGTTCTCCGCTTAAGGAATTATATCCGTCTCTTGCGGCAATTACCTGCCGGGCATCATCAAGAGTAAGCTCCTCAACATCAGGCAGCGCCTGAATAAGAGCTTCCACTTCTTCGGCAGCCATTTGATTTTCAAGAGCTTTGCCATCAGAATAATAGAATTCTATCACATCTCCGTCTTTCAGATATGTCTGATTCAGCGTCTTATCCGGCATCTGTCCGTTTACAGTATAAAGCCATCCGCTATATACTCCGTGCTCCACTTCTTCAAGCTTCACTCCGTTCGGGTCGGTTACAGCGCTAATATATGCGCCGCTGCCATCGATCTTATATCCTCCTGCTATCAGGCATGCCTCAAGAGCATCCCAGGCAGTCTTGTCATCAGATGCAAGCGCCGAATAAGTATACCCTGTCATATCGGCAAAGTCTTCATATCCGTTTCCTTTTACATTTACAGTTACTTTTACCGGCGCTTCTGCATTCGGGTCATACATATCGTTTACGCCCTTTACCGTAACTGTTACGGAAACCGGCCTTTTATAGAATTGCTCAAATTGAGCGTATCTGCTGTCTGTTCCGAATTTTTCCCAATATTTGCCGTAATCGCTGTGGGTGAGCACGCTGTCTATAGTAACATCGGTATTATATTCCGGTTTGGTAACAAGCAGATTTTCTGAAGAAATCACAGTCTCTCTGCTGGAGCGGAATTCTCTCCACGGCTGAGAATGCATAGGATCATAACCCGGAAGATCATCGATTTCTATGCCTCCGAAGGTCAGATTTATGGCGCCTCTTATGTACTGAAGCTGTCCGTTATTGTCCAAAACTTCTACAAAAGGCTTCAAATCATCGGTAATGCTGTCTTTTGACATATTGCTGCCTTTTATGCCGTTCCAGTAAACTTCTTCAGTGCAGACGCGGTTCATCCACGAAGCAGCCTCGTCTATTTCAGACTGTTCCATAGCCTTTACAGTCAATGTGAAAGTCTTTTCGCCCAGAGTCGCGTTATTACGCCTGTCAGATATAGTTACGGTATAGCTTACCTGAACATCTTCCTCACCAGGGAGAGGTCGATAAACCACACCGTGGTAACCGTTAAATTCCAGCACATCTTCGTTACTGCTGGTCATGGTAACCTTTTGATAATATCTGTCAGTCATGATGCCGTTAGTCTCCAAAGCCGATGGAATAGGCATCTGGATGTCCGCCGTAAGAGCCTCCAGGTTAGCGCTCTGATCTTTGTTTACAAAATCGCTGATCAGCGATGGATATTTATCAAGTGCGGCAGTTATTTCTTCCGATTGATCAGTATCATTGGCCGGTACGGTTATATCAAAGAGTTTGTAGCTCTCTACCGGGTCCTGATATCCATTTAAAGATGTCATTTCATCAATGGTATAATCATCCCAGAACTTAAATACCGCAGCGCCTTTGAGCACGAAAGCGTTATCCTCCATGCCGAAGGCCGGTCTTTCCAGAGTTGCCGTATATGTAAAGCCATCGTTATTGTCGGTGACATACAAGGCGTCAGCGTCCTCAGAAGACCATTTTATCTGCGCATACGTATAGTCCTGGAGGCCGTAAGGCAATATCAGTTCTCCCGCAACCGGGCCCTCGACTACCGTATGCTGCTGTCCATCTACCTCTTGCAGGGATGAAGCATTCTCATTTGCTCCTTTTATCGAATCCCATGTCACATTTTCCATGGCATCGTCTAAAAGTCCCTGTACATAATCAAAGTCCCAGCCTATATGCGCCCGCACGCTCACTTCCGTCCGGCTGCCGTCCAGCTCCAGGACGAAGGTAACGTCATCATATATAGCGTAGGTGGTTCCGTAGCCTGTCCCTGTACCGGTGAAATATGATATATCTCCGTTTGCAGCTATATAGGCCTTGCTGTCCACAGGGGTTACTTTATGTCCGGCGTCAGCCAGCTCAACGGTTATCCCGCTGTATCCGTTTCTTTCCAGATACTGCTCCATTGCCTCTTTGATGTTATAATGATTGTACATCTGCAAAGGCTGGATGAATGTTCCTGTTCTTTCAGCCTCAGATTTTATGTCAGAGAGAGTCTGCTCATTTACGGCATCCTCAGACCATATTACAAAGGAAAAGTCTCTCGTATCCTTATAATCTCCCATGGATACTGTGGCGGTAAGGGTTACCTGAGCCTTGCCTGTTGGCGGCAGACTTATCTCCCCCGTCTTGGGGTCTATCACATCTTCATCGCTGCTGGACCACGAAATGGCAGTCCCATGCTCTCCTTCGACAGGAAGATAAAGTTCGGCTTCTTCTTTTTTTAGCTGATACTTATTCTCTCTGTCAGCAGTAAGAGTTCCGTCATCTTCCAGATCTATGCCGCAATTTCTGTATATATCTTCCATGGTCAGGTCAGAACCAAACCATTCGCGATAAGCTTCAAGCCCGCCAAGAGATTCAACCTCTAAATCTATAAGTAATTTTTCAGCTGCCAGTTCTTTGGCTCTATGCATATCTTTCATAAACAGTGCGGCTATATCTTTGGCTATCGCCTGTTCAAATTCCGGCACTTCCGGTTCAGAACCGCCTTGCCACTTGAGCACAGGATATCCTGAGTTTATGCCGTCGGTATCCTGATTATATGCTTCTCCCAGGTCATAGGCAAATCTGCCGCTCTTCATGGTCTCTGAAGTCACCGCGGCAGAATTGTCGGTACCGCTGTTTTCAGCTACCGCTTTTAACCCCGATACGCTGAGGAAATATGTGTTTGAAATAGTTCCCGAACTCTTGCCGGCTATGGCCGCTGTCCCGTTTTCCGGGCCTGTTACGGTCCCGATACTGTATGTTCCAGATATGCTGCCATCCTGATACAGCTGGCCGACTATGCCTGCTATACCGCTATTGGTACGGTCTTCTCTTGCTGATACGGTTCCTGTGAAATAGCAGCTTTCCACAGTCCCGTATGTATATCCGGCGATTCCGCCCATATTCAGTTGAGAATTATATGATGTGCAGGTGTTGGATATATCAGCTGAACTTGTGCAGCTGATTATCTTGTTTCCTGCCATGGCCCTGCCTGCTATGCCGCCTGTGCTACCGCTGGAAGCAGAGTTAGTCACGCTTCCCTCAAAAGCACAGTTTTGGATGAGGCCTTTGCTCGTATCGGCTATACCGCCTATGTTAGCCGTTCCGGAAATATTTCCGCTCACGGTCATGCTTCTTATCTCTCCGTCAGGGCCGAGGCAGGACAAAAGTCCTCCGTCACCGGCAAGTCCGCTTATGGTATATCCGCCTCCGTCAAGTACGCCGCTAAATCCGGAAGAGTCGTCAGAGTAATCATATTCTCCAAAGCCTTCCCAGGTCATGCCATTTAGATTGATATTGGCCGTCAGCCGGCCGTTTATCCTCGTATTGTCACCTGCTTTTTCGGCAAACCACGCCAGTTCCCCGGCATTGCTTATGAGATAGGTACCATCTTCAGCTGTATCAGGTTCTGATTTGGAAGTTCCGTCCCATGGCTGTCCGGCATATTCCAGTTCTATTGTTATCTGCTTATCTTCCTGCGGAGTTATGGTTCCGGAAACCGATACATATTCATCCAGTGAAACGGAATATGTAAAGTCCTCCCCCTCCGGCAAAGCGTAAATCCCGCTTTCAGGCTCTATAGTCCCCTTATCCTTGTGGCTAACCTCAACCGAAGCCCCTTCCGGCGTCACGCTGAAAGATATGTTATGCACAGGCTGGGCAGTCATCTCAGGTATAGATATGTTCTGATCACTGCCGCTGACACTGAAACTGCCGCTGACAGTCTTATATCCGTACCTTGTCACAGAATAGTCGTAATCTCCGTCGGGAAGGATATAATTCCTACCGGAAGAAGCATTCAGTATGTTTCCGCTGCCGTCGGTCACAGTCAACGCGGCGTCTCCGGCGAGCCCGTCAAATGACACTATATAGGTTTTTTCTGCTTCAAATGACTTGAGATATGCTGAATCATCATTTCTATCGCCGCTGCCGTCCTTGGCATATTTTATTACCAGCTCGTCTTCCGGCTGCATGACCGTCTCAAAGTCAGTCCAGCCGACCGTTCCGCTCTTTTCTGCAAGCATTGAACCGTTAAGCAGTATGGTCAGCTTATCGTAGCTTAGCTCTGAACTTACCTTGTACTGGAATCTCAGCACGATATTGCTCTGAGCTTCTATTGTCATTGCCGCGGTTGAGTTACTCTGTTTCTTGTTGCCGGAGATAAGAACCGCATTCTCGCCTTCCTTGCCCGGCTCAAATCCGTAATCGGCGTCCTTTCCTCCTTCGTTACAGTTGTAAGCAATAGCTGCATCTGACAGCGCTGTGAAGAAGTCTGCGAATACCGTCTTGCGCACCAGCGCATTCTCTATCTTTATGCTGCCACCATTAACGGTAAAGGTTCCCTCGGCGCTTTCGCACCTCTCATGGTTTATCACATATCTGTATTCTCCGTCAGGCAGAGCATATGAACCCGCGCTGTCAGAAAAAAGCACGCTGTTTCCTGAGATTATCACATATGTGCATCCCCCATCGACGCCTTCAGGCAAAGCAGTCTCAAAGATAACCTGATATTTTTGAAGCTCATTTAGCTCTACAGTCTGATTTACATCCTGCCCGTTTACGGTTATCGTACCTGTAGCTGTCTCGTATCCAAATTTGCTTATGGTATAGTCGTATTGTCCATTGGAAACGAAATAGACTCCATTTTGCGCCGTCACTTCATCGCCTTTGCCGTCGGTTACGGAAATTTCCGCTCCCTCGGCAGTGTCAAATGACAGCTGATAAAGTTCTTCCAAAGCAAAGTTCTTGAACCACACGCAGTCTGCCCCGGATTTGCCGCTGTAATCTTTTTCATATGTAAGGGTGATCTCGTCACCACCTTCTACAACTGATTCATAGTTTACATAGCCTGAAGTAGTCCCTATCTTGCTTTCGTCATTTATCCTCAGTCCGTCACATACGGAATAGGAGCCTTCCGATTCTACCCTGTAGTCAAAGGACAGTTTTGCCTTTCCTATATTCTTATTAAGTCTGATCGTAACCGTAACGGTGGAACGGTCCATGTTGTAGCTGTTTGATCTCAGCGCGCCCTCTTCGGCATCGTCAACAAATTCCTCACCGTCGGCTCCTTTAAAATAGCTGTTATGGCTGTATTCCACAGAAGCCTTCCCCGCAAGGCCGTTAAACACCGAGCTCGGGAAAGGTTTTTTACTTATGAAGATATTAAATGTGGTTTCGAGGCCGTTGTAGCTTACGGTCAGAGTCTGACTTTCCGCAGGGATTTGAGAATCAAAACCACTCACCTCAAATCCTTCGGTTACGGTGTCTGTCTGGCCTCCTTCGTATGTTACCAGAAGTTCCAGACCTTCGGTATCAAGGCTGTCTCCTACATAATATTCCTGCTTATAGTCGCCCTGCACCTCTATCTTGCTTATCTTTTTCAGATCTATCTGTTTGGAGGCTTCGTCTTGGTCGAAGTTAAGAATGCCGCTTTCGCTGCCGTATCCCGATGCCGAAGCCGTGTATGTGTACTGATGACCTTTTAAGAGCTTATACAGGTACTGCCCCGGTGTTGCCCCGTCTGTCTCCTGCTGAGAGATGACCGTCTCCCCGTCCTTTACAGTCAGGGCAGCATCTGCCGGCGTCACATTCACAGTTACCAAAGACCATGCAGCTGAGTCCTCTGATAAAGCCACGGTAACCTCAGACGGATCTGCCACCGGCGTTCCGCTTTCATCTGTAACCGTTATCGTTTCGCGCTGAGATACATATCCCGGAAGGCTTACAGTATACTCATACTCGCCTGTTGCCAGCGAAACCACGGAGTCGCCGATATATTCGGCTCCGTTGACAGCTATAACGGCGTTTTCCGGACTCACATCAAATGTTACTTTTGCCTTGGGTATCTCCCAGAACAGTGTAGGATATTCTCCGGAGCCGCCAACGAAGTTACTGCCAAGAGCATCCGCAAAATCCTCAGATTTCATCTCTGATTCGGACTTAAATGCCGTATCTTCAGCATTAATTCCGCTGGTATAAGCCAAGGAAGCTGCTATACCTTCAAGCGCATAACAATTTTTTATCGTACACGGGGCATTAGATGGGCTTCCGCCTCCTACGAGAGCATATCCGACCGGGGTGGTGGTTCCATAAGGAGCAATTGCCCCTGAAGCATAACAGTTCTCAACCGAAACGCCCTTGTTTCCTCGCCCCAGAATGCCCGCGTAAAAATTGAAACCCGTTACTCCGCCTCTGTTATAGCAATCCTTTATCTCATGGGGGCCTTCAAGGTTTCCTGCTATGCCGCCCACCTGAACATTGGCTCCTGTTATATCGCCTTCATTGGCGCATGCCAGTATGGTCAGGCCATAATTGGTCCCCGTACAGATGCCTATCATGCCGCCTACACCTTTGTAGCCTTCTATTGAAGCCAGGTTCTTGCAGTTCTGCACGGTAATTGCTCCGTCATAGGTATTGGCCATCCCTGCAATGGCTCCCGTATTGTTTTTCGAAGATTTCACGCTGCCATTTACAATGAGATTTTTCACCTCCGCCCCCCCTGTAAGGGTGCCGAATAACCCGGTATTGACGCTGTCTGACTCTATAGCAAGAGTTATCGTATGGCCTTTCCCGTCAAATGTCCCGCCAAAGGATGAATAAGGCGAGCTGACTACTATGTCAGCTTCAAGGATATAGTTCCCGCCGCTTTCCATTGCCGCGAAATCTTCTGCGGTTCTGACGCTTTGCGGCGGCGTTTCTTCGGCAAATGCCAAAGCCGGCATCATACCTACCAGCATCACTACCGACAGCAAAACGCACAGAATCTTTTTGCCCGTCGTTTCCACGGTGTTCATTTTTTCCTCCTCCTTTCTATTGGGTGATCTTTTCCAATCAAAAAACACCCGCTTCTGAGGGTGCTTTAAACGCATAAAAAAATCTGCAGCCCTATCTCAGAAGACTCCTGTTGAGCATGTGACAGGTCTCCCGACTTAATCATATTGCCTACTTGGACGCCTTCCCAAAGCCAAAGCTTCAGTGGCTGTGCATCAGGTCATTTTTATTTAAACCTGACGCCTGTCCTTTCGCTGATAACACGGTTGCTGAGACGCAGTGCCGGACTTTCACCGGCTTCCGAGATGTCACTGCTGAATATTTAGTTACAATTTTATATTACATCAGTGCATTTTTTTTGTCAAGCTCGTCTGATGGGCAAAACTATAAACAAGGCCCGGCGTTTGAAACGCAGGGCCTTATTAATCCGACGCTTTGACTGCCTCATCCGGTAATCAAATTCGGTAAAAACGTAGCGATTTGAGGTATGTAAGTTGTCAAAATCAAAGTAGGCACATATGCGAACAATATGATTAGCAACACAGGTTTGATCACCCTTGCTGCACTTACATCAGCCAAGCTTGAAGCCATGTACAAAAACGGCGCTGTCGGCGGTGTAACATTGCCCATACCGATATTGGTTACCAAAATAGCGCACATGTGATAAGGGTCAACACCCAACTGCTGGCCAAGCGGTATAAGCAGAGGTGCACACAACATGGTAGCGCAAGTGTCATCCATTATCATGCCTATAAATACCAAGAATAAATTTATCATTAAAAGAATGACATATTTGTTTTCTGACACTGCTGTGAGCAGTCCCAGTATTTCAGTAGGCAAGTTCTCCATAGTGAGTATTTGACCTAGAGCCATGGTCATGACGCACATTACCATGACTACGCCTGTAGAGCGAGCGCTGTCCAAAAGAACGTCTTTCATTCCCTTCATGGTAGTTCCCTTGTAAATAAATACAGCGACAGGGAATGCATAAAGAGCGGAAACAGCAGCAGCTTCAGTTGCTGTCATTATACCGCCGTATATACCGCCCAGTATAATAAAAGGCATGATGAGCGCAGGAATCGCATGAGTCGTTCTCGGAACAACTACCTTCTTCATGGTCTCTCCGAAGGTCGGCATCTTTTCAATGGCACTGCCGCCGTCAAGCTCTTTTTTCCTTAGCATTACATAAGCTACGATACTTATGAGAGCGGTCAGTATTATACCGGGTATCACTGTAGACATAAAGCACGCAGTTACAGAAAGGTTTGCGCCCCAGGCTACGACGATACAAAGTCCGCTAGGAGGGATCAACATCCCAAGAGGTGCTGAGCAGCATGAAACAGCTGCCGCGATTTCTGCCGGATATTTTCTTTCCTTCATCTTCGGTATCATGATAGAACCTATGCAGGATAAAGTGGCAAGACCGCTGCCGCATATAGAGCCAAATACTGCGCACGCTACCGTCGTCATTATAGCCAGGCTTCCCTTGATTTTTCCTACGAACATTTCAATAAAATTGATAAGTGCGTCTCCTATCTTGCCGTGTTCCATTATTTTTCCGGCAAGGATAAAGAGAGGAATGGACAAAAGCACCACGCTGGAAAGTTTTCCGTACATGGTAGGGAATATCATCGTAGGTTCATAACCGAGAGTCATGGAGCAGAATATAAGCGCTGCGCCGAAACAGTACATTACAGGCACGCCGATAATGAGCATTATAACGAGCAAAACAAATCCTATAGCTATACTAAGCATTATCCGCACCTCCTAACTCCTTAGTGTCATTTTTTTCCGTAAGGGCCAGGATCATATGATAAATGTTATAAATCACAGGCATAACATAACCGAATACCAGAGCAAAGCGTGATACCAGCATCGGTATGTGCAAAATGGCAGTTCTTCCTCCCATTTTCAGACAAAATTCCAAATACTCTATAGCCCATACGGCAAGTACGATAGATATTATAAGAGTAAATAATTTCTGTATAATGTTTAACAGTCTAAGGCTTGACTCTTTATGTATAACAATTGAAAGCACATCTGCTTTTATCTGGCAATCTTCATAGCTGCCGTAAAGTCCGCCCACATAATAAAGCCACAGAGCGAGAATTACTACGATTTCATCATATCCGTTAAAAGTTATATGAAACACGTAACGGCATATAACGTTTACCACAATTGTTAAAACAATAGCCACACTTGCCAGGACCATCACAAAACGCTCAATCTTAAGGAAGGCTTTCCATAAAAAGAAATTCTCAACTTTCTCTCTCATTTTATTAGTCCCTCTTTTCATTTAGATATTTCTTAAGACGGGCATATGATCACAATGCCCGTCTTGCAACACCTTTCCCAAAACAATTGCAGCTACTGTAGAGTAACTCCGTAATGTTCACAAGTCTGCTGAAGCAGTTCTTCGCCGATTTCGTCAGCCATCTTAGGCCATACTTCCTGACGGATTCTGTCACGAAGCTCAGCTTGTTCTTCTTCAGTAGGTGCGATAACAGTTATTCCATAGGCTTCCATGTCCTCAAGAGCCTTGGCTTCTTGTTCTGCTCTCTCGGTATTTACTGTGTTCTGAGCAGTAGTAAAGGCTTCTGAAACTATGGTCTGATATTCCTCAGGCAGGCTGTCGAACAGTTCCTGATTCATAAATATAGGAATACATTCATTTACTACGTTACAATTTACAAAATATTTGATTACGTCACGGAAAGCGTCGTAGTTGGTAAGACCGCTTCCTCCAAGCCAACCTTCACACAAGCCGTTCTGCATAGCAGAATAAAGATCCGCATAAGGAATATTGGTAGTGGAATAACCCATAGCATCCATTATGTAAGTGTAAACTTGATTGCTTGGGACTCTCATAAGTGTGGACTTCTTGGAAGAGTCTGTAAGAGTTGCGAAATCATCTGCAGGAAAGTCTTTTGCCCCAAGACCCATAAATCCGGCGTTGAGAACTCCCATGACTTTGATTCCTGAGCCGCCTGCGATGTCTTTAATCACATCGTTAACAAATCCGCCTTCAAAATAGTCTTTTTCAAAGTCTTCAAAGCTGGTTGCCATATAAGGCATATTCAGGAATCCGGCTCTCTTATCATACTCAGGTGAAATAGGACATGCTGCTATTTCAATGTCTCCTGTTGAAACCTGCCCATAAACCACCGTATAATCTCCTAACGCCATGTTAGGGTAGACGGTAATCTTTATGTGTCCATCTGTCTTTTCTTCAATTTCATCGGCGGCTGCCTGTAATGCTACTGTCTGATGGTTTTCAGTAGAATATTCGCATGATAACGACCATTCATAAGTTGGCATATCGCCGTCAGCTGTCGTGTCATCGCCTCCGCAGCCTGTAAGAGCGATAGTCAATATCAGCACCATTGCAAGAACCAGTGATAATGCTTTTTTCATGGCTAATTCTCCTTTTCTACACATGATTTTATTTTAACAGCTAATCTGCCAAAACCTTATTAAGCAATGCTAATCATTTAGCAATACTACTCGGTGAGCATATACGACTTCCCGCTGCGTTTTCGTACTTCCTGCGGGCTTATACCAAGTTCCCTTGCCAGTATCTCTATTACCAGCGGACTGCAAAAGCCTCCTTGACAGCGTCCCATGCCGGCGCGCACCCGTCTTTTAACAGCATCTACGGTACGAGCTCCTACAGGTCGTCTGATGGCTTGAATGATTTCGCTTTCAGTGATCTGCTCACAGCGGCATATTACCCTGCCATAAAGCGGGTCTGTTTCTATAAGCATGTTTTTTTCTTCATCGGATTTGTCTGCGAATCTGACTATTCCTTCGCGGCGCTTGATGAAGCCTTCCTTTCTCTTAAGCTCCAGCCCGGCTTTTTGCATCTCGTGAATAGTATATTTGGCAATCCCTAGGCTTACAGTAAGACCTGACGAGCGGATACCTGAAATGCCCACGTACCCCTTTACTTTTTCGGAAACAAGTATGTTATATCCTTCCGGTTCTCTTGCAGGTCTTAAGCCTACAAACTGAGTTATGGTGTCTTCCATATGAAGCTCCGGCACCAGCGCCAGGGCGTTTTTAGTCACGAAATCAAGCCCTTCCTTAGTAGTCTTTTTATCGGTTTTATCCTCCAAATCCTCTGCAGTCGGCCCCACCAGTATATTCCCGTCAACTGTCGGAATCACTAAAGTTCCTCTGCTGTTAGGTGTCGGCACTGACATTATGGTGTGAGTCACCTTGACAGGTGTGTCCTTACTGAGCACGAAAAACTGCCCTTTTCTCGGATGAACGGAAAAATCACATTCACCCACCATTTTCGCTATTTCATCGCAGTAAAGACCTGCGCAGTTTATCACCCATTTAGCCTTGATATCCCCTTTTGTGGTAATCACCTTATCTATTTTTCCGTCTTGAACATCCATGCCCGTCACCTGGCAGTCCAAAAGTATCTCTACGCCGTTGGCCACAGCGTTTTCTGCCTGTGCAATCACCAGCATAAACTGGCTTATCTGAGCATCTCTAGGAGAAAATAGACCTCCCAGATTGCAAGGATTTATGGCAGGTTCCAACTCCATAATCTCGTCATGAGTCAGAAATTCCACATCGTATACGCCGTTATTAAAGGCTTTTTCCTGCATAGCCGGTATCATCGCCAGCTGCTCCTCGTTGAGAACAGGCGTAATGCTTCCGCAGAAATTTATCGGAATGTCCAATTCCTCGCAAAGGTGGTAAAATAAAGGTCTCGAAGCTTGAGCCAGTTTTGATTCCAGCGTAAAAGGCGTTACAGTGCTTTCGGTACTGCAGCAGCTGCTGCATGATTTTGACGCATCTCCGCCTACGTCATCGTTTTTATCGCATAAAATCACATCAAGTTTGAATTTGGAAAGTTCCCTTGCTATGGCCGTTCCGACAGCTCCGGCTCCAATTATAAGCACATCTGTGTTATAGGTCATTTTCTACCTCCTGCTTTAACGTCATAGCAGTTATTATATCCGCTCCGCTTCCTGCTACATTCTTTAAAACAATTTCATGTATGCTGCAAGGCGCCTTTAATACTATTCCTTTAAGCTCCTCTGCACATTTCATTATCAACGCTTTAGGAACAGGCTCGCTGGTACGCACAGGCATCATAGCTCTTTTACAGCCTTCTATCTTCACGGAAGCAGTAAACATTCTCTTGGGGTCAAAGCATTCGTTTTTACAGTATGCCTCTCCTCTTTTACATCTGTTTCCTGTGACCTTAAAATCATTTTCGTCCGTATAAACAGCTTCCATCTCACAACCGCTTGGACACGTAGTGCAGATAACTGTCTTTTTCATGCTAATTCCTCCTCATGGCTGGCTTTTACAGTAACGTTTCCTGTCAAATCTTTTATTTGTTCTGCTGTCAACGTAAGCTGTTCCATGGTGCCGGGGCTCGTGCATATGGCTTTGCGCTTGGCAAGCACTTGTCCCTCAGCTTCAGCTTCCATAACAGAATTTCTGCCTGGTATAACCGTCCTAAAATAAAGAGTTACGTCCTCGTCTCCACCGGTTATTATCTTTTGAGGGCATACATATCTTACGCCGTCTCCGGGCACTACCGATATTTCTCGTCCTTCAGCCAGCTTTCCTGCTGCATAAAGTGCCGCATAACGTCCTGCTTCTTCGCTTTCACTGCTTACGTGGTCAACAAGATCATTGACATGAAGCACATTGCCGCAAGCAAATATGGATGGCACCTCTGTCTGTTTGAATTGATTTACCAAAGCGCCTTTGGTAATCTGAGACAAAGAGACGCCTGCTGTTTTGCTAAGTTCATTTTCCGGTATCAGCCCTACTGACAGAAGCAGCGTATCGCACGGTATTACTTCTGCCTTTTCCATAATAGGCTTTTTATTTTTGTCTACAGGGGCGATGGTGACGCTTTCCACTCTGTCCACCCCTGTTATGTCTACTACCGTATGAGATAGCATAAGGGGAATTCCGAAATCATCAAGACACTGTACTTTGTTTCTTATAAGTCCGGCAAGAAAAGGCATGATTTCAACTACTGCCTTGACGTGAGCTCCTTCAATGCTCATCCTTCTTGCCATTATCATTCCTATATCACCGCTGCCTAAAATTACTATCTCTTTTCCAACATGATGTCCGTATATATTTATAAGTCTCTGAGCTGTACCGGCAGTATATATGCCGGCAGGGCGGCTTCCCGGTATTACCAGGTTTGCTCTCGTCCTTTCCCTGCATCCCATGGCAAGTACCATTGCTCCGTAGTGAATATGTATTATTCCTTCACTGCTGTCGCACACCAGAACATTCTCTCTTACCTCAAGAGCTGTGGTGTTCAGCATCAGTTTAGCATCCGATTTTTTAACGAAGTTTTCAAATCTTTCTGCATATTCCGGTCCTGTAAGCTCTTCCCCGAAATATTTAAGACCAAAACCGGCATGTATACACTGCTGGAGTATGCCTCCGGCATGAACATCTCTTTCAACGACGATGACCTTTTCAGCCCCTTCCGCTTTGGCGGCGCTGGCAGCCGCAAGGCCTGCCGGTCCTGCCCCTACTATCACTACATCGCAGTACTCTTCTCTCATTTGCCACTCCTTTTTCAACTGTTTGCACTTATTTTTTTGCCCAGTTCATGCTGCGCCTTGCGGCCTCTTGCCACCTTGACAGCCTTTCCGTCCTTTCTGCTTCTGACATTAAAGGCTCGTAAACTTTCTTAACTTTAACTTTTTTTCGCAAACTTTCAAGAGAATCCAAATCGCCCATGGTATAGCCGGCAAGGCAAGCTGCACCAAAAGCGCATGTTTCTTTTTCTGCAGGAACTTCTACAGGTATGCCCAACATGTCCGCCTGAAACTGCATCAAAAAGCTGTTTTCTACCATTCCTCCGTCAGCTCTCATTACAGAGCTCTGTATTCCTGCATCCTGCCGCATTGCAGCATAGCAGTTGCTCACCTGATATGCCAGTGATTCCAACACCGCCCTTATTATGTGTTCCTTTTCGGTACCGGCAGTCAGTCCTATAAACATTCCTCTCGCATACTGATCCCAATAAGGTGTTGCAAGCCCTGAAAATGCAGGGACAAAATACACATCACCACTGTCATTGACCTTTTTTGCAAGCTCTTCCGTTTCTTCCGGCCGATTGATCAATCCTATATTTTCGAGCCAGCTTACGGCTCCGCCTGCTACATAAGAAGCACCGGAAAGCAGATAATACGGCTGGCCGTCCAGCATCCAGCAGGTTCTTGTAAATAGTCCCTTTTGGGATTTGACAAGTTTTTTGCCGGTTTGAAAATGCATAAAGCTTCCTGTTCCGTAAGAGGTTTTCAACACTCCCTCGCCTATGCACCCTCCGCCTATCATTCCTGACGGGCTGTCGGTTATTCCGCCTGCTATAGGAATTCGAAGTCCCAGAAAGGCTTCCGGATCCGTATATCCGTAAATATGGTTTGTATCTACAATTTCAGGCAACATATCCTGCGGAATGCCGGTAAGCTCCGTAAGTTCACTGCTCCAGCAGACATCGTTTATATCCAGAAGCATCATGCTCCCTGCGCTGCTTATATCCGTCTCGTGACTTTTTCCTCCGGTAAGTCGCCAAAAGATCCAGCTATTCAGCGTGCCTGCAAGCAATAGACCTCTTTCCGCGTTCTCCTTTACGCCTTCTACATTATCTATTATCCATTTCAATTTAGTTGCGCTGTGGTAAGCATCCGGCAAGAGTCCACAAATTTGCCTTATTCTCTCTCCTCGTTCTTTTTTATATTTATCTGCAATATCACTGGTGCGCCTGTCCTGCCACACGATAGCGTTATATACACACTTCCCCGTCCGTTTATCCCATATAACGCAAGTCTCACCCTGGTGATCAAGTCCCATGGCCTTTATCTCACTTGGCTGTATTCCCGCTACACCTGCTATGGCGTCCTTGGCTGCAAGAATCACATTATTTAAAACTTCTTCCGGATCGTGTTCGACCCAGCCCGGATGAGGATAAATTTGTTTATGCGCTCTCTGAGCTTTTGAAATAACATTAAAATTTTCGTCTGCTATTACTGCTGTCGTATTGGTTGTTCCCTGGTCAATGCCCAAATAGTATCTTGACATGGTTCCCTCTTGCTCGTTTATGTATTCTTTTTGCTCGTTTATGTTATCTTTTGCGCTTTACCTGACTAAAATTAATACAACAATTATATCATTCTATTTTTTTATCGTCAACATTTAGTTAATTTTATGTTATATTTTTGCACATTTGATAATATAATGTTCATATTTTGCTCATATTTAAACTTTTTGTTGTATATTTTATTGGATTCTTAAGACTTTTAGGGTATAATTATATAAACTGCAAATGCAAAAAATTACATGACTAGTTCAATTTTTAATCAGATAAAACGACAAAAACAGTGATTCTCATTTTCACATGGAAAGTCATTGAAAGGGAGGAAATAACGTTTTGAAATACGCTAGACAAAAGGAATTAATGGAAATAATCCAAAGCAACGGCTATCTAAACGCCGCAGAAGCTGCTAAACGTTTTGACGTATCTATTGCTACCATAAGACGCGATCTTAAACAACTTGAACATCAGGGACTTTTAGAGAAGAAATACGGCGGCGCTCAACTACCTTCAGGTGCACCGGTTAACATGTTGCCTTTCGCTCTCAGGCAAAGTCATTCTCGCGGCAGTAAAGCTGCTATAGCGGCGGCAGCAGCTAAATATATACCGGACGGCAGCACAATAGCTTTAGACGCCGGTTCAACGATCTTTGAACTTGCGTTGCTGCTTAAGGAAAAGAATAATTTGATTATCATATGCAGCGATGTAATCTCTGCGAAGGAAATGCTCAAGCACGAACACAATCAGATATATATGATGGGCGGCTTCCTTACAAAGGACGGTTCTTCTTCGGGAGACATGGCAGAAGAGTTTATAAGCAAGATAACTAATATAGATATTTTTCTATGTTCATGTGACGGTGCCAATCCAAAGTACGGCATTTCCAACGAACACGCCAACATCAACGCTTTGAAAAAATGTTACATGAGCAAAGCTCTGAAAACCATCGCACTGATAGACCACAGCAAATTTACAAGAAATGCCTTTTACAAAATGTGTGATTTTAGCGATGTGGATTTGCTCATTACCGACGCTTCCACTCCTGAGGAAATTCTTTCGGAGCTAAGGGAGACCGGCGTGAAAATTGAAATTGCGAAAGGATTGCCGGAAGAATAGATTAAACTAATAGAGAACATCAACTGAAGAATATCACGGGCATCATGGGGGACCAATTCGCTGACAAAAAATCAAATCTTTTAAAATTTTTACATCAAAAGGCTTTAAATCTGAGTCGAAATTCGTCGAAATCCAGTCTTGGCTGACTTTTTCTTGTAAATCTTGAAAAAATGTCAGTCAAGCCATCGATTTCGCTGACATTTTCCCTGATTTTCTCTATTTTTTACATTCTCGAGGGATTTTTTACCCCAAAAATTCCATTTTATGGAAAATCCGCTGACAAAATTTCAAAAATAAACAAATTTTATCAGCGCCGGAAGACCTGCTTCTCCTTACTCTAAACTCCCCCTTCAAACTCCGAAAATGTTATCTAATACCTCATTACTTGGGAGCAAAAAGCCAGCCTCGGAAACATAGAGCCGATTACCGGGATAGAATTATCTCCTCCCATCCGATGTACAATATTCAAAACCTTCTTACGTTACACATAAAAAATGCACAGGCAGCAAAAAAGAGCACAAATAAGGCTTCCGCTGCAACGTGCAAAAAGAAAAAGTAAAAGCAAAAGAAGAAGAAACCCCGGACGATCATACAATCTGTCCGGGGGTTGCCTACAATCTTAGGGGGCTGTCGCACAGTTGACCAAATCAGGTTGTGATATGCTCCCTTCTAGGTAGACAAGTGAAATAATAAAAACTTGTCACTTAGAAGGGAGCATATCAAGCTCTTTATATGAAGAGCTGCTGCATCAGCCCTTCTTTTAGGTCAGTCAAAAAAGTAAGAGCATTTTCTTCAATCACGATCTTATCATCAAGTTTGGAAAGGAAGCCTATAAGTTTTTTCTGGGTGTTTTCATTAGGGTATGACAAAGTAAGCTTGCCCAATTCGCTTGCTTGAATATGAACAACTGATTTTCCCTGAGCTATACGGGCGATTTTGGCGTTGACAACATGATTGAGTAGGTAGCTCATTATGCGCCCATCCACCTTGTCGCTACGAAAAATATTGAGGTCTCCGGCAAGGATGACACCGGACAGCATGACGCAGGAAGCCGTTGAAATCTCTTCTGACGTTTCGCCGGAAGTCGGGATCACGACATCTCCTACACGGCTCAGAAACAGCTCATCAACTTGTGCTTGCGTCCGCCGCTTGACGCTGGTTACGACCTCATTGTAGGTGGTATAAAGCTCCCCGTAAAGTATAAAGGGTGTGCCTTCTTCGGATATATCGGCTTTAGAAAGAGGCGCTCCCTTTACAAAACTACCGAGCTCACCCATTTTGGCAGTAGTCCACCTCGCATTTTTCAGGGGACATGATTTGGGTGAAAGGAGATGCCTTACCGCACCTCTTTTATACTTCTTGAGGTTGTCTACTAACGACTGCTGTGCATCAATCCGACGCTCTAAAGCAATTATGAAATCAGCAATCTTTCGTTGCTCATTGAGGTTCTGCGGCAATCGATCAGACTATTTTCATAATCAGTCAAAGCATCATGCTGCTCTTTGGCCTGGTTTATCAGCTTTTCATCATCAGTATCGTCAGGACCTACCGTATCAGGAAGCTTACTTATTAACGCTTCTGCTTGTTCTGCTTTGCTGATGCTGTCAAGGGCGCTGTTAATTTCATTCAGCTTATCTTCAGGTGCTTTCTTTTCTTCTTGTGTATAGTTGCTGGCGAAATTTTCCAAAGCATTTTCCAGATTCTCCTTGGCCTCAGTCAAATCGCTTTGAGGCGGCAACAGACCAAATTGTGCTGTTACCGCCTCTTTTAAATTATTGACTATTTAGTTTGATTGCTTCTTCTTTCTGTATGCCGCTGCTCCAATCACACCTCCCGATATAAACAGCAGAATGACCCAAAGCATAATATTATTGCTGTCACCGGTTTTCGGAGGAATAGTAATATCTTCCGGTATTACGGAAATTTCCTTTTCTGTCCACCCAGCATATACCGTTTTGTTACTGTCGAGTTTGATTGAAGTTACTTTCTCTGTCAATGCCTTGTCTGCATACCAGCCCGTAAATCTAAAGCCATCTTTTTTCGGTGTATACTGTGAAAGCTCAATTACGGATCCATCCTCGTCTGTCACCGGAGCGATGCTGCTGCCGCCATTGGATTCAAAAGATAGCGTATAAGTCACAGGTACAATTTTTTGAGTGGAACATGAAAAGCTTTTCCACTTGTTTGCAATCTCATTAGATATTACCGCTTTTGCAGTAAATGGGGAACCATCTATTTCCTCCGCATTTTCATCCTGTGCCAGCAAAAATTCTTTTACTGCCTGCAGATATTCTTCCCATGTAAGTCCCCATGTTTCTAATGCACCAACTAATTCTTCATTTGCCTTCATAGTCAAAATCAGATTTGCGGACGGTTCCGCAATAAAGTCCCCGTCCAGATAGAATGCGCCTGTGTTGCCAAGGCTCCTAACATTTCCGCCGGAAACAACAATGTTTCCTTTGGAGGAGGATTTTTCATTTTTAGCAGACATGGCTTGAATCTCTCCTCTTGAAGCAACAACACCATAGCAGCTTATATCATAATTATCCGCATATTCAATATATCCTAGCAAATCAACTTCACCGGCAAAAAATTTGACATTACCTGCCATAGCAGCAACAGCAACGGAAGATCTGCTTGCATATCCGCCATTGGCCGTAACCTTTGCTGTCTCACCGTTAAACACAACATCCCCAGCCTGGCTCATAATACCGCAGCTCAAATCTGCTTCTACTCCGTCTATCGGCACTGCATCAGACCCTGATGCAAATATCTCGCCGGTATTAATAATCACATCACCGTATGCGCAAATACCGCTACACAAAGCAGATTCAGTCATCCCTATTGATGTAGTTACTTTTCCGCCGTTAATTGTAACGCTGCCAGTTTCGGCAAGAATTCCGAAACTTCCGCCGGAAGAAACATAAGAAGCATTGCTGCGGCCACCTATAGCATTGATCTCACCGTTTATAATGACATTATTATGGCTGTAAATCCCGGTGCTGATAGTAGCTTCCCGTCCCATGGTATACACTTTAGCATCGTTAATCGTAATGTCGCCCAAGGCCATCAGGCCGGCTCCGATTCCTGCACTATCATCGCTGCTAAATCCGTCATTTTGGAAATTTGCCTGTACAACCGCTTTATTATCTATAGTTAGACTTCCATTCATGCTTCCGATATCCACACTGAGAATCTCAGCTTCGTTACTTTGCGCTTTTACTGTACCGCCGGAAATGTGAATATCTCCCTCTGCCGGAGCAATTATACCGCCACTTTGCAGGACATTATAATCTTCCCAGAACACTACTTCGCTGTTGCTTTGTGCGATCACATCGGAATTTTCTATTGTAATTCCCTTTCTTCCCTCAATGGCGTAGCTGTAGCATCCGCTGCCGGCCACTGCATTTACTGCTGCATTCGTGATTGAAATGGCATCTCCGCTTATACCACAGCTTTTAAACCCGTTTTGCAGGGAGGCATCGCCACTTTCGGCTATCACCTTTACTCCGTCCTCAACAAAAATGTCCTGCCCATAAATACCATAAGAGGAATAATCTGTTTCCGAATTCTGCAGTGAAGCCTCAGCGATCAGAACCGCATCGTCAGAATTATCTCCGGCAAAAATTCTGATATTGCCGTTTTTACTGTAAACAGCAGCACAAATATTTTGGGCAGACGCTTCTGAGGATGTAATCTTGTTTTCTCCAACCAGTTCAATCAGCAGGTCTCCTTCGGCATAAATACCGTAAGGTTCACTACCAGCTGTAATGGTTGCATTCTTTAAAGTCAATACATTTTCCTCAGGATCATATGATACCTTGCCGTCTCCCAATACGTTTTCGGCATTTGCAGGCGTAATCTGCGTACCTGCTACATAAGGATATTTGTCTTCCTCCAAAGCGGAAACGGACATGGGCATTAATCCCACGATCATTACCGCACAGAGCAGCAGACTTAAAATTCGTTTTTTCATTTTGTTTCCTCCATTCCTTCATGCGTTATTTTTTACGGACGCTTTTTGTTTTTTACTGTTGCAGTGCCAAGCATACCGCCGGACACAACAAGCAAGGTAATCCACAATAAGATATTTGAACTGTCGCCGGTTCCTGGTGCGGGTATATCATCCTTTGAAAAAACATCAAATTCGCAGCTTGCCTTGCCGTCTGTATATTGAACCTCCAGCCTGTGCCTGCCGGCCGACATGGTTTCCATATATTCTGCTTTCAGGGTTATTATCGTACTTCCCGAAACAACTGTGTAATTATCTTTATCTACCGGCTTTCCGTCTATTTCAATACCGGTGAACTTTGAACAGGCGCCGTTAACCATAAAAGATAGCCCTGTCTTTGTACCTTTTTCCCACTTGCCGCCATCACCCTTAACAATCTAATAATCAACGAGGGCGTCAAGCAGGCTTTCAAGTTTTTCCCGTAACTCATCGCTGACAAGGCTCTTCTCGTGCTCGGTCAGCGATTCATATTGTTCCTTTGCCTCGTTAACAAGTTTGCCGGCATCAATATCGTCCGGCTTGACTGTGTCCGGAAGCTTTGTAATGGTATCTTCAACAGTCTCGGCCTTTTCTAAGGAATCCATTGCGTTATCAATGTTCTCAATCTTCTTTTCAAGTGCAGCCTTTTCCTCGTCAGTCAAGTTGTCTCCGTCCAATCGGTGAGGGCGGCAACTTCCGCCTCGGTCAGTACCTTGTCACTTCTGTAGCATTCAATTTTGGCAACACCACTCAGATCGTCCGTACCGTCAATCTCCACATCAATGTCCTCATTGAAGAACAGACCGAAAGTAATTTTATTGATGAACTTTTTAACGGAATTTTCTTCAAATTTGATATCGCCGCCAGGTGCCGTCCTGTCAATCTTTACCGTACCAGCTGCGATTGCATCAGTCATCTGTCCGTCCCGGTTTTTCAGGTGAATGATAATATCTTCCGCTGTCTCGGTATACAGCAGATGCTCTGAATAAGTCCCGTTCAGGGTGGTGGAGACTGTATATCCGTCAGCCGGTTTCAGCGTTACATCACCGGTGTACCAGCCGTTTGTTCCTGCCGGGCCCATGAGTGCATATGGCTCCTGCGGAAGAGCCAGATAAGAGATGGTAAAATCGCAGGTTGACGAAGCTTCTGCATAATTTTCATCTGCCGCTGCGGTGATCCGAACGGTGTATTCCCCTACGGCATTGGGGGCTGTCTGCGTATAGGTGCTGTCGTCTGCATCCTTTGCCTTGTACTCAATAACAGCCGTACCGCTGCTGAGAGAATCATATGCGGGAGCAGATACCGCCGTACCGTCATAAATTTTGCTTATACCACTGATGCTGGTGACAGCGCCGGTCTGCAGGATCGCTTTGACTCAGATTATTGCTGATGTTGGCAAAAAAGACATAAGTTTCACCGCTTATAATGGTATCTGCTTTTTCGTACGGCGTGCCCCAGGCCGCTGCACTTGCGATGTTCTTCGGGTCCAATGCAACGCTGCTGGCTGCAAGCGTCAATGCAATTATCATCACTGCAATTTTCTTGATAATTTTATTTGCACTCTCACAATATTTTTTTTCACCAAAAGATAAAATCACTGCCAATTTATAAAATACTGACATGTGCTGTAAAGTTCCCGATGCTGCATGCCCGTGATATACCGTATCCTCAGCTTGGCTTATGATGTCACAACCCAAATCTCTACTCCTTGCAGCTTAAGAGTACTGGATAAAAACGCAGCTGAATTTTCAAAATTGCACTTTCATATTATAACGCTTGATTTTGTCAGCGTCTATTCTCCCTCTTTTTTATAATACGATGAGTCATCCATGTCTTCTCAGGTTCCCCTCATGAAGATGCAGTTCTGTCGAAACAAAAAAAGGCCACAATGCATCCACGGAATGACACCGGACGCATCGTGCCCTTTGATGTAGTGATATAAAAATATACGCAGTGAAAGCGTTCAAAATTATCATGAGTTCTATCAAAAACACATCAAATATCAAATATCTGCTATAACTGTTTTGGTAAATCTCCATTTTGCTGCACCCACATTTTCCGGTAAAAACCACCGCTTTCTTTTTGATATATTGGTGAAGTGATCTATTTTTATTTTACAGTAAAAAATGCGGGAATTCTATCACCCATTTTGCCCCATGAAATGGGGGGATATAAACAGTTTTGTCTGTGTTTTTTTTCTACTGAAGCATATATTTTTTTAAGTCTTTTCGATTTTCTACCCGCAGTTTTCTCATTGCCTCAGAAATGTGGTCTTTAACAGTATTTGCTGAGATATTCAGGTGTTTTGCTATCTCTTGGTTTGTCCAGCCACGGCCTGCGAGCATAGCTATAGCGAACTCAGTTGTAGTCAGATCATCTGCCACATCGTGACCGGTGATGGGATTGTGAACTCTACGCCAACCGGAAGAAAAGCGATAAGTTATGTCAATAATTCTTTTAAAATCTTCCGGCCATTTTAGCTTGATGGTCGCCTCCAGCATAGCTCCCAAAAGTCCGTGGTGTTCACCGAATCCCTCAATAAGATCATCCGGGCGAGCAATCTCCCACGCTGTCAGAAGGTGTGACTGTGCACGATCCGGCTGCTTCATACTCATGTAGTCCATCACAGCCACCAAATGCAGATAAATTGCAGAAATAGGATATGCATCTGCTCCCATGGCAAGAGTAGCCTCAACAATTCCGGCGCTTTGCCCATATTCCTCTTTTAAATATAGATAATGAGCCAGCACATACAGCGCAAACGCACGAACGCCATGCGGCAGTATCGGCAAAAATGTTTCCATAGGCGGCATTTTCTCTGGCAAGGGAAGATGCAGCAGTACAGCTGCTGCGAATGCTGCAAAGGATTCTATAGCACGAATCGGCGCAGCATTTTCTCTATTGGCAGCCAGCGTATTTTGAATTTCATGCAAAGCGCGGCGTGCGTGGTCGATTCTTCCCATAGTCAGACAGGAATAAGCAAAAATCCAACAGGCAGAAAGGCGTATTGCTCCATCTGAATCGGTCAGATATACTTCTGTTTCCTTCATGGCCTTTTCCGCCTGTCCGCTGAAATAATAGTACTCAGCCAGAGCTATATCTTTTTTCGGCCCTGTTTCCATTTTCTCTATCGTTTCTACACAGCGTCCAGGCACAAAGGCTGTATTCATCAAAGGCATAAAACCAGAAAACACTTCCGGCAAGTTTGGTGATTTTTGGGATATGGACTGCTTTTTATTTTTGCGTGGATCTTCAGGTTTTTCAGCATCTGCAGGTATAGCCCAAGCTTTCCCGATTCTCTCTGCACCAAAGATTCGCCCTTCGGAACAATATTGATTAATTCTGCGCTCCGATACACCCCATTTTTCTGCTGCCTCCCGTATAGATAAATAACGTTTCATATTATTTCTCCTGTATAGATGCTTCTATTTTCTACATTTTTTTATTATATACGAGATTTCGTAGAGGTACAAGTCGTACGATTGAATAATGAATGCACACATTTAAACAAAGTTGATAATCTCTATATGAACAGTTGGTAGTTTCAGCAAGAAATATAGTATTGATAAACTCAAAAAATCCAATAGAGATTTTTTAATCGGTGCCACCCGTTTTACGGGTGGTTCGAACTGGGGCTATAAGCCCCCACTACTAGCCCGCGCCTAAAGAGGCTTCTCTCTTTCGTT
>ULQC01019712.1_pt1 | contig 51471 bp, 44 predicted proteins | sample 1954091 | NCBI WGS metagenome assembly ULQC01 (sample SAMEA4835645, study PRJEB28245) | human gut metagenome | biome: gut microbiome; material: fecal sample | place: Denmark | collected 2008
TTATTTAGGGGTATAGCTCAACTGGTAGAGTAGCGGTCTCCAAAACCGTTGGTTGTGGGTTCGATTCCTACTGCCCCTGCCACTTGCAAACTTAGGCGCAGACTGGTTCTGCGCCTTTTTTGTTTTTGTGTGGGCATAAAAGACCGCACCTCTTTGGGCATAACGTGGGCATAACCGTACTTTTTTCTAATTTGCTGCAAGCGAAACGATATTGCATTATTTAAATAACTGTTCAAATAAAAATATATATCTTAAGTACAAAGCGAATAAAAAGATTGTGAAATTAATTGATAAAAAAGTTATAAAATGTATTGAACTTAATAGTAATAAGTGCTATAATAACTGCATAAGTTAATATTGTATGTTAAGGGTGCTTAATTGCTTAAATCAAGGGAAGCCGGTGTAATTCCGGCACGGTCACGCCACTGTGAGCGCTGCAAAGCGTAAGTCAGATCGCTGCCCTTAACGCTTCCGGCTGCTGCGAGGGACGGCAAGGTTGCAGGTGATGTGCATTTAAGGCTTTTACAATACACAAATTTGCGCTTCCTTTTTCACAGGCAGCGGAATTTGTGTATTTTTTATTTTTGGGAGGAACCCGCAATGAAAAAATCTTTAGTTTTAGCAGTGTAAGCGCACAGACCATCTTTAGCGAACTGTACTTTATGTTCTGATAGATTTTGCTTTCTGCCTGCCTTGTAAGACAGGAAAATATATAACGCAGGAAGGATGATTGAAAATGCAGTTTAAATGGAAAAAATTATTGGCAGCATCAATTACTTGCATGGTTTTAACGGGGGTATCGGCAACTACTATGGCAGCTTACAGTTTAAGTGAAGAAGTTAAAGCACCTACGCCTGCGCTTTTGCAGGCTTCGCAGATTGGCGTGCGTACTTATACCACTACTGACCCGGCACTTTTGGCTCAGCCGGATAAGGACGCCATTCTTGTTATGAGCTTCGGCACTACTTTCCCTGATACAAGGGCAAAAACCATTGAGGCAACCGTAAACGAAATTAAAGCCGCTCACCCGGGAACAAAGGTTGTGCTGGCATTTACTTCGCACATTATTATCGACAGGGTAAAAGCCAACGAAGGCCTTACGGTGCCGACGCCGGAACAGGCTTTGGAACAGCTGAAAGCTGAAGGCTACAATCGCGTGGCACTTACTTCGCTGGATGTAATTCCGGGTATGGAATATGCTTATAAAACAGCCGTTTACGATATGTATAAAACACAGTTTAAAAAGATGACCATGGGCACGCCTTTAATGTACTGGATGGGGCAGGAAGGGCAGGCCGATGATGTGGAAGCAGCTATGGCGGCTATCGGTTCGCAGCTTCCCAAAATGGGCAAAAAAGATGCCGTGCTGGTAATGGCACATGGCACGCCCGACCCTTCCAACGCTTATTATGCCGTAATGCAGGATAGGCTTGACGCTTTATACGGCGGCAAGGTAATGATTTATACCGTTGAAGGCTGGCCGCGTCTGGAAAATGTTATTCCCAAACTGAAAGAAAAAGGCGTTAAAAACGTAACTTTAATGCCGCTGATGATGGTTGCGGGCGACCATGCCAACAACGATATGGCAGGCGATGAAGAAGATTCGCATAAAACCATTCTGCAAAAAGAAGGCTTTAAGGTAAACGCCTACATTCACGGAATAGGCGAAAATAAAAACGTGCGCAGCCTGTTTGTTGAACATGCCAACGAAGCGTGGGACGCACTTGTTGCAGAAAAATAATTTAATAAAATTACAGTTAGTGATATAATTTAAATGCAGCTATGCGGCCTTTGCGCCGCATAGCTAATTGTGCTTTTATAAAAATACTTATTTTAAGGAACACAGCCATGAAAAAATACTTGTTTATAACCGGTTTAATACTTTTAACAGCAATGTTTGCCCTTGCCGGATGCGGCAGCAGCAAAAACAGCATGCCAAAAGACACCGCCGCCAAAATTACGGTAACGGACGATAACGGAAGAACGGTAAGCTTAAAAGACGTGCCGAAAAAAATCGTGCCGCTTTCAGCCTCTTTTTTGGAACCGCTGGAAAAGCTTGATGCAGGCCTTGCAGCCCGCGTGGCGGCAAAAACGGGCATCAGCGAAAAATATAAGGCGCTGCCGGAGGTAGGCAACGTTTATAATGTTAATATCGAAAAAGTAATTGCCGCTCAGCCTGACCTGGTAATTTGCTATAAAGACATGAACGATAAATTCGTGCATAATTTTGAAGAAAATAATATTCCGGTTATAGTTTTGGAAATGCGTACTTACGCGCAGGTAAAAAATACCGTAAGCGTATTGGGCAAAATAACCGGCAATGAAGCAAAAGCAGAACAACTTAATAAAGACATGGATGAACGCATTGCCGCCGTAAGGGCAAAAATGCCGCAGGAAAGTAAGCGCATTGCCATATTGCACAGCACGGCGCAGAACGTAACGGTGCAGCTTGAAGGCAGCATTGCGGGCAGTACGGCGCAGCTGCTGGGCTTTACCAATATCGCCGCAGGCAGCATGCCCTTGGAAAACAATTCTACGGCGGCGCCTTACAGTTTGGAAACACTCGTTGCCGCCAACCCCGATATTATTTACATTACCAGCATGGGCAAGCTGGAAACCGTGCAGGACGCCATGCTGAAAAGCATCAGCGCAAGCCCGGCATGGCAAAGCCTGGCGGCAGTGCGCAGCGGGCATGTTTACTTTTTGCCGCAGGAGCTGTTTTTGTTAAGCCCCGGCATAAAATACCCGCAGGCGGCAGAATATATGGCTAAATTAGCTTATCCGGAAAAATTTGAATAGGATTTTTGGTTATGAATGCTGTAAACGAACATAAAAAATTTGGTATGGCAATAGAAAAATGGCGTGTTTTAATGCTTGCGGCATTTGCTGTTTTGGCGGCAGGCGGTTTTTTGTGCAGCGTGCTCAGCGGCGCGGTGGCAATACCTGTATCTGCCATGGGCGATATTTTAAACGGCGGCGGGGATAATGCCAGCCGCCAGATTTTGCTGAACATACGCCTGCCAAGAGCCATTGTGGCAGCACTTGTGGGCATGAACCTTGCTGTCAGCGGAGCGGTATTGCAGGCGGTAATGAAAAATCCGCTGGCAGACCCTCATATTATCGGCATTTCTTCCGGCGCGGGGCTGGCAGGCATTTTTGTTATAGTCCTGTTTCCGGCGTTGGAATATTTAATTGTACCGACTGCGTTTTGCGGCGCCATGCTTGCCGCAGCCTGCATTTACATTCTGGCGTGGAAAAATGGTATCCGCCCGCTGCGTATTGTGCTGGCAGGCGTTGCCGTATCAAGCTTTCTGGGCGCAGGTATTTCGGCCATACTTGTGCTTTACAGCGACAGGGTACACGGCGCGCTGATGTGGATGGTGGGCGGCCTTGCGGCACGTTCCTGGCCCCATGTTGAAATTATACTGCCCTATGCGGTTATTGGGTTTATACTTGCGGTTTGCGGTGCGCGCTATTTAAACATTTTGCAGCTTGGCGATGACGTAGCCAAAGGGCTTGGCGTAAATGTTGAGCTTGTGCGGCTTGTTTTTACGGCTATCGGCGCGCTGCTTGCGGCAAGCGCAGTTTCCGTTGCCGGGCTGCTTGGGTTTGTGGGGCTTATTGTTCCTCATACGGTGCGGCTTTTAACAGGCTCGGACTACCGCTTTTTAATTCCGTCGTCTTCACTTTTGGGCATAGCAGTTGTAACATACAGCGATACGCTGGCCCGTGTGGCTTTTGCACCGCTTGAACTGCCGGTGGGCATTTTTATGGCGGCGCTCGGCGCACCTTTCTTTTTGTTTTTACTGAGAAAGGAGTTGTAAAATGGCTTCTGTTTCGGTACAAAATTTAAGCATTGCCATAGGCAAAAACACTATTTTGCAAAATATTAATATAAACTTCCGCGAAGGAAAACGCACTGCCATCATAGGTCCCAACGGCTGCGGCAAGTCTACGCTTTTGCGGGCTGTGGCAGGGTTAAACCGCAATTACATCGGCAAAGTGCTGTTAAACGGCGCCGATATGAAAAACATGCCGCGGCGTAAAATTGCGGAATTGCTTGCCATTTTGCCGCAGGGCGTAACGGCTCCGGCCGATTTAACAGTGCGCGAGCTTGTTGCCTGCGGGCGTTTTCCGTACCGCTCGCTTTTTAAGCGCGAAGGCAAAAACGATGCGGAAATTATTGAAACCGCCATGCAGAAAACGCATGTTGCGCATCTTGCCGGGCGTTTTGTGGCAACGCTTTCCGGCGGTGAACGCCAGCGTGCGTGGATTGCCATGGCACTGGCACAGCAGCCGCAGATTCTTTTGCTTGACGAACCAACAACTTACCTTGATATTGCGCATCAGCTGGAAATTATGCAGATTATTACCGAACTTAACGCGCAGGAAAACATGACGGTTATTATGGTAATACACGATATAAACCACGCACGGCTTTATGCGGATGATGTTGTTATAATAAAAAACAAGGGCGTTTTTGCAGGCGGCTGCCCGGCAGAAATAATTACTCCGCCCAATCTGGCGGAAGTTTTTGGCGTTGAAGCCGCAGTATACAAAAACGGTGCGCAGGATGAAGTAATTTTTCCTTTTGCATTAAGGAACAAATAATATGATAGAAATTATTAATTTAAAAAAGCAATTTAAAACAAAAGGCAAAAACGGCGGCAAAACGGTTAAAACCGCCATAGATAATTTAAGCCTTGCAATAAATGACGGAGAAATTTTTGGCCTTTTGGGACCTAACGGGGCAGGCAAAACAACGCTTGTAAGCATGCTGGCAATGCTTATGCGCCCCTGCGGCGGCGAGATTTTATATGACGGCAAAAACGCTTTTGCCAACGAAACCTTTGTAAGATCGCAAATAGGCGTGGTGCCGCAGCACATTAATTTTGACCAGGATTTAACCGTATGGGAAAACATGGAGCTGCACGGGCGGCTGCACCATCTGCCCGAAAAAGAGCGCCATGCCCGCATAGATGAACTGCTGGAGTATGTTGGCTTGCAGGAGCGGCGCAGTGAAAGCATAAAGGCGCTTTCAGGCGGAATGAAGCGCCGCCTTTTGATAGTGCGCGCGTTAATACACCGCCCGAAAGTGCTGTTTCTGGACGAGCCTACCGTTGCGCTTGACCCGCAGGTACGCCGCCGCATATGGGATTTAATACGTACCCTGCACCGTGAAGGCGTAACCGTTGTGCTTACAACCCATTATATTGAAGAAGCCGAAAATTTATGCGGCAGGGTTGCCGTTATAAACGACGGCAGGCTGGTAAAAACAGGCAGCCCCACGGAACTTTGCAGACAGCTTGGTAGCTTTACGGCCGAATGGGACGCAGACGGCGCAAGGCAGTACCGCTTTTTTGCGCAGCGCAGCGAAGCGGCGGCCTTTGCGGCAGAGCTTGACAGCGCCGCCTTTATACGCCGCACAAATCTGGAAGATGTATTTATAGAACTGACGGGAAGGGCAATAAAATGATACAGGATATAGCAACGGTATTTTGGCGCGACTGGATTGTGCTGCGCCACAGACTGTTAAAATTTATCTTAAGCCGCATGGTTGCGCCGGTGCTTTATATGGTGGCTTTCGGCTGGGGCCTTGCCCGCAGCGTTAACACGGGCGGCGGTTCATATCTCGATTTTATCGTACCGGGCATTTTGGCATTAAATTCCATGAACATTGCCTTTAACAGCCTTACGCCGCTGTGCACGGAAAGGGTATACCATAAATCGCTTGAAGAATACCTGCTGGCTCCTATTTCCGCCTCCGGGTTTATAATTGGCAAAATTTTGGCGGCAGTGCTGCGCGGGCTTATTTCGTCGTCAATTATTGTGGTGCTGGCATGGCTTTTTGGCGCAAAACTTGCCCTTACGCCTTTGTTTATAGCTGTTTTGGCGTTAAACTGCGTAATTTTTGCCGAAGCAGGCTTTTGCGCAGCCCTTATAGTACGCAATTTTGAAGACATGGCGCGCTTTAACACATACCTGCTTTTGCCGATGTCTTTTTTATGCGGCACATTTTTTAAAACCGAAAGGCTGCCGCACGCCGCAGCGTTTGTTATAGAGCTTTTGCCCTTAACGCACGCCAGCAGCCTTTTGCGTGCCATTAACAGCGGCGCGCCTTTCAGCATAACTTCGGCGGCAATACTGCTTGTTTATGCGGTGCTGCTTTTTGGCGCCTGCCACTATATTTATAAAAGCTTAAAAAACCAGTAAAAATAAACCCCGTACACATACGGCAAATAAATTGCTGCTGTATGTATGCGGGGTTAAATTTTTTAATAAACTAAACGGCAGGCTTGGCAAGAACCTTAACCGGGTTCCAGCGTTCGCTTCTGTAATACCAGTACAGGCAGGCAACGGTAAACACCCACGTAATGGGGTATACCCAGGCCACGCCGTCCGCAGTGGGGTTAAAATACATAATTAATTTTAATACGCCTATGCGGATAACGCACATATTTACCAGAATAATAAACATTGTCGGCAAAGTGCTGCCGCTGCCGCGGATTGACGAAGCAAGCACCTCGAGGAAAACATATAAGAAGTAAAACGGCATAATAACAAAGGCAATGCTGCTGCCGATAGCAATAACCTCGGCGTCGTCTGTAAACATGCCGAAAGCAAAATCTGCAAAAAACAGCACCAGGCTTATGCTTACTGCAGTAACCGCAAGTCCGAAATAAATGGAAATAGCCGTTCCGCGTTTGCTGCGCATAATTTTGCCAACGCCCACGTTCTGGCTGATAAAGGTGGAGCAAGCCTGCCCCAGTGCCATAATGGGCAGGTAAATAACGTTTTCTACCTTAAAATAAGCTGCGTAAGCCGCAATACTGTTTACGCCCAGCCCGTTAATGTTGGTTTGCACAACAATGTTCGAAAGCGTAATTACAATGGTTTGAATGGCTGCCGGTATGCCAATGCGGAAAATCTCCCGTGCCAGCGGCAAATCAAGGGTAATCTTTTTAAAACGCAGGCAGTAGCGCGCGTCCATATTATATAAATGGTAAATTACAAGCCCTGCCGCCAGCGTCTGCGAAACAACCGTAGCCATAGCAGAACCTGAAATACCGAAGTTCCAGTAATATACAAACAAAAAATTGCCTATAACATTGGCTATGCCGCCTATAAGCTGATAAATCATCGGCGAAAGCGAATTGCCCAAAGCCCTTAAAATGCCGCTGCCTACATTATAGCTTACAATGGAAAACAGGCTCAGCATAAAAAGGCGTATGTAAACCGTGCCCCAGTGCATAATTTCGGGCGGAGTGTTCATCAGCTCCAGCACGGTTGGCGCAAATATTATGCCAAGTATGGTAAACACAATAGAAAATATTATGGTAAGCCCCGCCGTACAGTGAACAACGCGGCTGAGATTTTCAAACTCGCCGCGGGCAAACTCGCGTGCGGCTATAACGCCTATGCCAACGGAAAGACCGATAAAAAAGCCCAGTATAATGATGATAATAAAAGTGCTGGCGCCTACTGCGGCGGCCGCATCTTTGCCCAAAACACGCCCGACGAAAATTAAATCGACCGTGCTGTAAAGCTGCTGAATTAAACTGCCCGCAAAAAGCGGCAGCGAAAACCAAAACAGCTGCCTGCCGATAGGTCCGTGCGTTAAATCCTTGGTTTTATTTTTAGTACTGGTTAAAGCAGGCATTATTTAGCTCCTGTAAAATAAAAATTGCTGCCCAAAAACAGCCGCTACCGTTAGTGTAGCCGTAAACAACAGGCTTGTCAATACTGTACATGGTATGGCAGCAGTGTAAAATAAATTTAACAACAAAGCTGTTTTAATATAAAAATGCAAACAATTTTGCATAAATTTTCAAACAAAAATTTTTAAAAACCGCTTGCGTATGGTATAATAAAAGTGTAAAATCCCGCTGGGGGAGGAAGTGCGCTTCGCGCAGAAATAAAAAAGAGAACCTGACGGGTAATTTCCTCCTCCACGTAACAACGGGAGGAGGTATTTTTATGAAAAAGAATTTACGCTCTAAAATTTTGTTGTGCGTTTTGGCAGGCGGCGTGCTGGCGGCAAATACGGCGTTGGCGGCTAAGGTATATACCGAAACGATTAGCGGTGCTAATGATAATTATGGAACAAAAATAAAGACAGATGAAAGTAATGGTATCTATAAATATAACTTTGGAGAAAACGCCGAGTTGAACGTTAATAATGAAAACTTTGCTATCTTTATAAATGAAAATAATAAAAATGATGTAAATGAGATAGTAATAAATACTCCATTGGATATATACTTAACGAATAATACACAAATACATGGTACATATGGTATTTATATCGATGACAATACTGGTGCTGATATTAGTGGTAAGGTTATCGATAGAAGTGGTGGCGGTATAATTAAAGTGGTTTCTGATAAACGGGAATTAAATGAAAACTCTGGTACTATAGTCAGAGGGGTTGGCGTACTATCAGGAAATAATAATATAGTTAAAATTGGTAATGCAACAGTTATTGTAGATGCTGTATATGATGAAAATTTTTTTGCAGATGCTAGTGGTTTATATGCACAAAATACTGATAATGAAATTATAATGGATGGAGGTAGTATTGAAGTAACAGCTGACGTTAATGACGGTACAAATAGTGCTCGGGCAACAGGTGTTAGTGCGCTTAGTGGAAGTAAGATTATAATAATAGGTAATACTGATATAACAGCTACAGCATTCAGTAATAATGAAGCGTATGCTGATGGAATTTATGTTTATAAAGCGGCAAATATAAAGCATGAAAATGGTAAAATAGAAGCTGTTGCACAAGGAGCGAATGTTTTAATGGCCCGAGGATTAACTTTAGACACTGATGGTGCAACAGCAAATCTTGGTATAGTTGATATTAGTGCTAAAACTATTGGCGGAAGTAATGCAAATTCGTTCGGAGTTTGGACTATAAATGAAAGTACAGCTAACATTGCAGGTGGGTCAATTACTGCTAAAGCGTATAATAGCGATGGTATAAGTGAAAATAAAGATGCATATGTTGCAGCTATTTTAAGTGAAGATACATCAGCTATTAATGTTAATCATGGTACTACTAATGATGTTGTTATTAATGGAGATATCTTAACATTTGATAATTCAACTGTTAATTTAAATCTTAATACAATAAATTCAGAAATTAATGGTGCAATTTATAAAGGTAGTACTAATGGTACAAATCTTACGCTTGCTAATGGTGCAGAATGGAATGTTGGGGGTAATTATAATTCCAATATAACAAATCTTGATATGAACGGCGGTATTATTAATCAAAATACTAGTAAATATATTGATATTGAAAATTATTCAGGCAGCGGCTATATTAATTTCACGGCGGAAAATACTGATAACGATGGCGTTTTAGATTTTGCTAATACCGGTGATGTAACTATTGAAAGTGCAGAAGCAGGGTCTTCTGTTAATTTAGGTGTAATTAATAATACCGTAAATACACTTGATATTGAAAAAACAGAAGAAAGTTTAAATGCTATTGCACAAAAACTTACTTATGAAGGTACTTACGGTAACCTTGGCGGTAAAGTAACGGTAAAAGAAGGGCTTATTACGCCGGAAGCAAGTGCCGATTTAATGTTTGATGGCAATAGCCAGGGTTATGTAACTAATATTACTGGCGGCGACAGGGTAACTAAAACCATGGATGCTATGAAAAACCTTGCCGCAACGGCTATTGTTGCCTGGCGGCAGGAGGACAGCACCTTAAGCCAGCGCCTTGGCGAACTGCGCGAGAGCGATGGCGGTCAGGGCATTTGGGTGCGTATGAGCCGCGGCGAATTTGAATACGATGGCGAATACAAAAACCAGTATAACTTCTTCCAGATGGGTTATGACTGGGCGGCAGGCAGCTGGCATTACGGCGCGGCAGTAAGCCATAACGATGGGCAGACAACCTACACCCATGGCGACGGCGAAAACCGCAGCACATCCTTAAGCCTGTACGGCACCTGGTTTGGCGATAAAGGTCATTATGCCGATATCGTACTTAAACAGGGCAGGTTAAGCAACGATTTTGACATCTACACCGAAGCAGGGCACACCAGCGGCGATTATGACGCGTGTGGCACCAGCTTAAGCGGTGAATACGGCATGAAAGTAGACCTTGATGGCGGCTGGTATGTAACGCCGCAGGCACAGCTTACCTTAATGCGTATCGGCGGCGAAGATTACACCACCAACAACGGCATCAAAGTTAATCAGGACAGCCTTGAAAGCGCAGTAGGGCGCGTAGGCTTTGAAGTAGGCAAACGCATCAGCGACAGCGGCAGCATTTACGCTAAAGCAAGCCTGCTGCACGATTTTGCAGGCAGTGCCGATACTTATTTAAGCCATAAAGGTTTAACAAACAGTTATCATCAGGATATTGGCGACACCTGGTGCGAAGCGGGCATTGGCTTTAACTACAAAACAAGCAAAAACAGCTATGTATATGCCGATGTAGTAAAAACCTTCGGCGGCGATGTTGAAACACCGTGGCAGTGGAATGCCGGCATGCGCTGGACGTTTTAAGTGAGCCGCAGCATTTTTCAGAGCCGGACAGTGTAATCTTTCTTAAAAGAAATTTGCGAACATTTAAGTAAAGTAAAATACCTCTTACAGTAAATTAAAATACCGTCCTTGTTTTATTCAAGGACGGTATTTTTCAGCCTATTTTTAGTTCTTTAAGAAGTGCATTTTGCAAAACACTGGAAAAGTTTATTTTTTCGGCTAATGCACGCTCATTAAGCCATGCCGGAATGGTTAAAGTTTTTTTAACAGACTTTGTGTGTTTGGATAAATCAACATTGGTTTGAATTAAGGATATAAAGGAGTTTTCATCTTCAAGACGTATTTTGGTTGGATTGCTTGCAGACGGAAGTTTTTGCCCGTTTTCTAAAAGGCACAGCGCATATCCTTCAAGTGCTTCGGCAGCATTGGCCAAAAGTTCCTGCTGTGTATCGCCCTGTGTCTGGCAGCCTTCAAGATCGGGAAATTCAAGCCATAAACCGTCGTCATCTTCATGAATAATTGCCGGATATATCAGTAACATTTTTATCACTCCTTTTGTTTTAAACCTGTGCGTTTTAGTATTTTAGTAAGTAAGCCTATTTTCATATCTTTGCCGTGTACCGGTATTACTTCTATTTTTCCGTTTTTTGTAAGGATATGATGGCTGCCTTTAATTTCTGATAACTGCCATCCATTTTTTAATAACAGCTTTAAAAGCTCTTTGTCCTTCATTGTGACCATTTGGTTTCCTCCTGACATTTAAATTATAACACGTGTACACGTATAAAGCAAAGATAAAACAGGTTATTTTGTTATAAATAAAAAAATAAAAGCAATACCACTTATATAAAGCAGTATTGCTCGCACTTTTATGTAATTTTTACAGCCCGCTGTCCAAAAAGGCGCGCAGTTCTTTTTCTTTCATGCCGCCGATATGCGATTTGGTAATGGTGCCGTACTTGTCAACAATGTAGGAGGCAGGTATGCCCTGCAAGCCGTAGGCTTTAACAATGGCGTTTTTGTCGCCCCAGTACATTGGGTAGGCAAAGCCGCTTTCGCCTGCATATTTTTCGTAATCGCTGCGCGAATCATCAATGCTTACGGCAAAAAACTCAATTTTATCTTTGTAATCCGGGTAAATTTTGTTCATTTCTGGCATTTCCTGCATGCAGGGGCCGCACCAGGTTGCCCAGAAGTTTACAAACACTGTTTTGCCGCGCAGAGAAGAAAGTTTTACTTCTGTGCCGTCCATGGCGGTTACGGTAATATCCGGCGCTTCGGTGTTAACTGATTGTGCGGCGGCTTCGTTTATGTTGCCTGCCTGGTAATGCGTCCACACAAGTGCTGCGCCAATGCCTACAACGGCTGCGGCAGCGGTAATGAGCAAGAATTTTTTTAAAGTAAACATTTAACCACTCCTAAAATTTAGTTTTAAAATTTATAGCCCCTTCCGGGCAGATTTTTTTACATTCACCGCAGTTGATGCACTCGCGGTCATTTACTTTTTGGCAGTCCATTTTGCAGAAACGCACGCAGGCATTGCAGCCTGTGCATTTTGCTTTATCTACCGTAATGCCAAAGGCAGAAAGTTTGTTAAACAGGCCGTACCATGCGCCGAGCGGGCATAAAAAGCGGCAGAACGGGCGGTAAATAAATACGCATGCGCCCAAAATTACAAGCATTAATAAAAACTTCCATCCAAACAAAAGCCCAATGCCGTCACGCAGGTTTGCGTTAAGTGCCAACAGCGGCAGCCCTGCTTCCAGTGTGCCTGCGGGGCAGATGTATTTGCAGAACGCCGGTGCGCCCACGCCGTCCTGCCACCAGAAGTATACCGGCAGGAGAAGCACAAAGATAACGGCAACGGCATATTTCAGCAGGCTCAGCTTTTGCGTAAAGGCGTTTTTACGCAGCTTGGGCGAAGGGATTTTGTATAACAAATCCTGCACCAGCCCGAAGGGGCACAGCCAGCCGCAGATGACGCGCCCTAAGCACAGCGCGAATAAAAGCAGAAGCCCCACAACGTAAAACGGAAACTTTAACGCCGTGCCAGCAAGGGTGCTTTGCAGCGAGCCTATGGGGCAGGACCCCAGCGCGCCGGGGCACGAATAGCAGTTTAATACCGGCACGCATACGCTTTTGGGCTGCGCCTGCCAGATACGCCCGGTGATAAAGCCCGGCAGGTTGGCGTTATGCAAAAGCGCCGATAAAATCTGAACAACGCTGCGCCTAACCAATGCCGATGCACTCCAGGCAGATTAAGATTGCTTTGTTCAGCACTTCCATATATTCTTTTTGGTAAATGCCGGCCGCCAGAAACGCAGCGGCAAGCAGCCATAAAAATATTTTCATTTCATCACCGCTATTATTATACAATAGCCTGCGCATACAGTACAAGGCGCACGGCCAAAGAAAATATTAAAAATGCCGCGGCAATACGCGCCGCATAACTTATTGAAATGCCCGGCACGTTGTAGTATAATAATTAAATGTATTATGGTAAATTACCAGTTAAGTTTTTAGGAGGAATCAGTTATGTCCGGACATTCTAAATGGGCTAATATCAAACACAAAAAAGGCAAAGCCGATGCTGCGCGCGGTAAAATTACCACCAAAATCGGCAGAGAAATTACCATTGCTGTGCAGATGGGAGGCCCTGACCCTACCGGCAATATGAGATTAAAACTGGCACTCAGCAAAGCTAAGGCCAACAATATACCGAAAGACAACATTCAGCGTGCCATTAAAAAAGGACAGGGCGCTGCCGAAGGCGGCAACTACGAAGAAATTACCTACGAAGGCTACGGCCCGGCAGGCGTTGCCGTTATGGTATCCACCCTTACCAATAACCGCAACCGCACCGCTGCCGATGTGCGCCACGTATTCAGTAAATCCGGCGGCAACATGGGCGAAACCGGCTGCGTAAACTGGATGTTTAAACGCAAAGGCGTATTTACTATCGACGGCGAGGAAAACGAAAGCCTGACCGAAGACGATTTGATGATGATTGCCCTTGACGCTGGCGCCGAGGACGTTAAGAGCGAAGAAGGCGGCTTTGAAATCATTACCCAGCCGGAAGATTTTGACGCTGTTGAAAAAGCGCTTGCCGACAACAACGTTGAAGTTGCCATGGCAGAAATCACCATGATTCCGGATACTATGGCAGAGCTTGACGAAGAAGGCGTTGCCAAAGTGCAGAAAATGCTTGATTTGCTGGATGACCTTGATGACGTGCAGGATGTATACACCAACGCAGACCTGCCGGATGATGATGAAGAATAATTGATTTTTTAGGGGGCAGGCTTAAAAGGCCTGCCTGCTTTATATAAGACGGGAGTTTTGTTATGCTAGCAATCGGAATTGACCCGGGCACGGCAATCTGCGGCTTTGGGCTGGTTGAAATGATTGGCAACAGGCTGCGGCCGGTGCATTACGGCGCAGTGTTTACGGATAAAGATATGCTGCCGGAGATGCGGCTAAAAAAGATTTACGACGGGCTTACGGAGCTGATAGACACCTATCACCCGGATATTATGAGCGTGGAGCAGCTCTTTTTTAACCGCAACGTAACAACGGCTATCAGCGTAGGGCAGGCGCGCGGAGTTGTGCTTTTGACCGCCGCCAACCGCGGGCTGCCTGTTATGGAATTTACGCCGATACAGGTTAAACAGGCCGTTGTAGGCTTTGGCAGCGCCAATAAAGAACAGGTGCAGTTTATGGTGCAGCATCTTTTAAACCTGCGCGAAAAACCAAAACCTGACGACGTTGCCGACGCGCTGGCGATTGCCGTTTGCGGGCTGCATACGGCAGCAACAAGAAGATGGACGGAGTTAAGGTAAATGATTGGTTCAATAAAAGGCAAAGTTGCAGAACTGGCAAATGAATATTGTTTGATAGAAACGCCGGGCGGGGTAGGCTACCGCGTGTTTATGCCTTCGGCCAATCTGGCGGCGCTTTCCCTTGGCAGCGAGGTGCGCGTGCATACTTATACTTCCGTGCGCGAGGACGCAATTTTGCTGTTCGGTTTTCTGCAAAAGCAGTATTACGATTTATTCGTGCTGTTAATAGCTGTCAGCGGCGTTGGGCCTAAAGTGGCGCTGGGCATTTTATCGGCTGTAAAGCCGGATGATTTTTATATGGCGGTGCAGAACCGTGATATGAAAGCGCTGACCAAGCTGCCGGGCATTGGCAAAAAAACGGCTGAAAGGCTGCTTTTGGAGCTGAAGGATAAAATTTCCGGCGGGGATGAAATTATTGATACGGTATTTTACCCGCAGGGCGGCGATGTGCCGGAAACGGCAGTGGGCGAAGCCATTGAGGCTTTGCAGGCGCTTGGGTACAGCAACAGTGAGATTGTACCGGCACTGAAAACCGTTGAAGGCTACGAAAAAATGCCGTGCGAAGAAATTATTAAACATGTGCTTAAGGTATTTGCCGGGAGGAAATAATGAACGAGCAGGAAAGAATTATTACCGGCAGGGAACAGGATGCCGACGGCTGGCAGTACAGCCTGCGTCCGCGCCGTCTTGCCGAATATATCGGGCAAAACCAGGTAAAACAGAATATGCAGGTTTTTATAAAGGCGGCGGCAGAGCGCGGCGAAGCGCTTGACCATGTGCTTTTGTTCGGACCTCCGGGCCTTGGCAAAACCACGCTTGCCAACATTATTGCCAACGAGCTTAACGTAAATATCCGCATAACAAGCGGCCCGGCGATTGAGCGGCAGGGTGACCTGGCGGCGATACTGACTAACCTTGGCGAAAACGACGTGTTATTTATCGACGAAATTCACCGCCTTTCCAAAACGGTAGAAGAAATTTTGTATTCTGCCATGGAGGATTTTGCGCTGGATATTATTATCGGCAAAGGGCCGAGCGCGCGCAGTGTACGCCTTGATTTGCCAAAGTTTACGCTTATTGGCGCAACTACACGCCTTGGTGCGATTGCAGCACCGCTGCGCGACCGCTTTGGCGTACAGTGCCGTTTGGAGTTTTATAAACCTGATGAATTATGCTTTATTATAGAGCGCGCTGCGGAAATTTTGGGCGTAGCCATTGAACGTGAAGGCGCGCAGGCCATTGCAAGGCGCAGCCGCGGCACGCCGCGTGTTGCCAACCGCCTGTTAAAGCGTGTGCGCGATTTTGCGCAGGTTGCCGGGGCGCAGAGCATTACGGAGCAGGTTGCTGACGAAGCCCTGTCGCGCCTTGAGGTTGATAAATACGGGCTTGACCGCAACGACCGCCGCATTTTGCAGACCATTGTAAAAACCTTCGGCGGCGGGCCGGTGGGCATAGAAACCATTGCGGCAGCCGTAAGCGAAGAAAGCGATACTATCGAAGACGTTATCGAACCGTACCTTATGCAGTTGGGGCTTATTCAGCGTACGCCGCGCGGACGCATAGCCACACGCGAAACATACAGGTATCTTGGTGTGCCTTATCAGAAGGAGGGGCGCTGATATGAAACTTTTGCTTCATGCCTGCTGCGGGCCGTGTGCCTGCTATCCAACCGAAAAGCTGGCAGCAGACGGCATTGATTTTGACATTATCTTTTTTAATCCCAACATTCATCCTTACAAAGAGTTTAAACGCCGCATAGCCGCCCTGCGCGAACTGTGCGAAAAGAAAAAATACCGTTTAACGGTTGATAAAAGCTATCCTCTGGAAGAATGTGTGCGCGGCATGCTTGATGAACCCGGCTGCCGCTGCATTTACTGCTACCGTACGCGTATGCGCTATACAGCCCGGTACGCTAAGGAAAACGGGTATGATGCTTTCAGCACAACGCTGCTTGTAAGCCCATACCAGAAGCACGAGCTTATAAAAAAACTGGCAGAGGAAGCTGTTGCGGAATTTGACATTCCGTTTTATTATGAAGATTTCCGCGAGGGTTACCAGCGCGGCGTAGATATAAGCCTTGAGCTTGAGCTTTACCGCCAGCCGTACTGCGGTTGCGTGTTCAGCGAACGTGACCGTTACGAGAAGAAGCCTAAAAAGAAAGATTAACGCAAGGAGGCAGCCGATGAGAATTTTATATGCCGCTCTGCTGTTTATGATGATGCTGGTGGGAGCACCTGCGGCGCTGGCTGCACCTCAAATTTCCGTAGGGCTTGTGACGGGGCAGTTTACTGCCGAACTGGCAAGCGAAACCGATTTTACAGCGCAGACGGTTGTTAACGGCAGTGTGCGCAAAGAGTTTTTGTTTAAAGCGGGCAGTTATTATTTTAATGCCGCAAACGGCAGCGTTAATGCCGACGGGCAGGAGTTTGGCAACGTTGTGCTGCGCATTAAGGCAGACGGCGTAAACCCTGTAAAAGTAAACAAAAAAACTTACCGCGGCAATATAGAAGTTATGCTTGCGCCGGACCGTAAAAACCTTATAGTGCGCAACGTGCTGCCTGTTGATGAATATCTTTACAGCGTGGTTGGGCGCACCGTGCCGGTGTATTTCCCGGATGAAGCCATTAAGGCGCAGGCTGTTGCCATGCGCAGCTATGCTTTATGGCTGGCGGAAAACAACAATTATTACTATGACGTGCGCGCCGGTGAAAAAGATTATGTTTACAGCGGCACGGATATGGAAAAACGCGATATTAACAAACTGATTGACAGCACGCGCGGCGAAGTGGTGCTTTACGGCGGCAGGCCCGCCATGGCGCTTTATACGGAGTCGAGCGGCGGCTATACTGAAGACAGCGCCGATGTTTACGGCGAAGTTTTCCCCAAGCCTTATTTAAAAAGCGTAAAAGATTATGACTCCGACGCCCCGGATTATAAATGGGAGCGTTCTTTTGACGCCCAGAATATTTCTTCCGGTTTGCTGCGCGGCGGGTATGATATAGGCCAGATTGAAAGTATACGCCTTTCGCCGGAAAAACCGGGCGCATCCGACAGGACGGATACCGGGCGCGTAATAAGTGTGGGCTTTGCGGGCAGCAAGGGCAACATTGTTGTGCCTGCCGCCGTGGTACGCGAGCTTTTTTCGCTGCCAAGCACATTGTTTGAAATTGAAGTTACAAGGCCCATTCCCAAACAGCTTGACGTACCTATCGAAAATTATTACGGCATGGAAATTGGCCGCAAAGAAATAGAAATAGAGCTGAAGGATAAGGAGAAAAGCGAAAACGGCATTGCCGGAAGCATTAAACTTATCAGCGGCGTTGACGGGGAAAAAGTTATTTTTAAAGGGCGCGGCAGCGGCAGCGGGCTTGGCTTAAGCATGTGGGGAGCGCGCCAGCTTGCCAATGACGAAGGCAATACGCCCGGATATTATAAAAATATTTTGCGTTATTATTACAGAAATACAGTTGTAACAAAAATTTATTGAAAAGTGTGGAGAAAAAATGCAAGTAAGCGATTTTAATTATGATTTGCCGCAGGAACTGATTGCGCAGACACCTATGGAACCGCGTGACCATTCCAGATTGCTGGTTGTTGATAAGGAAACAGGCAAAATAGAACATCGCCATTTTTACGATTTGCCCAATTACCTGCGCCCTGATGATTTACTGGTGTTTAACGATACCAGAGTTATTCCCGCGCGTTTGCACGGCGTAAAAGATACCGGCGCCAAAGCCGAAATATTTTTGCTGACGCGCCTTAACGCAACCGACTGGGAAGTTTTGGTAAAACCGGGCCGCCGCCTGCGTACCGGCGCGGTAATAAATTTCAGCGAGGATTTAAGCTGCGAAATACTTGACAACACCGAGTTTGGCGGACGCATTGCCCGTTTTAAATTTGAAGGCGTGTTTGAAGAAATTTTGGACAGGCTTGGCGAAACGCCGCTGCCGCCGTATATTACCGAGCAGCTTGAAGACAAGGAGCGTTACCAGACCGTTTACAGCCGCGATAAGGGCAGTGCCGCAGCGCCTACTGCCGGGCTGCACTTTACCAGGGAACTTTTGCAGAAGGTAAAAGACATGGGCTGCGAAGAAGTGTTCGTAACGCTTAATATCGGCCTTGGTACTTTCCGTCCCGTAAGCGTGGAAAATATCGAAGACCATGTTATGCATAAAGAATTTTACACCATTACGCCCGAAGCGGCAGACGCCATTAACAAGGCCAAAGCCGCAGGCAGGCGCATTGTTTCGGTAGGCACAACGGCTGTGCGTACGCTGGAAGCCGCCGCAACCGCCGGCAACGGCATTATTAAACCGGGCGCAGCCTGGACTGATATTTTTATTTACCCCGGTTACAAATTTAAAATGATAGATGCGCTTGTAACCAACTTCCATCTGCCGCAGAGCACGCTTTTAATGCTGGTTTCCACGCTTTCAACGCGCGAAATTATGCTTAAAACCTACGAAGAAGCAGTAAAACAGAAATACCGCTTCTTCTCCTTCGGCGATGCCATGTTCATTACCGATAATTTATAAAAGCGGAGGTAAATAATGCACGCTGTTACTTACGAACTTATTAAAGAATGCAGCCGCAGCGGTGCGCGGCTTGGCCGCCTGCACACGCCGCACGGCACATTTGAAACGCCGATGTTTATGCCGGTCGGCACGCAGGCAACAGTAAAAACCCTGTCGCCGGAAGAGCTGTACGACATGGGCAGCCAAGTAATACTTTCCAACACTTACCATTTGTTTTTGCGCCCCGGGCATGAGCTTGTAAAAAAAGCCGGCGGGCTGCACAAATTTATGAACTATAAACGCGGTATGCTGACGGACAGCGGCGGTTTTCAGGTGTTCAGTCTCGGCGCAATGCGCAAAATAAAGGAAGAAGGCGTAACCTTCCGCTCGCATATTGATGGCAGCAGGCAGTTCCTTTCGCCGGAAATTGCCACGCAGGTGCAGGAAGCACTGGGTGCGGATATTGCCATGGCCTTTGATGAGTGCATTCCTTACCCGGCTGATTATGATTATGCCAAACAATCAACGGAACGCACCACGCGCTGGGCAAAACGCTGCCTTGAAGCACATACGCGCGAGGACCAGTCGCTTTTTGGCATTGTGCAGGGCGGCATGTATAAGGATTTGCGCAAAATGAGCGCCGGCAGTTTAACGGATATGGATTTTGCAGGTTACGGCATCGGCGGGTTAAGCGTTGGCGAACCCAAGCCCATGATGTATGATATTTTGGGCGAAACAACGCAGCACCTGCCCAAAAACAAAGCCCGTTATTTAATGGGCGTAGGCACGGCGGACTGCATTATTGAAGGCGTAAATCTGGGAGTTGATATGTTCGACTGCGTGTTCCCGACAAGGGTAGCGCGCAACGGTACGGCCATGGTGCCGGAGGGACGCCTTGTGGTGCGCAATAAAACCTATGTCGAAGATTTCCGTCCGATTGACGAGCGCTGCGGCTGCTATACCTGCCGCAACTTTTCGCGCGCGTATATCAGGCATCTGTTTAAGGCGGAAGAACTTTTTGCGCTGCGTCTGTTAACCATTCATAATTTATATTTCCTGCTTGACCTCGCAAGGCAAATCAGGCAGGCTATTGCCGAGGACCGCTTCCCGGAATTCCGCGAAGCGTACCTTGCGAATTACCGCGGGTAAAAAGTAGAACTTGCTATTTTTGTGTAAATAAATTAGAATAAGAGATATAAGTAAAAAAGGTTTAGGAGGTAAGTCCATGCAAGGTTTTGATCTGGTGAACTTTTTTAGCGGTGTTTGGCCTTTTCTTATTTTGGCGTTTATCTTTTGGTGGATGATTGACAGACCGCATAAAAAAGAAGAAAAGAAAAGACAGCGCATGCTTGAATCTTTGAAGAAAGGGGACAAAGTTGTCACTGTCGGCGGCATGTATGGCACTATTACCCGTCTGAGCGAAAAGAAAGTCGTTCTTAAAGTTTGTGAAAACGTGGAAGTTGAATTCCTGCGCACTGCAATCAGCACCTATCAGGACCCTGCCAAACAGGAAATGGCCGAAAAGTAATAATGGATAAAAATCAATTGCGCAAAGAGCTCAAATCTTTGCGCAATCGGCTTTCTAAGGAAGAAGTGGCTGCAAAAAGCAGCAGTATCTGCCGTAAAATTCTGGGTACTGCGGCATACCGCGATGCCGGAACTGTATTTGCCTATCTTGCCTTCGGCAATGAAGTAAATATCGACGGCGTTATTTTACAGGCGCTTACTGATGGCAAAACGGTGTGTGTTCCTGTTGTAACGGGCCCTCATTCCATGCAGGCCGTAAAATTAGACAGTTTAAACTGCATTAAAGAAGGCGCGTACGGCATCCGTATTCCGCAGGGTGAAATGCAGGCCGTTAATCCTTCGGGCATCGGCCTTGTGCTTGTGCCGGGCCTTGGCTTTGATTTAAAAGGCGGGCGCATGGGCATGGGCGCGGGTTATTACGACCGTTTTCTGCCGCAGTGCGTAAATGCGGTTAAAACAGGTATTACTTACGATATTTTGCTGCGCGGTAAAATAATCTGCGATGAGCATGATGTATTAATGGATTATATTATCACCGAATCGCAGGCAGCAAAATGCAGGTAATTTTTATAAAAAAATAAAGGGGGCAATAATTTTGAGATGGAATGAATTAGGGAAATTTCTGATCATCTCATTGGCCATTATCGGCGGTTTTATTATGTATATTAATCCGCTGGCTAATTCCATCAAGCAGGGCCTCGACCTTCAGGGCGGCACGCATGTTGTGCTGCAGGCGGTAGAAACACCGGAAGCGAAGATTGACGACGATGCTTTGAACAGAACTGTAAAAATTATTGAAAGACGTGTTAACGAACTCGGTTTAACGGAGCCGGTTATCCAGCGTCAGGGCAAAGACCGCATTATTGTGGAGCTGCCCGGCATTAAAGACCCGGATCAGGCCATTAACATGCTTGGCCGCACGGCTATGCTGGAGTTTAAAGACATTAACGGCACTACCGTTTTAACCGGTAAGGATTTGCGCGACGCGCGCGCCCAGATGACGGGCAGCGGCAGCCAGGCAGTTGTAGGGCTGGAGTTTACCGATGAAGGCGGCGCTAAATTTGCCGATTTGACTGCACGCAATATCGGCCGCCCGATTTCCATTCTGCTTGACGGCGAAGTGCTGACAAGCCCTGTTGTACAGGAAGCAATTACCGGCGGCAAAGCGCAGATTTCCGGCTCGCGCAACATGGAAGAAGCCGAGCATCTGGCAATTTTGCTGCGCAGCGGTTCTTTGCCTGTTAAAATTGAAGTTATGGAAAACCGTACCGTTGGCCCGACTTTAGGCCAGGACTCCAAAGAAAAGAGCGTTGTGGCATTCTCCATTGCTATCATCGGCATTTTTGCCTTTATGCTGCTCTTTTACAGAATCCCGGGCGTTGTAGCGGATATTGCACTGCTTTTGTATGTAATGCTTCTGCTTTTAATTATGCGTTACCTTGATGCTACGCTTACCTTGCCTGGTATAGCGGGTATTATCCTTTCCATTGCCATGGCGATTGACGCCAACGTGCTTATTTTTGAGCATTTTAAAGAAGAAGTTGCAGCGGGCAAAACCCTGCGCTCCGCAATGGATAAAGGCTTCTCCCGTGCGTTTGTAACCATTTTTGACTCCAATATTACTACCCTTATTGCGGCTGTAATTTTGTTCTACCTCGGCACCGGCCCAATCAGAGGCTTTGCCGTAACGCTGGGCCTTGGCGTTGTGCTGAGTATGTTTACCGCCATTACGGTAACCAAATTCTTGATGAACTTTTTGCTCGCCAGCAACCTTACCAAAAACGGCTTCCTTTACGGAGTTAAATATCCCAAAAAGGAGGCGGCTAAATAATGAGATTTCCTATTGTTAAGCATTTTAAATACTTCATGGGGTTAACCCTGCTGGTATTGTTTATCGGCGTAATTTCCATTTTTACGCGCGGCTTTAATATGGGCATTGATTTTACCGGCGGCAGTATTGTTGACCTTACTTTTGAAAACGAAGTTACCGTTTCGCAGGTGCGCGATGTGCTTAGCCAGCATGGCATGGGCAACAGCATCATCCAGCTTGAAAACAGCACCAACAACGAAAAATCCAAAAGCGTGCTTATCCGTACCGGTCTTGTAGAAGATGACCAGCTTCGCGCCGCAGTTAACGATATGCAGGGAGCTTTAGGCAACTATCAGATTAACCGTATGGAAAATATCGGCGCTACAATCGGCGAGGAACTGATTGAGCAGGCTGCCATGGCGGTTGTGCTTTCGTGGCTTTTGATGATTGTGTACATTACTTATCGTTTTGAATTTAACTTTGCGGTAGCGGCGGTAGCGGCACTCGTTATTGACGTTTTTGTAACCATCAGTTACTTCTCCTTCTTCCAGATGGAGCTTGATTCTTCGTTTGTTGCAGCACTTTTAACAGTTGTAGGTTTTTCCATCAACGGCACGGTTGTTATTTTCGACCGTATCCGTGAAAACCTTAAACTGCACCGCCGCAGCGAAGGGCTGGAGGAACTGGTTGAAACCAGTATCTGGCAGTGCATGACCCGTACCGTTTATACCGAATCCACTGCGCTGTTTGCCGTATTGGTAATTTTCCTTTATGGCGGCGCAACCATTCATAACTTTATGTTTGCAATGCTGGTTGGCTTTGCAAGCGGCGGTTATACTTCTATTTGCCTTGCAGGCCCGATGTGGATTAAAATGCGCGAGCGCAAAAACAACAAACCCGCAGCGGCAAACTAAACTTAAATTTACACTAAAATAAAAATCCCCGGTACTTTGAGTATCGGGGATTTGTTTACTTTTTGGCTGAATTAAAAACCAAAAGAACGAAGGACGGAATGTAAAATATATTAAAAAAGTTTTGCCCAATATTGACGCAAAAGTGCGGATTAGAAAAGTCTGCGTCGCCGTGCTAACCTACTGGTAGGGAAAAGTTTTCACAAGACCGATAAAAGTAAGACTCATACAAACTGAAATGTCTTGCGGGGGGTGGTAAAGAAATGGTATAATTTCAGTAACAGCTAATTTGTATGTTTTTATATAAATTAGCGTAAAATGTTGAAAGGAAGTTGTGCAGATGATTAATAAGAAATTAGCAACAAAAATTATTCTTGGCTTAATGTTAGCAACGCCGTTTAGTTTATGTAATATTGTTGAGGCTAATGCACTTGAATATACATCAGATACTGCAATAAGTGACGATGTAATAGCTAGTGAAGTTTTTCCAGGCGGAAGTTACCTTCATGCAATTTTAGCGCATGGGGAGAATACAAAAGTTGATTTAAGCGGTGAAACCATTTCTGCCACGATGGAAGTTAATCAAGATTTTTCTAAAACTTATACATTTAGTGGAATAACTGCTGGCTCAATGGAGGGAGAAAATGGAGCAGTATTACAATTAGGAGGAGCTAATACACAAAATATTAATATAAATACTTATGTTAATGGTAAAAATAGTACAAATGGTGAAGGCCTTGGTGCAGTTGGTTTATGGGCTTTAAATAATTCTACTTCTACTCAAAAGAATAATGGTGGTTTAATTAATGTTAATGGTAAAAATTTAAATATATCAGTTTATTCTGGACAATCTAGTGCATATGGTATTTTGGCACAAAATTCAACAACTGTTACAACTGCAGATACTCCTTCAACAATTAATATTAATACTGAAAACACAAAAATAGTTGCGACATCAGGAATAGAAGGTGGGGCTTCTGGTATTGTAGCTTTATCTCAGGGTATTGTAAATATTAATAGCAATCTTGAAGTAGATAGTGATAACGCTATAGTTGCGCGTGGCGATGCCATTGTCAAAATAAATGAAGCTGGTGAGAGAACAACGAAATTAAATGGTGATATTAACTTTAATTATGACAAAGCAACGTCTGGAACAAAAGTTGATGCTGATGTGTTAGTTAATTTAACCGGTGAAAATTCTTATTGGAATGGCAATGCTGTTGTATCTTGGGGAACGGGTTCCATTCCAGATGAAGGAAAAGCAGAAGTAAGCGGAATGAATTTAATCATTGCTGATGGTGCGCAATGGAATCCTACTTATGTAGAAGAATCGTCTGATGAAACTTCTGGTACTACTGCGATTGCAATTAATCAGTTAACTTCAAATGATGGCATCATTAATCTTGAAAATATGAAAGAGCAGGAATTAAGAATTGAAAATCTTTCCGGCGAAAATCTTAATGTTAGTGTAGCAAATGCTGATAACAAACTTTCTATTACCGAAAGCAATAAAGTGGAATCTTTAACTGTAGCTGCAAACGGTTCTTATGCTGAAGAATTGGTACAAAATGATATTACCGATAGCTTAAATAATCTTGCTAATCAGGTTGTAGATAACAGTGTAGCCGGTGATGGTAAAACTGCAGCAACTGATGTTTCCATTGCCGAAACAGGCGTAGTTGGCAAAGTTACTGCCAAGATTGGTGAAGATGGCATGGTTGATGTTAATACTGTTAGAGAAGCAACTAATAGTACTACCGCAGGTATTGGAGAACTTGCTAATGTAGCCTTTATGGCATGGCGTGCAGAAAATGACGAAATGCATCAGCGCATGGGTGAACTGCGCAGCAGCAAAGGAGAAGCAGGCATTTGGGCACGTATGAAACGCGGTGAAAGCGAAAGCGGCGATTTGAACATTAAAAACCAATATAGTACCTATCAATTAGGTTATGATGAAAAAATTGGCGACAGCAACTGGTATTTGGGCGGAGCAATCAGCCGTACAGAAGGCAAGAGCAGCTTTGGCAATGGCAGCGGAGAAAATCAATCTACCGGCTTTACCGTTTATGGTACTTATGTTGGCGAAGATGGACAATATGTTGATTTAAGCGCTAAATACGCACGTTTAGATAACGAATTTGATGTATTCGGACGTGATGGCATTGAAAGCACTGGTGATTATAGAAACAACGGTTATGCTTTCAGTGCGGAATATGGCAAACGTATTGAAACCGGCAATGAATTTTGGGTAGAGCCGCAGGTACAGTTGACTTATGGGCATTTAAGTAGTGCAAACTATACTACAAGCCGTGGAATTAAGGCAGCACAAGATGCTATGGACAGTATTGTAGGTCGAGTAGGCTTTGCAGCTGGTAAGGATATTGGCGCAGGCAACGTATATGTAAAAGCAAGTTACCTGTATGATTTTGATGGTGATACCAGTGTAATTATGAATGACGGTGTAAACAGCCGTACTTACGAGCAAGACCTTGGCGGCGGCTGGTTTGAATTTGGTATTGGTACGAATATCAATCTCAGCGAAACATCTCATCTGTATTTTGATGTAGAACGTGCAGTAGGCGGCGATATTGATACTCCGTGGCAGTGGAATGCCGGTGTAAGATTTGACTTTTAATTAAAAAATTTAATATAGTTATAGAACTAAAGCGCGTTTCCTAAATTCGGAAGCGCGCTTTTAGCATCTTTACAGTATTTAATTAAAAAAATAATTGGGGAGTTGTTTGTAAGCACTTACTTTTTATATTACTTAATTCCGCCAACAACCTTACTACCGTCAGCGGTTTCTGCCGGAAGCGGCGGGGCAATGTGTTCGTCAAGCTGCTTTTCTATTTGTACGGTTTGTTCCTGCAAAGTGCTTAAATCGTCGCGCAAGTCATTAATTTGCTGCTGCTGGGCGCAAATCAGTGTAAAAAGTATCAGCATTAATATCAGGTAAAGCCAGGTACGTTTATTCTGCATAACTGCCACCTCACTATTATCAGTTAAAGTTTTTCTACTATTAGAATAACATTTTCGCTGCGGATATTCAAATATAATGTTAAAATTTTTTCGCAAAAAATATTGCCGGAGTATGATATAATAAGCAGGTAGAAGCCGGGCGCCCCTTTTGGGACGCTTTTTAAATAGAATTTTGACAGAAAAGAGGGATTGTATGTTACCAAGTTTTAAAGATATGAAAGTGCCGGAACAAATTATAGAAGACTTGAAAAATATGGGCATTACCAAACCGATGCCGGTACAGGCGCAGGCAATACCTGCCCTTTACGCAGGGCGTGATGTTATTGCCCGTGCGCAGACGGGCACCGGCAAAACGCTTGCCTTTCTGGTGCCGCTTGCACAGCGTATTGACGTTACCAAAAATTATGCGCAGGCGCTGATTGTAACGCCGACGCGCGAACTTGCCCAGCAGATTGCCGCGGAGTTTAAGCGTTTAACAGGCAAAGAAAGTGCGGTTAAAGTGCTTGCCGTTACCGGCGGGCGCGATTTTGAACTGCAAAAACATAAACTCGAAAATACCTGCCATGTGCTTATCGGCACACCAGGCAGGCTTTTGGACCATATCCGCAAGGGCAATGTAAGCCTTGGCGGTGTTGGCTATTTTGTGCTGGACGAAGTTGACGAAATGCTTAAACAGGGCTTTGTTGACGATGCGGCAGAACTTTTGGGCATGACGGCTTCCGGTCGCCAGGTAATGCTTTGCAGCGCAACGCTGTCGGAAGAAGTGCAGAAGCTTGGCCGCCGCATTACCACCAACCCGCTGCTTATTGATATTAACCCCAATGAAGCAACCGTTGACACAATTAAGCAAATCTGCATTAAAACAACGGATGAATACCGCGACCGTGCGGTGGCTTCTTTAATAGACCGTTTAAACCCGTATCTTATGATAATTTTCTGCATGAGCAAGGAACGCGCCAACGCTTTGGGTGACGTGCTCGGCGGTATGGGTTACAACGTTGATGTTTTAACCGGTGAACTTTCGCAGGCCAAACGCAAAACGGTTATGAAAAAGTTCCGCGACGCGAAGCTGCAAATACTTGTTGCCAGCGATATTGCAGCCCGCGGGCTGGATATTGAAGGCGTAACGCATGTAATTAACTATGATATTCCGCATGATGTTGACTGGTATGTGCACCGCATTGGCCGTACCGGCAGGGCAGGCAACGAGGGCGTTGCCATAACTTTGTACACGGCGGACGAAGTGAAATGGCTGCGCAACATTGAAAGCAAATTGAACGTGCGCATGGAAAAACAGAATTTGGAAGGCAAAGTTATAGCCCGCCGCGAGCAGACCGCTGTGCCGAAAAAGAAAAAGCCGGCTGCGCCGAAAAGAGGCAGGAGCGCCGTTGCCGATAAGCGCAAAGCGCCGAAAACCGGCAGCAACAGAAGGCAGAAACGTAAATAGGTGATAAGAAATGCTTACTAAAGAAAAACGCAATAAAATTATAGCAGGCGCAATAGTGCTTTCAATGCTTGCTTCCACCGCGGGGTGCGGCAGCAATGAAAACGAAGAACAGGAAGAAAACGGTTCTGCCAACACTTCTATGGTTTATCCGTGGTGGATGTTCTGGCACTGGCCGATGTTTGGCGGCACTACTACTAACGTAAGGCAGGGCACGCCTGTACCCGGCAATACTGCCGGTACCGATGCCAATTCCGCAGGCAATTCCAAAGTGAGCGGGGCAGAGGGAACCAAAAGCGGCACCACAACCAGTAAGGTAACAAGCCCTTCAACCGGCAAAACAGGCATCAGCAGCGGCGCGGCACGCAGCAGTGCGGTATCGTAAGGAGGCAGGCCATGCTTAAAAAATCATCGTGGATTGACCTTTTGGACGAAAAAATAATTCCTTACATTGATGCGCCGGATTACGAAACAAGGTATCCGGTTTTAAGCCCGCTGTATATCAGCAAAAGCGAAAAAGAAAAAATACAGTACATTGCGCGTGAGGTGTGCGCCGTTATGGAAAAGCTTGCCGAAGACGTGCGCAGCAAAGGCAATGTAATGCCGATAGACATTATTAACATGACGCCGAAGCTGACGCCGTTTATTTTGGACGATGACAGCAAATATGTAACAAACATAGCGCGCCTTGATTTTGTAAAGGACAAAAACGGCATTTATAAGGTTGTGGAAATTAACGCCGATACGCCCTGCGCCATGCCGGAAGCGTTTTACGGCAATGCCGTGGCGCAGAAATATTTTGCCGGCAGCGAAGATGATGGATTTGACGCTGAACTTATCGAGCCTTTTACGGAGCTTTTAAAAACAACGCTGAAGGGTAAAATAAGTTTCAGCGGCGTAAATATTACGCTGGCGGCGAATGATGCTTACGCCGAAGACTGGGCCAATATGATGTATCTGAAAAATGCTCTGGAAGATTACATTAAAGCGCATTTTGACGAGTACGAATTTGTTAATGTGCGTGCGGCAAGGCTTATTGATTTGGTTGTAAAGGACGACGGCGTTTACCATAACGACGGCAGCGGCGAATATAAAATTGATGTTTTGTACCGCCTGCATCCGCTGGAACTTTTAATGGACGACGAATCGGACGATGGTTACCCTGTCGGCTTAAAGCTGATGGATTTGGCGAATATGCACAAAGTTATTCTGGTGAACCCGGTTAAGGCCATTTTAATGCAGAACAAGGCTATGATGGCGATAGCGCATTACCTTGCCGGAAGCACCGGTTATTTTGACGATGCCGCAAAGCAGATTGTGCGCACGAATATTGCCGAAACTTCGATGGACGCTAAGGATTTTGCCGGGCGCAAATTCCTTAAAAAGCCTATTTTTGGGCGCGAAGGGTGCAATATTTCCATTATCGAACCGGACGGAACCTTCAGCTATGAGGCGGAAGAAGCCGATGACTGCGCCGATATTTACCAGGAGTTTATAGATTCTGACCTTGTAAGCGTGGAAACGGACGACGGCAGGTGGGAGGGCAAATTTACCTATTCGTGCTTTGTAATTAACGGTAAGCCTTCCAAACTGTTTGTGCGTTTCAGCCCGTATGATATTACCGGCATTGAAGCCTTGTTTGTGCCGGTTGTTGTTAAGTAATCTGCGTAAATTAAAGCCGGATTCCGTACCGGCTTTAATTGTTTGTTTTAACCTTTGTAAGCTGTATAAATTGCTTTATACAACGATAAGTTGTATAATTATAATGTTATAGAGTTTTATTTTTGATTGAGGAGACGATGAAATGAACGAAATTCGCGTGCGTTTTGCACCCAGCCCTACTGGCTATTTACATATCGGCGGAGCAAGAACGGCTCTTTTTAACTGGCTGTTTGCCCGCAAAAACGGCGGTAAGCTGGTACTGCGCATTGAAGATACCGATACCGAACGCTTGAAGGAAGACAGCGTAAGCCAGATTTTAACCAGCCTTAAATGGCTCGGCTTAAACTGGGATGAAGGTCCGGAGGTTGGCGGCGAGGTTGGCCCGTACTTCCAAAGCGAGCGCCTGCCGCTGTATAAGGAGGTTGCCCAGCGCCTTTTGGACGAAGGCAAGGCATACTATTGCTTTTGCACCCCGGCAGACCTTGAAGCGCAGCGCGAAAAACAGCGCGCTTTAAAACAGCCGTTCCGCTATGCGCGCACCTGCCGCGATATTCCCGTGGAAGAAGCCAAACGCCGCGTTGCTACCGGTGAACCTTATTCCGTTCGCCTTAAAATTCCTACAGAAGGCACTTTAACCGTGCATGACCTTATTCACGGCGACGTTACTTTTGATTTAACCCAGTTTGACGATTTTGTAATTGTAAAAAGCAACGGCATGCCTACCTACAACTTTGCCGTTGTTGTTGATGACCATATGATGCGCATCAGCCACGTTCTGCGTGCGGAAGAACACCTTTCCAACACGCCGAAGCAGATTCTGATGTACGAAGCCTGCGGCTTTGAGCCTCCTAAATTCGGCCATATGCCGATGATACTTGCGCCTGACCGCAGCAAACTCAGCAAACGCCACGGCGCAACCAGCGTTGAAGAATTCCGCAGCCAGGGCTATTTAAACAAAGCCATTGTTAACTATCTTACCTTGCTTGGCTGGGGCCCCGGCGATGAACGCGAAATTTTCAGTCTTGAAGAAACCGTTAAGCTGTTTGAACTGGAACAGATGAGCAAAAAAGCTGCTGTTTACGACGTTAAAAAATTAACCTGGATGAACGGCCAGTATCTTTCCAGCCTGCCGCTGGAAGAAATTCTGCCCGAAGCAGAGCCGTTTTTTGTAAAATCCGGCCTTGTAACGCAGGAATGGCTTGACAACAACAAAGAATATTTTGCAAAACTGGTTGACGTTGTGCGCGTGCGCGTAAAAACCTTGCAGGAAGTTGTTGACGCTGCCGAATATTTCTTTAAAGATGTGGAAAGCTACGATGAAAAAGGCGTAGCCAAACATTTTAAACCGGAAGCCGCAGAACTTTTGGAAGCCTGCATTGAAGGCATTAAAGCGCTGCCGGAATTTAACCTTGAAACTACCGAAGCACTGTACAATAAAATTGCGGAAGAACACGGCCTTTCCCTTGGCAAGGCAATTCACCCCACGCGCCTTGCGCTTACCGGGCGCACCGTAAGCCCCGGCCTGTTTGACGTAATGGTGCTTTTGGGCCGCGAAAAAACTTTGGAGCGCATGGAAAAAGCCGTAGAATTTATTAAAAATATGTAATATGGATGGTGTGGAAAGATGAAGATTACCGGACTGTTTTTAGCATTAATGATGATGGCATCCGTATGTTTTGCCCAGCAGACTGCAACCGTTTACAGCCGCGTGGTAACCGGCAGCGTATCGGGCGTAATACCGGAAACCGACGGAATTGATAATATCAGCCTGCAAAAAAGCGCCAACCGCGTGCTTAACAATGCTGCCGGCAATCTGGCCAAACAGCTTGGCAGCTGCCGTCTTTCCTACACCGTAACTTTAAACAGGCCTACGGTTGTCGGCATTTTGCTGAAAGCGGAAAACGGAGCAAACACCGTTTACAAAGGCGTTAATATCGATTTAACCACCGGGAGGGAAATGGCGCTGACGGAAATTTTCCGCGGCGGCGAAACCTTTACCAACATTACCGGCCCTTATAACGACGCGCTTTTATATGAGGACGGCGTGCATTTCCGCGATGCGGACGGTGCAGCCTATACGCGCGTTATGCCGTATAAAAATTTGCTGCCTGCAATCCGCGCAGCCGAAGCCGTAAGAATTTTACCCGTTTCGTTTATGACCCGTGCCGTTGAGGACAGGCTGGTGCCTGTAAAACCGGGCGCTATTCTGGCAATTAAGCTCGACGCCAACCGCAGCACCGGTTACAGCTGGCAGGTGCATCCTTCCGACGCTGCTTCCGTTTTTGAAATTGGCCGTTCTTATATGATGCCGATGAACATGGACGGGCAGACCGGCGTAATGGGCAGCGAAATAATTTTCCTGGCCGTGCAGAACCCCGGAAACTATAAAGTAACAATGGAATACAAACGCGGTTGGGAAATGATGGGCGTACAGCAATTCAGCTTTGATATTGCCGCACAGTAACGGAGGTTTAAATGGAGAAAAAAACCATTACTGTAACCATTTTTAACGAACAGTATAACTTAACAACGGAGCTGCCCAAAAAAGAAACCGAAGCCATTGCGGAAATGGTGGATAAAAAAATGAAGCAGTTTGCGGAAAAAACTCACGTGGTAAAAACAGGGCGCGTAGCCGTTTGGGCAGCGCTTGATTTTGCCGGTGAACTTTATAAACTGCGCAAAGAATACGAAAAACTTCTGGCGGCAGCTAAAGAATAATGGTGAATGTGATGAAACATAATAAAACAATCGAACTGCTGGCGCCTGCCGGAAGCTGGGAGGCACTGGAAGCGGCGGTAAACGCCGGGGCCGATGCCGTTTACATGGGCGGCAAAGCCTTTGGCGCACGCCAGTATGCCAGCAATTTTGACAGAGAAGAACTGACCCGGGCTGTGTATTTTGCGCACATGCACCGGGTAAGGCTGTATATAACGGTAAATACTTTGGTTGACGATGCCGAAATGCCGGAACTTGCCGATTACCTGCTGTTTTTAAATAATGTGGGTGTTGATGGCATTATCGTGCAGGACATGGGCGTTATTAACCTGGCGCACAAACTTGTGCCGCAGCTGCCGCTGCATGCCAGCACGCAGATGACGGTAACAAGCCTTGCCGGTGTGCGCTTGTGTGCGGAAAACGGCATGGAACGTGCCGTGCTGGCGCGTGAACTGAGCATTAAAGACATTAAAACCATTTGCAGCAATACCGATACCGAAATAGAAGTATTTATTCACGGCGCGTTATGCGTATGCTACAGCGGCCAGTGCCTGATGAGCAGCCTTATCGGCGGACGCAGCGGCAACCGCGGTCGCTGTGCGCAGCCCTGCCGCCTGCCGTATAAGCTTACCGATAAAAACGGCAAGGACATGCTGGCAGGGACTGACGCCGGGCAATATCTTTTAAGCCCTAAGGATTTGAACACGCTGGAAATTTTGCCGCAGCTGATAGATGCCGGAGTTACCAGTTATAAAATAGAAGGGCGCATGAAACGCCCGGAATATGTGGCTGTGGTTGTGGACGCTTATCGCCGTGCTATCGACAGTTACCTTGCGGGCAATTACAACGTGCCGCAGCAGGATTTTGAAAATATTGAACAGATTTTTAACCGTGATTTTACTACCGCGTATATGATAAGCCGCCCCGGCAGAACCATGATGAGCGACCGCAGACCCAATAACCGCGGCGTTATGGTAGGCCGCGTGGTAAAGCTGTTTAAGGGCGAAAACAAAGCCGCCATCAAGCTGGAAAAGAAACTTTCGCTGGGTGACGGGCTTGAATTTTGGGTAAAAGTTGGCGGGCGCGTTGGCACAACCGTTAATAAAATGACGCAGAACGGGCAGGAGGTAACAAGCGCTCTGCCCGGTACGCAGGTAGTTATAGACATACCAAACGGCGTACGCATGAATGATCGCGTGTTCCGCACTTTTGATGCCGAGCTTATGGCTTACGCAGGTAAGTTTTACGTAGAAAAAGCCAAACGCCGCATACCGGTAGATGCGGTTGTAACCGCTAAATTGGGGCAGCCTTTAACCGTTCTTTTAACGGATGATGAAGGCAGCACCGGCTTTGGCGAAACCAATTTTATTACGGAAACTGCCCGCAAGCACGCACTTGATGAAGCCGCAGTGCGCAAGCAGGTAGACCGTTTGGGCACAACCGAATACGTACTGAATAATTTAACTGTTGACCTTGACGACGGCGTTATGGTGCCCATGAGCGAAATTAACGAAGCGCGCCGCATGGCGGCAGAAGCGCTGGACGCAGCAAGGCTGGAAGCCTTTGCACCAAAACGCACGGAAAAGCATAAAATTGATGTGCAGCTTGTAAAACCGGAAAAGAACATTCCCAAAAAGCACGCAGTTTTAACCGTGCGCACTGATACGGTAGGCAAAGCCCAGGCAGCTTTATCTGCCGGTGCCGATTATATTATTTTTGGCGGCGATTTGTTCAGCACCAAAATTGTTACGGATGCCGATTACGCCAAAGTTGCGGAACTTGCCGCACAGTACGGCAAAAAATGGGCACCGGGCACTCCGCGCATAATCAGCCAGGGGCAGGAAGAATTTTACGCACGGCAGTTTGCCAAATGGCAGCAGCTTAACCCCGATGCTGTTTACATTGCCAACAACAGCCTGTGGCAAATAGCCAAAGAAAACTGCACCCTGCCGCTGTGGGCAGATATGGCGCTTAACATTTACAACAGCAGCTGCCTTGAATTTTGGCACGAAGCCGGTGCCAAAGGCGCTGTTTTAAGCGCGGAACTTACTTTGAAACAAATTGAGCATTTGTGCGCTGTAAGCCCGATGCCGCTGGAATGCCTTGTACAGGGGCGCATAGAAATGATGGTTTCGGAATACTGCGCCGGAGGCAGCTTCCTTGGCGGGCTGGACAAAGGCAAATGCAGCTTTAACTGCCGCGAACAGTTATTTTTAAATGACCGCAAAGATGCAAGTTTTCCGCTTGTAACCGACCAGAACTGCCGCATGCACGTTTTAAACGCGCATGACCTTTCCCTGCTGGCTAACCTTAAAGCCGTGCAGGAAGCAGGTGTAGAGCGCCTTTTGATAGACGCACGCTATTACAGCGAAGAAGAAACCGCCCAAATGGCAGCGTTATATAAAGGCGTAATGAACGGTGAAATCAGGCAGGAGGAAAACCTGCCCCATACAACGCGCGGGCATTACTTCCGCGGCGTTTTATAAGGAGAATTATGGCTAAGTTTGCAATACAAACATTAGAATTTGATAAAGTAAAAGAAATGCTGGCAGGCAAAACGGCAACTTCGCTTGGGCGCGAACGCGTTATGAACATGCGCATTGAAAGCGATTTTGCCTCCGTAAAGCGTTTGCAGGAAGAAACTGCAGAAGCACTGCGCCTTTTGGACGACGGCAAGCGTTTTCCGTTTGGCGGGGCGTACAACATTCTTCCGCAGGTTAAACGTGCGCGCATAGGCAGCGTTTTAGAGCCGGAAGAATTAATGCAGGTAGGCACAACCTGCGAAGCCCTGCGCATGGTTAAGCAGTTTTTGGCAGACGAAGCGGAAATCGCGCCGCAGCTGGCGGAATATGCTGCCGGTTTGGAAGCCTTTCCCAAGCTTGAACGCCTTATTGCAAGCACGGTAAGCGAAAAAGGCGAAATTTTAGACAGTGCCAGCACCAAACTTGCAGGGCTGCGCACCGGCGTACAGGTTGCCAAAAACCGCGTGCGCGAAAAACTCGACAGCATTCTGCATGACCCTAACAACCAGAAGTATTTTCAGGACGCGCTTGTTACCATGCGCGGCGACCGCTATGTAATACCCATTAAACAGGAATACCGCTATAATTTTCCCGGCGTGGTGCACGACCAGTCGGGCAGTGGCGCAACCCTGTTTATTGAACCGATGGCGGTTGTTAACCTGAATAACGATATTAAGCGTTACCTTGCGCAGGAGCAGGAAGAAATAGAGCGAATCCTGCGTTCCATTTCCGGCATGGTCGGTGTGGATGCGGCCCGCATTACCCAGGCTATGGAACAGCTTACGGAACTTGATTTTATAGCCGCGCGCGCTTACCTTGCCCAGCAGCAAAAAGCCGTGCGCCCGGTTGTAAACATTGGCGGCGGCATAGAAATTGCCAAAGGCAGGCACCCGCTGTTAGACCCGCAAAAAGTTGTGCCGCTTGATATTGAAATCGGCGGCAGGTTTAACACGCTTTTAATTACCGGCCCTAATACCGGCGGCAAAACTGTTGCCTTAAAAACAGTTGGTCTTTTTATGCTGATGGTGCAGGCAGGCTTGTTTGTACCGGCGGTAAGTGCCAAAATGCCGGTTATCGGCGCGGTTTATGCCGATATTGGCGATGAGCAGAGCATTGAACAAAGTTTAAGTACCTTTTCCGGCCATATGACGAATATGGTGGAAATTTTAAAACAGGTAAAAGCAGGCGAACTGGTACTGATAGATGAACTGTGCGCAGGCACCGACCCCAACGAAGGCGCGGCGCTTGCCATGTCTATACTGGAACACCTGCACAAACGCGGTGTGCTTACAATAGTAACCACGCATTACAGCGAGCTTAAAACCTTTGCTTACGGGCGTCAGGGCATGGAAAACGCCAGTGTGGAATTCGACCCTGTTTCGCTGCGTCCTACCTACCGCCTGTTAATGGGCGTGCCGGGCAGCAGCAATGCGTTTAACATCAGCCGCAGGCTTGGCTTGGATGATGATATAATTGAAAACGCGGGCAGCTTTTTAACGCAGGAACACGTACACATGGAAGACGTGCTGAAAGAGCTGGAAGGCGAAAGGCGCGAATATGAAACGCAAAACCGCGAAATACGCAGCTTAAAAGCTGAAAGCGAACGCATTAAGCAGGAGCTTCAGCACCAGAAGCAGGAGCTTGAACACCGCAAAAACGAAATTCTGCGCAAAGCGCGCGAACAGGCAGACGAACTTTACCGCAGCAGCCGCCGCGAAACGGAAGCAGTTTTAAAAGAACTGCGCAAAATGAAAACCGATTTTGACGCCAAACAGTTGCAGGCAGCGGCAGAAGCGGCACGCAAAAAATTACAGAAAAGTTTTGCAGCCGAAACGCCCGTGCCGGAAGGCGAGCCGTTAACGCCGCAAACCGCAAAAGCAGGGCAGACGGTATTTTTAAAATCGCTCGGCAAGGACGGAACCATAATTGCCGTTAACGGCAGCGAAGTTACCGTACAGATAGGCATTTTAAAAACCACCGTTAAAGCTAAAGACTGCATTGCCATGCGCGGCAAAGCCAAAAGCAATGCCGCCGGGGAAAACTTCGGCAAAAAGCGCAAGGGCTTTGCGCACCAGTTCTTTGTATCTAAAAGTATTGGCGCGCGCACCGAGGTTGACGTGCGCGGCATGACTATGGACGAAGCCATTCCGGCAGTTGATAAAGCCATGGATGACGCGCTTTTGGCAGGGCTTACCAGTCTGCGCATTATTCACGGCAAAGGCACCGGCGCTTTAAAGGCAGGGCTTACGGCCTACCTTTCAACCCACGCTTCGGTAAAATCGCTTGCGGAAGCACCGCTTAACGAAGGCGGCAGCGGCGCAACCATTATTAATTTTTAATATCTGTTTAATTAACATTTAAAAAACTGTGCTTTCATAATTAACAGTGTATACAGAATATGTCAATTATGGTACAATATTTATATAGCAGTATTTTTTCATGGGGGGAACCTGATGGCTATATTGGTAAAAAAATTTGGCGGAAGCTCTGTGGCAACGCCGGAAAAAATTCATGGTATTGTAAACAGGGTGCTGAAAGAAAAAAAGCCCGGCGATAAAATTGTAATAGTTGTATCGGCAATGGGCGACAGCACTGATGACCTTCTGGCTTTGGCCGGGCGTGTTAACCCGGAAATGCCCAAACGCGAACTCGATATGCTTCTGGCAACCGGCGAACAGGTTACCATTGCCTTAATGGCAGGGGCATTCTGGGCAAAAGGCCAGCCTGCGGTTTCTTTTACGGGCGCGCAGGCCGGAATTAAAACCAACGACAAATATTCTAAAGCAAGTATTATTAATGTAGAAGCCGAGCGCGTACAAAAAGCGCTTGACGAAGGCAATGTTGTAATAGTGGCAGGTTTTCAGGGCATTACCGGCAGCGGCGATATAACAACTCTGGGCCGCGGCGGCAGCGATACAACTGCCGTTGCCATTGCAGCCGGGCTTAATGCAGGCATCTGCGATATTTATACCGACGTGGACGGCGTTTACACTGCCGACCCGCGCATTGTGCCTAACGCCATTAAGCTTGACGAAATTACCTTTGCCGAAATGCTGGAACTTGCCCGCCTCGGCGCAGGCGTAATGCAGCCGCGCGCGGTTGAATACGGCGAACACAACGGCGTGGCAATCCATGTACGTTCTACATTTCATGAAGTTCCGGGAACTATTATCAGGGGGGAATATACAGTGCAGGAGAAAAAATTTGTTATCCGCGGCGTAGCGCACGATACCAACGTTGCAAAACTGGCAGCACGCGGCGTGCCGGATGAACCGGGCGTAGCTTACAGAATTTTTGCGGCCCTGGCAGACGCCAATATCGACGTTGACATGATTGTGCAGAGCGCAAGCGTACAAAAAGATAAAAACGACATTTTGTTTACAGTTGCCAAAACCGATATGGCAGAGGCTCTCGGCGTTTTGGAAAACCTTAAAGCCGCCATGCCTTTTGATAAAGTAGACCTTGAAGTTAACGTAGCCAAAGTATCCATTGTAGGCGCGGGCATGCTTGGCAGCCCGGGCATTGCCGCCGGTATGTTCGGTGCGCTGGCAGAAGCCGGCATTAATATCGGCGTAATCAGTACATCAGAAATCAGTATTTCCTGCCTTGTGCCCGAACAGAAAGTGGCCCAGGCTGTTAATGCAATCCACAGCCGCTTCTTCCCGCAGGAAGCAGAAAACTGATTGATATAAAAACTGGAGGTAATTAATATGCTGACAAGTATTGCAGCTAACCACGCAAAAGGTAAATCCGCCGAAGACACTATTTTTGCCGCTAACGCAGCGTGCGTTGCCGCAGCCAAAAAAATAGGCGCAGAAAACGTAACCAACGCCACAATCGGCGCTATTTTGGACGAGGACGAAAAACTTGTATGCCTGCCCACGGTAGATAAAGTTTTCCGCAGCCTTTCTACCGATGAACTCATTGCTTACGCACCAATTTCCGGCCTGCCGGATTATCTGGAAGAAGTTTTGAACGCAGCTTTCGGCGATTCCCGTCCGGAAGGCTACATGGCAGCAGTTGCCACCTCCGGCGGCACCGGCGTAATTCACCATGCAATCTGGAACTACATGGATGAAGGCGAAACCGCCCTTACCAGCGACTGGTACTGGGACCCGTACAGCGTGCTCTGCAACGATATGGGCCGCAAGCTCGACACCTATACCATGCTGGACGAAAACAACAAATATAACCTGCCTGCCTTAAAAGCAAAGGTAGAAGAAATTTTAAGCAAGCAAAAAAGCCTGCTTTTAATCATCAACACTCCGGCACATAACCCTACCGGTTACAGCCTCAGCGAAGAAGATATGCAGGGCGTAATTGACATTCTTAAAAATGCTACCGCAGGCACGGATAAAACCATAACATTGCTTTTGGATATTGCCTACATCGACTATGCAGGTGAACGCCAGGCAGTACGCAAATTCTTTAAAAAGATTTCCAACCTGCCTGCCAACATTTTAACAATCGTTGCATACAGCATGTCCAAAGGCTTTACTATGTACGGCCAGCGCACAGGCGCAATGATAGGCGTTTCTTCTTCCAAAGAAGTTATTGACGAATTTAAAGGCATTAACCAGTACACCAGCCGCGCAACCTGGTCTAACATTAACCGCCCTGCCATGAAAACACTGGCAACCGTTTACAAAGACCCGGAACTGCTGGCAGCCGTACAAAAAGAACGCAACGACTATTACCAGATGATTAAAGCCCGTGCTGATTTATTTATGAAAGAAGCAAATGAGTGCGGATTGAAATGCCTTCCGTATATTGCAGGCTTCTTCCTTTCCATTCCGGATACCGACCCGGAAGCAGTATGCAGCAAACTGCACGATGACAACATCTTTGCAGTGCCTCTTAAAGCAGGCATCCGTATTGCACTGTGTGCGGTACCGCTTAAAAAAATCGGCGGTATGGCAGCTAAAATCAAAGCAGCGCAGGACGCAGTACACAAATAATAAACAATGCATTGAAGTTTGCGAGGGGAATCTTGAAATATAAGAAAGGGAGAGATGGATTGTGAACAAAACAGACATGAAGTACAAAGCTTATATTCAGATTCTGGAGGAAGAACTTAAACCTGCTATGGGCTGTACCGAGCCGATTTCTTTAGCCTATGCAGCGGCAGTTGCGGCAAAATATATGGACGGCCTGCCCGACAAAGTATTGGTTGAAGCAAGCGGCAGTATCATTAAAAACGTAAAATCGGTAATCGTCCCCAACACCAACCACATGAAAGGCATTCCTGTTGCTGCGGCAGTAGGCATTATTGCCGGTAACCCGGATAAAGAACTGGAAGTTTTAGCCGATGTTACCCCCGAACAGATTGCCAAAATGCAGGAGTTTTTGCAGCATACCGAAATTACCACCAAACATATCGAACTTGGCTGCACCTTTGACATTATCATTACCCTGTATCAGGGCGAACACTATGTTAAAGTGCGCATTGCCAACGACCATACCAACGTTGTACTGATTGAAAAAGACGGCGAAAAACTTAAATACATTCCCGTTAACGGCGAAACCAACGAAGGCCTGGCCGACAGAACCCTGCTTAACCTGGCCGATATTTATGATTTTGCCAATACTGTAGACGTTGAAGATTTGAAACACGTTCTTGACCCGCAGATTAAATGCAACATGGCCATTGCAGAAGAAGGCCTGCGCAACAACTACGGCGCCAATATCGGCAGCGTGCTTTTAAAAATGGCCGGCGAAAACCCGGACGTACGTACCCGCGCACGCGCTATGGCAGCAGCAGGCAGCGACGCCCGCATGAACGGCTGCGAAATGCCGGTTGTAATCTGCTCCGGCAGCGGCAACCAGGGCATGACCACTTCCATTCCTGTTATTGTTTACGCACAGGAACTTAAAGTATCCGAAGAAAAACTTTACCGTGCTCTTGCACTTGCAAACCTCGTAACCATCCACGAAAAAACTCCTATCGGCGTACTTTCCGCATTCTGCGGCGCTGTAAGCGCAGGCGCAGGCGCAGGTGCAGGCATTGCTTACCTGCATGGTGCAACGCTTGAAGAAATCGGCCACACCATTACCAACGCCGTAGGTGTAACCAGCGGCATGATTTGCGACGGTGCAAAAGCATCCTGCGCAGGTAAAATTGCCAACTCTGTTGAAGCTGGCATTATCGGCTACAACATGTGCAAAACCGGCAACAACTACCAGCCCGGCGACGGCATTGTAGGCAAAGATGTTGAAGAAACCCTTGCCAACGTTGGCACCTTGGCTAAAAAAGGCATGGAAAAAACCAACGAAGTTATTATCGACATCATGATTAAAGAATGATGCAAAACGCTTAAAATTAAATAAGCAAACTAAAAGGCACTGTACCACAAAAAGTACAGTGCCTCTTTTATTTATATTAAGCAAATTTTGCTTTTAAATTTTTAAGTGCCAGTTTATGGTGCTTTGTAACCATGCAGGGCGCACAATTCAGCATCCGCGCTGTTTCCTTGCCGTTAAGCCCCTCAAAATACAGTGCCGTAATGGTTTGGCGCTGTTTGTGCGTAAGCTTTGCCAATGCAAGGTTTAATAAAATACTCAGTTCTCTGCGTTCTATAACATTATCGGTAAATTCCGTGCCTTCTGCTTCATCCGTTTGGGGCAGGGGGCTTTTTTTATTTTCATCTGCCCAAACTTTTTTAACGGCGTCATACAGCGCAAAATGTATTCTGCACCGTACATAACCGGCAAAGTGTTCATAATCCGCTCCGATATATGTAAGCACCAGTTCTATAAATTTCAAGCGCGCCAAACTAAGCCCTTCGTCAAAACCAAGCCCGTTATAAAAAATCTCACGGCGCATTTCCTTGCGGAACAAAGGCTCAAAAGCAGTACAAAGTTTTTCCATTGCCGCTTTATCGCCGTTCTGGGCGGCAGTAATTAATTTTTGGGTGTGCTGTGCATTGCTGGTTTCTTCCACATCAATTTTAAAATTTTTGTTAATAGTAAAATCAGGTTTCATCAAAAAAGGTGAAGCCTCCTTAAAAATTATTTTGCCGTTTTGCGGTGCGCACCCAAAAAAGCGGCGAAAACTATAATAACAAAAACGCAGGCTAAAAAACAAGACTGTTTTTGCAAAAATTTTTATGTTATATTAAAAGGTTTGCGTTTACCGTAAAACGATTCAGCACCCTGTAAAAAAACGCTAATCTACGAAAGCAAACCCTGTTACAACAAGACCAGTAAAAGTTAGACATACGCAAACTGAAAAGTATTGCGGGGGGGTAAAAGTATGGTATAATTTCAGTAATAGCTGATTTGTATATTTTTATATAAATTAGTGGAAAAATGAAAGGAAGTTGTAAGGATGATTAATAAGAAATTAACGGCAAAAATTGTGCTTGGGTTAATGTTGACAACGCCTTATACTGCATTTGCTGATAGTTTTACAGATGGTTTTACAGTAGTTAAAGAATTAGAACAAGGTGGTTCACATAATGTAGGAACTATGGCTCCATCTGATGATGTTACTATAAGTAAAGATATTATTTATAGTCTTACATTAAATCAAGGAGTAGCAACTACTAATACAGGTGTTTCTAGTTTATTTATTAATCAAGATGGTAAAAGTTATACTTATAATGGAACAACAAATGTCTACCTTTCTACAGATTTAACTGGTACTGGTAATAATTCCGCTAATGCACTTTGTTTATATGCTGGTAATGTTGATTTCAATAATAATGCTGAGTTTACTACAATTGTAAAAGGTGAAAACGGTAAGTCTGGCTATGGTATAAGTGCTTTGGGCACTGATAATGATGTTGCAACTTTAAACTTTAATGGAAATTCTTTAAAAGTAAATGTTATTACTGATGTTGCACGTCAGAAAAATGGAACTTATTGTGAAGCTGCTGGTATATCTGCTTATAAAGCAGATATTATTGCTTCAGTAAATACAAAAACGGAAATTAATGTTACCGGTACAAGCAATTCAGAAAAGGCGACACCGGTATATGGCATTTTAAATGAAGCTGGTAATATTGATTTACAAGGTGATACTGTTATTAATGTCACAACTAATGGATATGGTACTAATGTTACAAATGGTAAAGATGCTGCTGGTTTAGCAGTAGGTGTGAAAGTAATTGATGGATTTTATAATTCTACAATGGGCAATACAAATGGTCGTGCAGATACAACCCTTAATAATGCAATTGTAAATGTTGTTAATAATGCCGAAGGTGGAAAAGCCATTGGTATTGAAGCGGTTAATTTTCTTGATAACAATGCTGAGGAAGCTGTTCTTACAGTGGATGGCAATTTAGATTTAACAACAACTGCTGATACAGCTCGTGGTGTGATTGCTCAAGATGGTAAAAAAGTAATTTTAGGTAGTGAAAAAAGTGATCATATTAATATAACTACAAATTCTATTAATAATAAAAATGGCCAAAACCAAAATATTGGTATTTGGGCTAATAAAAGTGGTACAGTAGAGATTAATACTAAAACTTTAAATGTTAATACTAATGCAACTGGTGATGGTTGGGCTTATGGTATTTCAGCTCAAAACAATACAACAGATGCAGTTGATAATTTGGCAAGTATAAATATAAATGCCGATAATATTTATGTTAATAGTACTGCTGATAAAGAAGGTCAGGCATTAGGTCTTGTAACTATGAGCCAAGGGCAAATGGATATACATGGAAATATAGAAGTTCATGCAGATAGAGTTATAGTTGCAAGAGGAGATTCAAGTTTAAATATTAATACTTCTGAAAATGATGCTAATAATTTTACTAAGTTATATGGCGACATTAATTTTTCATATGATGAAAAAACATCAGGTACTAAAGTTGATGCAGACGTTAATATTAATTTAAGTGGTAAAGATTCAGTTTGGGAAGGTAATACCATAATGGATTGGGCATTAAAAGAGGATGGTAATACTACCTATGATGACATTAAAGATAAATTATCTGTTGAAGGATGTAACATAAGTTTATCTAATGGTGCCCAGTGGAATGCTACACAAATAATTACTACGGGTACGGAAGGTAAAGAAGGTTCTGCTTATGTTGCTCTTAATAACCTTACTTTAAATGATGGCGTTGTAAATCTCGATAAAATGGAAGGGCAAACTTTAGAAATAGAAAATTTAACTGGCGAAGGTGGCACTGTTAACACAAACAGCCTTGATAATAAAATGAGCATTGGTACTGTTGCTGACAGCACTTCTGTTACAGTTAACGGCAGCGGCGAAATAGCAGATGCTATTTTAGGCGGCAATGCAACAGCACAGGATTTGGCTGATGTTGTAACTACCGGTACTGGCGATTCTGAAAAATCAGCAGCTTCTCAAATTACTACTGATGAAGGTATAATTGCAGGTAAATTTACTGCTGATGTAAATGCAGATGGTGAAATTACCAATACTGTTTATACAAAAAATACCACTAATGTAGGCATTAGTAATTTGGCTGCCATTAACCTTATGACATGGCGTCAGGAAAACAACGATATGAATAAACGTCTTGGCGAACTGCGCGACAGCAAAGGTGAACATGGCGTATGGGCACGAATGGTACGCGGTGAAGTTGAATATGAAAGCATTAAGAACCAGTATAATTACTATCAGATTGGTTATGATGAAAAACTCAGTACAGACCCGAACTGGACTGTTGGTATGTTTTTAACCCGCACCGAAGGAAACAGCACATTTAGAACCGGCAGTGCGGAAAACAATCATACCGGTGTAGGTGTATATGGTTCTTACTTAAAAGATGATGGCAGCTTTATTGATTTGGTTGCCAAATATGCAAGAATTGACAGTGACTTTAATGCAAATGGCGGCGTAGGCAGCGGCGATTATAACACCAATGGTTACAGCATTAGTGCTGAATATGGCAAACGTTTTGAACAGGGTAACGGCTTCTGGATTGAGCCGCAGGTTGAATTGACCTATGGTACAGTAGGAGCTGTTGATTATACAACCAGTAACGGCGCAAAAGTACGTCAGGAAGGTATGGATAGCCTTGTAGGGCGTGTAGGATTCTCTCTCGGCAAAGATATTAAAGCCGGAAATATTTATGCCCGTGCTTCCTATTTATATGATTTTGACGGAGAAACAGAAGTAACTATGAGCCATAGTGGTATCAGCGATGTTTATGAACAAGATCTTGGCGGAGGCTGGTTTGAAGTTGGTGTAGGTACTAACATTAATCTTAGTGATGCAACTCATTTGTATTTTGATGTAGAAAAAACTTATGGCGGTGATGTTGCTACTCCGTGGCATTGGAGTGCAGGTATAAGATATAGCTTTTAATTGATTATATTACTTAAGGGGAGCATAAGCTCCCTTTTAATTTATTGAAAAAATAATATCAGTTTATACATGAAAAGATGATAATATATGCTTAAAAAACTATCCTTTAATGAAGCAAAATTTAAACAGCTTGCGCCGGACTGTACGGCAGAATACGTTAACTATATGCCGCGCGGCAAAACCGGTATGCGCTGCTGGGAGATTAAAGCACAAAAGCCGGACGGAGAATATATGATTGTGCTTTTGTGCGATTACGGTTATAAAACCGGCGGTGAAGTTATTGAAATTCATCCGTTTGTTAACCGCAAAGAACGCAACGAAGAAATTTGCCGTTTATATTATGAAAAAGGCGTTTCACAGTTATTTTTGGCAAATTTGTTTAATATGAGCCAGCCATCGGTTTCGGTAATTGTTAACAAAAAGTAGCGGTTTCTTTTTTGGCAAAAAACAGCTTATGCGGTATAATATTATTATAGCCTGCATAAAAGGAGAAAAACTATGCTGAAACTTACTTTGCCAAATGGTACTATAAAAGAATATCCGGAAGGAATTACGCTTTTGGAAGTTAGCCGCGAACTGAACGGTTTTTACAGCCAGCCGGTGGTGGAAGGCATTTTTAACGGCGTCGGCACCGATTTGCAGAAGCCTTTGCACAGCGACGGCATTGTTGATTTTATAACCTGGGATACGGAAGAAGGACGCCGCGTTTATGTGCGCAGCCTGCTGTTTTTGTTTTTGTATGCCATTAAAACTCTGCGCCCCGAGGTACAGCTGGAGGTTTGCAATTCGATAGGCAGCGCTTTGTATTGCGATATTACCAACGGCATTGTGCTCAGCAAATACGATTTGCGCGATATTGATTTGTTTATGCGCAAACTTATTGCGGCGCAGGAGCCTATTGTTTACAGCACTATCAGCAGGGATGAAGCCGAAAAGATTCTGGTGGAACGCCGTGAGGACGACCGTTTGCAGCTTTTGGGCAACACGCCCGGCGCGCAGACGCTTACGGTGTATAAGCTGCGCGATTATATGGAGTATTTTTTTGGCGCCATGATGCCGGATTGCAGTTACTTAAAGCAGTTTGAACTGATAAACTACGAGAACGGCATAATTATTAATTACCCCGATAAATGCTGCATGGACAGGCTTGACAAGTTTGAGCCGAGTGATGCTTTAAACGGCATGTTCCACGAATTGCAGGATTGGTCGGCAAAAATTAACTGCAACACTGTTGCCAAACTGAACCGTATTATAAGCTGCGGTTATGCTAACGGCATTATTCAGGTGGCAGAGGCTTTGCACGAAAAGAAAATTGCCGGCATTGCCGATAAAATTGCCGCCAGCAATAAAGATGTGCGGCTGGTGCTTATTGCAGGGCCTTCTTCTTCCGGCAAAACCACGTTTGCCCAGCGTTTAAGCATACAAATGGTGGTTAACGGGTTGCGCCCGGTGCCTGTTTCTATGGATGATTATTTTAAAGACAGGCACGATACGCCGAGAAAATCCGACGGTACTTTTGATTTTGAAAGCGTGGACGCCGTTGATTTGGAGCTTTTTAATGACCACTTGCGCCGCCTGTTGTCAGGGGAGTGCGTTAAAATGCCTAAGTATAATTTCCGCAGCGGCATGAGGGAATATCGCGGGCGTGAAATTCAGCTTGGCGAAAATGATGTTTTGGTTGTTGAAGGCATCCACGCGCTGAACGAGCGTATTTCCGAAGCCGTGCCTGCCAATAATAAAATGAAAATTTACATCAGCGCTTTAACGCCAATGCAGCTCGATTCCTACAACCGCATCCACACAACGGATATGCGCCTTTTGCGCCGCATTGTGCGCGATTCGCAGTTCCGTTCGCACGATGCGTTGATGACGCTGAAATTATGGGACGATGTGCGGCGTGGGGAAGAACAGTACGTTTTTCCGTTTCAGGACAGCGCCGATATTATGTTCAATACTTCGCTGGTTTACGAGTTTGCCGTACTTAAAAAATATGCCGAGCCGCTGCTGAAGCTGATTCAGCCGGACGAAGCCGTTTACACGCGCGCGCAGCGCCTGCTTGAACTTTTAAGCCATGTGCGCGGCATGGATGATGCGGCGATACCGACCAATTCTATTTTAAGGGAGTTTATCGGCGGTTCTATTTTTAAAGAGGCACTGTAAAAATTAAAAAAGGGTATAAAAAATCCCATCCGTTTTATGAACGTAAAGTTCGCGGCGGATGGGATTTGTTTTTTAGTTGGCCGGTGTAGGTTTGTTGCTTACAACAGGTTTGGCGTTGTTGGCAGCGTTGCCTTCCAGAATTTCACGCACACGGTCGCGCATGCTTGGTTTCTGGGGTGCAGGCTGAGAGTTTCCTGCTGCTTCTTCAGCAGCTTTTTTTGCTGCGGGTTTGTTTTTGTCTTTTTCAGCGTCTTTGCTGTCTTTTTTGTCTTTGTCCTTATCTTTGTCGCTGTCCTGTTCAATTTTGGGTTCGGGCGGAATTTCCACGCCGCTGGGGCGTACAAAGTCTACCGCAGGAAGGTTGGCAACAGCGTTAACCATATAGCTGCGCCAAATGCTGAGCGGCTGCATGGAGCCGTACATATATTCAAGGGCGCGGCCGTTATCGTCGCCAATCCACACGGCGGTGGAGAGGTTAGGCGTAAAGCCTACAAACCATGCATCTTTAAAGTCGTCGGTAGTACCTGTTTTACCGGCTGCCGGGCGGCCAATGCCTGCGCCTGCTGCGGTGCCGTTTACAAATACGCCTTTCATCATGTCAACGGTTAAATATGCGGCGCGCGGGTCAACTGCTTCGCGGCGTTCGGTTTTGTTTTCAAAAATTACTTTGCCGTTGCGGTCTTCAATTTTTAAAATGCCAATCGGTTTAACGTAAACGCCGCCGTTGGCTATTGCACCGTAAGCTGCGGCCATTTCAACAGGAATTACGCCTTTGCTTAAGCCGCCGAGTGCCATGGCAAGGTTGGCGTCGCTGTATGCGCCGTCTTCAACCAAAGTGGTAATGCCAAGGTTTTTGGCTGTTTGCAGAATTTTATCCACGCCAACCTGCTGCGCTACAAGTACGGTAGGTACGTTCATGGAGCGGGTGAGTGCGGTGCGCAGGCTTACTTTGCCGTGCCATTTAAGGTCGGAGTTCTGCGGAGTCCAGCCCTGAGCAAATTCTGTTTCCTTATCTTCAACTACGCTGGCAGGGGTAAAGCCGTTATCCATGGCGGTAAGGTAAACAAAAGGCTTAAAGCTGGAACCCGGCTGGCGTACTGCCATAATTGCGCGGTTGAATTTGTCTTCGGCGCGGCCGCCAATCATGGCTTTAATGTAGCCGGTGGTAGGGTCTAACGAAACAAGCGCTACCTGCGGTTGGGTAAGTTTGTTATCGTCGGTGTAGTAATTGGGCAGGTACTGCAAGGCGTCAACTGCTGCCTGCTGCATATCGCTGTTAATGGTGGTGTAAATTTTAAGCCCGCCTTTATACAGCGCGTCGGCACCGAATTTATCAATAATAAACTGGTTGCAGTAATCAAAAAAGTAAGAAAGGTATTCTTTTTTATCCTGCGTTTCGCTTACATGTACGGCAATTTTTTCGGCTTTGGCTTCATCGGCCTGGGCCTGGGTAATATAGCCGTATTTTACCATCTGGTCAAGCACAAGCTCCTGGCGTTCTTTGCTGGCTTTTGGGTTTTCCAGCGGGTTGAAGTAGTTAGGGCTTTTAGGAATGGCTGCCAGCGTTGCTGCTTCGGCAAGGTCAATGTCTTCTACATGTTTGCCAAAGTAGTAAAGCGAGGCACATTCTACACCGTAAGTGCCCTGGCCGAAATAAATGCGGTTCAGGTACATGTTTAAAATTTCGTCTTTGGTATAGCGTTCTTCAAGCTGGCGTGCAATAAAGGCTTCTTTAATTTTGCGGGTAATAGTACGCTCGTTGGTTAAAAAAGCATTTTTGGCAAGCTGCTGGGTAATGGTGCTGCCGCCCTGTACATCGCCGCCGGTAAGGGTTACTACCAATGCGCGCGCGGTGCCGCGGATATCAATGCCGCCATGTTCGTAAAAGCGGGCGTCTTCAATAGAAATGAAGGCTTCCTGCAGGTGCTTCGGCATTTTGTCAAGACTTACGGGAATGCGGCGTTCTTCGGATGCGGTGGTGTAGATAAGTTCGCCTTTATCGTCAAAATACTGCGAAGCAGCATCCGGGCGCAGCGAATCTTCAATATCTACCGCAGGCAGCAAACCGGCAAGACCCCAGAAAGCAGCGCCTGCCAGCACGATTAATGCTGTAAGTACGCAGATTACTGTTTTAAAAAAGTTTCCCATTAAATTAACCTCGGTTCTGTAAATATTGTAATAACAGCTGAAACATTCCCAATTATTATACCACACTTTAATTTAAAAAGGTACAACGGCAATGTAAAACAGCACCGCGCAAAGTAGATTTTTGGTGAAATTTGCGGGTGCTGTGGGGAATATTTGTGAACTTTACCAGATTCCTAAAACGTGCTGCATGCCAATGCTTACCAGTGCAATGAAAATCCAGCATACAAGGCCGAGCAAAATTGGTTTGCCGCCGCTTTTTACAAGGTTTACAAGGTTGGTGTTAAGGCCTATGGCTGCCATTGCCATTGCAATCATAAATTTGCCTACCGAAGGAAGCTGGGCAAGTACCGGCAGGCTTTCACCGGCAAGGGTGTTAAAAATTGCCGCTATTACAAAGTAAAGAATGAACATGGGGAAGATGGAGGTAATTTTAACATCGGCCGCCGTATTTTTGGTTTTGGATGTTATGTAGGCAAGCCCAAGGCAGATTGGTATAATTGCAAGCGTTCTGGTTAATTTAACAATGGTTGCGTAGTTTAGGGCTGTATCGCTGCCGTGCGCGCTGGCCCAGGTTTGCCCTGCGGCAACAACGCTGCTGGTATCGTTAATGGCCGTTCCTGCCCACATACCAAAGCCTGTATCGGTAAAGCCAAGCATATCGCCAAGTGCGGGGAACAGGAAGGCTGCCACAACATTAAACAGAAAAATTACGGAAATCGACTGGGCAATGTCTTTATCGGAGGCTTTAATAACAGGCGCTGCCGCCGCAATGGCGCTGCCGCCGCAAATGGAGGAACCCACGCCGACAAGCGTTGCAATATCGCGGTCTATGTTCATAATTCTGCTTAAAATGTAAGCTGTAATTAATGCCGTGCCGATAGTTGAAACAATAATTAGTAAAGACTGCGAGCCGACTGCTAAAATTTCAAATAAATTCATGCCGAAGCCTAAAAGAATGATGGAATATTGCAGTATTTTTTTTGCAGTAAACTGAATGCCGGGCTGAAAAAATGCGGGCCGTTTCCAAAAAGCGGCTGCAAGGCCGAATAAAATTGCAAAAACGGGTGCGCCAACAACCGGGAAAAGTTTGCCAAGATAGGTTGCAGGCACTGCCAGCGCAAAGCAGAATAAAATTCCGCGTAAATTTTTGTTGATGAAATCCATGCGTTAAAACTTCCTTTCATTAATAAGATGTAAAATATTAAAACGTTCCGTGAACTGGTTGCAAACAAAGTATAAATGATTTACAATAATTAGTAAAATGAATTATTATAATAAAATCGATTAAATTTTATAATGAGGTTAACGATGATAGAAGAACTTGAAACATTTTTAGCCGTTGCGGAATACCGTAATTTTACCAGGGCGGCGCAAAAACGCAATATATCGCAGCCAACTGCCAGTGTGCAGATAAAAAAGCTGGAAGAATTTTTTGGCGCATCTTTAATAGAAAGAACTGCAAAACATAAAAATGTGGCGTTAACTTCTGCCGGAAAAATTCTTTTGCAAAGCGCCGGGAACATTTGCGCGGAAATTGAATATGCAAAGGCGGCTATCGGCGGCTGGCAGGAAAAACTTGAAGGTGGGCTGCGTATCGGCGCAAGCCAGACGATTGGCGAATACTTTTTGCCGGAATATCTTGGCAGGTTTACCAAAAAATACAGTAAGCTGGAGCCGGAAATTATAATTGGCAATACAAAACATATTGTAAACCTGCTTTTAAACGGCGAGATTGACGTGGGGCTGGTTGAAGGCGAAGTGCAGGAAAGCGGAATAAATGCAGAGGCGTTTTACCGCGACAGGCTGGTTGTTATTGCGGCTGCCGGGCATGAAGCGGGCGGCAATATGCGCTGGATTATACGCGAGGAGGGTTCTGCCTCCCGCGAGCAGTGGGAAAGTTTTGTGCGCGAAAGCAACATAAATATAAAAAGAAGACCGGTAATTTTTAATACGAATTTTGCCGTTAAAGAGGCGGTTAAAAATAATTTGGGCTGCGCATTGATATCGGAACATATTGCCGCGCAGGCGCAGCGTGCCGGTGAAGTAAGCATTGCGGATAATTACCCTGCGGCCCGGCGTGATTTTTACTGCCTTACGCTGCACAGCAGGGCCGAGCGGCGTGCCGTAACTGTTTTTAAAGAAGATTTGCACGAAAACTTTGCGAAAAATGAAGGAAATAAAAATAAAAATGAGGATTAATAAGCAAAAGAAAAATTTATGTAAAATTTAGCTGTAAATTGCTGAAAATAGTATCAAATTTATGTTTGCTTTTAACAGGCAGATTTAATATAATAATAACACGCTGTGATGCGGCACTGAAAAATTTAAAAAAATAATTTCAAAAAAGTAGTTGACAAAACGATAAAAACGTTGTAAACTACAAAAGCTGTCAAACATCAGCAGCACCTTGAAAACTGAACAAGAACCAAGAAAAAGCGAA